>JAABUX010004484.1_pt1 | contig 17666 bp, 9 predicted proteins | sample 5561851 | NCBI WGS metagenome assembly JAABUX01 (sample SAMN10711883, study PRJNA513361) | rock metagenome | isolation source: Antarctica rocks | place: Antarctica: Victoria Land, Richard Nunatak red sandstone | collected 2016-01-03 | reverse complement strand
CCGGTCGAGCTCGTCAAGTCGCCTGGGCAACTCGGGCAAAGGGATCACGGTCGACCCCTCGATCCGGCAGATCATGATCTCCTCGGGGTTGCGGACGTCGAGGAGGAACGGCCGATCGCCCGAGTCGAACCGGGCCTTGAGGGCGGTCGGCGTGATCGCGGCTTCGAGGTCGTCGGCCTCTGTGGGGGTGGATTCCTCGCCTCGGACCCCGCAAAACTCCTGATAGTCGATCAGGTGGGTGATCGTCGGATTCGGGCCGCAGATCGGGCAGTTGGGATTCTTGCGAATCTTCATCTCGCGGAACGTCATGTCGAGGGCGTCGTAGAGCATCAACCGACCGATCAAAGGGCGTCCCGTCCCGAGGATCAGCTTGACGGTCTCGGTCGCTTGGATCACCCCGATCGCGCCCGGCAAGATTCCCAGGACCCCCCCCTCGGCACAGTTGGGGACCAGGTCGGGGGGCGGCGGTTCGGGATACAAGCAGCGATAGCAAGGCCCGTGGGGCGGGAAGAAGACCGAAGCCTGGCCGTCGAATCGGAAAATCGACCCATAGACGTTGGGTTTGCCCAGCAAGACGCAAGCGTCGTTGACGAGGTATCGGGTCGGAAAGTTATCCGTCCCATCGACGATCACGTCGTAGCCGTCGAAGATGTCGAGCGCGTTGTCGGAGTTGATCGGGAACTCGTAGCGATTGACCACGAGGTCGGGGTTCAGGGCTTTGAGCTTTTCCTCGGCGCTGTCGATCTTGGGCCGGCCGATGTCGGGGGTGGCATGGATGATCTGACGCTGGAGGTTGGACACGTCGACGACGTCGAAGTCGACGAGGCCGAGGGTGCCGACGCCGGCGGCGGCGAGGTAGAGCGTCAACGGGGAGCCCAACCCGCCCGCGCCGATGCAGAGGACTCGCGATGCTTTGAGCCGGGCCTGGCCGACCATCGCCACCTCGGGCATGATCAGGTGGCGGGCATAGCGCCGGATCTCGGCGGAGGAAAGCTTGGCGGAGGCGATCCGGTCGCCGATCAGGTCGAACGGGAGGGGAAGCGGGCTCATCGGTGCGATTCCGAGGAAAGCGAAAGGCCGAGGGTGCGGCTCGGCCTTTTCGAAGGGACGGTATTTCAAAGTCGAAGGTCAGCGGTTCGGCCCGTTGTAGCGACCGATCAGCAGGGTGGCGTTGTGGCCGCCGAATCCGAAGCTGTTCGACATGACGTGGTCGACCTTGACCTGTCGGGCGACGTTGGGGACGTAGTCGAGGTCGCAGTCGGGGTCGGGGTTGTCGAGGTTGATCGTCGGCGGGATCACCCCGTCGCGGATCGCCAGCGCGGCGGCGATCAGCTCGACCCCGCCCGAGGCGCCGAGGAGGTGGCCAAGCTGGCTCTTGGTGCTCGACACCATGAGCTTCTTCGCCTGGGGGCCGAACACCTTCTTCATCGCGATGGTTTCGGCCAGGTCGCCCAGGCCGGTGCTGGTCCCGTGCGCGTTGATGTAGTCGACGATGTCGGTAGGGGCCTGGGCATCGGCCAGGCAAAGCTTCATGGCCCGGGTGGCACCTCGGCCCTCCTCGTCGGGGGCGGTGATGTGCGTCCCGTCGGCCGACATCCCGTATCCGAGGAGCTCGGCGTAGATCCGAGCCCCCCGGGCCAACGCGATCTCCTCGGCCTCGATGATCAGGATGCCCGCCCCTTCGGCGAGGACGAACCCATCACGGTCGCGATCAAATGGGCGGCTGGCGCGGGTGGGGTTGTCATTTCGGGTCGAGAGCGCCCGCATCGCGGCGAACCCGCCCAGGCCCATCCGGGTGATCGCCGCTTCGCTCCCTCCGGTGATCATGACGTCGGCGTGGCCGCGCTGGATGTGCTTGAAGGCGTCGCCGATGGCGTTGTTCCCCGAGGCGCACGCGGTGGCCACGGCGGAATTGACACCTTTGAGGCCCCATCGGATCGAGACCTGGGCGCTCCCGGCGTTGACGATCAGCTTGGGGATGGTGAACGGGCTGATCCGGGATGGACCCTTGGTCAACATGGTCTCGTGCTGGGTCTCGAACTCGTTGAGACCGCCGATCCCCGAGCCGATCAGGACTCCGCATTCCTCGGGAGGATACTTCGAGAAATCGATCCCCGAGTCCGCCACCGCCGACTCGGCGGCGGCCATCGCGAACTGCGCGAAGCGGTCGAGCCGTCGGGCTTCTTTGACGCCGAACCGGGCGTCGCCATCGAAGCCGTGGACTTGCCCGCCGAAGTGGACCTTGAAGTGCGTGGTGTCGAAGAGGGTCAGCTCGGACACTCCGCTCTTGCCTTCGCAGAGGCCCGACCAGAACTGGTCCAGCGTGTCGCCCAGCCCCGTGACCACACCCATGCCCGTGATGACGACCCGACGTGGCATTACTTGCTATGTTCCTCGATATAATGGATCGCTTGTCCGACCGTCTGGATCTTCTCGGCTTCCTCGTCGGGGATGGTGATGTCGAACTCTTCCTCGAACTCCATGACGAGTTCGACGGTGTCCAGAGAGTCGGCACCCAGGTCATTGACGAACGAGGTTTCGCGGTTGACCTGATCTTTGGCCACACCCATCTGCTCGCTGACGATTTCGATCACGCGTTCTTCCACGGACACGGGCGAACCTCCTCAACGCGGACCCGTCGAAAGGCCGAGTGTCGACCAACAGGTCGGTCGAGCTTGGGCCTTGGGATTGGATCGGGTGTTCGCGTCGGTTTATATCCGATGACTGATTCGTTGAAACGACCGCCGACCCGAGCCGGCGATGTCCGACGAATCTCTGTTCTAGGTTTGGTCGGCTCAATGAGCCTCGACGCATTAACTCAAGTGCTTCGACAGCACCGCGAAGCGCTCAAGTTATCAGCCCGGGCGGGAAATGTCTACCGCTTCTGCCCCGAAACCCCCGGACTTCTCACGGGCGGTCTGCCCGACGCTACCGCCCAACGCTTCATCGCCACTTGATTGGGTTATGGATATCCGCTGAGATTTTTCTGTACAGATGTACCAAAGATCACCCGAGTCGCTAGCCTCAATTCTTCTCGCCGGTCAACTATCGCCTCGGCCAAAGCCCCGACATCAACCCCTATCGCCCCAAACCCGCCATAATCCCCCGGCAGGCGATCGCCGCGCCGTTGAAGTGGTCGAGACAGCAGTTCCTGTTGCAATACATCATGCGGCGAGCCAAGTTGCTGTGAGGAACTTCACGGAGTCGGACAGTCGGAATCAACTTCTCGCTTCGTACTTTGAACGACTAACGCTGCCAACCCCCTTCAATCTCGATAACTCCATTTCCATCGACAAGACCGCCCCAACGCTTGGCGAGACCAACCGCAAATTCCAACGCCAAATCTTGAGAACCAGGGGTGCGGCTGATGTCAATCGCCACGACCGTTTGAGGAGTAGCACCCAGGTGTTTCGCAAGTTCGGTGATCTCTTCGGAGGAATAATCAACGGTCGCCAAATATGGGTTGCTGCAATATATCGTCAGCTGATCTCGCTGAACGACGCCATGATTCAAGGATGGATTCCCATCCCAAACTCCGTTCCATTCCGAGACGAATTTTTTCAGATCCTCGCCAACAGCCGAATGAGGAGACACAACAATAATGGTTTCCAACGAAAATCTCCGTTTGACTTGGATTGAATCATTGACCCGAGAATTTCAAAAGCAGCGCATCGAGTTCGTCCAAGGAACGAGCAACATAGCCACCGGCCTCAGTGATTGAGTTAATAGCATTAAGTTTCATGTTTGGAGCATACACAATCACCTTCTTACCAGTCGGGGAGGAAAAAATGGGGGGAAAAATGGGGGGAAAAATGGTGTCAGTTCATTTTTTCAGGGGGAAAAATGGTGTCAGTTCATTTTTTCAAGTTAGCATCCCTCTGGTAAATGAATTGAGACCATTTTCCTATTTCTTTGTTGTCGAAAGGGGAAAAAATGGGGGAAAAAATGGTGTCAGTTCATTTTTTCAAGTTAGAGGAAAAAATGGTGTCAGTTCATTTTTTCAAGTTAGAGGGGAAAAAATGGTGTCAGTTCATTTTTTCAAGTTAGCATCCCTCTGGTAAATGAATTGAGACCATTTTCCTATTTCTTTGTTGTCGAAAGAAAAGTGGGGGAAAAAATGGTGTCAGTTCATTTTTTCAGGGGAAAAAATGGTGTCAAAAAAATGGTGTCAGTTCATTTTTTCAAGTTAGAGGGGAAAAAATGGTGTCAGTTCATTTTTTCAAGTTAGCATCCCTCTGGTAAAGAGGAGAGGGGAAAAAATGGTGTCAGTTCATTTTTTCAAGTTAGCATCCCTCTGGTAAATGAATTGAGACCATTTTCCTATTTCTTTGTTGTCGAAAGAAAAGGGAGCGTTCCACCTTTATCCAACGTGACAGAAACGGTAATATTTTCATTTGCACCTCTACCGAAACGAGCCTCCCTCGATATCAATGACTCCGTTCCCATCAACAAGACCACCCAAATGCTCGACAAGGCTGGTGGCAAACTCCAAAGCCAGTTCTGTGGAGCCTTCGCTGCGACTGATGTCAATTTCCAAAGCCATCTGAGGTACTAGCCCAATGCGTTCCTGAAATTCGAGCAATTCTGCCATGGAGTAATAGTCAGAAGCGGGTCCAACTCCGTGGCAATAAATTGTCGCTTCTCCGCGTTGAATAACACCCCCACCTCTAGGGTCACTTGAGCATGATCCACCCCATTCCAAAATGAGTTTATGATAGTCCTTACCGTCTTGATGACGAGGCAGAACAACAAGAATGCCGTCCATTTCCACAATGCCTCAGCTGGAAGTCGCGAAAATCATTAACCGCCAAGTTTTAGCAGTTGAGCGTCAAGTTCATCAAGAGATCGAACAACGATGGCGCCCGCCTGCTGAAGTGATTCCACGGCAGTGTGAAATTCGGTGTCAGTTCTGGCAGTGTGAAATTCGGTGTGTGAAATTCGGTGTCAGTTCTTGTGTGAAATTCGGTGTCAGTTCTTATTTTGGGAAATTCGGTGTCAGCTCTTATTTCGAGCGGGTAAATAAGAAGGCTCATGATGGATTCCGGGGTGGTGGCCAATCTGGCCTCGAACTGGCCGATCAGGACCGGCCGAGTTCAGATCGAAAAGCCCGGAAAAAGCGGGGTTTATGATCTGTCATCGAGCCCGTTGGGTCGGGCGAAATGGCCCCGCCGAGATCACCACCCCGGAATCCATCATGAGCCAATAAGAATTGACACCGAGTTTTCCCCCTGAGCCAATAAGAATTGACACCGAGTTTTCCCCCCGAGTTTTCCCCTTTCGAGCGGATAAACAAGAATTGACACCGAGTTTTCCCCTAGAATTGACACCGAGTTTTCCCCTTCCTAGTCCTTTGTGTAGGAGGGGATCGTTCCCTTCTCAGCTCTCGGGTCGTAGATTGACGCCATTTGGAGGCGACTTTTTTCTACCCTTGCCAGCCATTCTCGATCTGAACGACTCGATTCCCGTCAACAAGCCCGCCCCAACGTTGCACGAGGCCGTTCGCAAACTGCAAAGCCAATTCTTGAGAGCCCGCGCCGCGACTAATATCGATTGCCACACTTATTTGAGGATATGTGCCGATGAGCCCAGCGATTTCAACGCAGTCTTCATCAGAATAATTGACAGACATGGACGTCGCACGGTTACAAAAGATTGTAGCAGGGCCTCGTTGAATTACTCCATGATTAAGGGTGGCATCACCATCCCAAATCCCGCCCCATTCTGAGACAAATGCTCTCAAATCTTCATTACCCGCCGAGCGACGCGAAATCACAAGAATCGTTTGCACCTAAAATCTCCTTTGCAAATGCACCCAAATTCTCCTTTGCAAACGGTTTAAGTTACTGCCCAGAAAATTTCAAAAGGAGTGCGTCAAGAAGTGAGAAAAGGGGAAGGGGACATTCTAGAATGTCCCCTTTTACTTTACCGACCCTTATCTTATCCATCCTCCTTGAATTTCAATGACTCCATTCCCATCAATAAGACCTCCCCACCGCTTAACCAATTGATTAGCAAACTCTAAAGCCAAATCTTGGGACCCTGGGCTTCGGCTGATATCAACCGCCACGCAAGTCTGTGGTACAACGCCTATGTATGTTGCAATTTCGACAAGCTCCGCAGGAGAGTACTCGAAGGATGCCGGTTTTGCCTGGTTACAATAGATTGTCATTGGTCCGCGTTGGATAACGCCGTGATTTAACGATGGATTACCGTCCCAAATTCCACCCCACTCCGAGATGAATGATTTGAGATCGTCGTTATTTATCGAACGTGCAAAGACGACTCCGATGCTTTCCATTTTGTTCTCGGTTGAACCTTGATTTGTCAACCACCAAATTTAATTAACAATGCATCAAGCTCCTCAAGCGATCGGGCGACTACACCGCCCGCTTGAGTGATTGAGCTGATGGCATTGAACTTCATATTCGGTGCGTAAAGGATCACTTTCTTACCAGTTGGGTTGATGACCAAATTAGTAATCTCTTTGGTGATTTGATCAACCTTGTTTCCCTTGCCAACTGTGCAAGAGATGATGGCTTGCGCAACCTCGACGTCCGTTTCTCCGATGGGGAGATTGTTCGGGCCGATCCACTTCCACTGGAAAGCAGTCAGTTGGCCATAAAGATGGTTCGCCACTTTCCCTTCGAGTATCGTCCCCGCATTTCCGCTGTTCAACGCGGCATCGACCAGACTTCGTGGAACCGTGCCGCTCGGACGTGCAATGCCGACCGCGATTAATTTGTCGATGTCGGCCGCCGACCATGCCGCTTGAGTGCCAACACCAGCTTGGTTTTGAGCGACAACCGCCAGCTTGTAAGGGTCCTGTTTCAACGCAGCGAACGAGTCCGGCTTGACTCCGCTCAAGTTGTCGAAGAGACGCCTCGCGCCGTCCGGGTTATCGGTGAACTTATTGAACAGGGTGACGACCGTATCGGTATCGAACCCATCAACCAGATTCGCCAGCTTGCCGAGGTCGTCGGCGTTCTCCACCAACACGTCCTCGGCCAACTTCTTGAGCGGGGCGTTCGCCGGGTCGATCAGCTTGAACAACAGCGACCGGAGGTCGTTGAGCTTGCTGAAGTCCCCCGCCTTGGTCAGCACCATGACGGACTTCCAAAGCCCCTTGCTCGCGTCGAACACCCTGGCCGCCTGCTTGCCCAGGGTGGGCAGCCAGTCCACCTCGGGTCCCATGAACGACCCGGCGACGCTGACGACGGAGAAGACCACGGTGAACCAGTTGGGACTCTCGCCGCCCGGCCAAAGCTTGGCCAGTTCCTTGCCCAAATCCCGGACGTCGGTGTAAACGCCGACGACGGGGATGAGGCTCAGCCCGATATCCCCGGCGATCTCCGCCGCCGTGTTCCCGTCGCCCGCCAGGGCACCCCAGCCGAGTTGCGTGATGATGTCGGTGGCCTTGGCGATCACCTCGGCGGACTGCAAGCCGACCTCGAAGGTCGTTTTCACCGGCGGGCCATCAAACCAGCCCGGTTGAGTTTCCACGGTGATGGGGATTTTGATCTTTTGCGAAGGGTCGAGACCCCCGGTGGACGAAATTTGGAACGAACCTCGACCATTGGCGTCAAGCGTGATCGTCGTCGTTTGGCCGCTCGACCCGCTCCCAGTGCCGATGGTCAATAGTCCCGCCCCTTGCGTGACCAGATTTCCGTCGCGGTCCTTGCCGATGGTGACAAGCACGGTCGCTCCGGCGGGACCAGCGACCGAACAGTTGGCGGTCGTCATGTAGCCATAGCTGGCCACGGTGCCGTCGGCTTGGTCGACCGGGTACGATCCGGCGGTCGTTTGATCGCCCGCCAGCATGTGTTGGTCCGCCGTGACGGAGATACCGCTGTTGGGGCTGACCCACAAGAAGGTCACGCCATCGGAATGGCTTCCGACGGTCGCTCTCACCAAGCCATTGCCTGGCGTCTGAGCCCCAACCGTTCCATTTACCGAACCGAGGACTGGCGACTGAGTTCCAGCCGCCCCAAACAATTTCGCTGTTGCGACGCCACCTTTCACGTACGATTGACCGGAAATCGAGCCCTTTTGTGTGTACCAAGTAATTGGAGTAAAATCGGCTACGGGGCGACCGCTGGCGTCGTTGACGATTGCCAAGACGTCCTGTGTTTCGTTCGAACCGAGAGTTAAAACTTGGCCGGTGATACCAATCTGGATAGTAACCGGAAGGTTCTCAATGTCAGTACTCGCCACGGCGGCATCAACCGCAGCCGATAAAGACATGGTTTCCGAGAAAATTCCAGCTTGGACCGACGCATATGCCACACCACCCGTGGTCGTCGAATCCTGATTGATAAAGGTCCCGGAACCGGTTAACCTCCAGCTCACCGGTGTGCCATCAGCAACCAAGTTGCCCGCCGCGTCACGAGCGGTAAGCTTGATCCGCGATTGTGACATCCCATCCGCAGGCAATTGAGTGCGATCAACTTCAAAAGAGAGGTTGTTGGCGACTCCAGGTTGCACTACTACCGTGTTGGACTCTTCCACGCCATCAACGGGGAGCAAAGGCCCACCATCAACAGCCGCCTGAGTGATCTTGGCGTAAACTTTATAGACATCCCCCGCGTGACCCGATAGGGTCGGGATGTCGAAAACATCGCCGCCGGCCGAAGGACTCAGAGCAAACTTCACACTCCCGTCAGGCAATGTGAATCGCCACTGGATGACCGCTTGGTCGAGTGTGACATGCGGGTCTCCCGATGCCGGTGAAGCAACAAAAGTCGCCGTGGAATCGTCCGCGGTTGGATTGCCATCATTGCCAAGATTGACTTGAATTGGGGGCGGAAGAACAGTGTAATCAAAATGAACATTAATCATTCCCCGACCGCCGGGGCCAATGTCTTCGACGACGGAATCCATCGAATCTTTTCCAAAAAAGCCAATATTTGGCTTGTAGTACAATTTGTCATAGCCGTCCACGTTTTGCGAGCCGTACGGCTCTTGCCCGCCGGGCGGCACAATCAGAATGCTCCCATGGTTGAAGCCTGTATATGAAATAAGTTTGAAATCAACGACGGCATCACCCACCCCATACTCATATTCCTCCGCGCACGCATAAATCGGATCGGCTGAAACTTCAGTATTGTATGCAACGTTATTCGAGTCAGTGAAACTAAAGCCGGTGCCGCCGACACCTCCCACATCGTTAGCGTTCATACCGTTGACCGTGGCTTTACCGTTCGCAATCCCATCGCCGCTCTTGACGTAACCACCAGTAATGGCATTAATGTCACCCGTACCAACTCGAATACCACCGCCACCGCTCGTCCCGCCTACACCACCTCCGCTCTTGCCACCAGCGCCAGGAGCAACGGAAGCATCAAAGACGCCGCTCTTTTCTACCCCCAAGCCTCCGTTCGCGCCTCCAGCACTGCTACCGCTGGTCTCGACCGGTTGTTGGACGACGATCGTTTGGCTGATTGGTGGTTGGGATTGGGCCGCCGGGCCAGAGGTCATGGTCATGGGTCGGATGACCCCGGCGCCGCCATGCATCGTGGGTTGGGCGGGCGCTCCCCCTTGAAATCGCGCGACGATGGGCGGCGTGATCGTGATCGCGTTGGGACTGGGGCGGGCGTCAATGAACGTCGTCGCGGTCGCCGAGACCGCCGAAGTCGGGGCGACGGTCGGCTCGATCCGAGGTCGAGATGCAAACGCGGGTCGCGGTTCGGGGTTGATCCGCGTTCGGATGACCGGCGACGAGAGGATGGGCCAGGATGTCGCATTCGCGGAAGCGGATGGGGCGGAGACCTGCGCCGGTGGCGGCGTCGCTCCCGCCGACCCGTTGGCGAGCAGGGTGCCCGGGACGATGCTGGACGCGGCGGCGAGGGTTTCAAGCCTCAAAATGGACGGACAAAGCGCGCGACGCTTGCGGGGGGCAAACATGGTCGTGGCCTCTTGGTGTCGTAGGTGCCGGATCTGCGTCGATCGGTCGAAACTCAGCTTGATGGAGCCAAGATAGGACGGTGGCCGAGGAGAGTCAACGAAATTCGGAATGAAAGACACAATAGACCGAAACGAGCGGTTTTTGGGGGGAACCCACGGTCCCCACTTCTCCAAATTAGGCGGTCAGCCCGCCGTCGACGGCGATCACCTGGCCGGTGATGTACCCGGCCGAAGGGCCGGCGAGGTAGGCCACCAGGTCGGCGATGTCTTCGGGTTCGCCCAGGCGGCGGACCGGGACGCGCTCCTTGACCTCGGCCTTGATCTTCTCGGGCAGGACGTTGGTCATGTCGGTGGTGATGAAGCCCGGGGCGACCGCGTTGACGGTGATCCCCCTCGACGCGAGTTCGCGGGCGATGGTCTTGGTGAAGCCGATCACCCCCGCCTTGCTCGCCGAGTAGTTGGCCTGGCCGGGGTTGCCCATGATCCCCGAGATGCTCGTGATGTTGATCATCCGGCCGTAACGCTGCCGCATCATGATCGCGCCCAAGGCTCGGCAGAAGAGGAACGTCCCCTTGAGGTTGACGTCGATCACCTCCTGCCAGGCGGCGTCTTCCATCCGGAGCATCAGGCCGTCGCGGGTGACTCCCGCGTTGTTGACCAGGATCTGGATCTTGGGAAATTTCGCCTCGATCTCTTCGAGGACCCGAGTCACGTCGCCCGAGTCTCCCACGTTGGCGGCGAACCCCTCGGCGGTGCCCCCCGCCTCTCGGATCGCCCCGAGCGTCCCCTGGAGGGCGTCGATGGAGCGGGCCACGCCGGCCACGGTCGCGCCGCAACCGGCCAGGTGGACGGCGATCGCCCGACCGATCCCCCGCGAGGCCCCGGTGACGAGGGCGACTTGCCCGGTCAGATCGACCTTGACCCCCGAGGGTTTCGGCTTTTCGGTATCCGCCATGATGTGGGCATCCTTAATGCAAGCTGGAGCGGCCCAAGACAGAGGCCGCCGATCCGTTGAGGCCAGAGAGAAGATTACCGGGCGGGGACGCTCGTGCAAGGGATCTTTCGGTCGATCCGCTTGAGCAGGCCGGTCAACACCCGGCCCGGCCCGACCTCATAGAAGGTGTCGAACCCGTCGAGCAGCATCCGTCGGATCGAGTCGTCCCAGCGGACCCCGGCGATCACCTGGGCGACCAAGGTGGCCCGGAGATTGTCGGGGTCGGTGTGGACCTCGGCGTCGACGTTGGAGTAGACCGGGAGTCGGGGCGGGATCATCGACGCCGAGGCCAAGACCTCGGCGAGCTGGTCGTCGGCGGGCTTCATGAGCGGGCAGTGGAACGCCCCGGCCACCTTCAAGGCGATCACCCGGCCCGCCCCGAGTTCGGTGGCGGCTCGCTCGACCGCCGACAGGGCTTCGAGGTCGCCCGAGACCACGATGTTGCCCGGCCCGAGGAGGTTGGCCTTCCACAACCGGCCTTGCGGCTCGACCCGTCGGCAAAGCTCGTCGATCGCCGCTTCGTCGAGGCCGATGATGCTGGTCATCCCGCTCGGCGACGCCGTCGAGGCGGCTTGCATCGCCTCCCCGCGCCTCCTGACGATCTTCAAGCCCGACTCGAAGTCGAGCGACCCGGCGAACGCCAGGGCGGTGTATTCCCCCAGGCTCAAGCCCGCCGCCCCGGCGCACCGGTCGACGAGTCCTGGGTCGGACTTCTTCAAGCCTTCCAGCGCGGCCAGGCTGCTGACGTAGATCGCCGGTTGGCTGACGTCGGTCGACTCGAGCGCCTCGGTCGGCCCTTCGAAGCAGACCCGCTTGAGGTCGAAGCCGAGGATCTCCCCCGCCCGGTCGAAAAGCGCCTGGGCTTCGGGGATCTCGTCGTAGAGCCCTCGCCCCATCCCGACGAACTGGGCCCCTTGACCGGGGAAAAGAAAAGCGATCTTGGGCATCGGGGCGGGTCTTTATCTCAGAAAGATTGAAGGTCGAGAGTCGAAAAGAGTTCCGAGTTTTGTCGAGCGAGCCGAAGCGTCAAGTCGTCGCGGTCGGGATCTCGCCGAGGGCGGCCGTCAGTTGGCCGACGAGTTCGGCGTTGACCTTTTCCTCGGCCATCGTCGAGGCGACCTTGATCGCGTTCTGGATCGCCCGCGAGCCTGACGACCCGTGGCAGATGATGCAAGCCCCTCGAAGCCCGAGGAGCGGGGCGCCGCCGAACTCCTGGTACTCGAACCGGGTCTTCAACCCTTGGAACGACCCGGCGAGCTTGCCGATCACCTCGGGGCCAAGCTCGGGAGCGAGCCGACCGAGTTCTTGCCTGAGCGCGGCGAAGAGGAACTCGACCGCGCCTTCGCCCGCCTTCAAGAGGACGTTGCCGACGAACCCCTCGCAGACGACGACCCGGGCGTTCCCTTCGTAGATGTCTCGCCCTTCGACGTTGCCGACGAATCGACCGCCGAGCGACCCATTCAGGAACAAGGCGCGGGTGGCCCGGGTCAGGTCGGTCCCCTTGTCGTCTTCGGAGCCGACGTTGAGCAGGCCGATCTTCGGCTCGGCGATCCCCAGGACGTGCTCGGCGTAGATCGAGCCCATGATGGCGTACTGGTAGAGGTCCTCGGCCTTGGCGTTCATGTTGGCGCCGACGTCGATGATGACGATCGGGCCTCGGTGCGACGGGAAGATCGCGGCGATCCCGGGGCGTCGGACGCCGGGCAGGAACATCTTGGCGTTCAAGAAGGCGGAGGCCACCATCGCGCCGGTGCTCCCGGCGGAAACCACGGCGTCGGCCTCGCCCGAGGCGAGCAGGCCCCAACTCTTCGAGATCGAGTTGTCGCGCTTCTTGCGGAGGGCCTCGACCGGCTTGTCCTCCATCGTGATCACCTGGCCGGCGTGGACGATCGGCAGGCGGTCGCGGTCGGCCTCGGGGTAGTTCGCCAATTCCGCCTCGACGCGATCCTGGTCGCCCACGAGCATGACGGTCAAGTCGGGACGTTCGAGGACGGCCGCGACGGCTCCGGCCACGATCGGGCCGGGTGCGTGGTCGCCGCCCATCGCGTCCAAGGCAATCCGCATGGAATCAATTCTCCGAGATCGAAAGCGAAACCCACGGCCAAACGGATCGGAGGCGAGTCGCATCATCAGGACGGATCGAGCCGAGGGCCGGCCCACCGCTTCGCGGATGAACGCGAGTCGGCATCGTAGGATACCCGCTCGAACCAAGTCAAGCGACCCCGCCGACCGGATTTGGCCGGGGTCGGATGTCGCTCGCGGCCCTCCAGCGGTCGATTTCGGGTCAGGGCATGACGGGCCCCCTTCGCATCAGAGGATGTTGCGGCGGGGCCGGTAGCGGTCGCGGGTCACGATCCACTCGTCGCCGTTGGCGAATCGCGGGGCGATCCGCCGGACGGCCTCGTCGGTCGTCCGGGTGTTGGTCAGGTCGAGGACCATGAGCGAAGTGAGGTTGTTGTCCTCGGCGAGCCGTTCCAACCCGGCGTCGGTGATGGCGGTGTCGGACAGGTCGAGCGTTTCGAGCGATCCCAGGTTCTTGAGGTCTTCCAGCCCGGCGTCGGTGATCCGGGTCGCCGAGAGCTCCAAAACCTTGAGCTTCTCCAGGCCGCTCAGGTGGGCCAACCCGGCATCGCCGATGGCCGTCCCGGACAGGTGGAGGGCGTCCAGTTTGGGGAAGCGGACGCAGTGGACCAGGCCGGCGTCGTCCACCGCCGTCCGTTCCAGGTGGAGGAGTGTCAAGGATTTGGAAGCGGCCAGTCGCCCCAGCCCGACATTGCCGACGCCCGTCCCGGACAGGTCGAGCTCGCGCAGCTTGCGGAGCGCCGCCAGGTGGGCCATGCCGCCGTCGCCCGCCTTGGTCCCGGCGAGGTTGAGCCGCCAGAGTTCTTGGTGCCGATTAAGCCGGGCCAGGCCGGCGTCACCGACATTCGTGCGGGACAGGTTCAGCTCGTAGAGTTTCTGGAAGCCCGCGAACTGGAAGATCCCGCCGTCGCCCACGGCCGTATCCGCCAGATCGAGCGTCTCGAGCCGCGTCATCTTGGCGAGGTGGACCATCCCGGCGTCGCCGACCGCCGTCCTGGAAAGGTCCAAGCGCCACATCCGCCTCATCCCGGCGAGATGGGCCAACCCCGCGTCGCTTATTTTCGTCCCGGCGAGGTCGAGGGTCGACATCCGGGTCAATTTGGCCAAGTAGGCCAGCCCGGCGTCTCCCACCGCCGTCCCGTTCAAAATGAGAAAATCGATCGAAGCTAAGTTGGCGAGGTGGGCCAACCCGGCGTCGCCGACGGCCGTTTTCCCGAGGGAAAGCCCGCCGATTCTTTTTAGCCCCGTGATTCCCCGGAGAAATTCATCGCCAACATGTGTGCCGTCCAACCAAACGCTGGTCAAGGCCACGCATCGGCCGACGAACCGGGCGGCGCGGTCGTCGGCGTCCGTTTGGTTGAGTTGCAAGACGACCAGTTCCGGCATTGGAGGTAACGACGCCAAGCCGGCCCCGGTGATGGCCGTCCCGGATAGGTCAAGCGTCGTGAGGCGTGCCATCGGCCGAAGGACGGCAAGTCCCCGGTCGGTAATCTTTGTCCGGTTCAGATACAGCCGACGAATTTCCGGATAACCGCGTAACACCTCGATGTCGGAATCGTTAACAGGCGTATCCGCCAGCCAGATCGACTCGATCCGACCGTCCTTATATCGATGGACGGACCCCCCGATCCGTTCCAACTCCGGAGGGTCTGGCGGGTCATCGTCCTGAGCGGAAACGATCGCCCAGGGTATCGCCGCGAGGAACAGGGTCAGCAAAGTTCGCATGAGAATTGAAGCTCCGGGAATCGCTCGTGGTCCGGCTTGACTTCGGAATTTATTCAGGGGACGGCGGATCAGGAACAATTTTCTCGATGAATGCCTGGGAGGCCCTGTTGATGTCGAGGAAAAGCCCTTCGTACTTCATGCGATGGGTAAGGAGTTTCTGATTGGTGGTGGGGAATCGATCACCCATGTATTTGGCAAGGCTGCCGTAGTTGGTAGGGTATCCGAAGGCGGTTTTCAGGTTGTTGCCCAATGACGGATGATGGTCAAAATCCGTTCCGTTCACCTTGCTACTTCCGTTGATATTGATGAAGGCGTGGATCGTCTCGTGGGCGATCGAATCTTTGAGGAGCCGCCAGTAGTTGGCCGGATCGGTGGCCCGGAGGATGCGGAACTCCAGGCTATTGAGGTAGATCGTGATCTTCTGCGACTGACCTTTTGGAGGGGTCGAACCAAGGACGCCCTCACCAGACGTGAGGTCCACTGCGTATCCAAATCCTTGCTTGGGATTGCCGTCCTTGTCGAACAATCGACCATGGAGCTTGGCGAAAGAAGCATTTTGCTGCAACTCTGCCAAGGCGGTGTTGAAATCAGCCTGGGTTTGAGCGACTGTTCCTTCGTCGACCGGCGCGGGGTCGGGGTCCGGATCGGTCCCGACGGGGGTGACCTCCGTCGTGGTCATCGAGGCGATCATCGCCGCCGGGCCGACGGTGATCCCCTGGTTGGCCTCGATCGAGGGGGCCATCTCGTCGGCCCGGAGTTCGGATTGTCCGGGCTGGTTGCCCGACGTGATCGTATTCGGCGGGCTCGCCGTGAATGTGTCGCCCGTCAGGGTGTAGCCCCCGGGGCCTTGCGTCCCCGTGGTGTCGCCGCTGTCGTCGCCACTGCCCGAGGAACTGAACGCCCCACCGGCATAAGTCCCCGACGCGTCGTCCGAGAAGGTGTCCGTGCTGTCGTCCTCTTCCTGGGTCACCTCCGACCCGCTCGAGTCGGGCGCGGTCGCGTCGTCTTCATGATAAGTGCCGGTGGATGAATCTTGGATGGTGATGCTGTCGGTCGCCCCCGAGTCGGGGACTCCCGCGACGCTCAGTTTGAAGTCGTCGGAGTTCGACGAGTCGATCTTCACCTCCTCGGTCAAGCCGGTCGAGGTGCCGGTGTTCGCGGTGTCGGAATCGTCGTACTTGTCGGACTTCTTGTCGGACACGTTGAAGGTCGCGCCATCGACGGCCGTGCCCGATTTCTGGTAATCCGTCGAGTCGGTGCCGTCGTTGGTCACGGTGGTGGTTTCGGTCGACACGCCGTTCTTGTCGGAGCCGTTGTCCTGCTGGTCGACGGTTTCGGTCGAGGTGCCGGTCGCGTTCAAACCGTTGCCCTTGACGCCGACGGTCGTATTCTCGGTCGAGTTGACGTCGTTGTCGTACTGGTCGGACTCATTGCCTTGGCCGTCATCCTGGCCCGACGAGTCGGAGGTCAGCTTGTCATTGCCCGAGTCGGTGAAGGTGGTCGTCGTGCCGTCGGGGTTGTTCGCGGTGAGCGAGAGGTTGTACTTGTCGGTCGAGAGCGAGTCGCCCGAGTTGGTCTCGGTGCCCGTGCCATCGGGGTTGAGCGTCACCGACTCGTGGTCGTCATACTTGTCATGGCCCGACGAGTTCCAGGTCCCACTTCCGTTCGGCCCGGCTAGGGTTTCTTGGTCGGTGTACGAGTCGGTATCAACCTCGTCGAGCGTGGCGGTCGCCCCGCTGGGGGTGATCGCCAGGTTATAGGTCAGCGAGTCGGAACTGCCGTTGGAGGAGTTGTTGTCGTCGGTGGATACGGTGCCGTAGGTCCTGGTAATCTTCACCGTCACGGTAGCGCCACCATCCGGGGTCGGGTTGTAGGTCACCGTTTCCGAGAGCGAATCACTCCCGTCGTCCAATGTGGCCGTCCCGTAGAAGGGGACATCCGAACCGTCGCCGCCCGAGCCGGTCGACGACCCGGAACCGGAGCTTGATCCAGAACCCGATCCCGACCCGGAGCTTGATCCGGACCCCACACTTGAGCCGGACCCCGAATCCGACCCGGAAGCGGAGGTTCCCGCGAGAGCAGCGACCATGTCGCGCAGGACGACGCCACTGCCGCTCGCCTTGGCTCGGGAGAGTGCCGCGCCCGCCACGACCGTCGAAGGGATCAAGGCGGCGAGGGCCTTCGGATTTGTGGTCGCGGCGAGGGTCATCGGCCGGATGGCGGGGGGGCGGACGACGGGCGATTCACTCCTCGGGAGCGATCCGGCCGAGGGGAAGGCGGAGAGCGCCACCAACGGGGCCGAGGTTGGGACTCGCGACGAAGCCTCGACCATCCCCAGGCCGGCCGCCAGACGCCCCCGCAAACTCGAACCAAGTGCGGCCGGCGCCCCCGGGGCCGCGCCCGCCGCAGCCCGAGGCGCGATATCCTCAACGCCGAGCGGCGTCATCACGGCGTTGGGCAAGGGCGCGGTGTTGCTGGAAGGTGCACTTGCCTCGGTCGCGAGAGGAAACCTCGATCCGCTCAACGTCGCGAGCAAGGCACCGCCCATGGGCAGGCCGGCCGCGAGGAACGGCAGCGTCGCCAGTTGCGAAGCGTCGAGCAGTTGAAGCGATTCCAGCCGAGTGACCGAAGGGCGAAAGTTCCGGCGGGCGCGGGTGCGTTTCGATCGCATGGAGTTGCCTCCAGGGGGGTGCGACGTCATCCTGCAGTCGTGCGTGCGACGCGGTCGGATTCGAAAACAGATTGTCGCGGCGAATTGCGGAGAAATGGTCGAGGCGGGACGATCGTAGACGCGCCGAGTCCGGATTGCCAACGAATTCTTGAATCTTCGCCAAGAAGGGGTGAGCGTCTCGAAAGTGGGTGGAAAATTTTGTACAACGGAATTATTCAATGGGTTGACCAAGAATCATGACCAGATGTCCAGGGAGCGGCCCGATGCACAAGCTTGATCTCAACCTCACCGCCG
>JAABUX010004483.1_pt1 | contig 17667 bp, 31 predicted proteins | sample 5561851 | NCBI WGS metagenome assembly JAABUX01 (sample SAMN10711883, study PRJNA513361) | rock metagenome | isolation source: Antarctica rocks | place: Antarctica: Victoria Land, Richard Nunatak red sandstone | collected 2016-01-03 | reverse complement strand
GAGGTCGCCCTCTTCCGGGAGCGGCAAGCTGTTGCAGATGCTCGCAAGGCGGCTCGCCAGGGCCAGCTGCCCGCTGCCGGGTCAGGTGCGTGGGTGGAGAGGTGGACATGAGGTGTCCTGATTGCTGTTGTTTGATGTGACCCTGCGAGTGCTCCGCTGCTGTTGAGCACCATTTGTAATCTGCCACGTTGAACAACAGAGCATCTGCAACCGACGACGACCTCTTCAGCATCATGCCGCGCAGTTATTGCCGTGTATTTTCACTGCAGGTGCGGCTGTGGATGTAAGGCAGCGGGCGCAGAAGCTGCTGGCGGAGGCACGGTCGACGGTAGACCTGCCCGCGCTCGCAGCCGGCGACGCGGTGCTGATGCCGCACACTTCGCTGTCCAACACCTTCATATGCCAGCCGCAGCAGCAGAACATGCACGGCCGAGTCTTCGGTGGCTTCCTCATGAGGTACTTTGCTGACTCATGACCTCTTCATGCATGTTGCACGAGCTGTGGACGAGCACACAGAATGCACTATTGCCATGTGATGCTGCCAGGCGAGCCTTTGAGCTGGCATTCAGCACAACGTACATGTTTGCGGGGAGTCGACCGGAGTTTCTGCTGGTAGATGAGGTGAGATTGCGATTGGACATATTGCTCCATGACTGGCGGCCCAACGTTCGACATTGTCATACATCCACATCAAGCGGTGCAGGTGACGTTTCAGTATCCGGTCGATATTGGCGACCTGCTACGCTTCCGCAGCACGGTGGTCCACACACAGCAGCCCATTGCGCCGTCCACCAAGGCGCGCTGCACCCAGCTACAGTCACCTGCATGCGGCTGTGCCCACGACCCCTGCCAGGCTGGGCGTGGCTGCCAAGGTGATGTCCTCTACCCCATGAGATCGCCACGCTCGTACTGACCGGCTGCGACTGCGCCTTGCTATAGGGCACGGTTTATGTACATGTTTCCGCGACAGTCACGCAACCGGAAAGAGTGTCCAGCAAGGTGCTACTCGGTTTCTGGTACCACGCTTATCAGATCTTGCGATGAGCCACATGTCTCTGTGCTACCCACCTTGCCTCGTAAGATCGTGTCCGTTGCGCAGGTGACAAACACCTTCGTGTTTGTCTTCGAGGTTGACATGGCAGCGCCGGAGCCTGCTGCCAGGGCAGAGGCAGAGCAGGGCGAGCTGCTCAGCGACCGGGCATCCTTGCGGCCCCGGACGCTGAAGCGGGTGCTGCCGACCAGCCCAGAGGAGGCGGAACTGATTTGCGAGATCCTGGCGGATGACTGAGAGGCATCAGCGGGACAAGCCACCCTCGGCGTCCCCAGCAACGCGTGCTAGGTGGGCTGCGGCACCAGCAACCTGCATGCATGAGGCAGAGCCTGCTTGGCCCCAACCATCATGGCGGGGTACGCACTCGACGGCATCGCTGTGTCCGCAGGGCGCCGTTGCAGGGCAGAAAGCATGGCATGGAACCAGGAATGCTTGGCGGTAGACAGACAAACAGGCGATTATAAGAAGTGGGGGATCATCAGGATGCGAGCTTCGAGCGTTATCGAGGCCGAGCCCGACCCGTGCATACCACTCCTCTGACCACGACTGAATCATCATGATTCACAGCCGATGCTGCGATCAGACGCTGTATAAGAGTGTCTTCGCCGCACATGCCCGCACTGCAGAAGTAGCCCCTGCCCATCATGCAAGGCCACGTCATCACAGGCCAAGCAACGTCGGCGATCAGCAAGCATCAGCAGGACGGACCGCGTGCATCAGCAGAGCGACCGCTGTCGAGGCGCCTGGTGCCTCCAGCGCTGCCTCTGCCCTCGACGTAGAGCCTCCAGCAGACGGGCCGACAGCCAGGCTCGTGGCAGTCGTGCCTGCGGAAGGGTCGAGCCACTTCGGCATACCTTGGACACGGGTCATGACGCAGATGGCGCGCCGGTTGAGCTGGGTCGATCCAGCGTTTCAATTGCAGGTCTGCACCTTCCACACGCTGATGAAGTCCCCCATGAAGTCCGGCCATGCACACCCGGGGCAGTAGGTTTCCCAATGGGCCGTGGACTGCAAGTCGGAACGGTCAAAGATGATCAGCACGTCGAAGCGCCTCACTCCTGAGCCACAGATGCAGCTCCGCGTCAGGTGTTCACGGACACAGATGCCGGCGGTGCTGCGCCCAGCGACTTTCAGCGCGCAGCCGCCGATGCAGACGTGCTCCTGGCGGTCGAGCTGACGTCGCCGGCGACGGTGGCGGCGGTGGCGGAGGCAGCCAGCGGCAGAACGGTGTTCCTGGCGTTCGATGCAGCCGCTCAGCTGCAGTCCCTGATCAGGCTGAAAGACTACAGAGCCGAAGACGGCGGCATCCTGCAGCGGGTGGCACAGTCAGCGCCGTGGACGCAGACTGCAAAGGACAGGTTTGTCTGCGTCCAGACCCATATTGCTGCTGGCGACCCGAGATTGCAGTGTGGGGCCACTGTCTTGGGGCTTCTTGCAGGGGCCCAAGGTGATGCTTATGCACTAAATTCGTCTGCTTTCATGCCAATATCATGCCTGGCCGCGACAGGGAACTGCTACGGTACGTGAGGGACTTATGGAAGCGCGGCAACCCTGATGACATTCAGTTGCTCCTGCTCACGCTCATCAGCGCCTACCTGGCAGAGGTTCCGCTGCTGCAGAACATGCGTGCGCAGGTGCGGAACGCGCTTAATGCGGACCGTCAATGTGGGTCAGTGGTTCCGCAGACCGCGTCGCTTGCATGCTTCCTGCGAGGCACTGCTGAGACGGGCAGCTGATCTTGCGTGCAGGATCTGGCCACGCTGGTGAACATGGTCAGCAAGTGCGGGCCGCAGATCCTGGCGTGCGTCTCTGATCCGACCTGCAAAGCAGCCCTGGACTGCCTCCAGGCCTGCGACCCCACAGACCAGGCACGCCCTCCAAGACCCAACCTGATCCCTCGAGTCATGCCTGCAACCAATGGCGCCATGCTGATGGCACTCAGGCTGTAGTAGCTCAAGGCTCTGATCAGTACGCTGCCCCTGCATCCAGGTGTGCTCGTACCAGTGCATTGTCTCGAATGAGACGGAGAAGCTGGAGGACTTCACCCTCTGCGTGCTCCAGGTGACACCCCCCTGACAGCCCTTAACGCCGCGAGGGCCCACCGAGTCACATCACATGACCCTGCCGCTCATGAGTGTGCTGACGCGTTGCTCGACGCCTGGCCCACAGAAGAACAACTGCATGGGCCTCAGCGCGGAGATCCCCACGCGGCCCGACGTGCAGCCCCTGTTGCAGTGGCGTGGCAAAGCCGTTGACTGGACGGCTGCAGAGGACATCTTCATCGGCTGGCTCGCTCCAGGCGGCGTCCACAAGCCAAGGCAGGATTGAATTGCAACTCACCATGGCACCCTTGCACACAACCAGGTGTAGCGGCACGTTGTGTAGTACCTCTGCCTGGGACCAATTGCAACCTGAAGTCGTTGCGTTGCTCGTCCAAAGAACCCGTCCTGCTGCAGGGAATGGAGCTGGCGGGTCGCTGCCGGACAGAACACGGCGTTCGACAAGTTCGCCTGCCAGTACCAGCTGTTCTATCGGGCGCGCGGCACGGGGATGTGGTACGACCCTGTGTTCAAGGTCCGCAAACTGGACGGCCAGGAGGTCTGGCGCCGCAGACATTACAAAGTGCGGAGGGACACCGAGCCCGGCGCCTTCAAGTTCAGCGTCCTGGACAACGGCGTCGTCTCCAACGAGAACTGGTAGGGCTGCGTCATTATGTGCCTAACATGGTCGTGTACTCAACTCATGGAGCTAGGTGTTCGGTCGTGTGCAGTCTGCTTCCAAAAAGCAGCTCTTGCGCCACCGTCGATCACGCTCGCCGCTCCTGCCTGCAGGCGCATCGTCGCTTGCGATGACGACCTGGCATGGGCGCTGTTCTACTACGCCGGGGCAGCCGCAGCGGCTGGCCAGACGTACGTCGGAGCCATTCTCGCGACGGCCGATGGCCAGTGGCCCAGTGCGGTGCGTTGGCAGCTGCAATTCCTCGCCATGTGCTTGGCTGTGCTTGGCATTCGGCATTCGAAGCCTGACTGTGCTGCCGGCTGCGAGTGTCCGATGGAATACGGTCAAACAATCGCGCATGCTGCGCAGGAGCATGACGGTGCGCTGGATGCGGCAATGGCAGCAGCCGGGATTGAGCGGTGGGAACTGTACAGCGTAGACAACAAATGCTGCGAAGGAGCGCCACTAGGGGTGCCGGACAGTTTGTTGTCCGAGAGAGTCTGACGAGCCTCGAGCACGTGCCGAGCGATGTTGCAGTCTTATGACACTGGTCCCTGTAGGGATGCCCCAGGCTTCCTTTAGGACTATTTGCAGTGCTGATCAACTAGCATGCAACGTGAGGGACGCATGAGAGTGGTTGCGCTGCATGTTCAGTAGTGCATGCAGGAGCCTACTACACGTGGCGCAGACGACAGCTACTCGACGTTGCCGAACATCTGAATGAGCTCCTGATACTCGCTCATGTTGAGACATTGGGGAACGCCCATTCGAGATCGTCAGCAACGTGCGTGCGCGTGAACCTCTGGGACCTGGGCACGACGGCAGACGAGCACGAGATGACGGGTGATGAGCAGCCAGACTGCCACACCCCGAGTAGCCACCTGTACACAGCTGCAAAACAGCAGGGTTGATCAAGGGGCAGCACCTAATGCAAAGACCCCGCAGCCGGAGGATGGAATACCCCGTGTGGTTTGAAAGGTCGCGGCAAGTCTGCCACTAGAGATAGACTGCAGGTGCAGCAGGCAGTGTGCCTCAGGATGAGCCCTTGCCATGTGCCAGAGAGCTCAGCAGTCGATGCTGTTCGGAACGCAGGGTCGTGGAATGGGAGGGCAGGCGCACATGCCAGCGCCTCCAATTACTTCTTCAGCTCCTCCTTCAGCGAGCTGCCGCGGGGCGAGCGTCAAGATGGCAGCGCTGAGCCGCTGCAGCATGCAGTACGCCTTGTGCGCTGTCACGCCCGGGGCTGGGAGCCCATTGCTGTATATTGCGTGCCCGGGAAACACATCTGTCTGCAGCAGGTGCGTGTTGAGGCGCTTCACCTGGGCGGTGACAGCAGCCGCTTCAGATGCTGCACGAGGCGGGCGCTCTGCGCAGTGCAAGCGTAGGGGTTCATATGCTCAGTCCGCAGACACTGCATATGTCATTTCAGAAGGTAAGTCGCTCGCGCAAGCAGGCAGCTTCAGAGGAGCCCACCGGGAAGGTGTTCCGCAGGCCGCCCGCCCTGAGCCACCACGCTTTCGGTGGCGCCCTGACTGCGCGCGCAGTTTCAGTGCCGCCTTGATGCAGTGCACATGGGGCAGACAGGCACAACAGCGAGCACCGAGCCAGGCTAGGCACAGTACAGCCTGTGACACCTGCAGAAATCACACCTGCCTTCCACATGCTCAGCAGCTTTCAGCAGCTTTCAGCAGTACACATGGGCGGTACACGGCCCTGCCGAACTCTTTTCCTACTGCAGATCTTTCCAGAAGAACTGTTTTACGCTCTTGCGCACTATCGTCCTGCTTGTCCTGCCGAAGATCGGAAACTAAAAAGGTAACTCTGTACCCTGATACTGCTCTGCATTGTTCTGCTTCTGCTTCCAGAAGGCCACAATTTTTTCTGCTCCTTCTTCGACACCGACTCAGCCGGCGTCTGTAGGCATTGACAAGCCTTAAAGAAGGCCTGCCAGCGCCGCCCAGAAGCGCAGTAGTACAATCTTTGCCCGCCAACCGCGCGCGCAGCCTGCAGGGCGGCCTTCAGGAGTCTGCTCACCTGCTGACCAACCCCCGAGGTGTGCCCCAGCCCCTCGTGCACCGCCGTAAGCAGAACCTTCCGTGTATTGCGGGGCCATGGCAAGTACAGTCTGAGCACAGCCCGTTTGAGAGTGCCTCAGCCCAGGCTGCTTGCGAGATACGCGAGCAGATTGCACAGCAGCGTATCAGCAAAGTCCTGCTTCCACAGCAGTCTGCGAGCTGATTCCCTGCGGTTGTGTGGTTTGTTTCATGCTCCTCGCGGCCATGCTGAGCAGCGGACCCCACCCATCCCCGAGGGGCCCAGCTACTCATGACCAAATCTTCCACAATCTGCACTCCAAAAGTATCTAGACCGGATGGACGACATGTGGGCGCCTCCGCCTTACCCCGCGATGCTTGCTGACGAGAGCTGGCCCCTTTGCTCCGCAGGTGATCTTGACGCCATGGTCTGCCGCTTCGAGCTGGCGAGCCTCGAGAACTCCTTCGCGAAGCATCACGCCGCCGCGCTCCTCACATCCGACGCCGTCGGCTTCGCGCTCGCGATGGCCTGGGCAGCGGCGGCCATCGTGCGCACCAAAAGCAGCAGCGAAGGCAGCGGCCTGCTCGCATGCGCCCCCCACATGGCTCTCGCCGCGGCCGTGGCCCTCGCGGCGACAGCCCACAGCCAGCTCCGCAGCACCTATCTCAAACGGCGGGCGGTCATCATCGTCGTGCTGCGCGTGCTCGCGGTCGCCGCGGGTATCGCACTGCAGTTCAGCGTCGCCACGGCTGTCAGCGCCGGCGCCGCGACCGTCGCCCTGGGGGCAGCCATGCTGCCGCTCCAGTACTTCCAGCTCACGCTGCTGCCGCTGGTCTGGCGCCTGCGCGCGCGGCAGCATTTGGTGCTCAACCTGGTGTCCCTCGCCGCCGTCGCGGCGTGCAACGGCCGCCTGGCCGCCGCGGTGCTGGCGCAGCCCCCTGCCGCCAAGCTGGTGTCGAGCGGACACGCCGGCGAGCTCATGACCGTCATCGCGTGGCTGGCTGCTCAGGTGTGCATTTGCCTGACCCCCTTTTCCAGCTTGCACTGCACATGAGCAGCCACGAGCAAGTCCTAGCGGCTATTGCTTGGTATTGTGTCATCAAATACAACAAAACTAACCCCGATGCCCTTCGCTTGCAGGTGCTGTTCGGCTTCCTGCTGCCCGTCGTCACGATCGTCAACGAGGAGCGCAACGTGCGCGCCCGCTTCCTCAACGCCTACGTGCTGCACCACGCCACGGCGTTCGCGTCGGGCAGCCTGCGCCTGGGAGTCCCCCACCAGTGGACCCGACAGCCGACGGCCGCCCGGCGCGCAATGGATGCAGCGGTCGCCCTCGTGCCGCGGCAGCCGACCCCCGCGCAGGCCATCGTGCGCACGGTCACAAAGGCGTTCGCTGCCGACACGCCTGCGGAGGTCAGCAGGCCGGATGACTTCGAGTCCATCAGCACCCACGGCAGCAAGCTGAACAGGGATGAGTGGAGGACCGCAGCCCGCGCGGCAGTCGCCCAGCACCGGGCCACGGCTCAGCAGAGCAACCAGGCACAGCCGAGCGACTCCGCCTTCTGCCTTGCGGTCGAGATCATGAGCAGGCGGCCGATCAGCAGCCAGCAGTAGCAACAATGCAGATGGCAATGAACCCGCGCAGTCAGTGCGCGTGCAGGTGTTGGCCTCAATTCTTTCAGTCCGTGATTTAAAGTGAACGACTCAGTGCCCTGTGCATCCTTCTAGGGGCTGTTCCGTCCGTATTCCGTTGCACAGTAGACAGTCCAGCCAAGCGTTCAAAGCGTGGCGCGCAGCGCAGCAACCAGACGGACCGCATTTCCTCACCGAGTTATATGTCGCGAGATCGCGAGCACCGCCGAGAGTGCAGACTGCGATCTCGACCATATACTGAATGACTTCCTGGTTTCCGGCCGTCTCGTTTGCCATGAGCTCAGTTATGCTAGGTCAGCTGTTGGGAGCAAACGGCGCCGCCATCAGTGTAATCCAAGGTGCTAACACTCGCACACCTATGTGCATGCTGCTTCACGCTGCGCACGCGCGCACCGCTAAACAGCCAGCTGCTCTGCCGTCGTGCCTTTCATGCACGACGACACCACTATGTGGCGTGGGCCCTCTGCGGCCTCAATCTGGCAGCCGTTTATGCTGCACAGCTCACACATCCTTAGCTTTTGCTATGGTTCTGGCCAGGCTACCCTGGAGGACCACCAATAGACATTTTTATGCATGCATGGCCGTCGCATGGCCGACCGCCCGCCGACTGGAGTCCGCGGACTGCCCCATCACATGCACCCGGACGCCGCCCCGCCCTGTGGAGCACGTAGGTCTGCAAGTTCGCAAGTGATCAATTCCGAAAGCATCACGAAAGAAGCAACAGCAACCGCCGGAGTACCTGCACGCGGCAGCTGGAATGTCGTAACGCCTGTCAGCTCGTCGTGCTGTGTATTAGCAGTGTTCTCCCACACCTGAGGGCCGTCACAAGCCTTGGCAGCGCCCAGGCCCGCCGACACAGGGCCGGTCGGCCAGCTGTCGACGCCGGTGGGCTGGCGTGCCGGGCTGTTGCAGGCGCTGCCACGGATCGCCCCGATCCGGTCGTCCCACGGCGCCTGTTGCCGTCCCGCTGCCGTTGTGCCGTCCGCGAGAGCGCTGCTGCAAGCGGCGTCGCCCGCTGCCAGGTTGCCGTCGCTGCTGCAGCCGCCGCTGCTGGAGGCGCGCGAGTGACCCGGCACGGCGCCCTCGACCGGCGTCAGGTGCTCCTTGACCGGGGACAGCTTCAACGCCGTCGCGTCCGCATGGACAGTGATCGCGACGCTTGCGCCGATGACCGCCGCCGGGGCGCTGAGCGACTGCAGGTTGTGGAACGTGAGCTGTCAGGCATTGCGGTTTGATGGGGGCAACAGCAGAGGAACAGCAGTGACATCGCCGCACGTGTTGGTTCAAAGCATCTAGGCTACGGTGCTCAGCGGAGCGCACCCTGCTGTGCAGGCGCTGCTTCTCCTCCAGGCGCCGGTGGCTGGCTGTCACGTTGATGAGGAACACGCTGAGCCAGATCATGCCCGCCCCCAGCCACGCGACGTTGATGTACAGCGCAAAGTCCAGGTACCTGTGTGACAGACACAGCTCTCGACACATTGCTCTGCACCTCTAGTTGGCTTGACCCACCTGACAGCCCCAGCATCTGCAATGCTAGAGGGCTCATTCCGGGGGGTGCAACGCACTACTTTGCGAGGACAAAGCCACTGCACGCTCGGATGTCACGGACCACCATGCAGTGGCATCCGGTCCTCGCTGTCCACTTATGTGCTCAGCTGAGCCGCGGGCAGGGGCGCACTGGGACGCCCAGGCGGGCGTGCTGTAGCCGACTAGCGAGAACAGCGTCGCGGCCTCGACCAGCAGCAGGGCCAGGTACAGCGGCAGCGGCAGCAGAGCGAAGTCCAGTGCCGCGCTCCAGCACGGCCGCCGCCCAACGCTCCGCATGTCCGCCGTCCACCAAAAGTTGCCTGAGCAGGGTGAGAGCGCCCGATCTGACATGCCTTCGTCGAGCAGGAACACAAGGGTCAGGCTCACGATGAGAGCAGGCAAGAGCACCAATAAAATCTAAGCTGAAGAGAAGGCACTGGTAGGCTGACATTGGTAACCAGCTTGTGCCCGACAGGGACGCTGGGCTGGGGTCAATGCGGCCGCACCGTGCTTGTCGGTGGCGTCGCTGACGAAGCAGGAGGGCGGCCACATGAGGCTGGCGGCCAGGAGCTTGATGTCGCTCGGCACTGGGACCGGCAACTGCACGCGCCACAGCGCGCTTGCGGAGGTGCAGAGCCGAGCCAGGACTTCTCAAGGCAATAAATGCTGCATTCTCTCATTACCTAGAACCAGATCTCTTGCAGCTGTTATCAACTCAATTCTGGCAGGGCGCCAAGCAGCAGGCGCCGTGGAGCGCAACCTGTTGATGCGCAGGTTGGGTTTTGTGCGCACATGTATGCTGACCCAGCCCCAGCCCCACCGTCGCCACTTCACCTCCGTCAGCTTGGCCCACACGCCCGCCTGACCGTGCACAGGTGCAGAGCGATCATCGTCATGACCCGAGTAGCGCATGAACACGGCAACAGTCGGCGCTGCAAGCCATCACGATGCACTGACGCCGCGCACCTCCGCGTTTCCGTGCCAGAGGCGGAGCAGCAGCAGCACCAGGACTGCATGGATGCCGATGACAGCGAAGATGTACCACTCCTTTATCACCTGTCGAGGCGTGGCATCATTTATTTACCGACGCGCATGAGCGACTGTATACATGATGACGTCGCAGCGACATTCCAGCGGACCAGGATTAAAAGTGCGATGCATGAAACTGCACCCTGGATCAACCACACAGGTTGAAGCGTCCGGCTTCGCCACGGGCGTACCGCGAAGAGCGCCATGAGCGTGATGCGAGCGCCGATCTCCAGGCACCGATAGCAGAAGAAGGTGATGACTTCCCACAGGTGCTGCACGCGCCAGATCCAGGACCACCAGGGCCCCGGCACTTGGCCGCGCTTCTTCAGCTCTTCCCGCTGATCCGAGCTGAGCCCGAAGCGCTGGTCGTTCAGGTCCAGCGACACGAAGGCAAGGGTTGCACCTGCGTAACTTCGGTCCTTTTATGAGATTCTCCCTCAACAGTAGTCTGCCAAGGGCCTGGATCGCACCCAGGGAGGTACAGATCACACGCACTGCAAGTCATGGCAGTACTGATGGCATGTGAGCGTAGGTCAAAGCACAAGCAGGGTACAAGCATGTGTTGTCACCTGGGCGGATGCTCACTACTTGCGCAAGCATGACGGGCACACAGAGCGTGGGGAAACTGCTGGTGAGACCCGCGGAGGCGGCGCACCGATGATGGAGGCGACAATGGAGATGAGCAGCAGGATGTTGAAGGACTGGTGCCCGAGGAAGACGCGGCAGTGCATGCCGGGGCGGCTGCAGTGCATGCCCAGCCACACTTGCAGCAGTGCCACCGGCATCGTCAGGAACACCGTGTCCGCCAGCCGCATGCCCCTGCGCTTTGCGCTCTGGGTCGTGTACACGATAACAAGCACGCTTATAAGTCACACGAGTATCCAGACCATAGGTCTTCAGACAAATGATGTTGTGCGACGACGGCACAATTCACCACATATACTAGTTGGCAGCGCAACCCGGCTGGCTCCACCGGGAATCAGACTGAAACTGAAACATGCTCGGTAGGGTCTGACTGCTGCCACAGACCCAAGTCTAGCCTGTGCTCACCGGAGGTCCAGGACGACCTTGCGCTGGCGTTTGCGGTCGGCGCGCAGCGCGCGAGAGGCAGCGAAGATGGTCCCCAGCTGCACCACCGCGAAGGCGGTGCCGACGCGGCGCACCGCGCAGTGGCGTTCCTCCTTGGACCACTTCCTCCAGCACCACAGCCAGCCGCGGCCTGCCGTGAGCCGGGCAGCGCAGCTTGTTTGCGGTTGCAGTGTGCTCGTTGATGTGCTACTGCCGGGCAATCAGGCTCGTCCGACTTAAACCTATGCTGCATGTGGTTCCATGTGTGAACCGTAGCTCAGCCCGCACCTTTGTCGGGCTGGACAGGGCGACTCTTCCGCTCGAGGTCGATGTCCGACCTGCATCGCCTGTCCGCCATGTGGTGTCCGATGCGGGCAGGGTAGTGCGACAGCCAGTACGCCGTCACCTGCGCTGAGCCGAGCAGCCTGAGGTGCTGGACCGACCAGGCCAGGCTCGACCACCGTGGCAAAGCACAATGCAGTAAACGCGCGGACATTGCAAGCTGCACGTTAATAATGAGCAGTGCGAAACTGTCTCGACAGGACGGCATCAAGCGTATTTGGCTCCTGCACGCTAACAGATCAGCTGCCCTGATTCCAGTGTGTCAGGACATGGCGACACTGTCGGGTCAGCCGCGGGGCGCACAAAGCAGCTGGAGATGATGTAGGTGCCCAGGATGACGCCGAAGTTGACCCACGTATGCTTGATCGCCAGGCGGATGAGCTGGAACGTCAGGGAGCCTTTGGTGACGATGTCACCCACGAGCCCAATCCACAGGATGATGAGCTGCACCGGGGGTGTGTCCTGCGGCACGGACGTATGCCACGATCGGCAGAAGCGGACATGGGCATGGCGACAGCCGAACCCACGCAGGAAGAGCGGCAACATCTCAGCCCTTCCGCACAGTCTTGGACTGTACTGAGCGCTGATTAGGGATCTGCGTGGCCAGCAGTCACTGTTTGCAGCATTTGTTGCAAGAGTGAGCGTCACTCAGCGCACCGTGCCCATGGACTCGATGCGTTGCCGCTGCTCGTCCGTCAGCGGGACGCCGCCCCGCAGATCCTCAACGCTGGGCTTCTTAATGGGCCAGGAGCCTCCCGAGACGCCGCGCACGCGCGCCATGGCCGACCCGCAGTCCGCGGACATGGCCACGGGGTGCGCGGCCCAGCGCTTGCTGTCCCCAAAGCCCATCTCTGCCAGCGAGTCCTCGCCCTGGTCAGCAAAGCAAATGTCACTGACACTGTTATATTGTGAAATCTCAATGGGCGAACGTGCCTCAAGCTGCCTGATTGTTAAGTTTATGCTATGTCCATCTGTGCACCAAAGCGTACGGAGTTCCGGCCCAACAAGCACACGCCGGGAGCCGGTCAGCTGCAGTCCCCGCTCACCTCGTGCAAGTGAGCCTTCATATCCAGCGAGTGGCTGGGCTTGGACTGCGGCCAATTGACCGCCTGCCTGGGGCTGGCTGTCGGCGCCAGCGGCGGTGTCGGTGTTGCTGCCGCCTGATCCGTTTCCCATTGCGCCTGCGCTTCCCTCAGTCTCCGCTCCGGCGACGGCCACGACGATGCCGTCGGCCAGGGCAGGGCGCGTCCTATGCGGTCCACGATGCCTGCGCTTGCAAGAGTTGACGATGGGTCCGCAGGCGGCAGATGTTACTGCAGACCGGACAGTGTTTTGCCATGGAGCCTATGTGCTTGATTCTCGCTGCGTTGAGCAGTTTTGACACACCGGACATAGCTCACCGGCATGACGTCCAACAAAGGGCAGGTGTGTTGATGTCGGCTTGCAGCATGATTCCAATGGGTGCAGTTACCTCTGGGTGTGGGCAGCGAAGCCCCCAGACGGCGGAAGATGCCTTCACGCTGCGTCTCGGTGACGTCCGTCGCAACATCGCTATCACCCTGCTCGTCGACACAGATCCGGTGGCGCGACAGGTCGATGTGTTTCTCAGAATCAGGGGAGAGGCCGAAACAAGGCACTGCAGCAAGCACTGTGGCATGCTCGGGCTCATGCGTATGCACATTGTGCTGCAGAAAACAACACAACACTTGTCTGCCACACGATCGCACCTCAGCGAGGTTCACCACGAAATGAGGCGTCCTGCTCCCGGTCATCGGCTGCGGCGTGACGCTGAAGACGGGGCTGTCGAACAGGACGCTGCCGTCGGAGCGCAGCAGGCCCGTCGGCGTCCGCCGCCCGGCGCTGCCCTGCCCGACCAGCAGCGGCGGCGGCTGCAGGCCTCTCTGGAGAGGCCCAGCGAGCCTGGACGCCGGCGATTGCCCGGGCCAAGCGGCCTCCTGTCAAGGAGTGCGCACCACAGATGGACGTCCGTATGCATTGCTTTCAGCTTCAGCAAGGGACGCACAACACTGCCGCGCGGCAGGCTTGCAGCTCGCTCAGGCAGCACGACGGCAGCATCTGCGACAGACTACTCCTGCGAGATGCAGACTTGTCCGCACCGCGTTGGCGCCTGACCCGTCCGACGGCAGGTCCAGGGAACCCCTCGGGTATCTGCTGCCGCAGCTGAGGCGCCGCTCGCCGACGTCCATGTCGAGCCGCAGGTGGCACACGGCGCGCTTGCGGCCGCCGGCCGCATGCTCCGCCGACGGCGACGATCTGACTGACTCAGCCTCAGCCGCCGGGCTGGACGGGATGGAGATGGCTCCCGTCGCGCTGTCCGGAGTGCCTGGGGTGCGCGCTGTCGGTGACGCTGGCACCATGAGCACCGCTGCAGGGGGCGGGGACCTGCATCCACCGGCGCGGCCGCTGATCGGGCTGCGGCGGCCGCACGCTGCCAGCGTGCGCTGCTCGGCAGCGCGCGACGGCGCTGCCGCTGGGCTGCGCTGAGTGGCGGCAACCTCGCTGCGGCACGTGGCTCCCGGTGACCGCAGCGGATCTGGCCGCGGTGGGCCTCTGGTCTGTGCAGGCATGCCGTGCGCCTGGTCGCGGGCTGGGAGAGGTTGCCTCGCTGCGGCTGCCCATGAAGTGCTAGAGGGCAGGCTCGCTGTCGGGCAAGCAGCTGCCTGCGGGAGATACTTGTCCCTCAGCCCACCATGCGCACGAAGGTCGGCCATGCTCTCGCAGGCGAGTGCACGGTGGGTATGCTGCTGTACGATGCCCTCGACGGTCTGCAGCGGGGGTATTGAAGGCGGCGTTGGCACCGGGGCCAGATTCACTGGTCGTGGTCTCTGACCGGACCGGTATCGACCACTTTCCTGCATCAAAAGCACCGTGCACCTCCAGAGCTCACCTTCACGAGACCGTTGCAAGCAGGGAAGGGGGGGGAGAGGGGTCGACAGCGGGACCCGCCATTGCACCTGATTCACTCCAAAAGCTTGCTCCAGGCCGAGCCAGCAGCTGTCTCAACGGCCTGTCACCTTGCAGCGTCACAGTGATCAAGTCCGCCTCGGACCATGGCAGCTACGAGGTTGCAGATGCCAAGGCGGTTGATCACCGGCTGGCTGACAGCTGCTGCGCAATCATGATGGAGGGTTTAATCAGGACGACGCAGCAATTTTCTATTGCAGGTGCTGAGCCTAACCAGATGTGCGACCGCCGCATACCGCCCCCCCCCTTTCCCTCGGCCCTTCCGCCGGCATGGTGATGCCGAAGCTGCCATCTTTCATGAAGCTTTGCTGACGTTTGTCTACCCTGACAACCTAGCGTGTTCTGTTGAGTTCACCGACTGTTCAAACCAATCGCGGAAAGCTTTGAAACCGGACCAAACCAATGCGGCCGGGCCGACGCGCCCACCCCTGCTCTACTTGCTGATGCCAAGCCAGATTGATGGCTGTGGCCGCTCAAGACTGCTTGTCGGCTGCTTGGCTGTCTATCCATCGCCGCCAGAGACCATTGTAGACGCCCTCGAGTTCCTTCACAAAGCCTGTACCATCGCAAAGCGGCGATGCCAACATCCGTTCCCGCAGGGTGGATCGAACCTTTCCAAGGCCCTGCACAACGGCGCGCACCGGAGGAATGTCGTTTAAGGAGGCTGTGACGGGTTCTCGGACAGGTTTTGCGGAGATGTTTTGCCAAGCAGAACTCTGTCTCTGCGCTAAGATGCCGCCATGCAATGTTGCTCAGGTCACACACCGCGTGCTCAGCAAAGATCAGGACGGCACCTGTGTGTCCACCGCCGCTCGCAGGGCGAGCTGCACGTACTCGTCTATGCTGCGTGCCACCCACTGCTGACCCAGCCCCACGGTCGTGAGCAGGCTGACACCGACGTTGTGTGCGTGGCACCCGCCCGCCAACGTGATGCACGGCACCCCTGCGCCTTACGGCTCCTCAGTTCGTCGGTCACACCTCCACTTACAACTGGCCCATCAGTGGTCGGCTAGATGAGCAGACAGCGCGCAGGCAGGCGTTGCCATTGGAGATGCATGCAGCTGTCTACAGCACCGCGACCGATGGCCTCTCAGCTCCGCATGCAGCAGTGCCACGACACTCTGCAAAACCAGGGCGTCGGTCTTGTGGCCTAGCGAGCGACTGAAGTTGCGCCGGACTCGCAAGATCGCCGAGTTCGGCTCACCCATGAACAGCGACTCGCAGGTCGTTGTGGTCCCCGCATATGGCCAGGGATCCAGGCTGATGTCCATCACGCCGTACGTTGCCAAGTGGTCGGCCGTCGCCGGCGCCAGCGGCAGCAGATCGACCCGGTCCGCGGACACGCCCTGTGCAAGCCCACACAAGGCTCCGGAAGGGGTTTCGCTGATGAGTTCGTGCCCGAACACGAGGTCTCGACTCCTGCTCTAGACCATGCGACAGTACACTATGGCCAGCGAAGGATTTGCGCGGCACCTCTGCGGCCAGCAGGCCGAGCGTGTGGGCGCGGGCACTCTCGCAGGCGAACGGCTTGTTCTTCAGCAGCAGCCGCGCCGTCGGCAGTGCCTCCAAGATGCGCGCCCACACGCGGATCACCTGCGCAAATGCCCAGGCTGAACGCAAACCCTTTTGGATACCAATGTCGAGCTCAATTCCTTTGGTACAATCGCAATAAATACACGTGCTTTTGCTGGTCAGTCGTCAGGAGCCTTTGCGACTAGACTGCAGGTGTTCAGCGCGCACCTCCTGCGTGATCTTGGCGAGAGCGTTGAAGGAGCCAAAGGTGACGAAGCCATTGTCGGCGGCCGGCAGCGGCGTCACCGGCGGCGGGGCCACGAACGGCGTGTAGCACAGGAAGCAGCTGCGCAGGCGGACCAGCTCCTCCACGAAGGTCTGCGCGGTGTCGGGCGGGTCGCACAGCCCGTCCGTGAAGCGGTAGTCCACCGCCCGCAGCCCCGTCGTGTTGGGGTAGCCGATCCAGGTCACCTGCTTGATGCAGCATTGTGGATGCAGGAGGGCTGGCTTGACAGACAAGCATGGGTGCTGCAGCATGACACTTGCCGGGCGTCGTATGCGGCCGTCGAGCAGGACAGTTGTCTTCCTTCCCGAGTCTCATGGCCACAAGTGCCTACAACCCAGCAAGTGACAGGATGGTAGAGAATTGTGTGGGTATGGCATGCAGCGGCACCTGCACAGGCGCCGGACGCAGGGCCATGACGCCGAGGCGGTTGTGCGCGGTGTGCCCCGTCAGCTCCACGAGCACGTCGACGCCGTCCTCGCGCACCAGCGCCGCCAGCTCGCGCTCCGGCAACGCCATCACATCGCGCCACTTGCCGCCGCCGTCCTCAACTGCCTTCCTCAGTAGCTCCGTCTTCGCGTCCGCCTAAGCCAGCACCATCTTTGGTCACGACCAGTAAGCACTGCGAAAAGCCGTCAATCAACCATGATGCGGATCAAACGCTATGTTGCTACATCATGCTGAGGACTGTGAGCATGGCAAAATGAAATTTTATGCAAACAGTCACTCATGAATCTTCACTGGACGCTGCTGTAGCACTGTTCGCAAGGTGCAGGAGTGCATGCTTGTCAGCATCTGCCAGCACCTTGGGCACGCAGTTGTAGACGATGAGTCGCACTGCGTCCTTGCAGTGATGCCGAAGGGGCGCCTCCGCGAAGTAAGACACCGAATGCGTGAACAGGTCGGGTGACACGTAGCCGACCGTCAGCCGACGATCAGGCTCCTGATCCGCATCGCACAGCACCTGGCAACCGCAGGCAGAATTCGTCAGCAGCGCGCAAGTGCGGGAGTCTGGCTCATGCATTCGAAGATCATCTGGTGGCGGGTCCAACAGAAGCGGCCTGATCATGCCAGCCATGTGCAGCCGCGGACCCCAGCACAGCGCGGCTCAGTGTGGCTCACCCGTGGTTGTAGCGGAGTGTGCCCCGCCTCGAAGGCCTCGCCCCAGGCCGCATGCGCCACACACACTTTCGGGTCCTCCCCGGGGTACATGTAGTTCAGCGCCAGCAACTTGTTCTGCCCTGCAGTGCGTAAGTATCCGGAAAAGTGCTGAGGTTGACAACCCTTCGTGTGATTGCTGGCACATAGCTGCAGGGTTGGCGCACAGATTGCGGTATTTCGACATGCACACCACACATGATTAGCGATAGGATCAGCGCTGGCATAGGTCCTCCACTGCAAGGCATGTCAGCCGCACCTGCATTCCTGGAGTCTGGAGTGAGCTCTAGACACTTGTCGTATGCGG
>JAABUX010004482.1_pt1 | contig 17667 bp, 20 predicted proteins | sample 5561851 | NCBI WGS metagenome assembly JAABUX01 (sample SAMN10711883, study PRJNA513361) | rock metagenome | isolation source: Antarctica rocks | place: Antarctica: Victoria Land, Richard Nunatak red sandstone | collected 2016-01-03 | reverse complement strand
ATGGGAAGGATAGGTAGGTGGGCGTGGGAGGGGAGGGGATGGGGATGGGGATGGGGATGGGGATGGGGATGGGGATGGATAGGCTAGGGGAGGAGTCGTATGTTGTCTTGGAAAAGATTTTGCCTCGGAGGGGGGGTGATCGATCAATGGAACATTCTCATGGCAGCCGGCTTTTGCTGTTGAGCTTATGTTTCTCTTTTTTTCCACAACTGTATAGATTTCGCATCACGTCTTTCTTCACTACGCTTTTCTAGTAGCTTGCGGTACGCCATCTGTGAGGCTGCCGTACGGCACGGCTGGATATTTCCCATCTGTAGGGATGAATGGGTTAGTGCTGTTCAATCCATCAGGGCGCATGAACGCGTCATGGGGTATGTGGGGGGAGTATACTCGCTCGGCTCTTGAATCTTGTTCCCGGATTCGTCAAGATTTGAGTGGAGTCGTGCGTGTATCGAAAGGGAAGACTTACTGCAAGAATAGTCATACGTCGCATTTTTCAGACTCTGATTCTGGATCTGGATGAACGTTTGCAGCTCACACCACCCATCCGTCCTCTGGCCACATGCGGCAAAACTGGCACCGAGAGGAAGAGTGCGCTGACTGATGATGAAATGGATGTATGAGGTTGGCGGGCCGGCTGTGTAAGCATCACTGGACTGGGTCCGGTTGGCGGCTACGGGCTGTGGGGCGTTGATGATTTCGATGTCGAGACGTGCGCCGAAAGGCGTGGTGTGCGAGACGATAAGTTGCTGATTTGGAGGCGGGCCCGACGTTGGGAGCACGGGCGCGAACTGGGTGAGGCCGAAGGCGGTGTAGATGGCGGCCATGTTGGTGTCGTGGGAGAAGTCAAAGTAGAGAGTTTGGTTGAGGGGGAAGGTGACGGTGTTGTTGTCGAGAGTGATATTGTCTTGAGCGGTAGCTGAATTTATGGTGTGGTTTGTTAAGCGGGCTAAGACTTCTTCTACATAGCCGATACCAACGGCACGGCCAGTTGGCGATTCGAAATAGTTGTTGCCTGCGAATGAAAGATCGATTGAGTATTCAAAGCCTTCCCATTCTTGATAGGTGAAAAGATCGCAAAAGGCAGAGTAACCGAAGGCTACGGTTTCGTACGGGCACAGCGTTTGGGCACTGAAAGCAAGTCAGATTGCATGCGGAGAAAATCGATACTTGAAACTTACTTGTATACATCAGATATGTTCCAAGTGAAGTGCGGAGACAAGGCATTGAACCTCGTGGTAGCGTTCTTCAGATATATGTTCTGCCAGACGATGCTAGCGTTAGTGCCACCGGCCGAGACTGGGCGATTGGAGTTATTGCAATTATCATAGCCAGCTAAGCTGATGTTGAAGCCATTCTGCTCGATGATAATTTCCAACGTAGCATTGTTGGTCCATTCTAGCCCAAAGAAACCAGCCATAAAGTACTCGGCGCTTTTGAGCATGCGGTCCTGAGTTGTAGTCCTTGCAATAATCTTGGTGTTGGGATTATACAGGTGGCCGTAATCGTAGTAGTGTAGGACCCCTGAGTCAAACATCTCCTGTCGTCCAACTGGAACCAGGATCTCGGCACCCAACCCATATGACCAGGAGTTCAGAAATGCCAAATTTCCAGTGAAACCATCTACAGATCCATTCTTGATTACGGCGGACAATGCAGAGCCGAATCTTTGCACACCGGCACCAGTAGTGGGATAGCGACTACCATGGCGGTGTAGCACATGTACGTGAGCGATTTTCGCTCCGGCTGGCAGGGGGTATTCATCAACGCGGAATCCCGTGGGATTGGGGAAGTAAGGGCTGAGCTGACCCATCAGCTGGAAGATGCTTGCATTCTGGGTGTCGCCCACGATTGGGAGAGCGGTCTCAAGGGGAGTGTTGGCGACGAAAGATCTTGACGCACCAAACGGAGCTGGGTTGCTCTCAGCGAGGAAAGGCGTACGCCCTGTAGCAGTAGGGCCTATGCGCTGATCAGCAATTGGCACTGTGTTTGACAATTGAAAAAATGCGTACCGGCATATATTTCTGGCGTCGTCTGGAAATATTGAGGCACTGCGGTACTGCTGCTCGAGGTGGAGGTTGCCCGCTTTCCGACAATAGCAGAATTGACCACGCCAACGGCGGCCACGACGATCAAAAGGCCGAACATGATTGCAGCAATTGCTCTCGTGAGTGTTGGATGTCTTGCGAGCAGAGTTTTAGATGGGACTCCCTTTGTTCCCAGCTTTTCGTTCGTAGCCGGGTCGCTGGGTTTCTGGGGAACTTCATGCAGCTCGAGTTCCTCATTGGGTGGTGTGTCGAGCTTGTGGTACTCGTAGCCCATGTTGGCCATGATGCAGATTCACCTTCCTCTTTTGCATTCTATCGTGGCGCACGTGGTGAGGCTGACAGGCACGAGTATACGCTTTGCCGGTGTACGAGGCACCCCGGGCTTGGACGTCCTGGTGTAGCCATCTTCATGACAGTGGATTGGTATGGGATCGCATTCGGATCATGTACCCCTCTCAGCACCGCAAGAGCGATCGCATCTTTGCAGGCTGACAACGAGAATGAGCGCAAGTCTTGCGCAAAACTTGAACAACGTGGGTCTGCTAGTAGGTACGTACCTCGAGGTACTTTGAGTGTTCTTACAGCCGCTAGTCCTGTTTTAGAATAGCTAAACCAAGGTATTGAAAAGAACCTAAGGTAACGTTTTGACAGCTGCTGGCTAAGGTACATCGTGGGTGTATCAAGACCCGGCTTGCTTGTCTATCTTCAGGTTCATCAACTTTCGGGCACACTCTGACTATTTAGCTTGTACGGGAAGCCGGTCTTTTGTTATATGCAATGGAGGTCGCAAATCGTTAGACTCTCTTTGATTGAATACATGATCATGGAGAAAGTGAAGCAGAACGGAAGCAGGGCCATCTTTTCCCTTACGAATCAATTCTCGACAGAATTCCATACTCGTTTGACACATTCATAATCCACAATAATCTCACCGTGAGTGTCATGTCGTCTTTCCATCCTCCTTCTGGAAAAGGTCTCATAGGGTTTAGTCATATCGAGCACCTGTTCCTCATAAGTTTGGAATTGGATACCCAGGACTTCCTCCGTCCTAGCCGGCCTCTATTGACAGGCAGACGTGAGTTTCTCACGGCCTTTGGGGGGGTGCTTTTTGAAGATATCATTGGAGTCACCCCATATATTTTCCTTAATGTCACCAGACACCATTCCGACATTCTGCTTGCCATTGACCCTGGAACCGAGGGCCAGTGCGTGCAATTTGCTACGTCATCCGCGTGGATCATGATGCCCGGGTTAACAACATCCCCTGATATTCCTAGAGCTGGTCGAAAAGTGACTGCTTTTTGCTGTTAGTAGCTTCCTTGGGGCTGATGGTGCATGTTAGACTCATAAGAAGCTATGGAACGCGAAGTGATGAATATTCGGAAATGCATTCTTCTCTGCTAGTCTCACCGCTCAGCAATCGCCCCAAAGCCCATTAATGTTCTGATTACACAGTAAGACAGAATGGTGTAATCTAAATATTTGATAGTGTCATGATGGATTGAATAATAAGAGGAAAATATTGTAGGAATATGGTCACTCGCAAAAGTAACCGACGAAAGATGAGATTGGTGATGAAGATGCAGAATAAGCTAGGATTGTGAATATTGACATAACGAGATCGAAAGCATCGAGCATGATACCGTCCTCCGGTCAAGGATCCAGGCTCGCGAGCGACACGAGTAGTCGTCGTACACCCTGAAATGTTAGGATACCGATACCAAACCACAATTCCCCAATAAGAGGACTTAGCAACAAAAATTGTATACATCGATTGATGGAAGTACGCTTCCAACAGCTTGTACGCGAGATCGCTGACTCACACCTTGAATTTCTGAAAAGCTCAGGATAAGTCCTAACTTTAGGAGTGTACAACGACTTCACCCGAAAGCCAGGCAGAGATAGTGTACTGCAAGATTCAAATGTTCTGGGGTATCTTAGGACTGGTAGAAGCTGACGGGCGATTGCTCTAATACCACAACATCGACTTGGGCCTCCGCTTTGGGCTGGTAATCTGGTTGAATGATGCTGGTAGCCTCGGTAATCTGCAACATGCACATCCGAACCTCTCCTCATCTGGCTTCGCATCTTTCATTAGAGGAACGTGAAATCCGACGTGAAGTGCAAATTTAGTTAAATCTGAGAAATTTAAAAATTAATTCGGACACATTTGGCCGACAGCCCTACCAAAGTGTCCGAATTACCTATTTTGAAACCCGCGTGCCTGGTCATAAATGGTTGTCCCCTCACCCGAGGGCGATGTTTTACCACCAACTCCTTTGACAACGATGAAATGCCTAGCTTGACCGGCGTAATGCCAGAATTGCCCTCGCACGCCTCACCTATCTATTCGCCTCGGCCCCAGATTGTGAAACAAGTGCCCGATTTCGACCTCGACCATGATGGGTCCGAGTTCCCACCCCCTCAGACACTTCTCAGTCCTGCCTTCACACCTCCCTCCACTCCTGGCTCCGAGACTCCCTCTCGGAAAGAACCGAAGTCGGTGTCAGTTGATACCACCTCTCAGAAACCTCCAAAACTCCTCGATACTTTACCGGAAGTCAATTGCGTCGTTCGCGCTCGAATACCGACGGTGACAGGCTCAGAAATGTTCCTGCACCTCTACCAGAACGATGTCGATAACAAAGAGCATCTAGCGATTGTCTTCGGTCCAAACATACGCTCAAGATCGCTTGACGCTCCGCGACCTGGTGAGACAGAAATGGATCGCATGATACGAGGAGCTTACACAGGAAGATTACATCCTGGAAGAACGTCGAGCCGCTACGACTCACGGCCTCCGAACTTGCAGGGTGACGCATCTACAACGCCAATAGAAGACCCTATTGTTCCGACTGCGCCTCTTGTAAGGATACACTCCGAATGCTATACGGGTGAGACGGCTTGGTCAGCACGATGCGACTGTGGGGAACAATTGGATGAAGCGGCCAGGCTTATGTCTCTTCCCTCCTCGCCAGGTGGTGTGATAGTATATCTGCGGCAGGAAGGCCGAGGCATAGGATTGGGTGAAAAGCTCAAGGCGTATAATTTACAAGATCTGGGCAATGATACTGTGGAAGCCAACCTTTTGCTACGGCACCCGGCTGATGCACGAAGTTATGGACTCGCAACGGCGATGCTGCTGGATCTAGGATTCGGGGGAAATGCAGGCATCAGACTCCTGACGAACAACCCGGATAAAGTGCGCGCAGTGGAAGGCCCGAACCGCGATGTTATTGTTAAGCAAAGGGTAGCTATGGTCCCTCTGGCGTGGAAGACTGGCGGTAAGAGAGGAATCCACAGCGAAGAGATCGAAGGCTATCTACGAACCAAAATTGGGAAGATGGGACACGTGATTGAGTGAAAGCACTTTGAATAGGTCCATCACTCACGGTACAGCGAAGGCGTTGTGGGATGAGTCCTGATGTATAGTCACACAGTGTATTTGTACAATTGCCGCTGCGCATCTAGAATTGATATTCGCGATCCGCTCACTACAGGTGGATCAGTCTCGACATCCATCCAAAGCCTCCTCTGGATGCGAAGAATAGTGACCATACGCATGGGCCAGAAGTCACGATTTATGAAATGTCTCTTTCCACCCATAAGTGGGCTTACCGTACGGTAGACGAAGACACCCCTAGCCGCCGAGGGCCGGCCGAGAGGGCCCAGCCTGAATCATGGACTGCATACCGCTGGAGCCCTACTGACTCCAGTAAGGTAGCCAACGTCAGCACCAGTAAACCCGTGAACCCGGTTGAATGGACACCGCCTCTGGTACTCGGCACTCTTCGGCGCAGCAGTCAGCGTCCAACAATAGCATTCCTTCGGCCTCTCCCCCCACGAATTCTCATGCTGCTACTAAAAAGCGTCGCACAGCTTCCATCTCTACCTCAGGAGGTGCCTCCGGATCGCGAGGGGTAGCCAATCTCACGCCTGATCAACTAGCAAAGAAAAGGGCGAATGATCGGGAGGCGCAAAGGGCGATCAGGGAGCGGACAAAGGCCCAGATCGATGGGTTGGAAAGAAGGATTCAAGAATTGACGAGCCAGCAGCCATATCAGGAATTGCAGCATGCCATCCGCCAGAAAGAGCTGGTAGAGGCCGAGAATGATGAGATCAAAAAGAGGCTGATATCGGTACTGGGCATATTGCAGCCACTGGTCCCGGGGCAGCCTCCAGTTGGGGGGACCGGATTGATAGGTACGTAGTCCCGTCCTTCAGGGATTTCATGAAGCACTGCTAATTACTAAAGATCCGAATCTTGCCTCCCGTCAAGAGACATTCAAACCAGCTCCAATCCTCACCTCAGGCTCGAACCTTGGAGCGCATACACCAGGCCATGGCGACCCCCGTAGTGCTACATCCACGCCGTCTACCTACACAGCAGGTACACTACCACTACAAAGGCACACACCTCCCTCCATTTCTCAATCGACTTACACTTCTCAACCAAATGACTTCGCACCCGTGAACGGTCTTGAACGTCGACATAGCAGCGTCTCGCATCTTTCTCGGACATCAGACGAAAAACTCGATCTGGGCTATTCACTTCACAGTCGTCGAGACACCCACTACAGAAGAGAGCATTCTGGCATTGACAGACCGCCTTCGCTGCCACCATGCTCAACACTGCCTATGCATACCTTAAGTCCGTTTCCGAATTGCGATGCTCTAGGCATGTCAAAAGCTGCACATGCAGTGCCTGTTCGCAACGTTCGACCAACTTGCCCTCTGGATGGACTCCTAACGGACTTCCTCGCCGAGCGCCGACAGCACGCAGAGAAGGGTATGTCGAAAGAAGAGCTGATTGGGCCACCTTATCCGAGCGTGGTGTCTCTGCTCCAGCCTACACGCGGCCTGATGTCGCATCCGCTGTCCAAGGTGTTTACAGACATACTGGGCACATTCCCCGATCTCTCCACTCTACCAGAGCAAGTCGCTGTACTGTAAGCATCCAAACCCTTGTTCTCAGACCGCCTTCGCCAGTCCCTCGTTCTTCTGTCCTCTACCTCCCCCATTAACCATTTGCAGATACATTATGTTCCTACTAATGCGCTGGCATGTCCTGCCCACCCTCGAAACCTACGACCGTCTCCCGGACTGGATAACCCCACGCCCATCTCAATTGATAACCCCGCACCCCTCCTGGGTTGACTTCCTCCCCTGGCCACGCATGCGCGAATTCCTCGTGCGTCACTACACTTCGGTCCCTTTCGACGAGTTTTTCATCCCGTACACCACTACCTTATCGCTGAATTGGCCATATGAGGCAAGAGATACGCTATTGACGAAACCGGGGACTGACGAGCTGAGCATCAATCCGGTGTTCGAACGGCATCTGATGGATTTGAGGAATTGGTCATTGGGACCAGCGTTCGCGAGAGCGCATCCGAGCTTGGCCGAGACTTGTACTATCAAGAGTGAGGGGGAGAGGATGAGGTGATTGGGATTGAAAAAGTGATATAGTCAAAGTCATTTTACATTCTTATTGACTACGTATGGGTGTAATGAATCCCGACAGCGGTGGATTATGGAATCTCTGGTCCTGGACGTTATAGGCATTCTTGACGCATATGGGAAGACTGGCTTATCGAAAGGCTTTCCTGGAGGATATGGTGTACACTTGGCTCCTCCCTGCTGCCAGTGAGATGAACTGACTCCTGGACTTGTATATATGGAGGATATTGGGTATATTTTCCAGCATCTTGCTGCATATGGGAAGGGGGTCCTATCAGTTACAAGCATTTGAGAGCATATGGTACGGAATCCACCTGGCTGCAAGTCTAACATTGTGTTTTGTACACCCCGATATATAAGATCACTTTTGATCGATCTCGAAAGTGTCTACCTCGTTCCACTTTATTTCGTACCAACCAGAACATGAATGACCCTTGGTACTATGATATCCATGAGTAAGGTTGATAGAGTAATCCTCATACCTACCTCGGTGAGTAAATGCAATTGAATCCCATACTCACTAAATACAGCCCCTTCCTGTTTCTCCTAGGGTCTCTTTTTCGCGCTCGCGCGCTCTGCCGACCCGGCTGTCGTTCTCCGACGGCTGGAAGGTGTTTCGGCGTGTTTGGGAAAGATCTGAGACGGCGGGCGGTGTTGCGGCTGGGGTTTGGCGGGAGGTGAGTTCAGCCATCGTTGGTAGTTGGAAAAGTACTGCTATCCTGGCGAATACGTTTAATGAATGGGTTGAAGTTAGGACTGGCTCTTACTAGTGGGGATCATGTCAATGATGGCAAAGGCGTGCTCGATGGCCTCTAGCTCGTCGCTCAATCGTGCTCCACGAAGCGTTTCCCAATCTCCCGAAAATCAATGGAATATTAGCTAATACAAGTACAAAGACAACTCCTCAATCGATCGAAAAGGGTATCCCGTCCAAAATGACCTTTCCCCCAACCTCCAGCACGACCTGAATCCAAGGAGCGCCAAATTGACCATTAGGTAGCGGCCCACCAGTCACCACCCCCGTAAAAGCCGCCGTATTGCCTAACCTCACTCTATTCAGGAACTGAGTAGCCAGCAATTCTACCAAGGACCAGGGAATCGTCAGTGGCCCTTTCCCATCAACCTGGATGTCGTTTCGGATCTTGAAGGCCAGTGATACGGCGCCTATGCCGAAGTCATAGGCGTTCCGTTCCGCGCCCCCGGAAGCTGCTTTGGCTGCTGCTCCGGTTGCGACGCTGGTGAGGAACTTGGTCAGCTTTTCGGCGGGTTCTTGTCTGTTGGTTGCGCTGTTTAGGATCAGGGCGGTGGAGGTGAGGACCATCCTCCATGCGCCGAGGTTGTTGTAGTAGGTGACGAACCCTCTCTTTGAGTGGATGGCGAGGGCGGTGTCATGGTTGCCGTGCGGGGGAACTTCGGTATCAGCTGCTTGTGGAATATTATAATTGGGGGTGAGTGAAAGGGATCGACTGTCTATGGGGTTTGCGAGAGATGGTAGAGAGTGAAAGAATAGGGTCAGGTAGAAGAACAGAGAGAGATGCCTAAGGAATTCCGGATACCGATAAGACTTCATATCTCACACGGCTGAGAACAGAAGTCCACAGTGTGACAGACAATAGTAGTTCGAAATCCAAGGAAGAGAGGCATAAGTTGAACAACAACATGGAGACGGGAAATTGAAGCCCTTTGTAGTCCTATCCAATCTGAAATGACACAAACCAATTTCAGGCTTGATCAAGATAGGCGCTTTTACATACGCGGAGAGTTATACGTCTCGTGTCGGAGGATTCGGCGCCAGTATTGTCGGGTATACCTGATATCGACACATCCCGCGTCTTTCAGTTCCAAAGTTCGGGAAAAGTAGAATAGCACACAGCACAATAGTTCTAGTTCTAGCTTGTCGCGTCCCTATAATTGATCTGGAACGAACTATATATTATGACTTCCTCACAACCCCAGGAATCTAAGACATACATCCGTTGAACTAGCCAGGCAATGCTTACACCTAGTCTATGCTGATTATGAATTGTCAATAGCTTTGATGTTCATCCCGGAGTGTAGCTACTTTGATGGCATACAAAAGTGTGCAGGTGTCGGGTGTTCCAAACATCAGGCAACTGAACTGACAACGACGCCTCTACCGCTGGCAGCTCTCTGAAATACCACCTAGACAGCCCATCACCGTTCGCAAAGGTGACTCTAAGCTTGTGAATGCACTCGGTTAGCCTCCTCATAGCCTACATCTCGATTCAGCATGTTTTATACCGACCTTGTTGCAATCCTTTGCAACAGCATTTCGTCTACAATCTATCAATTGGCCCTTGCAAAGCATCGGATATTACCTCTGCGTAAGATATGTGGTAACATGCACCGGAAAGAGCTCTGGAAACACCGTCTCATTCTGTCCTGATTGAACCATATCGTGGCTTAATAATGAATATCTGAGCCCCAAACGTAAGTTTGAATGGGTACGCTGTTCATAGGCAGGCCTTTCCCCCTTCACATTTCTTCATACAGCGAAATAAACACTAGGCTCATTCTACGTGGCCTTTGTCAGTGACTGCAACGTGTCCGGCGCGTAGGCGGCAAAGATGATACTTCAGCCGCCGTTTCGGCTGTCTGGAACATTGGTGGATCAGACACGAAATTTGATCTTTGATACTCAGATTTTATTCAAAAGCCTACTCTGTGCTCCAGCCATGGATCTACTTTTCTTTCATCCAATTGTTGTACAGCTGTCACTTTCGTTAATGCTCAGCACTGCTTCAATTAAATATGCTACCAGTTTTCCACGGCTCTCTCTTTACGTTCTTTTCCTTAGCCTTTTTGATTGCTCACATTCATTATTGCATAGCGGACACTACAGGAAAATCACTTTCCGGAGGCCTTGCTGGGACTTTGCTTGGTGAAGGCTTCACAGCAGGAGGTTCCACAGAGGTCGGAGATAATCTTATTCCAACAAATGCGGACCCTTCTCTCAGTATTACATGTGTCGGAGACAGCTATGCCTACAACTTACCGGTCAGTGCCGGCTTCGACACAAGTCACATCACTATGCAGCAACTCTGCGCAAAGACACAATTCAACGGCGGCCAGCCTGGCCAGCATATCGGCGGATGGTGTGATTACACTCGCTATCGTCCGCAAGTTGTTTTCGATCTAACCGCCCCTGCTCAAGTGAATTCAGTTCTTGCGAATCCTCGAGTTATGACAGCATGCCAGTATCGCTGTTTCTGTAACTATGGCTTGGGAGCCGACTCCATCCAGCCTCCAGCTCCGGTGGCTCTCGAAGCGACATGGAGATCTGATCAGACGTACGAGATGACGGTTGAAGTAGTGAATGACTTTAATGGGCCGGCATGGGCCAACAACGTAATCGCGGCCCAATTCGGCACACCTCAGAGCGACGGCTTGGAAGTTGACGTGCCGCTGTCATCGCACAAAGGGAAGAAGGGCGCATTGCCTGTCAGAGTTGCCGAGGTCCTTACCATGAGCCAGCAAGTCTACCAGAGAGACAAATCGACACTTGCGCACGCTACCTTCATGAGTATGAATGAGGACAACCAGATCGAATGCTCAGGCGTCCGACCTCCCTGGCCACTCCCTTTCCCTTTCATAATGGGCCAATTCCCCGATCTTACAAGCCTCTGTGCGGTAGAGTTTTCTGGTGGATCATCTCGAGCAAACGCAGGAGGATACTGCCACCGCACCGATCTCCCAGGCGGCGACGTCTTACGTACAGTCTGGTTTTCCGACGAGATGACCCCCCGATACGAATGGACATGGGGCGGACCAAATTTCTTCGCCTCTGCGGCAATCCGGACCTGGTGTCGGATGAGATGTAGTTGCAAGAAAGAATCGTCGAAGAAAGATCCCTTGAAGCAAATATTTGGTTCCACGGTTTGGAACATTATTGCCAGCCAGAACATAGCATCGAACCCAGACGGCTCAATGACGATCCAGGGAACAGATTCTCAGCAAAGCGAAACGCAGGTTCTCCCAGCCCAACCGGCCGCTCGTCTTAATATTAATGCAGCAGGGACTTGCGGGCGGGATGGACGGCAATTCTGTCCATCGACCTGGCCCACCGAGATATTGGGGGACATCAAACAGATGCTCACGCCGCCTAAAGCCACAGAGATTATTGCTCCACCAGCCAGCCCACCGACTGATAAGTTCACGACTTGTGGTCGTTATTGTAGTTCGCAAAGTGATTGTGGGCCTGGCGATAGTCAGAAGGATTGCTTCTGTGGCCTTCCTTCACCAAAGGATGCACATACTTTGGGACTTGATCCTATTTCTCCAGTATCGGTGTGTCTGGTGCTGGCTCTTACAGTCGCTGGGATCAGCGGGAGAGACGTTCCGGCAATCGATGTCGATACTTCTGCTCAGGGGTATGCACAAGATTCGCACTACCTTGATGAACGGGGACAGGCTTACCAGTGTCCGTGTAATTCTACGTACATTTCGAGCAGCTGTTGTGGAGTCAAAGATGGGAGGGTCTGGCTTGATTAATTTGATACCCAATATATCGCTATTTGATCCATGATGCAATATTGGATTCGAAGGCCGGCGAAGGTGTCGAGACTCTGTTCTTTCCCGCTCCCGTGGAAATGCAATCGTGCAATCCCATCGTCGATCTTCATCTCCGTCGTTCACGTAATGTACGCACATGCAGAATCGGAAAGGTACCTAGCCCCTTTGAATTCACTACGGAGCACAGCCATAGAATATTGGAAGCTTGTGTGACTGATTGTCGCTTTCCACCACTTGGAGTTGTTTGATGGCGGTGTATACGACAGGCTAGCCGGCCATTACGAGAGTCCATTTTCCGTGCGATTCGCGGAATCGGAAATGGGATGGAAGCCTCAAGTATGATTGGCCGATGTTGGCGCTCAGCACAGAAGTGTGATTGTCGGATGCTCCAACACCTCCAGGAATAGGGTTATATTAGTGGCTTGGCAAGGGAATTACGACGACTTGCCTGCAGGTCACACCCGACAACATGGTTCGGAAGCGGTGAAGCTGTGCGAATCATCTTACGATCCGTGAGGTCGGTAGGACGGTAGCTACCGTGCTACCTTCCTCCTCGACCGCGAATTACCGGAAACCCATGCTGACTGCATGAAAAACCACGTTAGACCCTTGCGATCAAGGGACCATGACCCGCGGCGATGGTGCTTCAAATACTCCTCATAGCTGAGTGTGGCTTTCGTTTCATGTGCCACATTCGAATGTGATAGTGGCACAATACTTCATCAGGCCCTGACTGGTTCTGCACACAGGCAAGACTTAGCATTCTCGGTTCGATTCGCTGGATGCGAATGTGACTAACGTGGCTTAAGGTTCAGAGACGCATGTCGAGCATCCTCTTTTGGATTGGTGACTGCATGTCAGACGCTTGTGCAGCTGAACAGCCTTCTTTGATCCAATGTACCGAGGGTCTATTGCGAAGTCCCTTCCAGCTCCGTGGCACAGAACCAGGTTCTCGATATAGCATCATTGCACCAATTCGTGAATTCCGGTCCATGGGCTTTGTATTCGAGGGACTCAGCATCCATTTGAAGACACTTCATGTGTTTTTGGCCTCTTTGTGCTTGTGTGCAATCTCGTCAAAAGTGACCATGCAGTCTTATGTATTGGTAGGGACTTTTTCGACCAACACTGGTACCTTGTACCTCTACTTTGAAGAAATGCGACTAGTACGGCGTCTCTAAATCTCATTTTCCAGGCCCTCGCTCTTAAGCGAAGGATTATGCACTGCCGGGGCGTAAGCATCTGCATTTCTACTTCAATTCTGCTATTCGCAGCGAACGATATATTGGTTTCTTGTCCGGCTTTACCACCCCATCTCAACACCTAAGATGAAATGTCGCCCTCACTTCCCAGCCATGTGCCAAGCCGAGCTCATGATATTATCATCGCTTGTATTGTTGCTCCAATAGTATCCGCAATCATCGTGGGGATCAGAGTCTGGACGAGGGTTGCGGTCACCCGTAATCTTGGATGGGACGATTATGCGGCCGTGGTTACTTTACCATTCTGTATCGGTTTCAGTATTGTTCTCGGTATCTCTACGCGGTATGGGATGGGACTTCATCTCCGGGATGTAAGCTCAATTTCTACAATTTTTGTCTAGTTTCAACCGCCCTTTTCACCATTACAGACGTTTAGCGTTGAGGACATTCTTCCAGCACCATTGGACTCTCTACCCCCTCCAAGCACGATCATGCATTTCGATAATGAATTGCTGACGCGATGGCTTCTACAGATGACACCGGAATTATTGTCGGACCAAGCTGAAGTACGACTACCCGTCTCCCAGTCAGTCCCTATAAAGCTGGCTGATGAACCTCGTCACAGTGGATTTTCATCTCTTCGGCATTTTATCTGGCCAGCATCCTCGGCTACAGACTAGCCCTGCTGCTCATGTATCTTCGAGTCTTTGGGACAAACAAACGCTTCAGGTATTCAACATGGGCTGTGATGTTTTTCGTCACTGGCTATCTATCGTGTAACATCATCACACTGATCTTCGGCTGCACACCAATTACCAAGTACTGGAAGCCTAAGGAACCTGGCCACTGCATCGTTCTTGTAAGGGCTGACCACGCATACGGATCAATGAACGTCGTTTCCGATGTGATGTTGTTTCTTCTACCTTTGCCCATGGTGTGGCAACTGCAATTGTCTCGGAGAGAAAAGCTAGGGCTCTGTCTGGTGTTCATGAGCGGAATTTTGTATGCCTCCGAGTAACAAAAGATTCGGTCATTGAGGAGGCTAATATCTTCACAGCAACTGTGCGGTGACCACCCTCCGGTTCGCCCTCCTGGTTCAGAATCTCAACGCTCCTGATACGACATGGCTAGACGCAAGGACCTTCTTACTAACGTGAGATGCTGTGCTTCCTCTACTCACAGTTCGGACGCTGACTCCTCACAGTGTAGTCGAGATCAACACCGGTCTGATATGCGGCTGTACACCGATACTGAAACCCTTCTTCAGACACATCTTCTCAATACCCCCACCCATTCAATCGCGGCAGAATTCTGTCGCTCGACCAGGGTCGATCTGGGTGGGCAAATCTCCAGAGGATCGTACCCGGTGGAATTACAGGTGTGTCGTTGAGTTGGAACGTGGAAAGGTTGATCGGGATGAACTTCTATTCAAAGAGGTGGAGCTTCAGACGCCGCGATCATGACTTGAGGGAGAATTAAAGGTTTACTTGGATATTACTAGGTTTAACGAGAAGGCGTTTGCCGTGCACCGACTTTCCTTTGATGTATGGTTGGAAATCTCAGGTTGATGATATCTGATATGATTATTTTCGGTTTACCATGTTACTAGTCACTGTAGCATCGACTGTTCGCAATTCCAACTCCAGGTATCAATTTTCTTTACTCATCGATCAGGCCCAGCATGCCAAGAGCCGGGCCCTAGGAACGAGCGCGAAACGGTGGCGCCGCTGGAGGAGGCCAAATGCTGTATCGACATTGACATTGACATTCGACAGCGGTAACTGTATATGATGATGCTCCTGGGAAGGCGGATTTCTTCGCAGTCGAAGGATCCTTCGCCGCAGGGCTAGCAACTATGAGCTCTAGCAATGCATTGCGGGGTTGGTTGACCTCGGCTTCCATCTGCCGGTTGTCCTCTGTGCCTCTTTGGTGCACCGCATTGATCTCCTCGTACATTCACTGACGGGGTCAATCCGATGATGTGGGAAGCTCCCAGTATACATCACAGCAAGCTTGTTACAATCATCGCCGACGCCTTTCCGGAACTGTCATTCCTTTGGAAGCCAAACGTGTATATACACACGGATTAAACACATTCTTCTACTTCTCCTCTCCATCTGTTCAGGCGGAATACACTGAGATTTTGCTTCGCATCCATTGAACTATTGGAGCACATTCGTGACCACACTGTATTTATCTGTTCCAGTCACTACCCATAATCCACCATGGCCTACACAAAACCCCAGCTCTCACTAGGGGAGAAAGCAGCATTGCTCCTCGCAATCATACGATCGTGTTCGTGACCCACTATCCTTCCTCCCTCCAATGCTAATATACACAGTATCGAACGGTCTCTGGACCTCCCTCGTCGCCCCCTTCCGCGGCGCCTCAGGCAGCGCCAAATATACCAATCATGTAAAACTAGCAATACTGCGCACCTTCCTGAAGCAAACCACCGTCCGTCACCTGCAAGCCATAACACCCTCCGTCGAGGAATCCTACACAGCCCTCGCGAAGCAAAAAGGCTTCGCGCCCGAAAGCCTCACATGTGCCGACGGCACGAAAGCGTTCTGGATCGGCAGCACAAAGGCCGAGAAGGTGGTGATATGGTATCATGGCGGCGGCTACTGTCTCCCTCCAGACCCGGGCCACCTACCCTTTTTCCACTCCGTGGTCGAGTCTGCCGGTGGGAAAATCGCACTGCTGGTGCCTGAATACACCCTCGCGCCCCACGCCACCTATCCTCATCAGTTGCGCCAAGGCGTCGAAGTCGTTCGCCACGTCTGCATGGCCTTGAAGCGGGACCCGCAGAATATAACTATTGCTGGAGACTCGGCAGGCGCTAATCTGGCAATGGGCGTGTTGAGTCATATGCTGCATCCACACCCTGAGATTCCACCGCTCGAATTGGATCAGCCTCTCGGCGCAGCGATCCTGCTAGCCCCATGGGCGAGTTTCAGAACCGACTGGCCGAGTACCAACTACAATGCGCATAAAGACATGGTATCGGCACACGCGGGCAACATGTGGAGCGCGACATTCCTTGGAGGCAAGAAGAAGGATGGATATAACGAGCCGATGTCTGCACCTGAGGGATGGTATGAGGGGCTAGACGAGGTGGTGAGGGAAGTGCTTGTGCTCGGGGGCAGCGACGAGATTCTGCTCGATTGTATCAGGGCGATCGCTGAGGTGCTGGAGGGTGTGCATTCTCGTGTGACGACGGTGATTGCGGAGGGGGAGTGGCATGATCGGCCGATTAATTCTGCGCTTGGGGGTGGAGGGGAGCAGAGCGAGGTGGTTAAGGCGTTTGTGAAGTCGAGGTTGTGAGGTGGGAGATGAGGTATGTATGGGTATTTTCACAGCTATCAGGCCTAAAGGTGGACCGGGTTCGTGCGCTGATCGAGAGGACGATAGAATAGGGAATGTTAGATACGAAACAAGCAATGATTTCCGCTATACCATACAAGTCACAAAACCAATTGACGCCATGGAAACATCTCTAAACAAGAACCCTGTCACAAGCCAGCGCCATGAAATCATGTACAACCCACCCTCGCCCCCTACCAAACAAAGCACTCATGCCATAACAGCAGTCGCCGGCACCCCAGCTCCAGCCCCACCCCTCATCCCATTCCTACCCAATCCACCCCTCCCCCTCTGCGCCCCGGGCTTCGCAAGCGTATACCTTTCGCACACACGTCAGTAAACCTGAACACCTTACACATATCATGTCGACCACCAAAAAAGATAACAGAAAAAAGAAAAAAAGAGCAATGAGAAAGGAGAAAGGAGAAAGGAGAGAATACATACTTTGCAAAAGCCCGCGCCAACGCCTTTTTACAGCTGACCTTCTGTCCGCCGACGAAGGAGTCGACTGTGACTGCGATGGCGCGATCGACATCCTGCGAGGTGCAGTATTCCGAGAGGCGCATTTTGCAGAAGGCTTCGCTGATGCGCATGATGGCTTCCAGGTGGCGGACCTGTGGGGTGTATTAGTTGTTTTTGTGGTCGAGATTGGGAGATTGGTTTTTGGTTTTGGGGGGGATGTTTACGGTGATGGGGTAAGCGCCAGTTGCGAGTGACTCTCTTCGCATATCAGCGAACAATCTCGCCACTTTATCCTGATCGATCTGGTAGAGCTTCGGTCGACAGTGATCGCGCGCATACATGATATACTTCCGCAACAGCCCCTGCGGTATTTCGCCCTCCTGCTTCGGCTCCCCGCCATTGATCCGCTGCTCGCGCATCTCGGTATCGTGTTCGGTCTCCATGACGTTGGCGTTGGCGTCGATGGAATTCGCGGACGGATGGGCGCGGCCGTGGGAATTCACGACGAAATTCGCCAAGCGCTCGTCTTCGGCCGGATCGACGGTGTCGCGGACGACGCAGAGGATGTCGAAGCGGGAGAGGATGGGTTCGGTGAG
>JAABUX010004481.1_pt1 | contig 17668 bp, 18 predicted proteins | sample 5561851 | NCBI WGS metagenome assembly JAABUX01 (sample SAMN10711883, study PRJNA513361) | rock metagenome | isolation source: Antarctica rocks | place: Antarctica: Victoria Land, Richard Nunatak red sandstone | collected 2016-01-03 | reverse complement strand
CCAGACGGTCCATAATATGAGCGGGCAGAGTAAGCATTAGTTGCCTCTTTTCCTTGCAACGGTGGAGCGGTTCTTTGCTTAGTCTGCCTGTCTTCTCTCTTCCGCGAATGGCCAAAGTCTAGCTGAGAGGCGATGGTCGGGGTAAGGAGGACCGTCCACACCACCCACCCGAGCAGGGACCACGGCCAGGGGTTTGCGTTCCGTAGGCGCGCTATGAGGTGTGGTCCCACCGTCACAAACAGGGTGACCACGGTCAGGTAGGGCAGCAGCACGAACACGCCCAGGAGCGCCGGTGCGATCAGCAGCAGCGCCAACGTCATGCTTGCCTGGCGCCCGACGATCAACGACTCGCCCAGGAGCGACGCGACCGCGACCGCTGCCCCGACGAGCGCCACCGTCCAGATCCTCTCTCCGGGATGCCCACGCGCGATGACCACGCAGGCTGCCAGCACCGCCACCGCCCACACGTCTAAGATGATCATTGTTCCTCCCTCCTTGCCGCCGTGCGGTCGTCATGGATGCGCTCCCCGATCAGCATGCCCAACAGCCCGGCCAGGCCACCGTCATCCATCGCCAGCAGTCGCCGTCGCCGCCGCCGACGGGGGAGATCCATGACCGTCGCGGGTTGCGCGATGGGCCGCAGTTGCAGCCCACAATGGCCGCAGAACGTTGCCTCCTCCGGTCCCCAGCGGTGGCAACGTGCGCAGAGGCGCGCGTGACTGATGTCGTCTATACGTGGTGTCATGTCAACTCCCTTCTATGGGTGTCTATGCCGCCATGGCAGCGCTCTTGGCGGCCATGGCCCCCTTCTCGGCGAAGGCGTGGCCGATGCCCCGGACCTCGACCACGAGCAGCGCGCCCAGGATCGCCGGCACCAGGTCGATGAAGAAAAAGCCGCCTAGGACGGTGATCGTGTTGCCGCCCGTCGCCGAGACCGTGATCAGGAACAGCCGCACGGCGATCCCGAACGCCGGACCTAACAGCGCTAGATTAACGTACGCGGCCATCCACTGCAGCGCGTTGCGGCGCGTGCCCGGATACACCAGGCAGAGGATCATCAGCGGCGCGACCACGAACAGGAACTCCTGGGCGTAGAACGCGATAGACCGCTCGACACCGGCGATGACGAGCAGCAGTCCGCCGATCGCGAAGACCGGAGGGTTGATGATACCGTGCAGCGCGGCCGTCAGCGTATCGGCGGCCAGGCCCGGCCCTACCAGCCGCTCCCCCAGGCCACTGGACAGCAGGGCGACGATATGCAGCAGCGGCTGCAAGGCGTTGACGGCGATCTCCGCGAAGACGGCGTGCCAGAACAGGCTCACGCCCTGCCGCACGTCGCCGAAGAACAACGGCCAGATGATCATCAGGATACCGAGCACGAGCACCACGGCGAATGCGTCGCGCTCCAATGTCACCGCCCGTTGCTGCATGGCGATCAGCTCCCCCCAGCGGCTCCCGTCGGTCAGGTCCTCGCTGCCGGCGAGTTGGGTCAGCACGGCCGCGTCCGCCACCGTGTACGCGGCCATCGACACGCTGCTCATGGCGTCGTGCGCCGCCGTCCCCACCGCTCCCAGCAAGCCGCCCGTGTCCATGCAGACCGGCTGCCCGAAGATGGTCACGATGTGGATACCGCCGGCACACCCGTTGTCCGACGTGCCCGGTCCCACGCTGCCATTGCCGATCACCGGTGTCGGGTCCGGTGTGGGCGACGGCGAGGGGGGCGGTGACGCGACCACGATCACCACGCGCGCGGTCTGCGTCGGAGCCGGTGTCGCTGGGGGGCGTGCCGTGGCTGTGGGCTTACTGGCGGCAGCTACGGTCGCCACGCTCACGCGCCCGAGACCCAGGGCCAGCACGACGGCTAACAGGACCGCCGCGCTGCGCGGTCGTGCGTTCATACGGCCATGCTCCTTTGCTGCATCTCGTACTGCCGGCGCGCCTCGGCGCGCTTATAGTCGGCGTAGGCGAAGATGCCTGTGGCCACGTTGCCGCCGCTCTTCTCCACCCACGCGTCGCGCACCCGCACGTCGTCAGGGTTGGTTTCCAACAGAACCGCCTCCTCCTCCGACAATTCGATACGGGCGACACCGTGGAGATCGCGCGGGCTGGTACGATCGCGGCGGCTCACGAAGATGGGATGGTAGACACCCTTGACGCCGACCATCGACGTGGCCTTGGTGACTTCGTGATCGGCCAGGTTGAGCTTGTGGGCCAGCCACACGCGCGGATTGCTCTCATTCGACTGCCCGCTGTCCTCCAGGCCCGCAAGGAACTTGATCGACGACTGCGTGAAGAACGTAGACGCCTCGCGGTTCTCAGTCATGTCGGCGACTTCTTGTGACACAAAGGCGACGATGGAGCCGTTGCGGCGCCCGGTCCGCCCTTCGCGCGCCACGAACTCGCGCGCGTCGTCGTTGGCCAGCAGGCTCCACCCTTCCTCGATCGCGGCGAGATGGTCGGCCGTCCCGCGCCCCTGCGCCGTGCTACGGCGCCGGGCCTCGGCCTGCCGGCGGCGCACCACGGAGAGGGCGGTGAACACGGCGAAGTCGCGCACGGCCGGCTCCTGGTGTAGCGGCTCGGTGTCGAGCACGAGGAGCGGCGGGTGCAGCACGTCGAGCGAGTCCGGCCCATCGACCAGGCGCGCGTGCATCCCGGTCCCCACGTACGGTCGTAGCTTCCAGAGTAGGCTCCGATAGGTGCGACGGTCTACCGGGTCCAGTTGTCCGCTCTGGTAGAGGTCCGTCGCGTCGACCATGTGCCGCAGCCACGCCGCCAGGTCAGACATGACCGGCGTCCCCGCGGCGGGGCATGCATCGTAGACGGCCGCGACACCCTCGTAGAGCAGCGGCTTCTCGTCGCCGTTGATCCCCCCGAGCAGCAGATCCAGCGCCGTCGTCACGAACTTGATGCGCTCGGCGGCGTCCTCCGGCGTCGCCCGCGCCCCGGACCACACGTTGAGCGTGGCGCTCGTCGGCCCGCCCAGGCGCACGATGGCGCCGCCGGCGATGGCGCACAGCGGCGCCAGCCCACCCACGGCGTCGACCACCGTGGCCATGTCGCCGCGCAGCAGCATCCACAGGATAATCTTGCCCAAGAGCGTGCTCTTGCCGCGCCCGGTCGGCCCCAAGATGCACATGATGCGGTTATAAAGCGAACTGTCCTCCAGCGCGAGCGTGAACAGCCCGCCGGCTGTGTCCGTCGTGCCGAAGGGAATACCCGCCCGTGTGCCGGGGCTGTAGCGCAGCAGCGGCACGGCGTTGCCCCACGTATCCGAGTCCCAGCGGTAGGTCGAGCGCGCCAGGTCGCGCCCGAGCGCGACGGAGCGCCACAGCGGCGCCTGATGCGTCCAGGCGTACCCTGGCTCGATGGACATATCGTCCTTGAGCATCGTCAGCAGGCGCGCCGCACGGCTGTCCACCTCCTCCCGTGTGGCGCCCTCGACACGCACGTACACGCCGACGCGCATGAGGGTGTGCGTGGCGCCGTAGAGTTGCGTGGCCTGCGTCTGCGCCTCGGCTTGTGCGATCCCACCTTGCACGTCCGTCTTGGTGGCCGACGCGGATAGTAGGCGGAGACGCCACTCCTGCCGCTTGCGCTCGCGGCGCTTCTTCAGGCCGCGCAGGGTGACGAAGATTGTGTGCGGCTCCTCCCACGCGATGAGCTTCTCCATCCAGCCGGGGCTTGTTTCCGGTGGTGGCGTGACCAGGAAGATCGAGCGCGTCCACACGTCCCGGCCGTCCGTCGTCTGCATGCACAACGCGGTGACATGCTCATCCGGTACGGGCTCGACGAGGCGCCCGTCGTCGCCGATCGCGAGGTATTGCCGCGCCAGGATTGCGCGTACGCCCGCCGCGTCGAGGCGTTGAGGAACGGCCCCGAGCGCGATCAGGCGCTGCTCCAGCGCCACGACAGCCGCCTCCAACCGTCCCAGTGGCCCGGCGTCGGGGAAGCCCTGCTGCGGGGGTGGCGGCGACACGATGATGTGGTACACCAGGTCGGCGACGTGGCGCGGCAGTGTGCCGGTCGAGCCTGGGCGGGGAGTAGCGGTCAGCCGCGTCTCCCACCAGGACAACAACCGTTCACCCAGCGCGCCCAGCTCCGGCGTGTGTGGAACCGGAGCTAGCTGACTCCGGAGATCCCGCACGATGCTGGCCGTGTCGGCGGGTAGGTTCTCGACGAGCACGGAGAGCGCGCCCTTATGCGGCACGCTGGCCCCTATTAAAGACCATAGGGCGGCGCGGTCGTCCTGCTCGCCCAGGCCCATCCCGTCGAGTAGGAGCCCGCCCACATGGACGTAGCGGCGTGGCACGCCGTCGGAGCCCCAGACGAGGCCGCCGGCGTCAACGCGCGCGGGTACGCGCCCACGCAAGACACGCATGGTAGCCTCTCTTCGCTTTGCCAGTGATGAGCCGCGCGCACCGCGCGGACTGGTAGACGGTGACGCCGCCCGCATGGTGGGCCATGCGGGCGAGCAGGCGGCCGGCGTAGCGCGTGGACTGTTGCGGGTAGCGCTCGATCCCACCCCGCGTCAGGGCCAGGATCGGCGCGCACACCAGGATCGTCGGGAACACCACGAGCGCGAAATGGTGCCCCAGGTCGTGCACGCCCGCCGTGAGCTGGCCCAGCCCGAACAACGTCAGGCCGCCCACGATGATCGCGGCGACGTGGCCCAGCGTCAGCCGCCCGATGCGCGTGGCCAGGTCCAGGGTCGTCGGCGTGCGGTGTTTCCGTGCCATTGTGCACACCTACTTGATGGTGAGCGCGATGGCGTCGGCGCCGCCGAGGATGATGCTTGCCAAAGCCGCGCCGGCGAGGTGCTGCTTCGCCTGGTGTTGCGCGAGCCACAGGTGGACGCCGGTGCCGAACCAGACCGCGCCGACCAGGTACGGCGCCACTTCGGTGTAGATCACCTTCACCTTGCCGAGTCCATCCGTCCAGGCGTCGGCGAAGATCAAGGTCGCGATAGTTGTGATGTGCGGGATGAGATGCACCATGGATCTGTGCCCTTTCTGCTCGGCGAGGGAAAACCTCGCCGAGCACTGTTCTCTGTCTACTCGTCGGCCGAGCCGGGCATCCGGTAATACACCGGCGTCAGTAAACGCCGGTAACTAGGTAGTTTTCCTCACGCCACAGCGCATCACCCATGGTAAAGTTGACGATGAAGTATGTGCGAGGACTCGATTAACGTTGTGTCTAGCGTGCGTCTTCCATCGGGCCGGGCTGTGTCACCAGCTGCGGCCCTTCGTCGTACCCTCTCCCCATTCTTACGAGCGACTCTCCTCTCACTCCCCACGCGCCGCACACGAAAGCCACCGGAAACGGTCGCGCTCGTACGCATGTCTGCATTCGCTTATGCTGTGGGTAGCAAAAGCACAGCGCGGAAACTATTGGAGCGTATCTAATACGCTCCAAGTGTAGTATAGTACAAGGAGAGGTGGGTGCCAAGGTTACCGAAGGGAGAAGCCAAGATGACGTTCCGTACACAAATCTTCCTGCCCGATGAATGGGCCGAAGCGCTCAAGCGCCTCGCTGACGAACGAGGGGCGCCGGTCGGTGTGCTCGCGCGTCAAGCCGTCATCGAGTGGCTACGCGAGCGACCGGCGCAAGAGGGATACCCACGCACGCCTCTCAATCGGGCGGCCGAAGCGCCCGCACCGTATGAGAGTTCTGAGCGAGAGTGAAAACCTGACGCGACGGCTTAACGCCTCGCGGAGGTGATGTTCTCGCATAGCCCTCCTCTCTTGTCCATTTAGCCGTTGCCGTGAGGAGCACACACACGCGACACGCCGTATAATAAGCATACAATAACTCATTAAAACTCAGTATAACGTATAATGGCGGGGAGGGTAGATGGCACGACCGAAGGGGGACACGAAGATGACCTGGAAAGCGGCGGTGACGATGCCCCCCGAGGCCGGGGAGCAGGTCGAGCGGATCGCTCAGGAGATGGGCGTCCAGCCGGCGGTTGCCATCCGTATCTTGCTGCTGGAAAAGTTGCGCGAGCGGGCGGCGCAAGAGGGCCAGATGCGCAAAGGCAAGGCGTACGACTGGTCCGGGACCGCCCCCGCATCACAGACGTCGCCAAAGTCGGCGGGAGTCACCACGTGATGGTCAACACCCTCCGCACCCTCCGCACCCTCCAGCGCAGCGGCTGTGGCCGTGGCGACGGCGACCAGGGAGGGCCGCGCGGCGCCGGGCGCACCGGACGCTGGGCGAGAGGGGCGGCGCCGCGGTCTGAGACGAGGTCGTCACCGGCGCGCCGATGTTTGATAAGGGGTGTTAGCAAAGCGTCGTGGCACCGGCGATCTCGCCCCTCTGTTCGAGACACATGGCCCGTGCGTTCGCCCTCAGGAGAGACGTTTATGGAGACACTGGAGACCAGGGAGACCAGGGAGACCGCGGCCACCGTGACGACCGCCCTCATCCCCTACGTCGGCGGCGACGCCACGGACCGCATGACGGCCTGGGCAGACCTGCCGCGCGATGAGCGCCGGCGCAAGGCCGTCGCCGCCTGCATCGCTCATGACGCGGCGACGCTGCACGACCTGGCCCTGGCCTATCTCGCCCTCACCGATCGCGGCCAAGCCGGCGTCAACACCCACACGCGCCGGGCCTACCACCAGGCCATCGACGCCCTCCTCGCCAGCTGGGATACGGGGAGCCTGCTGCACCGCTCCGGCGACGACGGGCGGGCCTGGGTGCAGGGCCTCAAGAAAGCCGGCGCCCGCGACCGCCGGGGACATCCCCAGCGCACGCCCGTCGGGCACCCGGTCGGGTTGACGCCGGCCAGCGTGCAGGTGTACCTCGCCGCGGCGCGCGCCCTCTACGCGGCGCTGCGCTGGGCGGGGGCCACCACGGCTGATCCGTGGCGCGACGTGAAGGCCCCCAAAGACCCCACGGCAGCGTACGACAAGCGCGCGCCCTACGAGGAGGGGGAGATCGCCCGCCTCCTCGCCCACGCCGCCGGCGAGGACCGCGCGCTCGTCTTGCTCGGCGCGCACGCTGGCCTGCGCGTCGCCGAGGCCCTCGCCCTGACGTGGGCCGACGTCGACTTGACCACCGCGCGCCTGACCGTCGTCGCCGGCAAAGGGAACAAGAGGCGACGGGTGGAGATGAGTCCCACGCTGGTGGCCGCCCTGCGCGCCCTCACGGCGACGGGAGACCGCGCGGGCGGTGGGGGCGGTGCGCCTGTCCTGCCCTACCGGGCGCCGATCAGCGCCCGCCGCCGGCTGGCCCTCCTGTGCGCGCGCGCCGGCGTCGCCTATAAAGGCGTCCACGCCCTGCGCCACAGCGCGGGCACGGCGATGTATCGCGCGACCGGCCGCCTCGAGGACGCCCAACACCACTTGGGCCACGCCACCATCGCCACGACGCAGGTCTACGCCCACTGGAGCGACGAGCGCGTCAAGACGGCCCTGCAGAGCTGGTAACGACACAAACGAAAGGAGGGGATAGTCATGGATCACGGGACGCTCGCGGAGCAGGACTTCATTTCGATAGAACAGAAGTCCTATCTAAGGGGGGCCGTGTTGCGCGTGTGCGAACGGTACGCTATGATGCCCATCATGGAGAGCTTTGCCATGCGATAGCGACGACGTGCTAGACGCACGAAACCCACCGGGTTGCCCCGATGGGTTAAGGCTACTATTACTATTACTCGGCCCTGGTGTCTGACCTTCTATAAAGTCACCAGCGCCGCCAGAACGGGTCCGAAAACTCAAGCGGGCTACGACCCCCGACAAGAGTTTCCGAGACTCACAGGGGAGCTTTACGCTTCCGAGGAGTACCTATGAGCAATCATACGGGATCGGTGTGTCCATGTCAACTCCGCGCCCATCCCCCCACGCCGGAAACTACACCGCCCTCCCTCGACAGCATCGACACCATCGACCGGCGTCTGGTCCAGCGCTACGGGGCCTGGCTGCTCACCGGTGGCTACACGGCGCTGCCGACCTACGCGTGGGTCTACTACGCGCGGCTCGGCGTGAGCGAGGCCGAGATGGTGTGCCTCGCGCAGCTCTGCACCTACTGGTGGTCGGCGCGCGCCCCGTTCCCTGGTGAGGCGGCCTTGGCGGTGCGCATGGGCAAGACGGTGCGCACGATCCAGGGCTACCTCCGTTCGTTACAAGCGAAGGGGCTACTGCACATACAGACTCGACTATCCACTAACGGACGGCAGTCCACAAACGCCTACGATCTGCGGCCGTTCTTCGCGGCCGTCGAAGGGCTCGCCCGGCTGGACGGCCTGCTCCCCGCCGACGACGCGGCCCCCACGACGCCGGCGACCCCCGACAACGATTCCTGCAATTGTGGGCCATGTGACCATAACAACGGGGCACAGAGGGACGCGGAACGGGGGCCGCTATGTGCAGAAGCGAAGAGCAATGGACCCGAAAACACCGCTAAGGCCGACGCGTCGGCCGGCCCGCGTGGGGGTGAAGAATCACGCGTGGGGGGGGTGAAGAATCTTTCACCCCAAGTAAACCCAATCGAAATAGAACCTTTCGATTACGACTCGATACCCCCTACCCCCGCTAAGACAACACAAACGCCGACGACCAGCGCCGAGGCGCGGCCACCGTCCAGCGCGGACCTGGATGACCAGGCGCTCGCCGCCGAGATCGCCGCCCTGAGCGCCGAGTTAGGGGATGACGCGCCGCGCTCGAGTCTCGGTCGCGCCCGCAATCTGCACCGCGACGCTGGCGTGTCCCTCGCTCGGTTCCTGCGGCTGCTCGACGAGGCGACGGCCCGGACGCGCGATCGCCAGGAGAGCATCGTCAAGCGCCGGCGCGACGGCCAGGCCCCCAACGGCATGCCCTACCTGTTCGCCGTTCTGCAGGATCTCGTACACCCCGCGCCGCCCCGCACGCGCGACGGCGGCGCGGCCGCGGATCGCCCGCGATCTGACCAGCCCGGTCGACGACGACGCCGGCGTGATGGCGGCCGCAGCGAGCCCGTCAGTTCCTACGCCGCATGGTCCGACAGCCCTGACCGCTTGCCCATCATCGAGGAGCATCCGGTGTGGCGCGCGGTCCTCGCCGAGCTGGCCCAGGTGCTTACACCTGAGAACTTCAACGCCTGGCTGGCCTCGACCCGTGCCCTGGATCAGAACGGCGAGGTGCTGCGCGTGACGGTCCCCGCGCCATTCAATAAGACGTGGTTAGAGCAGAAGCTGGCCGGCAAGGTGCTGGGTGCGCTAGAACGGCTAGACTACGGGCGGTTAGGCGGCACGGCGACGCGTGTGAGGCATGTGGAGTACAGCGTGGAGGAGGTGGCATGACGCAAGCCGGCCCGTTAGCGGGCGACGGAACACCAGATCCCCAGGAGCGAAGACGGATGAGTGTGGCATCAGCGGCGACACTTCTCATGGTCGGGTTCTTCCTCAGCCGCTTGCTCGGCCTGGCGCGTGTCGTCATCCAGACCAGGGTCTTGGGTGCGACCACGGTTGACGCGACGGCTTTCACCACTGCCATCGCCATCCCCAATGTCGTCTTCACCATCGTCTCGGGCGGCGCTTTGGGGTCGTCGTTCATCCCGGTCTTCGCCGGCCTGCTCGCGCTCGACGACGAGGAACAGGCGTGGCGCATCGCATCGGGCGTGATGAATGGGGTGCTGATCGTGATGGGCGTGGCCGTTGTCGTCGCAGAACTCACGGCGCCGAGCATCGTGGCGGTGGTCCAGCACGCACCGGGCACGGCCGAGGCGGTGCAACTCACCCGCATCATGCTGCTGCAACCGTTGTTCCTGGCTGTGAGTGGCATCCTGCTAGGCCTCCACAACTCCTACCATCGCTTCGTTGCGCCGGCCGTGGCACCGCTGGCCTACAATGTCGCCAGCATCGTCGGATTGCTCCTCGTCCCCCTCCTTGGCCGCGGCGTCGCTCCCGCCGCCTGGGGTGTCACAGCCGGGGCCGTCTTGCAGATCGTCGTCTTAGTTCCTGGCCTCGTCGCCTTCCGCCGCCTTGTCGGACCGGGCATCGGGTTGGCCGCGCCTGGGACGCGCGAGGTGGGGCGCTTGATGGTGCCGCGCGTGATCGGGCAGGCGGGCATCCAGCTCAGTGGACTCGTCACGATCAGCCTGGCCAACAACACGGCCTTCTTCGCCGATCATCCGAGCGCAGCTATCGGTTACGCCGGCAATCTGTTCGCGCTCCCTGTCGGCATTGTCGGCGGCGCCATTGCGACGGCGGCCTTCCCCGCCCTTGCGGGGCAGGCCGCGCGTGGTGACCTCCTGGGCCTCGGCCACAGCCTCTCGCGCACCCTGCGCATGATGCTCTTCCTCTCCATGCCCGCCGCCGTGGCCCTCGTCGTGTTGCGCCACCCTATCGTCGCTGTCCTCTATGGTGGGTATCGCTTCACTCCCCACGATACCGATCTCGTCGCGGCGGCGCTGCTCCTCTACGCCGCCTTCATCCCCGTGTGGGTCGCGGTCGAGCTGCTGCCGCGCGCGTTCTTCGCGCTCAAGGATACGTGGACCCCCGTTGTGATCAACGTGGTCACCCTGGCGATCACCATTACCCTGAGCCTCGTCGCGGTCCGAATAGCACGCGGCCAGAGCGTGGTCGGGGTCGCGCTGCTCACTGGGGCAGCGTCCGTCGGCGTAGTCGTCGAGGCGATCTGGTTGACGCTTGTCCTGCGGCGGCGTGTCGTGAATCTCGGCTTGCGCGCGTTGGGGACCTCCGTCCTGCGCTCGTCCATTGCCAGCGCGGCAATGGGGGTTGCGTTGCTGGCGTTACTCTACGTGTGGCACCACGACAGGGCGGACGACGCGCGCGGCGAGGGCTTGTTGTTGTGCATTGCGGTTCCTCTAGGGGGCGCCGTCTACACCGGTTGGGCGTATCTAGCCGGGGCGTCGGAATTGACGACGGTGTGGGCGATGACACGGCGGAGGCTGGGGAGAATCAGGTAGAAGAAGCACGTTAGTCGCATGATTAGCGCGTTGCAAAAGATCGACGACGACGCCCTCGGCGCGGGCCGCGTCGCGCGTCGCGTACGTCGTCACGGCGGCCGCATGAGCCTCTATTCTCAGGACGTGCTAGCATGGGTCCACAGGGAGAGGTGCGAGCGCACCCGCGCGCACGACGGCGCTGCTCGGCCAGCACGTCGGGGGGGCGACCGTGGTCGAGGGACGAAAGGGGGGGCGCGATGCGACGCTCTGGCGTAGCGTGGGGCGTGGGCACGTTCGTGGTTGTCGGAGTGGTCGTCGGGATGCTGGCGGCCCTCATGGCGGTGCGGTCGTCGGCGCGGACCGATCCCCTCGTGACCACTATCGCCACTACATCCGGTTTCCCGTCGCTCACGCTCGCCTCGGGTAACCGCGCCATCCTCGCTGACCAGATGGGCCGGCGCGTGCACATTGTCGACACGGCGGCCGAGCGGATCATTGGGACGCTCACCACCGGGGGGGCCGCCGTTGGTCCGTCCCTGCCCCTTGCCGTCGATGCCCGGCTGCACCGCGCGTTTGTGGCCTGGCCCGCCCTGGCTACAGGGCGCGGCGCGGCTATGACCATCGGGGCTATCGACCTTGCCTCCGGCCGTACGCTAGGGACCGTCACCACCACCCTCCCCCCTCGGTCGTTCGGATCGCAGACGTACCTAGCCGTTGATGCGCGGCGTCACCGTCTGTTCGTGCTCCCCTTGAGCTACCCCGCGACCTCCCTGCTCACGCTCGACACGACGCGCCTGCGCGTCCTGCGGACGGTCGCACTCAGCCCCTGGCGGGCGGGTGGAGGTTCCTGGGGGATGGACGGCCCGCCGCTCGCCGTCGACGAGGCGACCGGGCGCGTCTTCGCGGGACGCGTGGATAAGGAAGCGGTGTCCGTCCTCGACGCCACCTCCGGCCGCCTCCTGCGCACGGTCGTCCTCCCACCGCTGCCATCCGGCGGGGGCATCGGTACCCAAGTGGCCTGCCCCCTGATCGACCCCGATCACGCGCGCGTGTACATTCCCAATCCGGCGGCCAACACTTTCACCACTCTCAGCGCGCGGACGGGGGACATCGTCCGCACGGTGCATCTCGCCTTCCAGCCCGCGCGCCCCCTCGTGGACGCGGCGGCGGGGCGCGTCGTCCTCCCCTATCAGTCCCAGTACGGGTACGCCCTCATCGACGCGCGGAGCGGACGGCTCCTGCGGACCCGCGCCTCCGGCCCCAACCCGGCGATCGCCCCGGTGGCGCTCGATGAGGGGCGGCAGCGCGCGTTCGTGGCCGACTATATGGGCGGAACCGTGGCCGTGGAGGACCTGCGCACGGGGCGCACGTTGCGCACCGTGGGGGTGGGTGTCCACCCGAGCGGGCTTGCATTCGACCGGCGGCACGACCGCGTCTTGGTCACGGACGCCGGCCCCTGTTGCACGAATGGTCAGCAGACGGGCGACGGGACGCTGGTGGTGCTGGATGGCGCGAACGGGCGGGTGGTGCGGACGATCCCCCTCGGCCGCAGCCCCCAGCAACCGCTCATCGACGCGCCGGCCGGGCGCGTGCTCGTGGTCAACGCAGGGGGCGGCACGGTGACGGACCCCGATCCGTGGGGATGGGTTCCGCGTCCCATCCGACAGCGGCTCTCCGTCCTCCCTCGCCCCCGGACGCGTCCCCTGTCGGCCAGCGTCATGCTTTTTGACCTCGCACAGATGGCAAAAGGATAAGGCAGTGATGGGGGGGACACGGGCCGGCCCGGAAGGGGGCGACGACATCGCCCTGACGACGCCCGCGCGCGCGGCCGTGCCCACGCCGGGGGCCGCGGCGGGTGACACCTGCCCGACGTGCGGGGACCGCTCGACCGGGTAAGACCAGCCATTGACCACGTCCACCTAGCCAAGGAACCCCTGTGGTACGTTAGGTGTAGTAGACGTGGGAAGATATGGTCCACTTAAGGAGGTCACGCTGTGCAACGGATAGGATGGCTCGCTCCGCTTTTTGTCTCCATTGTGCTCTTGCTCGCGTTGCTGCCATCTGTCGCGTACCCGGCCCCGATGAAAGCGCTGCATCGGGGTGTCATGGTCCCTCTGGCGACGCCTGTGTCAGACCTGCCGCTCACCCTCGATGCGCAACAGGCACAGGAGGTTGCGGTCCTCATCGCGTTTATCCATGCATACAACGCGGGGCACGTCGATACGGCCGTGGCTCTGTTTGGGCCACCATGGGTCTGGAGCGATTGCGACTACCGGCGTGGGGCGGTCCTGGCGGGACAAGACAAAGCCTCCTTGCGGCGCTGGCTCGAACAGCGTGCGGCGGACCATGATCGGTTGGACATCGGCCGCATCACCGTGGGGACCGAACAAGAAGTGGCCTTGGGCGTGACGTTCAAGCGGCGCACGAGCGACACCTTACGGGCGCTCGGACACCCTCAGGGCATCGTCCCGGCACTCAGCGCCAAGGTTATCTTCGACGGCCGGTCGGGCGTGGTAGCGCGTCCCTCCATCATTCGTTTCGTGAATGGTCCGTACGGAGGCTCACTGGATTTCTGTCGTGTCCGTCATCACTCGTAGCGGGGCACATCGCACATGCGGCCGCACGATTCCCTGATCGCTCCTTTCTTTTCCAAGTAGTTTGTCATGTCTCGTGTCGAGACACCACCGCCCATGAAAAGCGGGGCGTGCGCGCTACACTGAGGGTACCGGTCCGAGCGCGTCGGGCCGAGGTTTGCTTAGACTGGGCGAGGAGGTGAGTTTCATGATTGCGGTCAATGTTCGATCACTGCATTATCGGATTCGACCATACATGGTGCGGCGAGCGCTGCGCCACTATATCCATGAAGGATTGATCGCATGCTTACCATCGAGACAGCCAGGCTGATCTTCGCCTCCATTCCGCTCAACGTGATGAAGACACGCCTCACGCGCGACGACTTCCTGGCCGCTGTCCCCGTTTGTGTCGATCACGACGGGCGGCGCGTTAACCAATCGCTCCCCGTGCATTTCATGCCGGAGTGGCCCGCTGATCCCCTCGGGCTGTATCCACACTGGATCGCGCAGCGTGAGGCGCAGCCGGATCGGGATGATTGGAACGGGATTATCATCGACCGCAACGGGCTTGTCGCCGTTGGCGGGATGGGGTTCAAAGGCCTGCCGGACGAATCCGGTATAGTCGAACTCGGCTACAATGTCATCCCGTCGTACCAGGGCCGCGGGTACGTCACCGAGATGGCGCAAGCCCTGGTGTCCTGGGCATTGGGGCAGCCGACGGTGCGGCGCGTCACCGCCGAGTGCTTGGAGGACAACGCGGCATCCATCCGCGTACTGGAGAAGTCCGGCTTCGTGCGGATCGGCCGCAGGTTGGACGATGAGAGGCCATTGCTCCTGTGGGAGCGGAAGCCATAGGCTCGCTATAGCCGGCGCCCAGTCGCACCCCGCGTCCCGGCCCGATCATGACGATCGGGCCGGGATGCTGTCAGCCTCGCCGCTTAACGTCAGTACATTCCTGTGACGTTGATGCCCATGAGCATGCCTTCCTTTTCACCCCAGGCGCGAGCGCCCCTCTTGCGGCCGCCCGACGCGACCGTGTAGGCTGACGATGAGGGTGAGCGCAGCGAAACCGTAGGCTCACTACGGATTCTGCTCGCCGAAGCTCGCAAACCCTGCGCTCGACACGGCGAACGGAACATTTTGCGGGGAGGCCCCCCAGGGCCGACCGAGCAAAATGTGGAGTGAGTCCACATTTGCCCCAAATAGGTCGCCGGGGCCGCGGCCGTCGCTCCCAGTGTAGCGCCTCGTGAGCGCGGCCGGCTACCGGGAAAAAGATGGGGTCGGGCACGATCTTCTTTCCCAGTAGTGGACCCCGCGGCGCGCCGCGACCATCCCGCGTGAAAATAGGGCGGGTCAGCAGCGTCAGCGGCGGCTATTTTCAGACAAGCGGGGCGTCAGCAAGTTGCCGACGTGCCAATTCCCAGCGGCCTGTGCTGCGACTTACAAAGGTGGGTTGGAACCGTTACTATGTGCCCGCTGTATTATAGAAAGACCTGTCTATATCGTGATCGTGCGGCCGGCGACGACCAGCAGGACAAGAGAGGAGGAGAAGTACATGGGCTCTAGCAAGACCGGCGCGTGTCTTGCCCTCGTGGTCAGTGCGCTCCTCGTGTCATCCATGCCACACCACCAGCGTCCGCACACGCGTCCTCCCACGGCAAGCGTTGGGCGTTCGATGCGGGTAACACATGCCTTCCTGGACGCCTACAACGCCCACAACCTCACGGGTGTCCTTGCGACGCTCGCGGCCGACATCGACTATGGCGATTGCGACTATCGACACAAGATATCCAGGGTCATGCACGGCAAAGGCACCGTTGCGGTCTGGCTGCGAGCGCGCTTCGCCGAGCACGATCGCCTCTTGCACGGGACCATCAGCGTCCCTAACGGGGAGCGGTTGCCGCAAGATGTGGCGATCTTTGGCATAGCTCGCTCTAACGATACGCTCAAGGCACAGCATCGCTCTGTTATAGTCGCTGCCAAGATTGGGTTGACGCGCGACGGAAGCTATTTGGAGTCCATGCGCATGGGAGGCGGCTCTGACTGCCCATCAGTCTAAACAAGAAGACTATGTTATGGGCATCTCCAGACCTCGCCTTGGTATCCCCTACAAAATCGGCGGCCCGGCCGGGGGTGGTGCGTTCAACGCACTACCCCCCGACAGCTCGTCTTGCGCTGGCGGTACGTCTGGGCGCGCACGGCGTTCTGCGCGCGCTTGACCTCATCCGCCCTTGTCCACGGCCAGGGTAAGGGGCACGGCCGCCTCCAGCAGGGCGATGGCACGCACCTCGCGGCCATCGCGGCGAGGCGATGGAGCGAGGGCCAGGGCATCGCCGCTTGTCACTTTGTCCGCTTGTTTGACGTGATCTTTGGCAGCTATCTTGCACCCACATGGCCCTGTCTATATGACGGGCATCCTGTGTGGCGGCACTCTCCGCCGCGGCTGTCATCTTGCTCGGTTTCTGGCCCTATTTCTTGCTCGATCAGTGGCCCCATGTAGCTGCCGTTTCACTAGACAGAATGGCCCTTCTGGGAAGTGAATCACGCGTCCGCTTGTTCGACCAAGCATGCGAAAGCCGACCCGACGCTCTGGTATCGCGCCGCATTCACTTCACGAAAGGTTGGCGGTGGCTCCCGTCACCGACGCGGAGAGACAATAGCGATGGGCCTATTGATCGAGCAAGAATTCGGGCCATAAAGCGAGCAAGATGACAGGTGAATGACACTCAATTGATTCACCAAGTCGTCGAGAGAGCCCGTCGATTGTGGCGAGGTGTCCTACATGGTGTATGGGTGTGGCCCTACCCCCAGTGCATGCACGGTGAGCGTCCCCGCGCGCACCGTCATACATCTGCTCCTCGTCCCGGACGGCGTTGATGCAGGCGCGACCACCTCCGGCATCTCCGGCGGGGACCAGACGCTAACCTATCATACGTCGACGGCCACCGCCCCCATACCTGGGATGGTCGTGCTCGTGCAACCGCACGCGACGAACGCCCTGCTGACGGCCCTGCGACGCGTGCCGCTCGTTGGCTTGCTCATACCCAATGAGAGCCAAAAGGCCTTCCAACGATCGGGCGTCTATTGGATGCACATCCCAGTTAAGCGCACCTGCGACATCGCAGCACAGCTATGCGACGATGCCGTACTGATAGGCGCTCCACAATAGGAGCCGATGAGGGACGCGGCGGCGCGCGCGTCACGCCCGCCCATCCCGCCAACGTGTCGCCGGCGATCTCCGGCTACTTGGAAAAAGAAGGGGACGACCCGCGTTCACCCCCGCTCGCCGTCGCTGGCGTCCTCGTCGCGGCGTGGTGGCGTGTCGTCTTTTCTCCGGTGCCGGCCCGTCGAGATGTCGCGGGGCGGGCGCTCCACGGCCGCTTTACGCTCGTACTCCCGGCGGATACGCTCCTCGGTGATGCGGTCGATCTCCCGCTGGTGTTCCAGCATCGCCAAGAAGTGGTCCCACTGCTCACGGTTGAAGGTCCGCGTCTGGATGGCGATGTCGCGCACGACGGGATTCTCCAACGCCTCACGCAGCGCCTGGTCATTCTGCGCGATCTCGGGGTACGTCACCGGCTCGCTCCCCGTCAGATAGCCGGGGTCGACCCCGAAGAACCGGGCCAGGGCCGTCACCTTGTCGATGCCCGGCGCCTCCACCTTGCCCCGGCGCATGCTGCTCAGGGACGAGGCCGCGATCCCGGTCGCCGCCGCGACCTGCTGCGCGGCATACGTCTTCCCCGTCGCGGGATCGAGCCGCGTGGCGAACAACTCATTGAGCCGCGTGGCGAAGGGCTGCGCGGGTCCTGCGGCGTCGAGATCGCGGCGCTTCCTCGGCATCTCATCCAGTAGGTACAGGCGTGCGCACGGCGGCGCACCAGAGACATCATAGATCGACGGCATACACTTGACACCCTCCCCCGTGTGCTATACACTGCATCAAGCATGCGGTAAATAGTATTTTCAATTTACCGCATGCTTGGTTCCGGGTGAGCGACTGTCTGTCCGCTGCCCGTAACCCTACCAGGTCGAGGGGGGTGTATGCAAGATCACGACAGGATCGTTAGGCCGTTCCCTCAGTGGAGGCGCGGAGAGGGGAGGTGACACGCAGACGCACACGCGCATGATGGACGACCACCTGGCTTGCCTATCACGAGTAGTAACGCACCGACAAGGATAGGGACACGACATGGACCAACTCATCCAGC
>JAABUX010004480.1_pt1 | contig 17669 bp, 17 predicted proteins | sample 5561851 | NCBI WGS metagenome assembly JAABUX01 (sample SAMN10711883, study PRJNA513361) | rock metagenome | isolation source: Antarctica rocks | place: Antarctica: Victoria Land, Richard Nunatak red sandstone | collected 2016-01-03 | reverse complement strand
TTTGTTCCGCGCTCAATAGGTTCGCTGATGATCCTCAACGTATTACATCTATGACCAATTTCCCTCATCTCCAGATTGTCTTTTAGAACGCAGACCGGTATATCATAGACGAAACGCGCGAACTGGCTCATGCACGCGCCGTCAATCATAAAGACCTGAATGCATACTTGCCACTCGCACCTTCTATGCTGTTTGACGCAAATGGTATTACTGGCATGCGACTCACACCAGACACAAAATTCTTTGAATAGATGGAGGAAACATACTATGGCTACCTTAAGTTTCGACCACCATGTCCGGTTGGAGCCAGATCCCGATGGATGCAATTTCGAGAAGGGTTTTGCCGCAGAGGTCCATGATCCTGTCTGGTTTCTTAGTCGTCAATGGCAAATGGGTGAGCATCAAGGAGAAAATGCTACAACACCTGTGCTGGTCACCTATCATGCGAACCAGACACCGCTCAAACCATATGGTGGTGATACACGCCTCGACCCAACCGTTGTACCTGCCGAGGCAATCATCGAGTCCGAACAAGACGATTGGTGGACAATGGGACGGCGCATTAAAGTCGGGAGCAGCATCGCACAGAAGAAAGGTCTCGTTGCAACACCTACAAACACGTCGTACCGCTTTAGTAATCCACCCCCACCCTACGAAAAATTCGAGAGTTATTGGGACGGAAGAGCATTGTGGTCGCGTGATGGGCGTGCTGACCTTGGACTGAAAGATGAAGACTTTCAGGAATTCGCCATTCCAAGTGAGAAACCATATCTTTGGGACTCGGAGGAATTGGTGTATAGCGCGGCATTCGACAATGATATACGTCGGCTTACGCTGCCACACCACCATGGTGGGTATGTCGATTGGTATGCGGCTGATGGTGACACGGATGCTGTACTACAGCCTGTAGGAACTCTGCCAGAAGGTATGGACGTTCATCCTGCACCAGTAGAATATCCAGGTGCGCCCCGCAGTCGCTGGTGGGAGATTGAGGACGGGGCGAAGGATATTGGAGGCTATCCTCCTGATAGCAGTCATGTCTCAACGACGCTGCTTATAGACCTGATTGCATCACATAGCAACGACTGGTTTCTCTTTCCGGTCAACACCAACACGGGCCATATTGTGACGTTGCAGAAAGTAATCGTAACGGATTCCTTTGGAAGGCAGTATGAGGTTATGCCACCAGAGGAAGACTGGTCGCTCTTCAAAACAACGAATCTTGATAAAACATCATTTGTTGTATGGTTGACGACGGTTTCGCCACTCATAGGGCAACCAGTAGAAAATGTGCTTCTTGGCATTGACGAGTACGCGAATTATCTATGGGCTGTCGAACGTAAGATTAACGGACTTGATATTGACTCTGCTCCACTCCCACCGGATTACGCTGAGCAACTTATCAACAATCCGTTGTTGGATATAAGTAGTCCACACGGAGATACAACGCGTCAGAAAGAATACATGTATATACCTGGTAAGAACGCAGCACGCTTCTGGCATCCCTACGAAATTGAAGATACGCCGAAAGGGAGACGCTTCGTACAGCGCAGACTTGCCGATTTTGCTCGTACACATCCTGTTTTACTGCCGAAGGTGCGTGCAGAGGTTCTGACCGTTGTCACACATGGCACACCAATAATTCATGAAGTCGAACCAGCTACGATCCCCGTAAACGGATTAGAATTAGAACGCCGTTGGATACTCGCACGCGACAGAGGCGGTCATCCCATGCTTTGGGTACAACGCAAGCGTATGCCGAGGCTCAGCCCACCTGCTCGCACAATACGTTTTGACGTAATGGAGGAAAGCTAATCTATACTCTAAAAATCCTACGTGCAATCGTCTTCTCTTTGACAAAAGGAAAGGAACTGTTATGGGAACAAAAGTGTTTTTCTTTACTGCTAGCTCGTATGCACGCTATGATCGTGGCAATGATCGTGTAGACGATGGGTATCCACTACCAATTGCTGGTAACTGGTCCGGTCTCAACGAAGCTGGTTTCGGCAGTAATATTACTGCTGCCGTCAATTGGGGCAATGGCAAAGTCTTCTTCTTCCACAACGACCAGTACGTCCGTTATGATATTGTGAATGATAGCGTAGATGATGGCTATCCATTGCCCATTGCCGGTAATTGGCCCGGATTTAGCGATGAGGGTTTTGCTGGTGGTATTGATACAGCGATCAACATCAACTGGGGTAATGGAAAGGCTTACTTTTTTCACAACGACCAATACCTCCGTTACGATATCGCTAGCGACAAAGTGGACAGTGGCTATCCGCTACCGATTACTGGTAATTGGCCTGGATTTAGCGATGTAGGTTTTGCCAGTGGTATTGATGCGGCGATCAACTGGGGCAACGGCAAAGTCTTCTTCTTCCATAACGACCAGTACGTCCGTTATGATATCGCGAATGATAGTGTAGATGCTGGCTATCCATTGCCTATCGCTGGCAACTGGCCTGGCTTTAACGAGATTGGCATACCTCAAACCTGAGGGCCGTTGTTGATTTATTCGATGATCGCAATCTCTGGTTTCCAGGTGCTACAGTTGTTCGGAGTCCTGTGAATGGCCCCCGCTTCTTGCCACTTCCGTGGCGTGGTGTCCTTCATACAACAGAAGGTGGAACCGCTGATGGTGCGATAGCAAGTTTCAAAGCGACAAACTTCTGGCCGCATTTTACCATTGAACCAAACACATTACGCGTTGTTCAACACCTTCCATTATCAATCGGAAGTCGTGCATTATCAGATAAAGCAACACCAGAGAATGCGGCAAAGTGCATCCAAATTGAGATTGTGGGCTTCGCAGCAAACACCCCACAGATGGCTCCTGAGCAACTGGCCTTCATTCGCGATATTATGCGTCAAATCGAAAACCTCGTTCCTATTCCTCGCACATCGGGCAGAACGTTCCTTGACTCAGTAGGAGTCAACGCAAATCTGAACAACCGTATGGGTATCGATGAATGGAAGAGTTTTTCAGGATGGTGTGGACATCAGCACGTACCAGGCGAAACCCATTGGGATCCAGGGGCCATTGATATCAGCACACTCCTAAACACATAGTAGAAGACCATTCCAAGGTCGCTTGGTCGTTTTCAGTAGCGAGATGAACGCACAGTTGCCAGGCAGCATGACCGCGCAGGAACGCATTGTCAAAAGGTCCATCACACGATGGTCGAACGGGGAAACGTGGGCTTGATCCATGTACAAGCTGATGAGTTTCGTGTCAAAGGGCGAGTAAAGTGGACCCATATGTCAAGATTTTGTCGGCGAAATCAAAAAACTCATCAACAAGGAATGAAGCTACGAAGCTGGTGCGAGAGCCGCAAAGCGGGAGTGACGGGTTTGCCCTCGCGGTTGCTCAGCAATCCATGCAGCCAACCGAACACTATCGACCGCGACAGCGGTCATGAGCTGTTGAAATTGGGCTTTCGCTTCTCCCACATAGCGGCATCGGCGTGCTCCAAAGGCTCTCACTTCTTGAGAAATAGTCTCTTCAATCCCTGCACGAGTAGCGTAGAGGACTTTAAATGGTATTGTCAACTTGGGAATGTAGTTGAGCACTGTGCTAGAATAGCATGATGAAAACAACCATTACTGCTCCCGATTACAAAGGGTTTCGCTTTCCTCCTGAGATTATCAGCCACTGTGTCTGGCTGTACTTCCGCTTTTCGCTCAGCTTTCGGTCCGGTTGAGGAGCTGATGGCAGCGCGAGGAGTTGTCGTGACCTATGAAACCGTTCGGCAGTGGTGTCTCAAATTTGGGCAGACCTATGCTAATGAACTGCGTCGTCGTCGTCCTCGCTGTGGCGATAAATGGCATCTGGACGAGGTGGTGCTCACCATTCGTGGGAAAAAACATCTCCTCTGGCGAGCCGTGGACCAGCATGGCAACGTCCTGGACATCTTGGTACAGAGCCGATGCAACAAACAAGCTGCCAAACGCTTCTTTCGCAAGTTGCTTAAAGGACAGGAATATGTGCCACGGGTGATCATTCCTGATAAACTGAAGAGCTATGGAGCTGCTAAACGCGAGATATTGCCTGGAGTGGAGCATCGGCAGCACAAGCGACTCAACAACCGTGCTGAAAATTCGCACCAACCGATGCGTTTGCGAGAAAAGAAGATGCGGAAATTCAAATCCACTAAACATGCACAACGCTTTCTTTCTGCTTTTAGCCCCATCGCTGGACATTTTCAACCACGACGACACCCGATGAGCGCACGGGACTACCGTGCTGCTTTACAGAACAGATTCCAGGGGTGGAATGAGGTAACGGGAGCGAAACTGATCGCATAATTGCTCATCTCCCCAATCTCTCATCGCCCTCTCACGTCTTCCCTCATTATAACTCAGCACTCTATTTCGTTCTTATGAATAAGTTGACAATACCGTTGAGCTGTATCTGCATCGTGGAGCCTTTGAGCCTGCGCTCTCAGACGAAGATCAGGAGATCGATCCCGATCGTTGGTGCAGCCACTCGGCCTGGGGGCAGGAGTGCTGGCAACTGGTGGCGCAATGGGTGTGGAACCTGCGCCTGGAACTGGGGCATCAGTTGGAGCCAACTCCCATGCGCACCACCGAGTTCGCTCCTGCCATCCCGCCGCGGAGCGAGCAGGCTGCCACTCGTCCGGCTTCATCAGCACCTGCGTCTGGGTATGCTCCACCCGCCACGGCCACCTCCTGGAAAACCGGTCGCTTCACCGGGCGAGACTTTCCTCTCCAGTCCGATGGAACGCTCATTTGCCCAGCAGGACAATCGCTGCGGGTCCAGGAACATCGTCGAGAAGCTGGCGGAAGTCTGCGGCTGGTGTACGCAGCCAGCATTCGCAGCTGTCGCCCTTGCCTGCTACGTGAGCAATGCCAATGGCAAGGCGGTGCCACCAAAAAGCCGCGCCAGGTGAGCGTGCTGCTACATCCGCTTGTCGTTGGTCCCGCACCGCTGCTCTGGCGAGATTGGAGCCACCGAGAACACCGGCGCGCCTGTCGTGAGGTGGTGCGTGCCCAGCCGGTGGACATTGGATGCGCTCCGGAGCTTCCTGCCACTTCGCCCACGTCCGCGGAGGTGGTCCTTTCCCGCGCGCAGCGTGCTCACATGCGGCTCTCGTGGGAGACACAGCTGGCCCGCAATGCTCGAAGAGGCACAGCTGATCAGCTCACGCTCACACTCTTTGGGGTCCCCAACGACTTCGCGCGCCATCTCGGCTTGATGGCGGGCTAGAGAGGGCAAGGGTATGGTGCGGGGATGCGCGAGCTGGCTTGCGCTTTTTTGGCCCGCTCTGCGTCCTTTGACAGGTTCTAGCCAGGGAAATCCGCCGAGAGTCCATGCATGCCGAGGGTGAGCGAGAGTTCGCCACCATGGTGCAGATCATGCTCCATCACATGCCAAACCACCCAGGCGCGCGACACATCCCCTGGCTCGTCGGGGAAGAGCTGTCGCATCCCCTCGGGACTCCAGCGTGCCACACACTCCTGAATGAATTGCCAGGTGCATTTGAGGGCCTGCACCAGCTCGGCGATCGGGGGAATGGGTGCCCCCAGTTGAAGCGCTTGTTTATTCCACTCCGCATAGCCCTTCATTTCCTCGCCGCCATCTTCCCCCAGGAACTCGGTGAACCAGTGGACACGGCAGCCGATGATATGCAGGGCAAACTCGCCGATGGAGCGATGGGTCGGGGAGGCGCGCAGCTCAAGCTGCGAGGCCGTGAGTGGGGCGAGTGCTCCTGGAAAGCGTACCAGGAGGTGTAGAAGGTCGTGAGCGTGAAGTTGTCTTCAGCCATCAGAGCGTCTGCTCCTTTCTGCTTTTTTTCTCACAGTGTAGCACAAAAAGCGGTCAGAAGCGGTCCTCATTGGCCACTCATTGCGCATCTCTTCTGAAAAAGTCCCCCCTGGCTCAAACAGGAGATTATCCCACCTGAGCCAGTGGCTGAAGTTCAACGTGATACCCTAAACGGGAAAGTTGGCGAACCAGCCGTTTCTCCGCTCCTTGACGCTCCTGTTCCTCAAAGAAGGTTTCCCCTTTCTCCTGATAGGTGGTCTGCTGGCTTAAAAGGTGATAGATAATGACCAGGATACTGTGAGCGACGGCTATCGCGGCTCGTTTCGATCCTCGTCGTTTGGCAATGCGACGATATTGCTCAGCGAGATAAGACTGCTTTTGGTGAGAGGCCCAATGAGCGGCCTGAACCAAGAGGCATCGTAACCAGGGATTGCCCTTGCGTGTCTTCCCTGAGAGGCGTTTGCCCGCACTTTCATGATTGCCAGGGCAGACACCAGCCCACGAGGCCAGATGCGCCGCCGTTGGGAACTGCTGCATATTGATCCCGATTTCGGCTAAGATCCCAATGGCCGCCCGCTCGCCGATGCCTGGAATGCTACAGAGCAAAACAACGGCTGCTGCCCAACTCAAAGCCGCTTGTGAAGAGGAAGATGCTTCCTGTTGTGGAGCGGAGTCAGACGAGATTTCTTGCGTTGCTCCTTCTTCCTTCTGCGAGATGGTTGTTTCTTCTGGAGGCGAAGGGGGAGTGAAGCGTCGCGTAATTTCTGCGGTGACTCGCTCGATGGCCTGCTCGAGATGGCGAATCGGGGTCAAATGCTCTTGAAGCAGGAAACGATGGTGATCCGTAACATGGCCTCTCAAGGCCGCCTCTAATTGCTCCTCGTTCGCACGAACCCGACCCACTGCCAGAGCGGCTAAGCGGCCGGGATCGCTTTCTCCATCCGCGATCGCCTGCAGGATCATGCGCGAGGCTTTCCCCATGATATCGCTGACCACATCACCTAATTTCAGATTCGTATCTTCCAGGGTTTTCTGCACGCGATTCACCTCCCTGGCCTTCTCTTCCGTCAATCGGACGCGATAGCGCGTCAAGTCACGCAACTCACGTTGAGGGCCGGAGGGAATGAAGCTGGCTTTGAGCAGGCCATGTTGCAACAGGTCGGCGATCCACGCGGCGTCTTTGACATCCGTCTTCCTTCCAGGCACGGCTTTGATATGCTGCGCATTGACTACCAGCAGCTCAAAACTGCCTTCCAGCAGGTTGAATACCGGTTTCCAATACACCCCGGTTGCCTCGAAGGCGACATGCGTACATCCCTGTTCTTTGAGCCAATCGCCGAGCTTTAACAACTCCTCGGTGGTGGTAAAATAGGTCCGAAACTCTTTGTGAGGCTGGCCATGGGACGTTCGTGTCAAGAGACAGACCTTCACCGTCTTCTTATGCACATCCAACCCTGCGCAGGTGGTGTAGAGGATTTCCATTCCAATGCTCCTGTGCTCTTCTTCCTTCTGATTAAGGGATACCCCGGCTTGGATGGGCAGAAACGAAGATTCTCTTCTACGTGCTGCTGGCGAACATTCTCTCGCCAGCGCAACAAGGGGTGGTTCCTGCACCCACCCGGATCAGTCTCGTGGTCTGGTTCCTAGACACAATATGCGCGCGATCTCTGGTGTCGGAGCATCTCCTCCTCATTCTACTCTTTTTCCTTGGGGGTGGTGTAGCCCGACATGAGCGTCTCGTGGGGCAGGTGATTCCTAAAACACAACGACCTGCAACTGGCGTGTGGGCCAATGCAGACTACCTTGCGGCACGCGTACCTGATTCAAAGGCCGTTGGCTTCGGCATTGGAACACCAATGGCACCGCTCAAGAACGCCCATCTTGCCGTGCTATCAGTGGCAGGCATTGCCAACCGTGCGGTGTTAGAGGGGAAGGATGGTCGACGCGTCATTGTGAAGGGCTATTCGCGCAAAGTTCCTCTCTACTCTCGTACTGAAGATGAGGACGAGATTGTTGAGAAGACCACCGATGCCTTTGAAACCGCGATGTGGTGTACCGATCTAGAGACCGGGCGTCTCATTCGAGTGGAAACGGGCAAGGCCAGTAGTGCAGGGTTTGATGTGGAGTTCGAATCGATGTCGCTCGTCTCCTTCCTGGACACCTTTGGCTCTTCACTCACGCAGCAGGTTGCAGCCTCCAATCCTTCACGCTATGCAGGAGGAGAGCAGCAACTACCCTGGAGTTCAGCGGCCTTTGCCCTCATCAAACGCACCCCATTGGGCAAGCAGCGCGAGATGATTCACGCCATCGTCAACGGACTGGTGAATCGATGGCGGGGCGAGTCTCATACGATGGACGATTTGCTGGCACGTGTTGGAGTGATTGCGGAGATGGCATCAGGCAAAACGTATCTCGCATTGTGCAGTGCCTTTCTCGCGGATCTGTACGCCTGTGGTGGCATCTCCCAGACCACACCTGCAATCACACTCCCGCAACATCTGTTTCCACTCATCGTGCTTTGTCCTCCCATTATTGCACGCAAATGGAAGCGCGAAGCCGAGCAGACACTTCCCAATGTGCGAGCCGTGATCGTCAAACGGTTGAGAACGGCAACGGCGAAAGAGCGAGATGAGCAGGAAGATGAACAAAACGAACGGGAGGCTTCTGAGAATCGTCCGAGCGATGAGATCGCGGAATTCCGCCAGTTCGATCCCAGTTTCTCTGGCTCATCGCTTTCCGCGATCGGCTGCATGGATCGTGTCGTCGCCCGTATTCGTACAGAACTGGACATATGGCAGCGAAACTTCGATCAGGCACGTGCAGATGGCAGCACGCCTCCCCTGAAACCATGCCATATCGTGATTCTCACCACCAGTACCGCCAAGCTGGGCATGGAGTGGATGCCCATCTATCGCCTCAAAGTTGCACGCTATGTGAACCCGGAAACTAAAAAAGTAGCAGTACGCCGCAATGCCGATGGCGAGATCTATACGCTTCCCTGCTGTCCCCGGTGTTTTCGTGCACTCAAAGACGAGCGAAAAGTGAAACAACTAGCCAACGCGAACGAAGAGTTTCGCACACTGCAGGCACAGGTGGAACAGATACGCAAGCAACAACGGCTGGCCGCGTATGAAGAGGAGGCGATGGAGCCACCTCAATGCTACTTGAGCGAGCAAGACCTGCTCGGCACGAAGGAGAAGCGTGTCAAACACTTCTGTAGTGCGTGTGGTGAAGCACTTTGGCAGTATGTAGCCGTCCGAGACTTGGCCTGGTGCCCTTACTCCGTCTTACGCACAGGAGGAGGGAGACGAGAGCCATTGCCCTTGCCCCAACGGCATCATGTGCCCTCGTGTATCACCGATACCACACGTCGTCGCTATCCGCTTGGCGACTATGTGCTCGACAGGTACAAAGGCTTCTTCCACCTGCTCATCGCCGACGAGGTGCATGAAGGAGCCGATGGCACCGCTCTAGACTTCGCACGGCAAAGTCTTGCGAATGCGTGTGGCCGACAGCTGGGTCTCACTGGCACACTTTCCAATGGCTATTCACGCAGTCTTTTCCGACTCTACTACGTGCTTAATCCTTCGGTGCGTCGTGACTTTCAGTATCATGAAGCAGAACGGTGGGTGGATCTGTACGGCAAACGACAGGTGACGCAAAAGACCTATAAGAAGGACAGAGAGTCAGGGCGTAGCGGGGAGCATACAGGCGATGGGGCCACCAGCAAACGACGCATCGGCACTCCAGTGACCAAAGAAGTGGCAGGCTTTGCGCCACAAGGGTTAGCACGCGTGTTGCCCTGCTCCACTTTTCTGGAACTGGTCGATGTTGCACCGAGTTTGCCACCCTACCGTGAAGAGGTCCGTGTCGTTCCCATGGGGACTCTGCTTGGGCCAACCTACGAGGAATTTGAGGTGGAGACGACGCAAGTGATTGGACGTATGCTGGCCTGTGGCGACAAATCGGGCCTCTCGAGTTGGTGGAATGGGTTGCTCACCTACCCCAATCTGCCGTATCGCGGGTGGGTATGTAGCATCAAGAAGAGCGGCGAGGTTTTTGGCACTGCACCCGCTCTGCCAGAAGAGTTCGTGTATCCCAAAGAGCGTGCCATTCTCGACGTCGTACAGCAGGAGGTCGAGCAAGGACGACGCGTCTTGATCTATACAGAAAACACGGGCTACTACGACATTCTGCCACGGCTCAAGCAGTTGCTGGAGACTCGGGTTCGGGGCCGCTATGGGGCTCGGCTCAGAGTTGCGGTTTTGCGCAGCAATACGGTTGCAACGATTGACCGTGAGGCCTGGCTTGACAAACAAGTGCAGGCGGGCTGTGATGTGCTTCTCTGCAACCCGAAGCTGGTCAAGGTAGGCCTGGACCTTCTTCCCTTCCCCACCATTGTCTATGTCAGCGTTCCCAAATCGACCTCTGATCTTCGGCAATCCTCACGAAGATCACTCCGTCCTGGCCAGACCAAACCCGTGAACGTCATCTTCTTTGTCTACCCTTCGATGGAATCGCGCTTGCTGCACCTCATGGCCAAGAAGATGAAGGCCAGTCTCATGGTGGAAGGCAAGCTGCCGGGTGAGGGACTGGTTTCCTTTGGCGAGCAAGATGATGAGGACGAGGGCGACATGATGCTTCAGCTAGCCCGTGAGGTGTTAGCAACGCTAGAGCAAGGAACGCGTAGCATTGATGAGCAAGCCGATGAGCAGGCCAGCGAACTGCAAGCGATGTTTCGTGAAGCCGCCCAGATCGAACGGGACAAGAATCAGGTACTCGGTGTAAAGGGCCAGATACAGGAGGATGTCGCGTGTGACGCTATGCACGAGGTACCCCTTGCCATCTCTGATTGCTTCCCCGTAGCACCAGTAGCACCAACAACATATGAAGCTCATGACGACGATCCATTGTCAATGGAAGATGACATTCCTCTGGCCGAACCAATGAAGGTCACCGGGATTCCGCTCTCGGTCACGACTGGCAACGATCCATGGGCAGAGCTGCGCAAAAAGTACAGTGCGCCGCCGAAATCACGCCGCAAGAAGGCTCCATATCCCGAGACACTCCCCAGTTTGTGGATGGTTGCCGCATCGGCGGATACAAAGCCACACGAGGAAGACACACATCACTCATCAACTCAGATAGAACAATCTGACCAATCGAATCAGTCAGACCTGTCTGACCAGTTAGACGAACCAACACAGACCTCGTTCTGGTAAAAACCGACCAACCGACGACCGCAAGACAGCAGCACAAAACAGCGTCAAGAGAAGCAAAGATTGCCCTCCGAACTGTTTTGTGCTGCTGTCTTGCGGTCTGTCTGTTTCTTACCCATAAAGAAAGGAAATATCGCATGAAGGTCCTGCGTGAACGATTGCTACAAGTAGGGACTCAGACACTCTCGACCGAAGACCTATTAACTCTTGTTCTGAGTACAGGCGCTGCACGCGAACAGGTGCGTGAACGCCTCACCACCTTGCTCATACACTCTGGCGGTCTAAGAGGCATAGTGCGTGCCGACTTTGGGCAGTTATGTCAAGAATATGGTATTGGCCCAGCGAAAACGGCTCAACTCCAGGCGGTCCTGGAGCTTGCACGCCGTCTGAATTGTCAAGTTGAGGCCAAAGAACAGATCACGAGTGTAGCTGATGCTGCAAGCATGGTCATGGCAGACATGACACACCTGGACCATGAGCAAATACGGGTCCTGATACTCGATACCAAGCATTGCGTTATGGCGAACATGGTGCTCTATCAAGGGACCGTCAATAGTTCGGTTCTGCGAGCTGCGGAAATCTTCCGACCCGCCGTCACGCGTAAAGCGACGAGTCTCATCCTCTGCCACAACCACCCCAGTGGAGATCCCACTCCCTCGCCTGAAGACCTGGATGTGACCCGCCAACTCATTGCAGCAGGCAAATTGCTTGATATCGACCTGCTTGACCACATCATCATTGGGGATCAGCGTTTTGTGAGCTTGAAGGAACGCATGCGTTGATAAAGGCTACTATAATGTCTACGAGTTTGAAGAAAACCTGGACGCGTTGTTCTAGAAGTTCGCTAACCAAAGGTGGTTGAGACGATGAAACGACAGCCACCTTTTTTCTTTGCCTTTCTCATGATATACTTCGCCTAACGAGGTGAATCATGAAAACCTATACCGAACTGCAAACCATGGCAATATCGTACAGGGAAATCTGTGAAGGTCAGCGGCCATGGAATCCGTTGGGAAACTTCATGAACGATTTTTTTGGGAACTTTCCCGATCGCCGTGAAGAGTTGGTCAAGGACCCACTAGAGGAGCCAGAAGACGTAACGCCTGAAATGCACAGGTGGGCCGTCTTTTGTGCAGCCTCCGTCGAGTACCTCTGTGAGCAGTACAGCCTTCCCTGCCCTGACTGGGTGAACAATCCAGCGTATACACTCGTAGAACCCTGGTATGATTCACCCGGTGCTGAGAAACCGCAAGTCCGTGAAAGGTTGAAGCACATGACACCATCGGCCTGGACAAAACGCAACATTTATTGTGGCAACCGCATCTTCTGGAATAAATATGAGCGACAAAAAAAGCAGAAGTCTTCAGTGGTGGAGCGTAAGTAACAAAATTCAAAAGACAAGGCTTAGTTCACTTCATGTGAAGAGACGATAGGAACCTTTTTTTGTTTTTGGGAAAAATGTTAAAGTATTCCTTCTACGGGTGTGTATTCCTACTGCCTGCCGTCAACTTGCAAAAAGAGTTGAGCTGACCACCCACAAGCATGATGACCTCTTCTAGTTATCCGACCAAACCTGCTGACCTTGCCACAAATTCGTGGGTGAAGATCACCCTGGAAGCAACACCAAGACTGGTAGAAAGTTCAACAAAAAATAGATGCGATTGCCTGGCATGAGTATGCTTTCCCCTTGACATTGTACTGTTTTACGGTACAATAGCTCTATGAATGAGATACGTATACATCGGCTGCGCTGGAATGATTGGAACGTCACACACATTGCCCGTCATGACGTAGAGCCAGGAGAAGTCGAGCAAGTCTGTCACGGGAGCTTTATCGCTAGCCAGACCTATAAGGGACGTATCCGTATCACTGGACCAACAGCCGCCGGACGGATGCTCGCAATCATCTTAAAGCCAGAAGACGAGGGAAACTACTACTGTGTTACTGCACACGATGCGAATACAGGCGAAACCAAACGATATTACGAGTTACGGGGAAGGACATCATGAACAAGCACACCACAAACCAACCTACCAGTCGTATTCCTGACTTTTCAAGTCTTGAAGAGGAAGCGGCATTTTGGGATACGCACGACACCACCGACTTTGAAGAGGAGTTTCATCCTGTCACAGTGCACTTTGATACGCACCTCTCTGAGTACTCCCTCTCCAAGAAGGTGGAAGTGCGTTTTGACGCCGAAACCGACCGCCAGTTGACAAGCAGTGCCCATGAGCAAGGCATGAAAAAATCTGCGTTCGTCCGCTGGGTCGTGAAAAATTATCTACGTGACCTGCACCGCAACGCATCTTAAAGTAGGAAGAAAAAACAGCTAGCCCCAGAGGAAGGCAGGCGTTACAACACGATGCGGCTACCTACTGCATCGGCAGAGAGCGGAGTAGCGCTCCTTACGAATATGTACCTATCCCTAAAAATAGTGTTGAACGTGCATAATGGACGGAACAGCAGGAACCATAAAGTGCATAACATTCCACAAGATACCAGAATCAGGGTAGCACTTTTCATTGAAAAAGTGGACAAGCTCACGGCATACACAGCACAAGTACAGAACTTAGGCGGCCTATTTGGTATCATTCGTAATACTCAAGAGGAACTGTGGCGCACCCACCCAGAGATATACGGCTTTATAGTCACATACCGACTCTTTATTCTAGAATCAGAAGGTATAGCGCTCTACCCCATCCCGAAGAAAGGGCAGCCAACACGACCAACATTTTTAGATTTGCCTGGTCTGTCGGATACCTGGCACAGATCAGTTGAGCAACTCTACAAGCAGATGAGTGATTTTCTCGCTCTGACACCTCCTGGGCTTGTATACAATGGTGAACCTATCCCCAGATGGGAAATACTTAAGACATTTATCTATGGAGAATACATCCACACAACACAACGTAAGGCCTTAAAGCAATGGGAAAACACACCAGAATTATACGAAAAACTCTTATCTGCTTTTGCTTCAACACTTGCATTCACCTTTTTTGAATATATCCGACCCATCGCAGCAGTAAGCAAACAGGAACTTACCTCTCCGCAGCCAACACACCAAGAAAACAGGCTGACAAGCAGGTATTGGCACCTTATCGAAAGAAATGAAGAGCTTTCTTGAAAAGATGGATGAGATTCAGCTACGCCTCTGTTTCCACTTTTGTTAAACAACTCTTCAAATGCTTGACGTGGGCAATTAAGTCTTTCACTTGCGCTTTCAATGGTAGCAGTTAAGCGAAAAGAGCGCAAAGTCCCACGGGATGCGCAACGAGATGACAAGCCATTAGCGGAACGAGAAGAAAAAGACCTCTAATTAAGAAGGAAACAAAACATTCTTCTTTCAGGAGGTCTCTCCCTATGATACCCAACCCCTGTATTGAGGTCCAAACCTCTCCCGAGGCTCGACCTTCGGTGCCCGAATGGTTCGCGAGATCAGGTCATTATGGTTCATCACTTGACGACAGAGGGAGTTCTTGACGCCTTTGGCCATCAGGTTCGCTTGGTACGAGGACGCTTCGGCAGCTATGAGCCCATTGATTTTCTCGCCTTGCTCATGGGCTATGCAATCAGCGGAGAACGAACGCTTTCTGACTTCTTTGAGCGTGTCACTCCTTTCGAGACCGCATTCATGGCCCTCTTTGGACGCAGATGTCTTCCCCACAGGGCCAGCCTAAGCCGCTTCCTGGCGGATGTGGATCATCCGTGCTTGGAAGCGTTTCGTGCTCTCTTCCAGCAAAAGAGCTTCGTCCAAGGATGGACATCGGAAAGTATTGGCGGTATCTTTGACCGTCAGGATCATCGCTACATTGTCTTTGATGTCGATGCGACGCGTCAGGCGGCACGACAACGGGCGTTGCCTTGCGCTCCTGAATTACCTCCTGCTCGACGGCGGCTTGAGGGAGTCTGTGCGCTTGGCTACAAGGGCCGCAAGCGAGGAGAAGTCGTACGCACACGTACCACCGCACTTCAGATACATACTCGTCAGTGGATCGCCACCTATGCAGGTCGAGGCAATGGCGACTATCGTGGTGAACTGGCTTCCGCTCTCCAGGCGATCACCACCTATTTAGCACAGTTCGCTCTCACTACACAAGTGGCTCTCGTTCGTCTCGATGGACAGTATGGCGACGCGTCTGTGATCGCTCAAATCATTCAATCAGGTGTCTACCTGGTGACACGTGGGAGAGGGTATCAGCTTCTTGAACATCCCCAGATCCAACAGGTGCTCGCTCATCCCCCAACCGCAAATGTGAGTAGTGTCACGACTGGTGAGGTCGTCGAACTGTTTGATGCCGGTTGGATGCATCTGGATGAGAGGTTGTTTCTCGCTCGTGTCATTGTCGCACGCCATCGAACGGCACCAGGTAAGTCAATGACCGTGGGCAAGTTCATCGGTGAGTGGGTCTACGAACTGTTCATCACTACGCTTGATGCGAACGGCTTCCTAGCTGAGGATGTCTTGGATCTGTATCATGGACGAGGAGCTTTCGAGGCGGTGCTCTCTGACGAAGATGTCGAAGAAGATCCCGATCGGTGGTGTTCCTACACTGAGTGTGGACAAGAACTCTGGCAAATCGCGTGTCAATGGGTATGGAACCTGCGCCTTACGCTCGGACAGACGATGCAGGCAGGGAAGGGACGCGAGATCGAGTGGGCACCTGCCAAAGAAGCTCCACCTTTTTTAGTGCCTGCGGAAAACCTGCCTGAAGAGTATGGCCCATGGCAGTGGGCTGCCGCATTTGGTCGAGCAGCTGGGCGTTTCGGGGCAGAGGCCTTCGTGCGTGCCGCGAGAACGGAATGTTGCGCTGTCCGGCAGGGGCAAGCCTCTGGTTCAGCGAAATCCGCGCGTGAAAATGTGTTTACGCAACGCGCTGTTTATCTGGCCTATCAGACTGATTGCTTGCACTGTCCTCTGCGAGAGCAGTGCCTGGGACGAGGAGCGAAAGGCAACCGTGCTCGGAGCGTCAGTCGGGTTCGTCATCTCTTGCCCTCTCCTGCCTCTGTTAAGCGAAAGCCTGCTATGCTCGGAGCAATGCGGTGGGTGGATGTAGCAGGTCGAGCGATTCGCCGGACATGGATGGCCCACTGGCGCAGGCAGTACGTCGAAGTGCTTACGCTTGCGGAAGTTGCGAAGAATGTTTCCCCTCCTCCTCGCCCACCGCGAGCAGTGCGTTCACACTACCGCTGGAGTTGGCATGATCGACTCGCATGCAATCGCTGGTGGGGACCACCACAACTACGCATCACTGTCGCAGGAGTTCCCTCGGTTCTCTTAGAAAGGTAACGCCAGAAAATACGAGATCACAAAGCACATTTTCGATCAGATATCCTCTCCCTCTGAGCAAATCATGAGGGCCAGTAGCCTCTCTATGCTTTCTGCGGTTGGCTTTTCCTTTCTTCGTTCGCTTGCTGTCATCTCGTTGCGCATCCCGTGGGAAAGTGTAGCATTTTCTTCCCGAAGAAGTGAGTTTTTTTCTCGAAGAAAACGGTTCTCGTTTAAACCATGCTTTTTACTGTACAGCTTTCATATCCATTTCATAAGAGGTCTAGTATACTGAATAGTTACAACTATTATATATTTAATAATTTGTATCTAAGTGGGTCAATCTGCAATTAACTTGCTAAAAGAGCAAAGCAGTGATACCCTGTTATGTATGGATCGAAACGCGAGAGGAAAGCCAGCAGGTATCACATGGGAGCACAACAAAAAATAACACTTCGTCCATTGAGCCAAGCAGAACGACACGAATTGCAACGAGTGGCCAAAGCCAGCAGTGAACGGGTTGATACGGTCAGACGAGCGAAGTCCCTCTTGACCATAGCAGATGGCAAGACCTTTACTCAGGCAGGGATGAGTGCAGGCTTCTCGCGTGAGGGAGTTTCTCAACTGGTGGAGCGGTTCAACCAGAGAGGCCTGGCCGTTCTGATCATTGCTCCCGGACGAGGCAGGAAGGCGATCTATGAGAGCCAGGCGCGAACACGGGTAGTGCAAGAAGTACAGAGAAAGCCTGATCGGGTGAACGATCAAAGCGCCACCTGGTCTCTCAAGCTGTTGCAGCGAGCTTTACGCCGAGATGCTTTTCCTTCTATCGGAGCGACCACGATTGGGCGCATCTTGCATGAAGAAGGCTACAGTCTGCAACGCGACCGCACTTGGTGTGACACAGGCTCTGCATTACGCAAACGCAAAGACGGGATCTACCGTGTGCGTGATCCTCATGCTCAGGAAAAAAAAGTGTGATTGAACGAGCCTCTCAGTTGGCAGAGGCGTGTGGCATTGCCCTGTGGAATCAAGATGAAGCAGGTCCTTATGCCACCCGACCTCAGCCAGGAGCGAGTTGGCAACTGCAAGGGCATCCTAACCAGCAGCCGCATGAGTATCTGCGCGATGGAGGAGCCAAGCTCATGACCCTGTTTCGTCCCTCGACTGGGGAAGTTCGAGCCAAAGGGGTCGTCTCCGTGACCAATGCGGTCTGACATCCCTGGCTGCAAGAACAATTGCTCGACATTCTGCGAAGCGAGGAAGAGGCCCAAAACCGGGAAGGTCGAAAGCCAGCACCGCTTGAAGAGACGGAGATGGCAGCTCAATGCCAGCAATGGGAGACCTGGCTCGGCTGGCGACTGAGCGACCGTTACCCAAGACTTCGCATGATTTTGAT
>JAABUX010004478.1_pt1 | contig 17674 bp, 15 predicted proteins | sample 5561851 | NCBI WGS metagenome assembly JAABUX01 (sample SAMN10711883, study PRJNA513361) | rock metagenome | isolation source: Antarctica rocks | place: Antarctica: Victoria Land, Richard Nunatak red sandstone | collected 2016-01-03 | reverse complement strand
CCCTCGCGATTCAGACTCAAGTCATCCCGCTCTAATGCTTCCGCAAGCCCCAGAAGAACGGTGCCGGAGCTTTCACGATATCCGTCACGTCGGTGCGATAAAGCGTTGGCTGCTGGATCTGGCCGAGCGGAACATAGGGCACCTGATCAAACCCTTCCTGCTCCATCTCCCCCGCCATCTTGCGCTGCGCCGCCATATCGGGGGCGGCGAACCAGTCCGTGCGCAGCGCTTCCATCTTGGGATCGCTGAACCAGCCTGCCCAGCCGCTGCGCCCGTTGCCGCGTAGCGCCAAGTGCGACGCCGGGCTCATGAACTCCGGCGCGACCGCGGTGGTGTGGAAGATGTTCCAGCCGCCGTCCTCCGGCGGCTTCTGCGACGCCCGCCTTGCCACGACGCTGCCCCAATCGGTCGCGACCAGGTCGACCGCCATGCCCAACCGCTTCAGCAGATCGGCCGTGACGTCCCCCAGCGGCCCGAGCAGCGGCTGGTCTGCGGGCGAGATGATCACCACCTTGCGGCCATCATAGGAGCTGGCTTTGAGCACCGCCTTCGCCTCGGCCATGTTGCCGTCCATGACGGACGAGCCGGTCCCGGTCGAGAGCGGCGTACCGCAGGGGAAGAACGCCTTGCATTCGCGGTAGCGCGCCGGATCGCCGACCATGGCCTGTAGGTAGTCGGTCTGCACGACCGCGTGCAGCACGGCGCGGCGCACGTGAACGTCGTCGAATGGCGGGAACAGATCGTTGAACCGCATCAGGACGTAGGTGCCGACCGGGTCGAGCGTCGAGATCTTGAGGTCGGGCTGGCTGGCGATGACGGGCAGCAGGTCGGGCAGCGGCGCCTCCAGCCAGTCCATCTGCTCCGTTTGCATTGCGGCAATGGCAGTCGCCGGGTCCGGAATCGTATGCCACTCGACGCGCGCGACATGGACCGCCTTGCCGCCTGCGGCGCCGTCCGGCTTCTCGTCGCGCGGCACGTAGCCCTCGAACTTGGCCCAGGCGGCGCTATTACCCTGCCGCCATTCGTTTTGCAGGAAGCGGAACGGCCCGGAGCCAACTGCCTCTTTGATCTGCACATGCGGGTCGTTCTGCGCTAGGCGTTCCGGCATCATGAACGGCACCGGGCTGGAGAGCGTGCCCAGCGCATCCGTCAGCAACGGGAACGGCGCCTTCAGGCGGAAGCGAATGGTGCGGTCGCCCTCCGCCGAGAGGTCGGCGGTCTGTGCCATCAGCGCTTCACCGAACCCGCTGCGCGCCGCCCAGCGGCGAATGCTGGCGACGCAATCGCGCGCCAGCACCGGCGCGCCGTCGTGGAAGTGCAAGCCGTCGCGCAGCGTGATCGTGACGGTTTGGCCCTCGTCGGCGACCTCGTGGCCGGCCGCCATTTGCGGGCGGATCCGAAACGTCGAATCGGTGGCGAACAGCGTGTCGTAAACCATGTAGCCGTGGTTGCGCACGACGTAGGCGGTGGTCCAGATCGGGTCGAGCGACGAGAGATCGGACGCTGGAATGAAGCGCAACGTCGATGCTGCTCCTTGCGCCAGGGCCGGGCGGGCCAGCGCGGCGCCGGCGAATGCCGCGAGCGCGGTGCGGCGGGTCAGTGACGGCATCAGGCGGGCTCCTCGGAGGGCGATGCGAACGGGTTGGCGACGCGCGGCCAGAACGGCAAGATCCGTTTCGTGTAAGGCAGGGTGGCGTAGTCGAACGACAAAGCGCCGGGACCGGAGATGTAATTCACCTTGCGCGCGATCGGAGCAAAGGCGGCCTGGAAGTGCTGCGACGATTTCACGACCACGGCCGCCTTGTCGCGCAAGTCCAAACCCAACCCGGTGAACGCGTCCGGCGCGAAGGTCTGCTGCCGCCGGGTCACCAGCACGAGGTCAACCCCGCCCGACGACACCCAAACGCTTGGTCCGAAGTCAGCGCGTCCGCCACTCAGCCCGGTCTGCGAGTGGGTGGCCAAGACCCGGCGCACTGTGACCATAAGGTCAACCGGGTCGCCGGAGGCCGGACCACACTTGCCGCCGACCCGCAGCAGGAACGTGGCGCCCTCCCCGGCTTCGATGCAGAACTGCACCGCTTGCGGGTCCCAAAAGCAGCCAAGCACGACCCCGCTCATCCCGCGCTCCAAGACCCGGCGCAAGATGAAGGTGCTGTCGGACGGCGCGCCGCCGCCGGCGTTATCCGACGCGTCCGCCAACACGATCAGGCCATCACCTGCGGCGACCGCGTCCAGCCCGGCTTCGATGTCGTCGAGGGCGGCCGTCGCGGCTTCGCGCATGTCCCAAAGTTGCTGTCCGAGGCGGCGGGCGAGCGCCTCGGCCTTCGCCGTGTCGCCGTCGGCGACGACCAGGATCTTGGCGCCGACGTCCGCGACGTCGCCCCAGGGAAAGCCGTGGCCGAACGAAATGGAGAGGATGCCATCATGCCCCTCCAGCGCCATCAGGTGATCGACGAAGCCTCGCACCGGCGGCTGCGTGGGACGGAACGTGCCGACGATGCGGCAATCATGGAGCGCCATCACGGGGCGAGTGCGGCCCGATGCGGCATCGAGGCAGATGCGGTAAAGCTCCCGCGCGCGCTCGCCGATATCGACATGGGGGTATTCCTTGAACAGCACGATCGCGTCGGCCGAGATGCGCATCTGCTCCGTCAAGTGGCAGTGCAGGTCCAGCTCGATGCCGACCGTCGCCTCGGCGCCGACCACGCCGCGCACGCGCGCCAGGGTGTCTCCCTCACAATCGTCGTAACCCTCGGCGACCATGGCGCCGTGCATAAACAGCAGCACGACGTCGACCGGCATCGCGGCCCGGACATCGTCCAGCAGCGTGTCGCGCAGCGATTCGTAGACATGGCGCAGCGTCGTTCCGGCCGGCTGCGCGAAGGTGCACAGGCTCTCCACGATCGTGTGCCCGTCCGCCTCGCCCAGGGTGCGCCAGGCAATCAGCGGAATATTGGCGGTCGTAGGCGGCGCCAGGCTGGCGTCATGGCGGAACCATTCGCGCCCGCCGCGAAACGCCGCCTCGCCGGTCGGGATGGGCGAGAACGTGTTGGTTTCTGTCGCCAGCGTGGCCATGAAAATCTTCATGCAGCATGCTCCTGCGCGCGGTGCGCCCCAACGGTAGGGCGCGGCGAGACGTCAAGCAATCGCGACGCATTGCGGCCCGTTGCGTTGCCCGGCAACAGGGGCTAATTCGCATCGATCAGTCCGTTCGCCCCAGGGCGCACTCCAGTCAGAGATCGATTTCGACCACTCCATCGCCCGGCGTCAGGCCTGGTTCGACGCGCAGCGACTGTGTTGCACGGGTCACCACGCGGCCGCAGCCCGACCATCTTGACCGACCGTTACGCGATGCGGACGTACTCCGGACGCCCGAGTTCGAGCATTCGGTTCAGTGCCATCACGGCGATGGCGATCTCGGTCGCGCGGCGCCGATCAGTGTGGAATCGCAGACCTTCGCCGATGATCCGTTTGAAACGGCTGATGTCAGCCTCCACCAGGGCTCGCCAATGATAGCCGGAGGCCTTCTGCCAAGCCATGCGGCCGCGCTCGGCAATGATCTGCAGGTGACGGTCTCGCATCGTCGGCGTCGTGTCGGCTGTGTCGCTCGGCACGGCGCTGGACCGTGGTGGGACGATGACGGACGCCTCGGAATGACGGGCGGCGACCTCGCGATAGACGCCGTCCTGATCGTAAGCGCCATCGGCGGTGAACGACGCGACCGGACCATCAACCTGATCGAGCAAGGCCCCGGCCTGCGAGGCATCATCGACGTCGCTGGTGGTTAGCGCCGCCGCCGCGATCTGCCCGGTGTCGGCGTCTACGGCGATGTGCAGCTTGCGCCAAGACCGCCGCGTCTTTGTTCCGTGCTTCTCGAGCAGCCATTCGCCAGAGCCGCACAGCTTCAGCCCAGTGCTGTCCACCAGCAGATGCACGGGACCGGAACCTGGCCGCGGACGAACCACGTCCAGCGTCTCGGCCCGACGACTCAAGGTCGTATGGTCTGGCACCGCGAGATCGAGACAGAGCAGTGCGATGATGGAGCCGATCAATCCTTCGGTCTGCCGCAAAGCCAAGCGAAATACCGCTCTCAGCGTCAGCGCCGTGGCACTCGCCAGCTCCGAATAACGCCGCTGGCCGCCTCGAGTGGTCCGGGGCTCAGCCTTCCACGCCGCGATCGCCGCATCGGTAAACCAAACAGTCAAACTGCGACGTTGCCGCAGGGCCGCATCGTAGGCAGCGGAGTTTTTGGCGCGGTGACGCTGCCTTGGGATGTGGTGGCGACGCTCGGCGTTGGCTTTGAACGGCACGACAGCCCACCCCAGACAGTGACGGGGACGGCCCCCGCATCATTCTATCTCAGCTGACACCGCGGCGATCCATGCAACAGAGTCGCGCTTTGTGCGAAATTGGCGCAGTAAGCGAGCATGGTCGAGAAAACGTGCGCCTGGCCGCAAGCTGCCTGGCCGCCATGGAGCGGGCGCGATGAAGAAGCGAACATGAACTCACGTATCCAGCACTAGATTAAGACCGCGCCGCTTTGTCTTTCACCCAAGTATCGTATTCGGGTTTGGCCGCGTCCGAGAGTGGATAGTAGCGGCGCAGGTCGCCGCCTTCGCTGAGGCGCAAGCGGGAGAACTCCTCCCACTCGTGATGCGTACTCGCTTTCGCGAGCAGAGCTTCCGCCATCTGCGCAGGCACCACGACGGCGCCGTCGTCGTCGGCGACCATGATGTCGCCGGGCATGACGAGAACGTTGCTGCAGGCGATCGGGACGTTGACTGCGTAAGGGAAAATGCCGGTCTGGGTGTGGTAGTTGGGCGTGACGCCACGCAGCCAGAGGCCGAGATTCAACTTCTTAGCTTCGGGGAAATCACGCACGCAGCCGTCGATGATGATGCCAAGGCCGCCGCGGCCGGCGAAGTAGGTCATCATCATCTCGCCGAAGACGCCTGCGGTCATGTCGCCGCGGGCGTCGACGACGACCACGTCGCCGGGCTTCGCGTGATAGAGCACGTGGCGATGCAGCTGCAGCTCGGGCTGCGAATATTCATCTTCGCCGTATTGGTCCTCTCGCTTCGGCATGAACTGCAGCGTCAGCGCCGGCCCGGCGATGCATTTGCCCGGCGTCCAGGAGACCGGGCCGGTGATGTGCGCGTTGCGGATCCCCATGTGGCTGAGTTCGGCGCTGCAGGTCGCGCTGCCGATGGCGGCCAATCCGTCGCAGAGATGCCTCTCAGGGCGTTTGATGTCCGGGGTGTGCGTCATCGCGTCGGTTCCTTCTTTTTGCTTCTGGTCCGCTCTTGCGAAAGATGCTGTCGCGGCGCGATGATGGAGGCAAGGGAGCCAAACGTGAAGATCACCGATTTGAAATGCGCGGTCATCGGACGAAACCCGATCGTGCGGATTGTGACCGACGAGGGTCTGAGCGGCTTTGGCGCGGTCGAGACGTTCAAGGCCTATCTCAAGCCGTTCGTGCTGACCTTGCGCGAGGCGCTCGTCGGCGAGGACCCGACCAGCGTCGAACGGGTCATGCAGAAGATCCGGCCCCGCGGTGCGTTCAAGCCATGGGGCAGCGCGGTCAGCGCGATCGAGATGGCATTATGGGATCTCGCCGGAAAGGCGGCCGGGTTGCCGGTGCATCGATTGCTTGGCGGCAAGGTGCGGGACCGAGTCCGCATCTACAACGGTTCGTTGCGCACCCCGATGCAAGCCCATACGCCCGAGGCGTACGCCGAGGATTGCCGGCGCATGATGGCCTTGCCGGAGGGGTTTACCCTGGTCAAGCAGGGTGTCGCGTTCCACAGTCCGATGCGCCGCGAAATTCCCGGATTCCACTACGGCGAGAACGTCGACAGCGTGGCCACGAGTTGGCACGGCTGGCTCGATCGCGGACTGCTGACTGAGCGTGGCCTGGCGCACACGGTCGAGTGCGTGGCGGCGATGAAAGAGGTCCTCGGCGACAAGGTCGGGCTTGCGCTCGATTGCGGGCCGGGTTGGACGGTCCCGGATGCGATCCGCTTTGCCCGCGCGGTCGAGCGCTACAACCTGACTTGGCTCGAGGACATGATCACGGGTGATTATACACCCTTTGTCAACGCCGACGTCTATCGCGAGGTGACGGTCGCGACGTCGACGCCGACCCATACCGGTGAACAGATCTACCTCCGCCAGAACTTCAAAGAGTTGATCGAGCGCAAGGCCGTTCGCATCGTCGGTCCCGACCCCGGCGATGTCGGCGGCATTGCGGAGCTGAAATGGATTGCCGAATATGCCGACCTCCACGGCGTGTTGATGGCGCCGCATGGGACCGGCAACGGGCTGCTCGGCCTGGCCGCGCTCGTCCAGGTCTGCGCGACGATGCCGCCAAACTTCATCGCCTTCGAGTATCCAAGCGCAAACCCGGCCTGGTGGCGCGACATCGTGGACGGGCTGCCGGATCCCATTGCGACGGATGGGTTCGTGGCCGTGGGCGATCGCCCTGGTATGGGGGTGGATCTCGTACCCGAGCGGGCGCAACGCTACCTCGCCGAGGAGGATGAGGCATTCTTTGCGTGAGGGATCGCGCTCATACTTTACTTGAATGCCGCAATGAATATAACGTCGTGCTAGAATAAGCACCCCGCAGGGAGCGTCACATGATGGGTTGGGACAATCTGGGGCGCCGAGGCTTCATCGCCGGGGCTGCCGCCTCGGGGATCGTCGGCCCGGCGCTCGCGCAATCGGGCGTCGACCGCTCGCGCTGGACGCCCGATTATATCCGCAGCATCGCCGGCACCGGGACGTACGATACGGCCGCCGAGTGCGCGAAGGTGGTCCCGCTCGATCACAGCGGCCGGGTCACGTACTGGTATGTCGGCCCGAACCAAGCGTCGGCGCCGATCGAGTTCGAGGTCGACGCGCAGTTCTGGGACGCGTTCGCGAAGACCTATCCCAACATAAAGGTCTCCAAGCAAAACCTCAACTACAACGATATGCTCAACAAGCTCCGCACTGCCGCCCTCGGCCGGGCGGCGCCGATGGTGGCCAAAATGCCGATCCTCTGGGGGGTCGAGTTCGCCGCCAAGGGCCAGTTGGCCCCGTTCGGACCGGCCGACGTCGGCTACGGCGTCGACGAGTTCTGGCCGAGCGCAATGAAATCGGTCGCGTGGAAGACCAAGACCTACGGCGTGCCGACCAATAACGAGACGATGGCGCTGATCTGGAACGCCGATCTGTTTCGCCAGGCGGGGCTGGAGCCCGAGCAGCCACCCGCGGCGTGGGACGACCTGGTTCGCTATTCGAAGCAGATCAAGGACAAGACCGGCAAGAACGGCTACGGGATGGTCGCCCGCGCAAACGCTGGCAACACGCCGTTCCGGTTCATGCCGCAAGATTGGGCGTTCGGGGGCGGCGCGTTGGACGAGACGGACCCACACCCGGACTACAAGAAGGTCCAGATCAACAATGCCGGTTCAAAGGCGGCGTTGCAGGCGTCCTACGACATGTACGTGCGCGACAAGTCGGTGCCGGTCTCGGCGCTGACCAACACGCAGAACGAGAACCAGGATCCGTTCATTGCCGGGCAACTCGGTATGATGATCAGCCATCCCAACGAATACGGCGTCATGCTGGCCCGCGCCGCCAAGGCGACCGGCGAGGACCGCAAGGTCGCCGACGCCGTGGTCGCGAACATGCGTTACGGGCTCATTCCGGCAGGACCGGTGCGCCGGGCGGCGGTGTTCGGCGGCTCGAACGCGCATGTGTTCAAGCCGGACCTCGTCGATGGCGGCCCTGACGAGAAGGCGTCGCGGGCGCTGATCGCGTTCATGACGGGTCCAGAATGGTCGACCAAACTGGCTTGGGTGATCTCCAACCCCGGTAATCTGCGCGGCTTTCGTACCAGTTGGATGAAGCAGCGGCTCGAGACGATCAAGTTCCTCGACGTGACCACGTCGATGCTGCCGAACGGCATCCCGTTCCCGGTGGTGCCGCAATCGGCCGAGATCATGAACAACATCGTGCCGGCGATGCTGCAGAACGTGCTGACTCAAAAGATGTCCGTCTCGGCGGCGGCGGACGATGCGGCCAAGCAGATCAAGGGGCTGGCGAGCGACCTCTGATCGTGGTCGGCGGGCGGCATTCGGGAGGATTGCTGGGCCGTGTGGCGCGGCACCGGGCGGACTATCTGTATATCGCACCGGCCCTGGCGGTGATGCTGCTGGTGATCGCCTATCCCGTCTACTTCACCGTGTATCTCTCGTTCTTTCGCACGCCGCCCGATCTCGCGCTCGAGGACAAGGTGTTCGCCGGGCTGGGCAACTATGCGACGGTGCTCTCGGCCGAAAGCGTCCACGAGGCGACGTGGAACACGATCGTATGGACCGTGTTCTCGACGCTGTTCGCGTTCGTTCTCGGCTTTGCTGCAGCCGTCGCGCTCAATCGCGCGTTCGTCGGCCGGGGGCTGCTTCGCGGGATCCTGCTGATCCCCTACGTCATCAGCGCGGTGGCAGCCTCTTATATCTGGCGCTGGATCCTGCATAGCGACTTCGGCGTCATCGGTGCGCTCGCGATCCAGTTCGGCTTGCGCGATCATTCGATCAACTTTCTCGACAACACCGAGACCGTGATGCCGACGCTTATCATGGTCAACGTGTGGAAGGAGTTCCCGTTCGCAATGATCATGATGCTGGCCGGGCTGCAGACGGTGCCTGAGCCGCTGTTGCGCGCAGCCCGCATCGACGGCGCCGGGCCGTGGCAGCGGTTCTGGCACATCACTGTTCCGCACGTCGGCAACGTGACGCTGGTTACCGTCCTATTGCTGACGGTCAACAACCTCAACAGCTTCACGATCCCCTACATCATGACCGGCGGCGGCCCCGCCGGCGCGTCCGAGATTTGGATCACGCACATCTACCAGATCGCCTTCAGCCGCATCCGTTTTGGCCTTGCCTCCGCTTACTCGGTCATCCTGTTCGCGATCATGATGGTGCTGGGCATCGCCTACGTGCGTGCGCTGACGCGCAGCAAGCGCCGCGCGTGATCGTTCGCGACAAATGGAACCTCGCCGGCACCGCGTTTCTGGTCATCATGGTCGTGTTCGCCATCGTGCCGATGATGTGGATGCTGATCACGTCGCTCAAGACGCAGTTCGCCGCCGTTCAATACCCGCCGCAATGGCTGCCGAAAGAACCGACGCTGGAGAGCTACGAGCTGCTGCTGTCGCCGAACGGCGATGTCGGTCGCGAATTCCTGCACTATCTCCTCAACAGTCTTTGGGTTTCGTTTGCGACCACGGTGTTGGGTGTGATCGTCGCCGTGCCAGCGGCGTACGCGTTCTCCCGCTTCCGGTTTCCTGGGCGCAACCTGCTGTTCTACTCCGTGCTGATGCGTAACATGTTCCCGGCCGTCGTCTTTCTGATGCCGCTGTTCATCATGATGCGCTGGCTCGGGCTGGTGAATACGCAGTGGTCGCTGATCCTGACCTATCTCACCTTCGGCCTGCCGCTCTCGATCTGGCTTCTGAAAGGCTTCTACGACAATATCCCCGTCCAGCTCGAGCAGGCCGCTCGCATCGATGGCGCGTCGCGGTTCAAGGCCTTCCTGCTGATCGTGGCCCCGCTGTCATCGCCCGGGATCATCGCGACGGCGATCTACTCCTTTATCCAGGCGTGGAACGAATATGTCTACGCGCTGACCTTCCTCAATGACCCGGCCAAGATGACGCTCCCCGTGGGACTGCAGCGATTCTTTGCCGAATACGCGACGAACTGGCCCGGGCTGATGGCGGCGTCGTTCATCATGAGCGTGCCGGTCGTGGCGCTGTTCCTCGTGCTGCAGCGCTATTTCGTCCGGGCACTGACCGAAGGCGCGGTGAAGTCCTGACATGGCGGTGATCAGGTTACGCGACATCGTCAAGAGCTACGGGACCCATCATGCGGTCGACCACGTCTCGCTGACCATCGAGGACGGCGAGTTCGTGGCGCTCGTGGGACCCTCAGGTTGCGGCAAAACGACGACGCTGAACCTGATCGCGGGGCTGCTCGAGCTGACGAGCGGCGCGATCTCGATCGGCGAGCGCGACGTCACCGACTTGGACCCGAAAGACCGGGACATCGCCATGGTGTTCCAAAACTACGCGCTGTATCCGAACAAGACGGTGGCGAAGAACCTGGCCTTTCCGCTGCAGATGCGCGGCGTCGCGCGGGCCGAGATCGGGCGCAAAGTGGAGGCCGCCGCCAAAGCGCTCGATATCACGCATTTGCTGCAGCGGCGGCCGCGCGAACTGTCCGGCGGGCAGCAGCAGCGGGTGGCACTCGGCCGGGCGCTGGTGCGCGACCCGAAAGCCTTCCTGATGGACGAGCCGCTCTCCAATCTGGATGCCAAACTGAGGGTGCAGACGCGCGCGGAACTCAAGCGCTTCCATCAGGACCTTGGCGCTACCATCGTTTACGTCACCCATGACCAGCTCGAGGCGATGACCATGGCCGATCGCATGGCGGTGATGAGCGGCGGCGTGCTGCAGCAATACGACCGGCCAGAGCGTGTCTACGACCATCCCGCCAACGTCTTTGTGGCCGGCTTCGTCGGCAGCCCGGCGATGAACCTGCTACCGGTGAGCGTCCAGGGCGACGCCGTAGCGGGCGAGGGCTGGCATTGCCCGCTTTCGCCCGAACACGCCGCCCGCGCCCGCCACGCCGCCTCGCGCGAGCTGATCCTGGGCGCGCGGCACAATGCGGTGCGACTGTCCGCCGCCGACGCGGACGGCATCCCCGCCCGCGTCTACACGATCGAGCCGACCGGCGACGTCACCTACGTTCATCTGCGGCTCGGTGCCGCCACCGCGATCGTGAGCGCGCCGCCCGATCGGCGGTTCGCCATCGACGAGCCGGTCCGGCTGATCTTCGACCAAACGCGTCTGCACCTGTTCGACGCGCAAACCGGCCGCAACTTGATCCAGCAGGAGAATTTCGCGTGAAGATCACCAACGTCGCCACCGCCGTCATCGCCGGCAACTTCCCTTGGGTGCTCGTCCGCATCGAAACGGACACCGGCGTGACCGGGCTCGGGGAAGCGTACTGGGGCGCGGGCGTCGCCGAGCTGGTGCACCAGGCCAAGCCGCTGCTGATCGGGCAGGACCCGACCAATATCGGCCGCCTGTTCGATATCATGATCCGCTGCCTCTCCGGTGAGGGCAGCCAGGCGGGCGCGACCGTCACCGCCATCAGTGGTATCGAGATCGCGCTATGGGATCTGCTTGGACGCGCGCACGGGGTTCCGATCAGCACGTTCTTCGGCGGCCGCTATCGCGAGACGATCCGGATCTACGCCGACTGCCACGCCGGCAAAACGCCCGACCCGGCGGATTACGCCGAAAAAGCGCGCCAGACGGTCGCCGACGGCTACACCGCGCTGAAGTTCGACCTCGACACGCCCAATCCCTACACGATCGACGTCACCGACGATCCGCACCCTCGCCGCCACTGGTTCGAACCGTTCAACCGCGTCATCGGCAACCAGGAGATGCGCTGGATGGTCGACGTGGTACGTGCCGTGCGCGAGGCGGTCGGCCCGGAGATCATGGTCGGCATGGACGCGCATTGGAAATTCAACGTCAACGACGCGATCAAGCTCGCCCAGGCGCTCGAGCCCTACGACCTGCTCTGGCTCGAGGACCCGATCCCGCCCGAGAACATCGAAGCGCAACGCCACGTGACGCACTCGACGCGCACGCCGATCTGCACCGGCGAGAACCTCTACCGCAAGCACGGTTATCGCGAGCTGATCGAAAAGCAGGCCGCCCGCATCATCGCGCCGGATATCCCCAAGATGGGCGGGCTGATGGAGGCCAAGAAGGTGGCCGATCACGCCGACCTCTACTACATCCCGCTCGCGCCCCATAACGTCGCAAGCCCGATCGGTACCGTCGCCGCCGCGCAAGTCTGCGCGTCGATGAACAATTTCCTGGTCATGGAGTTCCACTCGACGGACGTGCCGTGGTGGGACGACCTCGTCGACGGTGAGAAAGCGATCCGCGACGGCTTCATCCGGCTCGGCGAGGCACCCGGCCACGGGCTCACCTTGAACGAGGACGTCGCCCGCGGCCACCTCAAGCCCGGCACGAGTTTCTTTGGCGATGCGCCCTGACCCGACCCATCATCTCGCTTGATCGAGGACGACGATCCGCCTGGCTTCCGGCAAGCTCGCCGGGTCGATCCGCAAGGACGTTTCGGCGCTGCGATCGATGATCTCCTGCGGATACCGCTCGAGGAAGCGTTCGACCGGATCGATCTTCAACACACCTCGGGGGTGCCAATAATGCATCGGGATGACGATACGTGGATCGATTGCCGCGATCGCCGTGTCAAGATCGGGCAGCGCGATCGTGGCGTGCGCGCCGGCAAGAGCAAACATCACGTCCACCTGCCCCGCTAGAGCCGATAGCACCTCCGGGGCGATCGGGATGCCGACATCGCCCATGTGCAAGAGCCGCAATCCGTCCACGGTCAGCAGGTACATCGCGTTGGCATCGGGATCGCGCCCGAAATCGAACGTGAGGCTCTCGCTCGTCGGAAAGGCGCGGATGGCGACGTTCTTGACGACGAGCCCGTCCGGCGGCACGTCGAGGAGCGTGTCGACGACCACCGGGCTACCGCGGACATGGCTCGGGTCGGAATGGAACCGGTCCGTCGCCGAACTCATCACAACCAGATCAGCCACCTCGTCGATCGGCAGGAAGCCCGACATGAACGGCGTGTAGGGGTCGGTCACGATGCTGACGTCCTGAGTCTCCAGTCGAAAGCTCGCATGCGCATAAAAGCTGATCTTCATATCGCGCAGATCACAGCTTCACCATAGTTCACGTCAAGGCGCTGTTCTCTTATGGCGAGATCACAGGTCAAGCCCTCTTTTGACTCTTGTTTCGGTGATACGTCAGTTGCCGGATCATGGTTCTCCCCGCGGTCGGCGTGTGCCGCCGCATGGTGGGGTCGGAAGCGTTGGTCGCGTGACGCGCGCCGGCATCGGCTTGACGAAGTGGGCACTTCGCTGAACGATTGGCTGCAACGAGGCTGTGGGAGGAGCGGACAATGGTGAACGATGCGGGTTGGCGCCGGCGCGGGCTTCTTGGCGGGGCGGTGGGTGCGGCGGTGGTGCTGTCGACCCGCAGCACCTTGGCGGCACCGGCGGTGCTGAAGGGCACAAGCCTCACGTTTTGGGGCGGCCTGATCTTCTCCGACCGCGCCAACCGGCTGCTAACGGATGAGGTCAACCGGTGGGGCGCCGCGAACGGCGTGCGCACGGACGTGGTGATGGTCAACCAGAACGAGACGGTGCAGAAGGTTTCTGCCGCCGTCGCCTCGGGGACTATGCCCGACGCGCTCGATCTTGGCCTCGACCTGCTGCTGCCGCTCGCCCGGCAGGGTGTGTTCCTCGCGCTCGACGACACCTATGCGGCGATTGGACAGGCGCATGGAGGCTGGTTCGCGGCGGTTGCGACCGCCACCGACACCACTTCCCAGGCGGGGGGCCGCACCGGCGTGCCATTCGGCGTCTCCGGCAACCTGCTACTGCGTCGGCACGATGTGCTGCAGAAAGCCGGCTTCGAGAACGCGCCGGCGACTTGGGAGGAGTTGGCCAAGCAGGCGGCGGCGGTCACCAAGGTGCCGTTGTTCGGGCTGGGGCTGGCGCTCTCGAACGTCGGCGACGGCAACACTCAAATCTCGGTGCTGCAATCCTATGGCGGCCGCATCGCCGACGATGCCGGCCGGACCGCCGCAATCAAGTCGGAGGCGACGCGGACCTATCTGGGATGGGTCAAGGAGGCTTGGGACAAGAAGCTGTTCCCCCCGGGCGTGACCACCTGGGATGGTGCCGGCGACAACAACGCTTATCTGTCTGGGCAGGCCGCGTTCATCGCCAACACCGGGTCGGTCGGCATCGCGGCCAAGGACACTGATCCCGAACTTTATGCCGGCACCCGCTATTCGTCGCTGCCGGGCGGCCCGCGCGGTGTGGTCTCACCGCTCAATCCCCAGGTGCGAGCGGTGCCGAAGAGCAGCCGCAATCCGGAGGGTGCGAAGGCGCTGATCGAACATCTCGCGCGACCGGAATTCATGACCGCCTATTTCACGTCGGCGATCTACGGCCCGGTGCTGCAAGATCAGGCCAGCTTCAAGCAGTTCGGCGGCAATGACCCGATCCTTGCGGGGCTGCTTGACTTTGTGCGGCACGGCACCGCGCCGGGCTATCCGGACGTGTACAACGCCGCCTACGCTGATGCTTACAACAATTTCATCGTGCCGAAAATGATCCAGCGCATGGTGATCGACGACTGGGACGCGGATCGGGCGATGGACGAGGCGCAGCGGCAGACGCAGACGATCTACGACAAGTATAAGTGAGCCAGATCAGTTCCACACTCGTCGCTCGCGGCGGCATCGCGCGACGGGGCCTGAGCGGCGCGGTGCGTCGTGCCCTATTCGCCTACGGACTCGTGCTACCGACGGTAGTGATCCTGCTCGGCCTCGTCGCCTATCCGTTCATGTATGCGGTGTACATTTCGTTCACCAGCCGGGTAGTGGGCAATCCCGGCGAGTGGATCGGGCTGGCCAATTTCCGATACCTCCTGGGCTCGCCGTCCTTCAGCAGCGCGGCGTGGAACACGGTAGTGCTGGTGGTGACGAGCGACGCGCTGAAACTCGGGATCGGCCTCGGCTTGGCGCTGCTGCTGAACCGGCGGCTGCCCGGCCGCGGGCTGTTCCGCGCCGTACTGATGCTGCCATGGGCGATCCCGGCCTTCGTCGCCTACCTGACCTGGCGCGTACTGTATCAGCCGATCGGGGGCGGCTTGAACGTGCTACTCACGGCGACCGGACTGCATCCAGAGATCATCGATTGGCTCGGGCAGCGCGCGACCGCAATGCCGGCGGTGATCGCGGCCACGGTTTGGCGCGGCTTCCCATTCTGGTTCATCAGCATCCTTGCGGCGCTGCAGACGATCCCGGGCGAACTGTACGAGGCCGCAACCGTGGATGGCGCCAATGCCTGGCAGCGGTTCCGGGCCGTCACGTGGCCGGGGATCCGGCAGGTGGTGATCATCACGGCGCTGCTCTCCTCGATCTGGACCGCCAATTCGTTCGAGAACGTCTGGCTGCTGACCCAAGGCGGCCCGTCGGACGCGACGATGGTGTTTCCGGTGCTGGCCTATTTTGGGATGCAGACGCAGCGCCTCGGTGAGGCGGCGGCAGTCTCGGTGGCGATGCTGCCTGTCCTCGCCATCCTGGTCTTCTTCGCCACCTCGCTGTCGCTGCGCGAGGATGACACGTGAGGGTACGGCGATGAAGCGGGCGAGTCTCGGCGCATATATCGCCCCGACAATGGCGGCGGCGATCGTCCTGTTCCCGATCTACTGGATGGTGATCACGTCGCTGAAGCTGCCGCGCGAGATCCTGCGCGTGCCGGCGCTGTGGCCGCATGTGTTCACACTCAACAACTATCGAATACTGATCGAGAATAAGGGCTTCCTGATCGCGATCGGCAACAGCATCCTGGTGTCGGCGACGGTGACGGTGATCTCCGTGCTGGTTTCGTCGCTGTCGGCTTATTCCATGGTTCGGTTTCGCTATCGCTTCCGCGGGTTAATCGGACGACTGATTCTGTTCGCCTATATGACCCCGACCTCGCTCCTGTTCATTCCCCTGTCGATCCTGATGGCGGAGCTGCGGCTCGGCAACTCACTGTGGGGTTTGGTGCTGGTGTATCTCGCCTTCTCGCTACCGCTCAGCACGTGGCTGCTGCAAGGGTATTTCCGAGGCGTGCCGCGCGAGCTGGAGGAGCAGGGGCAGATTGATGGGCTGAGCCGGCTCGGCGCCCTGGTGCGCATTGTGCTGCCGCTGTCGGCGCCGGGCATTGCGGCGGTGGCAATCTTCACCTTCACCGGCGCGTGGAACGAGCTGCTGCTGGCGCTGGTGCTGATCACCTCGGAGTCTCAACGGACGGCGCCGCTCGCGCTCAGTTATCTGATCACCAGCGACGTGCTGCCATGGGGACCGCTGATGGCGGGCGCAGTGGTTTCGTCGCTGCCGCTGGTGATCCTGTATTTCGTGGCCCAGCGCTTCATGGTGCAGGGGCTGACGTCGGGTTCGGTCAAAGGATAGGGAGAGATGACGATGCAACGGCAGGGAGTAAGGATCGCGGTCGGCCAGTTCAATGAACTCACCGACGAAAAGCTGAAATTTGCGCTGCAAATAGGCGCCAGCGGCATCCAGCTCAACACGCCGCTGCTGCCGGGCGCAGTGCGCTGGGAGGAGGCGGATCTACGCCGGCTGGTGGAGCGTACGCGGGCGCACGGGCTGGTGCTGGAGGCGATCGAGAACGTGCCGGTCCAATTCTACGACAAGGCGATGCTCGGGCTGCCGGGCCGCGACGAGCAGATCGAGAATTACCAGGCGACCGTGCGCGCCGTCGGACGGGCCGGCATCCCGGTGCTGGGCTACCATTTCATGCCGAACTCGGTCTGGCGCACCGACCGCATGGCGCCCGGCCGCGGCGGCGCCGGCTGCACGCAGTTCGACATGGCCGTCGTCGAGCGCGCGGGCGGGGCGGATGCGCTCCGCCAATACTTGCCGAAGTCGCTCGGGCATCAAACGGCGATGCCGCTGTACGAGGGCAGCGCGGTGCAGGACGAGGAGCGCATGTTCGCCAACTACGCCTATTTCATGGCTGCCGTGCTTCCAGTGGCCGAAGCCGAGGGCGTGCACCTGGCGTTGCATCCGGATGACCCGCCCGTGCCGATGCTCGGCGGCGTCGCCCGCATCTTTCGCGAGCCGGCTCAATTCAAGCGGGCGTGGGCGTTACATCCGAACAGCCCGGCCTGGGGGCTCGACCTCTGCCTCGGCTGCTGTTCGGAGATGCCGGGTGGGGCTGCGAACGTGCACGAGATGATCGAGTTCTTCGGGCCGAAGGGGCGTATTATTTACGTCCACTTCCGCGACGTCCAAGGCACTGTGCCAGCCTTCACTGAATGCTTCATTGGTGACGGCAATTTCGATCCGGCGCAGGTCATGAGCCTGCTCGTGCAAAACGGGTTCGATGGCTTCCTGCTCGATGACCACGTGCCACACATGGACGGCGACACGGACTGGAACCACCGCGGCCGGGCGCACGCGATCGGCTACATGCAGGGGCTGCTGCGCATGTACGAACTGACTGCGCGGGCGTCGGGCCGATTGCAAACCGCCCACTGACCGGAGTATCGCGATGACGCTGGTGGAAGCGGAAAGCGCGACGCCGTCAAAGGATCGCTCGGTGACCCGTTGCGGCAGCCGTCGCCCTCAAAGAAATAGCGCAACACGAGCGGTATCTGCGCCAGCATCATGTTCCGGCCGTGATCGGGCGGCCAAGCTCAATGCGTCGATTGGCGCCTCGAGCACGGCCAGGCGCGAGATGAGCGCCGGGCCCTGCCCGAAGCGAAACAGGCTCTTGGTCCCACCCCGAAGTGATCCTTGTAGGTCGGACTGCGCACCTCGACATGGGTGATCCGCCCGTGTTGCCGGTGTGCGAACCAGGCGGAGCTATGGCCGAATCTGGGTGATGGCGAATTGAGAAAGGCGGCGTATCGAGGTGGGTGGAAGCCTGCCTGAACCTCCCGAAGGAGCGATACGCCATGACGAGTAGTAGCATCGTTGTCCCCCTG
>JAABUX010004477.1_pt1 | contig 17675 bp, 14 predicted proteins | sample 5561851 | NCBI WGS metagenome assembly JAABUX01 (sample SAMN10711883, study PRJNA513361) | rock metagenome | isolation source: Antarctica rocks | place: Antarctica: Victoria Land, Richard Nunatak red sandstone | collected 2016-01-03 | reverse complement strand
GAGCGGATCATAGCGAATACACTTCCTTTCGGGTAATGGACCCGGCAACGTCGGGCCGTCGGATAGGTTGAAAGCCGGACGGAGGGGCTCATCCCTATCTACGTTGCAGCGCGCCTCCAGGATCACTTATCGACCAAAATAGCGATGCCCTAATGGGCAACGGGCGCTGTCCTCGTGCGCTAGCGTCGCAACCAACGACGCCAGGACCCTCCTGCCTCGGCGGACGAGATCTGTAGCCGGTAGCCGATCCGCCCCAGCCAGCCCGCCCCGGTGCGCGTATCGCCCAACCCGGCGTACTCCAGCATCCAGCCCCCGCGCCCGTCCCCCTGTGCGACGACGGCCGCGGCCCCTTGCGCGTCCAGATAGGCGCCGACATCCCGGAGCTGGCGACATAATGGCCCCCCGCGTCCCCGCGCGGCCCGCTCCTCTTGCCGCGCCATCTCGGCCCCGGAGAGGGTTCTCACCTCGTACGTCCCCTGGGGCGTCGTGTACGCCGCGAGCAGGCCGCCATCGACATCCGCCACGGCGGGCGCTCTGCCGTCCACCTCGTCGAGCAGCAGGCCCAGGCCGGCGAGCAGCGGCGCGTAATGGGCCTCTCGGTCCGACACGACGGCGCGCTCCACGGTCTGCCACGGCATCTGCGCCTGCAACGCCTCATACGCCGCCTCCGCCACCTCGTCCACCAGGCGGCCGGGCGCGCGCTTGGCGACAGAGACGTCGTCGAGCAGGGCATGCATCCCGGCGCGGTCCAGCACGAACGGCTCCTCGCGGCTCGACGCGGGGCTGACCAGCAGGTAATGATCGACGATGACCAGGCGCAGGGTGTCCCAGCCGCGGTCCTCGGCGAGGGCGCCTAGCAGGCGCAGCGCGTCCTCGTAGCCGGTCGGGAAGAGCCCATCGCGGCTGGCCAGGAGCAGGCCGCGGTAGCCGCGCTGCGCCCGCGCCTCGGCGGTGACGAGCGCGAGTTCGGGATGGGCAAGGTGGTGCGCGACGAGCGAGTCCCGCGCCCGGTCGCCCCGCAGCCCGACGGTGACGCCGGCGGGCGTCAGGCACAGCAGGGATAGATGCCAGTCTTGCGCGTCGAGCCAATGACCCGCGGCGCGCAGGCCGTCGCGAAGCGGCCGGTACGAGGGGTCGGGAGCGCACAACTCGGTGAGGTGGGTGAGTGTCATAGGAGGGATATCGGCACATCGATGGGCATCCTGAAGGGCCAACTCAAAATATCAGTCGGCGCGCCGACTCATCCCTGTGCCGATCACACTCCTGTGTTGATGACGCTCACCGTCTCACTCGTCGCACTGTAAACGAAGGCGTGTCCCAGGTGCGCGTCAACGGCGATAGCGATCGGCGTGACGCCAACAGAAAGGGTGTCAAGGGACCGACCAGTTGTCGCATCGAGCACGCTGACCGAGTCGCTGTTTTGATTCGTGACGAAGACCCGGTGTCTGTGCTCATCGACAGCTAGCGCGTTGGGATGAGAGCCAACGGAGATGGTGCGGAGGACGGCGCCACTCTGTGCATCTAACATGCTGACTGAATCGTGATCGCTGTTGACGACGAAGACGCGCTGTGTACTTTGGCTGCCGGCCAGTGCGCTCGTGTTGCCACCTGGCACACCGACTTTCCGAAGGAGGACTCCACGGCGCGCGTCCCGCACACTCACAGTGCTCCTGGTCACGCCGAACATGCGGTCTAGGCGCTCGTCCACGATGAACGTCTCGCCCATGTCCGTGTCGGTCATTCGCACCGTGGAGCCGCTTGTCGTGTCAAGCACGCTCATCGAGGCGGTTCCGGGCTGGTTTCCATCGCCCTGATTGATGACGAAGGCTCGGTGTGCGTGCTCGGCGACGATGACGCGGATCGGCTGCCGGCCAACCTTGACCGTGCGCAGGACGCGTCCGGTCCGCGCATCGAGCATATGGACGCTGTTGTCGTCGGCGTCGGGTATGAATACATGACCTGTCCTCGGATCGACCGCGACATCGTTGACGGAGCGACCCGAAGAGACAACACCCAGACGCCCTGTCCGCAGGTCGAGGACATGCACCGCGTTCGTCCCCGTGTCGATGCCGAAAGACGTGGCGGCCACGATGAAGGCACGCGCACCGTGGCTGTCGACAACAAGGGTATTGGGATAGAAGTCGAGGTGCTGTGTGGTGATAACCGTGCCCTGACGCCCGTCGAGCGTGATGAGCGTGCCCGAGGTCACGCGGTAATCGAACAGCTGGATGTAGGAGCTTTGCAACAGCAGGTACACGCGATCTGTCTCCTGATCGACGGCGATCATCGCGCCGTCCACCTCGGGTGGTGTACCGATGGATATGGTGGCGAGGGTACCGTGTGGTTGCCCGACGGCCTGTCGCGCAACGGCGGGCGCGGCAATGATGCCGCCGAGCAACAGGAGGCTCCCAAGACCACGGACGGCGAGTGCGTGCTTTACACGATTGCCTCGGATGCGTTGGCGCACCTCTACGGATCCATCACCGGTCGCCGCGGCCGGGTCACCACGTTGCCGAAAGACGCGGGTCGACGCGCCGACAACGGCGATGCCGTCGAGCGCGAGCAACAGGATCGCTACCGTGGCAGAAGCGGCGGAAGGCACGAAGTTCCAGGCCAACCACGCTCCTGCCCACGTGGCCGCCAATAGCGAGAGCCACCGTCCAATATACACTCTCTGTCGTGCCGCACTCAAACTGAGAACGCTAAACCCTCCCGCGATGCCCAGGACAACGGGAAGGAGACGGCTGATACCGAATCCAGCTGTCGCGTCCTCGCCGAGGACGAGGAAAGGGGGAAGGCCGGGATTCGGCGTTGTCCTCCACACCATCACGACGAGTGAGCCGCAAAGCAAGACAGCCAATGCGGTGAGGGCCGCGAGACGAGCGGCGATCAACCTTCCGCTCCCTCCCGACGCCTGTGCAGTTGCTGACTGCATCTCACCGATCTCATCCTCCCCTGCTCGGCCGACTGAATCGTTGCTCATGGTCTCCTCATCTACGCCCTACGGGAGAATGGATGTGGCGATACAGGTGATACACTGATCAAACAGTGTCACCCGAGAGCAACGCCAGCAGCGCCTGCCGCAAGGTGTCGGTGAGGGCGTGGCCGCGATCGCGCAGGTCGTCCTGGTCACCCTGGTCGTCCACCGTCGAAGCGTTGCGAGTTGCCACCGTTGAGCCATCGCCCCGCGCGGCGCTATCGTCGTCGGCCGGGCCAGGTTGGTCATCGTGAGGGCTGGGCCATGGATTAATTGGCGCGCCGATGCGCAGGGTGAGCCGGCCGCGCAGCCGCAGCCGGCTTGCGCCCGTGATGCCGACCGGGACGATAGGCAGGCCGCTCCGCAGGCTCAGGCGCGCCGCGCCCGTACGTAGCGGCTTCAGGGCGCCCTCGACATAACCCCAGCCGCCCTCGGGGAAGATGACCAGCGAACCACCCTGCTCTAGCACGTGGCCCATTTGCCGCATCGCCACCTCGGGCTGGTCGAGGTCCAACGGGATCATGATGCCCAACCAGTTGACGACGCGTGTGCGCCAGGCCGTGGTCATGACGGCGGTGCGCCTGCCTAGCACGAACAGACGCGGCTCGGCCGGCAAGAACAGCAGCACCAAAAAGGCGTCGATCCAACTCATATGGTTGGCGCAGACGATCATCTGCCGACGCGGTAGATGTTCCAATCCCTCGACGCGCACGCGGAACAACAGGCGGCATAGCCCGCGCAATACGATCCTGACGGCGCGCACGCGGGGTGTTGGCGCGCTCAGGCGAGTTGTCCGTTGCCGGGTATCAGTTGTCAGAGGGCCATCCAACAGCGTGGTTACTGGAGGGCTGCCCGCGGCGGTCGTGACATCTTTCACGCCGGCGACAACCCGCTCACGCGCCGGTACAGTGTCCCCAACGGTCCTAGTCTGTCTCTCCCTGGGTGTTGTGACCATATGCCCTGCGTCCCTTTCTCATGACGCCGCTCTCATCGCGGCACACACGCAGCATAGGCGTGCGGACACTGCCATCTCCAGGGCCACTACTGCCAGAAACTGTACGAGGCGGCGACATAGCCGACGGGCGCGCCCCAGGGCTTGTGAAAAGTTGCCGCCGCGGTGATGAGAGGGGTGTCTCTGGGAGCGCGGGCGTCTCGCCCGTCCCGGATCCAACGCGGGGACGGGCGAGACGCCCGCGCTCCCAGGCCGACAATTCACAGACCCTGACGGCCACGCCCTCCTTGCGTCGCATGCGCAGACTTCCGTCTGCTATAATGGCACATTATAAGGTAGTCCCCGCTTTCGGTGCGTCGGCAAGGTTGCCTCACTCCGTTTTGACGGCGTGAGGTTTCGCTTTATCCAACAGGATGTGATGTTGCCCATGCTTGTTTCAGGCTCCCCTGACCGCCTGACTGCCCCCCCGCCCTTCGGCGCCTATGGGCTTGACGCGGCCTACGATGAGATGTTCGACGCGGACGGACAGCCGCGCCCGTCGTACCAGGCGCTCTACGACTATCTGCTCGGGTTGCCGGAGGGCGAGTTGCGTCGCCACCAAGCCGCCGCCGACGTGACCTTCCTCAACCAGGGCATCACCTTTGTCGTCAACGGCGCGGAGCAGGGCGCCGAGCGCATCTGGCCCTACGACCTTTTGCCGCGCATCATCACCGCCGCGGAGTGGTCGGCCATCGAGCGCGGCCTGACGCAACGCCTCACCGCGCTCAACATGTTCCTCAAAGATGTCTACCACGAGGGCCGCATCCTGGACGAGGGGGTCGTCCCGCGGGCGCTGGTGTACAGTTGCCGCCATTATCGTCGCGAGATGCGCGGGCTGCACGTGCCGCGCGACATCTATGTCGCGGTGTCCGGCACCGACCTGGTGCGCCTGCCCGACGGAGGGTTCGCGGTGCTGGAGGACAACCTGCGCGTGCCCAGTGGCGTCTCCTATATGCTGACCAATCGCCAGGTAATGAAGCGCATCGCGCCCTCGCTGTTCGGCCGCTACGGCGTGCGCTCGATCAACCACTACGGGCAGGCTCTGCTGGCCACGCTCCAGGCGCTGGCGCCCGCGCATAGCGCCGAGCCGACCATCGTGCTGCTGACGCCGGGCGTCTTCAACTCGGCCTACTTCGAGCACACCTACCTGGCGCGGCAGATGGGTATCGAGTTGGTGGAGGGGCGCGACCTGCTAGTGCACGACAACGCCGTCTACATGCGCACCACGGCGGGGCTGCGCCGCGTCGACGTGATCTATCGCCGCGTCGACGACGACTTCCTCGACCCGCTGGCCTTCCGCGGGGACTCGATGCTGGGCGTGTCCGGGCTGCTCAACGCCTACCGCGCCGGGAACGTGGCCCTGGCCAACGCCATCGGCACGGGCATCGCCGACGACAAGGCGCTCTACGCCTACGTGCCCGCCATCATCCGCTTCTACCTCTCCGAGGAGCCCATCCTGCCCAACGTGGAGACCTACTTGCTGACCGACGACGCGCAGCGAGCCTACGTGCTGGAGCGCCTGGACGAATTGGTGGTCAAGGCGGTCGGCGAGTCCGGCGGCTACGGCATGCTGATCGGGCCGCAGAGCACGGCGGCGCAGCGCGAGGAGTTCCGCGACCGCATCGTCGCCGACCCGCGCAACTACATCGCGCAGCCCACGCTCAAGTTGTCGCGGGCTCCCTGCTTCACCAACGGGCGGGTCGAGCCGCGCCACGTCGACCTGCGCCCTTTCACCCTCTACGGCAAGGGCATCAGCATCGTTCCCGGCGGCCTGACGCGCGTAGCCCTGCAGCGCGGCTCGCTCGTCGTCAACTCGTCGCAGGGCGGCGGCAGCAAGGATACGTGGGTGCTGTACGAGTAGATAGTTGCCAGTTGCCAGTTGCCGGTTGCCAGAAGGACGAGGGCTTGTGGCAACTTGCGGCGATGGGAGATGTCATGGGACACGGGTTACAGCTTACCAACTGACAACTGACAACTGACAACTGACAACTGGCAACTGGCAACTGCCTACTGCCTACTGCCTACTGCCTACTGCCTACTGCCTACTGGAGGACCGATGCTCTCGCGCGTGGCCGATTGTCTGTACTGGATGAGCCGCTATCTGGAGCGCGCGGAGCATACCGCGCGCCTGCTCGACGTCAATCTGGACCAGCGCCTCGACCAGTCCCCGGCGACCGCCGAGCGCCGCTGGGACCGCCTGCTGGTCAGCCTGGCCATCCCTTCGCCCGCCGAGGGCATGGGCGACGCCTATAGCATCACCGAGACGCTGACCTGCAACCTCACCAACGTCGCCTCGATCGCCTCGTGCATCATGTCGGCGCGCGAGAACGCGCGGCAGGTGCGCGAACAGGTCAACTCGGAGATGTGGGAGCAGCTCAACCGCCTGTTCCTGACCGTGCGTCAGACTAGCATGGAGGGGCTGTGGCAGGCCGGGCCGCACGAGTTTTTGCAAGCCGTCAAGGAAGGGGCGCACCTGTTCCAGGGTATCACCGACGCCACCATGAGCCACGGCGAGGGCTGGCAGTTTATCCAGATTGGCCGCTGCATCGAGCGCGCGTTCACCACGGCCATGCTGCTCGACGCCTACGCCCGCACCTTGTTCGATCCCGCGTGGCTGCTCCGTCAGGGAGACGGCGATGGCGCCGCTGAGAGTGAGGATGGCCCCGCCGGCGCCGCTCCAGACTATCTGGAGTGGGTGGGTCTGCTCAAGTCATGCACCGCGTTCGAGGCCTACTGCAAGGTCTACACGGCCACGATCCAGCCCGAGCGCGTGGCCGAATTCCTCTTGCTCAACGCCGAGTTCCCGCGCTCGATTCGCTTCACCGCGGCGGCGGCGCAAACGGCGCTGCAGGCAGAGGGCCGTCTGGCCGGGCGCCACGGCGCGGGGCGCGCCGAGCGGCTGGCCGGGCGCCTGCGCGCGTCGCTCGACTACGCGCAAGTGGACGAGATCCTGGCCGAGGGCATCGACGGCTACCTGCGGTCCATTCGCCAGCAGTGCGCTGGCATCCACGACGCCATCTACCAGACCTATATCGCGTATCCGGTCGACGCCGCGCTGGTCTCATGACCACGCTTGCTGGATCCGGGGACGCGACATCGCGACGAGAGGTTATGTACTAATGTACTACTCCATTCGCCACGTGACGGCTTTCCGCTACGACGCGCCGGTCCGGCAGCGCGTGATCGAGGTGCGCATGCAACCGCGCAGCGAAGGGATGCAGCGCTGCCTCTCCTTCCGCCTGCGCACGGAGCCGCGCGCGTCGATCTACGCTTATAGCGACACGCAGGGCAACTGGGTCCACCACTTCGACATCCCCAACGCGCACACCGCGCTGACCATCACGGCCCAGGCGCTGGTCGAGACGGCAGTACCACCGGCGTCGCCGGCGCTGCCCCCCGCGCTCGATCCCGCCGCCTGGGCCGACCTCGACCGGCTGACGGCGACGGATGAGTATTGGGACTACTTGCAGCCCAGCCGCTATGCCCGTTCCACGCCGCTGCTGGAGGAGTTGGCGCGCGCGTTGGATGTCCGCCGCCGCGCCGACCCGCTGAGCGTGTTGCGCGAGACCAGCCAGGCCATCCACGACGGCTTCGCCTTCGTGCCCCAGAGCACCACGGCGCGCTCGCCCATCGACGACGCGCTGAGCCGGCGGCAAGGCGTGTGCCAGGATTTTGCGCACATCATGATCGCCCTGGCGCGCGATCTGGGCATCCCCTGTCGCTACGTCAGCGGCTATCTCTCCCACCGCGGCGCGGAGGACCGCTCGGCCACCGACGCCACCCACGCCTGGACGGAGGCCTTGCTGCCGGGCCTGGGCTGGGTGGGGTTCGATCCGACCAACGCCCTGCCGGCCGGCGAGCGCCATATCCGCGTCGCCGTTGGCCGCGACTACGCCGACGTGCCGCCATCGCACGGCATCTACCTGGGCAGAGCGGAGGAAGAGTTGACCGTCTCCGTGCAGGTCACTCCCGCGACGGCGCCGCCCGGTTCAAACGAGGTCTGGACGGCGCCGCAGTGGACCGGCCTGGGCGGCGCCGGCGTCCAGGGGCAACGGCAACAACAGTCCCAGGGCCAGTAAACGTTTATTGCCGTCCCGCTATCGATGACCAAGGATGTGTGGAAATGGCCAACGCCGCGAGGCCGCGTTGGCGGATCTGGATTGCCGTTAGGCGCAGAGCTTCGGCATCGGCCACCCGCTCCCGGCGGCGGGGTTGGAACGGCGGTGCCGTGACATGCGGAGCAGTGCGCTCATGCCTCCTGCCGCACCGCGCAGAAGAGGGACACCAGGGCGGGGTCCCACTGCGGGCCATCGTTGGCCGCGATGATCGCCAGCGCCCGCTCGGGTGGCATCCCCGCGCGGTAGGGGCGGGTGCTGGCCATGGCATCGTAGGCGTCCGCGATCGCCAGCACCCGCGCCTCCAGGGGGATGGCCTCGCTGGCGAGGCCGTCGGGGTAGCCGCGCCCGTCGTAGCGCTCGTGGTGATGCCGGATCGCGGGACGCAACCGTCGCAGCGAGCGCAACGGGCAGCAGATCTCGTCGCCAATCTCGGAGTGCCGCTTGATCAGGGCGAACTCCTCGTCGGTCAGACGGCCGGGCTTGCCCAGCACCGCGTCGGGCACGCCGATCTTGCCGACGTCGTGCAGGGGACCGGCGCGGGCGATGATGTCGCGCAGGTGCGCCGGGAGCCTGGCGGCGGCGGCCAATTCGCCGGCGTAGCCTGTCACGCGGTCGGCGTGCCCCCAGGTGTAGGGGTCCTTGGCCTCGACCGCGCGGGCCATACCGGCGATGATGGCCTCGGACCCGTCTAACTCGGCCATCAGCAGGGCAATGCGCACGGCAGCAGCGACCTGAGACACGACCAGATTAACGATGCCGCGGTCCACCATGACGTACGCGCCGACGCGCGGTGAGCCGATTGTGAGCGCCCCCAGCAACTGATCCTCCACCCGCAGCGGCAGCACCAGCAGCGCCCCCTGGCCCTGGTGGAGGGCCACGCCCCCGATACCTGGCGGCAGGCGTGTCTCGTCCTGTAGATCGGGGATGTCCAGGGCCACGCGCTGCCGCAACGCCCAGCCCACCAGACCCTCGTCGAGGGGATACAGGGCATCGGCTACGTTGCCGGCGGGCCCACTGGGAGCGAGCACGCGGTAGGACATCCCGTCATCCTCCAGCAGGCACAACGACACGTGGGCAGCGGGCAGCAACCACTTGAGGTGGCGCCGCAGGATGCCGAGCAAATCAGGCAGGCTCGTCGTCGTGGTCAGGGCCGCGCCGATCTCCGCCGCCATCGCCAGGTCCGGGATGCCTGCGAGCGACGCGGGCACGTTCTCGGTCGCGCTAGAGCGCATCGACGGGGACGCGGGCGAGATCGGTGAAACCGTTGACGTAGCGGAACAGGTCGATCGCCGCGAAGACTTCGGCCAACTCCTCTACGGTGACATCCTCGGCGTAGACGGCGGCGACATCGGCCTCGGTCACGGCCAGGGGGCCGTAACGCGCCGCGCTGTGGGCAAGGCGGATGATCGCGGCGATGCCCGGCGCGACGCCCGGCGCCTCCGCGGCCCCGGTGGCCAGCGCGGCCAGTGTACCCTCCGCGACGCCCTGCACCCCGAGCGAATGCATATGCACTTTGAGGGCGTACTCGCTGTTGTTGGCGGATGAGACGACGATGCCAACCATCTCCTTGACGGTGCGCGGCAATTGGCCCTCCAGCACGGTGGCGCGGAAGAGGTCCCAGGTGGCGCGCAGGACAGCGGGCTGGCCGCCCATGGCGCGGAAGATGTTGGGCACGATGCCGAAGCCCAGCTCCTGCTCGATCTCGGCGTAGACGGCCCGCACGACGGAGTCGGTGACGCCGGCCGGATCGACCAGGGGGAAACGGCAAGGAATAACGGGATCGGCAATACTCATAACGTGTCTTCTCCTCATCAAGCCTCGGCGAGCAAGCTCACTGGACCCGCCGCTGTCCGGTCATCGCGTGACCGCGTGCGGTGACCCCATGAGACGTGCGAGGGCGCCTTGCTTTTTATGTCCTACACGCATCCGGCGGGAGGGGGCAATAGCCCCATCGGGCTATGCGCTCACCAGGCGTGCCAGGAGCGCCGTCCCCCTACGCAGCCGCTCCCTACGCATCAGTGGAGCGGTTACTTTTCAGGGCGTCTCAGCCCATTAGTTGGCGCCATCCGGACGTGGGAACAGCGGGACGAGGCGGTCTCGTTTGACCAGCCCAACGTAACCGGTTGGCATCCCTGATACGGTGCTGCGGACGACGCGGACCTTGGCCAGGCTGTCGTCGGCGCCGGTCCACCCCAGCAGTTGGCAGATGACGTGTTCGCCGCGCGCCGCCGCGGGCGCGCCGAGGCGCGCTCGGTAGAGTACCGCGTGCGGCGAGATCATGACGGTCATGAGTCCTCCTTGCTTTAGTTTCCGGGGACTACCGGACCAGTATCGGAGCGGATGGGGCGCATGCGCAAGAGGATGTTCGGGCTCCCCCAGGGTCGCCCTCAATCAGGCGCCGTCCTACGCCGGGGATCCGCTACCTTTACCTTCGCGGAGCGTGCGGCTGATACGAGCTTCGCGGAGCGTGCGGCTGATACGAGCTTCGCGGAGCACGCGGTTGATACCCGGGAGGGGCGGCTGAGGCGAGGCGCATGGGGTGGAAGCGCCAGCCGCGAACCACGCCCCTGACCACACACCGTGTTGATCCCTGGCGCCCGGCCCGAATGGATATGACACAGGCTGATCGCAGGACGAATGGATCGGTCGGGTAGCCTAATCTGGCCATGGTGAGAACGGATTTCTTCGCTTATGATCGCTCTGTCACCCACCTGTGGGCGGAGGTCACAAGGTAAGGTAGGAGGAGGTTTCGAACCGGTTCATCCCATAGGAGCATAGGAGTTAGCCGGAGAAAATCCGGCCCCGACACCGCGACCGGCCGCTTGGCCCACACGGTCGCCCGGCCCAACGACGACCCGACACGCGGCCCCGCGCTGTGAAGACGTATTCCGACGCATGGAGAGTTCAGCATTGGCGTCGCCCTTGGCGGGATCTATAGTCGGAGCCCCCATGACGCCGACCGGCGTCTCCGCATACTGCTCGTCCCCATCGGCAGCCCTTATCTTCCCAGGCAGCCCCGCTAAAGGAGAACAAGGACCAATGGCAATCCAACACAGAGTAAAGATACTGATGGTAGTGGGCCTCTTCGTGGCCCTGCTGGTGCCTCTGTCGCCGGCCGTCCTGGCGTCCCCGCGCGTGGCGTACGCCGCGCCCACCGGGTGCAACGTCACCGGCGAGGCGTACGGCTCCCAGACCACGGGCAATGCGCTCGTGGCGTCTAATAAGACGGTCGACGTCATCCTGCCGCCCGGCGGGACGGCGAGCGCCGGCACGACATCGTCCCCCTTCGTGTCGACCGGTCCGGTGACGGATACCAGCCTGGATGTCTCCCTCCCCACGCAGGCCACCGCCGCCACTACCTCAACGGTGAGCGGCGCCAAGGTGCTGGGCGGCGTGATAACGGGAGATTTCCAGTCCGTGGCGACCAGCACGTCCGATGGCGCCACGGCCGTGAGCGCGTCCGGCGGCAGCCGCCAGACCTACTCTATCAACGGCGGCGCGCCGCAGTCGAATCCGGGCCCCAATACGCGGGTCGATGTGCCGGGCTTCGGCTACGCTATCGTCAACGAGCAGACTTCGACGGGCAACGGGGCGACTGGCACGGGCCTGACCGTCAATGGATTGGATTTCTTCGTGACGGCGACCACGGCAACCGTCCCCGCCGGGACGGAATTCATTGTTGCTTCCGCGACCAGCGCCGTCGATTGCAGCGGCCTCGCCGCTGTCAACCAGACCCAAACAGCGGTTGCCGGGCAGACGCAGACGGCTAGCGCCGGCCAGACGCAGACAGCCGCCGCTGGGCAGACCCAGACAACTAGCGCTGGGCAGACACAGGGCGCCAGCCAAACACAAACAGCGGCTGCCGGGCAGACCCAGACAGCCAGTGCTGGGCAGACCCAGACAGCGGCCGCTGGGCAAACCCAAACGGTCAGCGCCGGCCAGCCCCAGAGCGCCAACCAAACGCAGACGGCCAGCGCCGGGCAGACGCAGACCGCAGCCGCTAATGGGAGCGCGACCGCACTAGCACAGACCGCGGCGGCCAACGCCAGCGGGACCGCGGCGGCCAACGCCAGCGGGACCACGGCGGCCAACGCCAGCGGGACCGCGGCGGCCAACGCCACGAACACCGCTGTGGCCGGGGCGACCAACGCCGCGAATACCGCGGTCGCGGCGACCAAGACTGCTGCCGCTGGCGCCGCCACGAATACCCCGACGTCCGGAGGCTCTGGCAATCCGCTGGCCGCCGCGACCGCGACCACCGCGCCCTCGTCCGGTGGGGCTGGAAGCCCCTCGAACACCCCGACTTCCAGTGGGACAGGTAACACGTCGGCGCCCGCCACGACCGCCACGGCCGTCACCAGCAATCCGACGGTGGCGATCAGTCCATCCGACGTCAATCCGGGCGGCTCGGTTACCGTCTCCGGCGGCGGCTTTGCGCCCAACGAACCGGTCACCGTCGCCCTTAGCGGGAATGGTGCCGCGGGCCGCACGGTAACGGCGACGGCCAACGGCGACGGGACGCTGCCGCCGACCGCCATCACGATCCCCACGGGCCTCGCGCCCGGTTCCTATACTATCAGCGCGACGGGCGGCGCGAGCGGGCGCAATGCCAGCGGCTTGGTGACCGTGCAAGCCACGGGGACCAGCCGCACAGTGGGAGCCAGCATCGCGCTGAGCGCCGCGATGACAAGCCCCGGCGGCCTCGTGATGGTGCGGGGCACGGGCTTCGGCCACCGTGAGAGGGTTACCCTTTCGCTCAACGGCGCGGCCCTCTCCGCGGTCATCACGCGCGCCAACGGGACCTTTACGGCCACGTTCCGGGCGCCCAACGGCCTGCTGAAAGGCGCCAACTCGCTCGGCGCCAACGGATCCACCAGCGGCCGCAGCGCGGTCACTACCCTCATGGGACGCCTCGCGACCGCGACCACGTTCTACTTCGTCGGCGCGTCGACCATGCCGGGCGAGCAGGCGCGCCTCCCGCTGCTCAACCCCAACGCGCGGCCCGCGCGCGTCGATCTGACCTTCTACTACAACAATGGCGCCCCTCGTCAGGTCCACTTCGACGTGGCCGCTCACAGCCGGGCAACCGCGATCCTGAATACCCTCGCCGGGGCCAACCGGGTCTTCGGCCTGCGATTGACGGCCACCCAGCCGGTGGCGGCGCAACTCTCCGTGGAGCGCCATGGCCGGGACAACTACGGCCTGCTCGGCGTGTCCGCGCCGCACACCGGTTGGTACCTGGCCGAGGGCTACACCGGCCTGACGTTCCACGAGACGCTCGCCGTGCTCAATCCCGGCGGGACACCGGCGCGGGTGCAACTGCACTTGCTGCCGTTCGGCGGACGGCGCGCGCGCACCGTCTCCGTCCTGGTCGCGCCGCGTCGGGTGCGGTTGATCGACATCAATCGGCTGATGCCCGGCCTATCGCTTAGCGTCATCGCCACCAGCCGGACCGCGATCGTGGTTGCCCGCCGGCTGACCTTCAGCGCGGGCGCCTACGGCATCACCGCTCAGACGGGGATCAACATCCCGGCGACGAGCTGGTTGTTCGCCGAGGGCGCCACCACGACGCGCTTCGAGACCTTCCTGAGCATCCTAAACCCCAACCGCGCGGGGACGCGCGTGACGGCCCGCTTCTACGGGCGCACGGGCGCGCTGCTGGGCCGTCGCACGATCTACGTGCCGGGCCTGCGCCGCGCTAACATCAAGCTCAACGATGTCCTGCACGCCAGTGGCGTTGCCTCGCTGGTGACGAGCGCCCAGCCCATCGTGGTCGAGCGCCCGGAGTATTTCGGCAGCCCCAACGGCCGGCGTATCGCCGGCAGCGACGTGTTCGGGCGCAACGGTGCGGGCTTGCGCTGGACCTTCCCGGGCGGCCTGGACGCCGGTCGTAGCGAGTTCCTGCTCCTCTACAACCCGTCGGACAGGATGGTCACGGTCGACGCGACCGGCTACGGGTCAAACGGGCGGATGGTGACCAGGCTCTTCGACGTGCCGCCGACCACGCGCGTTACCGTCGACGTCGCCCGCATGTTCAAGGGGCTGACGGTGCAGCACGGCTTCGTGCTGCGCGCGGCCAATGGGCTGGGCTTCGTCGCCGAGCAGACGCTCTTCGCGCCGAACTTCAGCACGCTGGATAGCACCCAGGGCGCCGCCTCGTAGCTGTCCCATCCCGTCTTTCCTCGACAGCACGACAAGCGCCGGCCCGCCACCATGGAGGCGGGCCGGCGCTTATGCGTCCAACCCAGGAACCCCGCCGATCAACTCGTTGCCGCGGATCGGCCGCTTTGCGGACATGCCATTGCGGGTCGCTGACCAGCGCGTCGGCCATGCCAGGGCCTGGTTTCTCTGGCTTAGGCAGCCGGCCGGGAGAGCGGGCAAAAAGATGAGGTCCCGAAGGGGCGAGCGCACTGCTCGTCCCCTCGGGACCTCTCTCGTGTCTTGTAGCCCTCGTGCTGCGAGGACTGCTACCGAACAACTCGTCTAGACACCCTTGACGTCGACGGTCGCGCCGGCTTCCTCGAGTTTGGCGCGGGCGGCGTCGGCCTCATCCTTGGTGACGGCTTCCTTGAGCGTGGTCGGAGCATTGTCGACCGCGTCCTTGGCCTCCTTGAGGCCGAGGCTGGTCAGCTCGCGCACAATCTTGATCACCCCGATCTTGTTGGCGGTCGGGGCAATGCCCGTGATGAGCACGTTGAACTCGGTCGGCTCGGGCGGCGCTTCGTCCACGACAGCGGCGCCGCCACCGCCGGGCGCGGCAGCCATGGCCATGGGTGCGCTGGCGGTTACGCCATAGCGATCCTGAAAGGCCTTGGAGAACTCGCTGAGCTCCAGGATGGTCATTTTATCGAATGTGGACAGGATGTCTTCGGTGCTGAGAGCCATGTTTTCTCTTCTCCTTGTCGTTTTCTCGTGACCCTGTAACCCTGTTGCCGCCGGGGATCATCGCTCCTCTAGCGGCCCTACATAGGTCTGTTACGGCTGCGCGTCGGCGCTGCCCTCGGACTCAGGGGCGGATGATGGGTCGGCTGCGGCCCTTTGCGCGGTCTCGGTCGCGCTGCTAGCCACCGGCGTCGACGGTTCCGCCTCCACCGCGGGCCGGGCGGGCTCGGTCGCCGACCCGGTCGTCTCCGTCGCGAGTTGGACTGGTTTGATCGTCGGCTCGACGGGAGCAGACGTCGCGGCGTCAACCAACGCCACGTCCGCCTCGGCCATAGCGGGCGCGGGCGCACTGGATATCGCCGTTGCCGACCCGACGGGAGCAAACGTCGCGGCGGTGGTTGATGCCACGGCTGGCTCCGTCGCGGCGTCAGTTGACGCCACGATTGGCTCCGGCGCGGTGCGCATTACATCGCTGGATATCGCTGTCGCGGACTCGACCGGAGCGGGCGTTGTCGCGCCAATCGGGTCCGTGACGGATTCGACCGGGGCAAGCGTCGTACTGGCGGTCAACTCCGTCGCGGATCCGAGCGAAGTGGCCGTTGTAATGTCGGTCAACTCCGTCGCGGACCCCAGCGGAGTGGCCGTTGCAGTGTCGGTTGAGAGTGGAGCGGGCGCAGTCGCCGCGGGTGTTGCCTCTTCGATTGGCGCCGCAGCGGATTCGCTCAGCGCAGGTTCGTCGGACACGGACGCCGTACTTCCGGCCGCCGCGCTGATGCCCGTTGCGGCGGCGCCGCCCTTGTCCTCGAACGCGGCGAGGGCATAGGCAAACTGCTGCGCCGGCGCGTTGAACAACGCGGCCAGCTGGGATAGCGGCGACTCCAGCAACCCGGCGATCTGCGCCAGCAGCGTCTCACGGTTAGGCAGGTCGGCCAGCTTGGCAAACTGCTCGGCCGTCAAGCCGCGCCCGCCCTTGAGAATGCCCGCCTTGATGGCGCCCACGCGGGCGGTGCGGAAATAGTCGTTGAGCGCCTTGGTCCCGCTGGCCTCATCACCGTAGATGAACGCGACCGCGGTCGGCCCGTTGAACAACTCGTCGAGGTCGGTCATATCATTGCGGTGCGCGGCCTCGCGCAACAACGTGTTCTTTGTGACCTGCACCTCGACGTTGCTAGGGCGCAACTGTCCGCGCAACTCTCCGATCTCGGCCACGGTCAAGCCGCGGTACTCGATCAACGCGGCCGCGTTGATGCGGCCGAGCTTCTCGGTTAGCTCGTCGATGACCGCCGCCTTCTTTGCTGTCGGCATCGTTTTCTCCCTCCTTTCTCGTCATGTTGTGGTCCCGCGACGGGTCTGCTACCCGACATCCTGTCCTCCTTCCCCCTTGAGTGATGGTGCGGGAGAGGACACGACAAACAACAAAAAACCTCGGGTCCAGCCGACCCGAGGTGAAGAGTAATGGTGCGTAAGGAGGGAGCAATCCCACGCCGCGCCAATAGCGGCTCAGGAAGGCCTATTATCCTATCGCACCCTCACCTCGGCAGGCTCGTGAATTAAGCGCTCTACGGCGCGCCCGCGGTCATTGGCGTGGATGGCGTGTGTTACGTGACATCGGTAGTATACGTGATCGAGCAATTGACCGCCAATTGCGCGTTTCACTATACCAGTGGCGCGGACACGGGACCCCGTGTCCGCGCCACTGGCGCGCTATCATCTAATCTATGCGGCGCGCGCGTGTTGTGCCGTCGCCGGATCGAGCCGGACGCTTGGGCTCATAGTCGAGGTCAGATAGACGGAGCGGATGTAGGTACCCTTAGCCGCGCCGGGCTTGGCGGCGGCGACGCTCTCGACCAGCGCCGACAGGTTATCCAGCAACTGCTGCTCGGTGAACGATACCTTGCCAACGGGCACGTGGATCAGCGGCGCGCGGTTCTCGTTGCGGTAGTCGACGCGGCCACCCTTGATATCGCGCACGGCGCGTCCCACGTCCATGGTCACGGTGCCCGACTTAGGGTTGGGCATCAGGCCGCGCGGGCCAAGCGTGCGGCCCAGGCGGCCGACCTGACCCATCAGATCCGGCGTCGCCACGGCCACGTCGAAATCCAGCCAACCGCCTTCGATGCGCGTGATCAGGTCCTGCGCTCCGACGTAGTCGGCGCCGGCCTCTTCGGCTTCGCGCGCCTTGTCGCCTTGCGCAAAGACCAGCACGCGCGTGACGCGGCCGGTGCCATGCGGCAGCAGCACGTTGCCGCGCACGATCTGGTCGGCGTGGCGCGGGTCGATGCCCAGGCGCATATGCATTTCGACCGTCCCATCGAACGTGGCATAGCTTACCTTCTTGATCAGCTCGACGGCTTCCTGCGGCGTGTATAAGCGGTTTGCATCGACCTGCTCGACGGCCGCGCGATACTTCTTGCCATGACGTGGCATACTGCTTTCCTCCTGTGGTAATGGCGGGCTCTCGCAGCCCTCCCACGAACGAGCAATTAGCCATTAGTAATTAGCCGTTAGCCAACGGCTAATTACTAATGGCTAATTACTAACTACTATGACGCAACGACTTCGATACCCATCGAGCGGGCGGTGCCCTCGATCATGCGGACCGCCGACTCGATTGTAAAGGCGTTGAGATCGCCCATTTTCTGCTCCGCGATGGCGCGCACTTGCTCCTGCGTCACCTGGCCGACGCGATCCTTGAGCGGGTTGGCCG
>JAABUX010004476.1_pt1 | contig 17680 bp, 17 predicted proteins | sample 5561851 | NCBI WGS metagenome assembly JAABUX01 (sample SAMN10711883, study PRJNA513361) | rock metagenome | isolation source: Antarctica rocks | place: Antarctica: Victoria Land, Richard Nunatak red sandstone | collected 2016-01-03 | reverse complement strand
GACGGTGTCGCGCCTGGGCGTGGTGGGCGCGGACACCTGCCACGTCGACGTGATCGACCGCTGGGGCAACATGGTGAGCGCCACGCCGTCCGGCGGCTGGCTGCAATCCTCGCCGGTCGTCCCGGGGTTGGGGTTCGCGATGGGCACGCGCGGGCAGATGTTCTGGTTGCGACCGGGCCTGCCGAACAGCCTGGCGCCCGGCAAGCGCCCGCGCACCACCTTGTCGCCCAGCCTCGCGCTACGCGACGGCCGCCCCTGGATGGCGTTCGGCACCCCCGGCGGCGAGCAGCAGGACCAGTGGTCGGCGATCATGTTCCTGCGCATGGTCCACCACCGCATGACGATCCAGCAGGCGATCGACGCGCCGAGCTTTCATACCGAACACTGGCCGAGCAGCTTCTGGCCGCGGGTGGCGCGGCCGGGAAAGCTGGTGCTGGAGGGGCGGTACGCGCCGTCGGTCGCCGACGAGCTGGGCGCACGGGGGCACGCCGTGGAGGTGGGGGGCGATTGGTCCGAAGGGCGGCTTTCGGCGGCGCGGATGGAGGATGGGGTCATGCTGGCGGGGGCGAACCCGCGAGGGATGCAGGGCTATGCGGTGGGGCGGTGAGGTTCACGCCGCTGCCGATGGGGTCAGCCGTTCCAGGCGAAACGCCGAAATATCCAGGCCCGGAGCATGCCCCTCCGAAAGGTCCGCAAGAATTTCTCCGACGACGCTGCAGAACTTGTGGCCGTGCCCGGAACACGGCGACGCGACGCAGACCTGCGGCAGTCCCGGCAAAGCGTCGATGATGAAGTGCTCGTCCGGCGTGTTCGTGAACATGCAGGCCGTCAATCCCATCACCGGCCCATCCGCCCGCGGAAAGTATTGCGCCACGCAGTCGCGTAGGATCGCCTCGTCCGCCGGGCGGATGTCGCGGTCAAGCTCGTCCGCGGGGCGCGCTTCGCCGAGATGGTGGTACCGCCCGATCTTGAACCCCGGCATTCCCCATATCGGCAGTCCGTAGTACCGCCCCGCCTCGACCGCCAGGTTGAACACCGGAAACCGGTCCGGCCGGAACAGCGCCGGCTCGCGGGGCTGGAACCAGCCGAGCACCTGCCGCTCCGGAACAGCGACACCACGCAGGGATGGCACGAATTCGTCCACCCAGGCGCCCGCCGACAGCACCAGCCGACCCGCGTCGTACACGCCCCGCTCGGTCGTCACCCGCACGCCCTCCCCGTGCGGCGTCCAGCCGAGCACGCGCTCCCGCGCCCGGATGTCCGCCCCGAACCCCTGCGCCAGCGTCGTGTGCGCCACGATTGCGCGCTCGGACGCCACGAACCCGCCATCCGCCTGGTGCAGCGCCATGTGGCCCGGCGGCAGCCGATACCCCGGGAACCGCCGGTTGACCTCGGCTGCGTCCAGCGCCTCGTGCGGGATGTCATGCGTCCGACAACTGGCCAGCGACCCGGCGAACACGAAATGGTCCGCCGGCCCCGCGTCAATCGACCCCGTGGTGAACAGCAATGGCTCGCCGAACAGCCGCTCCGCCTCGCGCCAATTGTGGAAGGCGCGGCGCAGCAACGGGACGTAGCCGGGGCTTTCGGAGTAGGCCAGCCGGATGATGCGCGTCAGCCCGTGGCTGGACCCCATGCGGTTCGGCACGTCGAAGCGCTCCAGCCCCAGCACGCGGCGGCCGCGCCGGGCGAGGTGGAACGCGGCGGCACTTCCCATGCCGCCCACGCCGACCACGATGACATCGTAGCTGCGCACGACCGCAGCCTAGCGCGCGCCGCCGCCGCTACACCATGCGGCGCGGATCGACGGTCGCGTCGAACGTGGCGGCGTCCACGAAGCCGGACCGCAGCGCCGCCTCCCGCAACGTAAGGTCGTGCTCCATCGCGAGATGCGCGATTTGGGACGCGCGGTCGTAGCCGATCACCGGGTTCAACGCCGTCGCCAGCATGACCGACTCCGCGACGTAGCGGTCGATGCGGGCGCGGTTCAGCCGGGTGCCCTCGACCGAGTAGCGGCGGAACATCTCGCACCCGTCCGACAGGATCAGCGCGGCGTGCAGATAGTTGTTGATGACCAGCGGACGCATGGTGTTCAGCTCGAAATTGCCCTGGCTGCCGGCGAAGGCGACCGCGGCGTCCTCGCCGATCACCTGGATGCAGATCATCACCATCGCCTCGCACTGGGTCGGGTTGACCTTGCCGGGCATGATGGAGCTGCCGGGCTCGTTCTCCGGCAGCAGCAACTCGCCGAAGCCGCAGCGGGGGCCGGAGCCGAGCCAGCGCATGTCGTTGGCGATCTTCATCAGCGCCACCGCGACGCCGCGCAGGGCGGCCATGGCGGCCACCATCTCGTCCAGCGAGGCCTGTGCTGCGAACTTGTTCGGCGCGGTCACGAATGGCTGCCCGGTCAACGCCGCGAGCTCGGCAGCGACCTCCTCCGCGAAGCCCGGCGGGGCGTTCAGCCCGGTGCCCACCGCCGTGCCGCCCATCGCCAGCCGCAGCAGCCCCGTCCGGCTGGCGCGCACGCCGTCCGTCGCGTGGCGTAGCTGGGCGGCGTAGCCCGACCATTCCTGCCCGACCGTCAGTGGCACCGCGTCCTGCAAATGGGTGCGGCCGATCTTGACGATGTCGGTCCACTCCTCCGCCTTGGCCGAGATCGCGTCGGCCAGCGCGCCGAGTTGGGGCAGCACCCGGTCCTCGATGGCGGCGATGGCGGCCACGTGCATCGCGGTGGGAAAGCTGTCGTTGGACGACTGCCCCATGTTGACGTCGTCGTTCGGATGCACCGGCTGCTTGCTGCCCAGTTCGCCGCCGAGAAGCTGGATGGCGCGGTTGGAGATGACCTCGTTCACGTTCATGTTCGACTGCGTGCCGGATCCGGTCTGCCAGACGAAAAGCGGGAAATATGCGTCCAGCGCGCCCGAAACGACCTCATTGGCGGCGCGCACGATGGCGTCGGCCTTCCACTGTGGCAGGCGCCCGGCCCTGGCGTTGACCAGGGCGGCGGCCTTCTTGACCGTGCCGTAGGCGTGCGCGACCTCGATCGGCATCAGGTCGCGGCCGATGGAGAAGTGCTTCAGCGACCGCTGCGTCTGCGCCCCCCAGTAGCGGTCGGCGGCGACCTCGATGTCGCCCATCGAGTCGCTCTCGACCCGGTACCCAGCCGCCTCGATACCAATCGGCACGTCCCGCATCGCCGGGTGGTCGTTCATGAGTGATGTTCCTGGACCGTTGCACCGAATCAGACGTTCTCGGGCCGGGCTTTGTTCCAGCGTTAAATATTTGACAATGAATCGTATATATCATATCGAAACGAATGGTTCATGAACGTCTCCAAACAGTCGGTTGGGCTGGCCTATGATCGAGACGCTCCATAGCCCAAGCCGCGCCCTGTTGGTCATGAGCGACGGCTGGTATCGGCTCGACGCCGACTGGCGCTTCGTCGACGTGAATCCACGCTTCGAGGAACTCTCCGGCCGCGCCCGCGCCGATCTACTCGGCCATACCTTCTGGGAGGTTTTTCCCGACAACCGCCACCTCGACGTCGTGGCCCTGGCGGCCCAGTCGTCGCGGGAGCACCGGCCGGTCCGGCTGGAAGCCTACTCACCGGCGCTGCATCGCTGGGTCGATGTCACGTTCATCTCGGACGACCACGGGCTGGAAGCCTATTTCCGCGACATCGACGACCGGCGCCGGGCCGAAATGGCGCTGCAGGCGAGCGAGGCGGAGTTTCGCTCCCTGTCGGAAGCCCTGCACCGGAGCCAGGTCGAGCTTGAAAGCCGGGTGGCCGACCGCACTCGGGAGCTCGAGCAGGCTGCGGCCCAGCTCCGCCGCGAAGTCGCCGAGCGGGAGACGCTGCAGGCGCAACTGGTGCATTCCCAGCGACTGGAAGCGATCGGGCGCTCGACCGGCGGCGTCGCGCACGACTTCAACAACCTGCTGCAGGTCGTTTCCGCCAACCTCGAACTGCTGCGTCCGCTGGCCGTCGCCGGCGGTGAGACCGCCCGGCGGCAGCACCATGCGGCGTTGGACAGCGTGCAGCGGGGCATCGCGTTGACCCGCTCGCTGCTGGCGTTCGCGCGCAAGCAGCCGCTCGAGCCCGAACTGCTGGACACGGCGGCGGTCCTCAGCGACGCGGCCGGGCTGCTGCGCCACGCATTGGATGAGACGGTCGTGATAGAGACCCGCGTGGCCGCCGGCCTGTGGAGCATCAACGCCGACCGGCTGCAATTGCAGAACGCGCTCCTGAATTTGGCGACGAACGCGCGCGACGCGATGCCGGGCGGCGGCGGCTTGACGCTCGCGGGTAGCAACGCGGGGTTCGATCCAGACGCGGCGACTCCCGGCCAATATGTTTGTATCGCCGTGACCGACACCGGCACGGGCGTGCCGTCGGACGCGCTGGACCACGTGTTCGAGCCGTTTTTCACCACCAAAAAGGAGGGCACCGGCCTCGGCCTCGCGCAGGTGTACGGCTTCGTGCGCCAATCCGGGGGCCACGTCGAAATCAGCTCGCAATTACGCGAAGGTGCCACCGTGTCGCTGTATCTCCCCCGCGCCGACGCCGAGGTGCCGGCCAAACCCAAGGCGTCCGCGGCGGACCCCGCTGGCGACGAGACGATCCTGGTCGTCGAGGATGATCCGCTGATCCGGTCGAACGTCGCGATGCAGCTTGAGGATCTGGGCCGGGTCGTGCAGGAGGCTGCGGACGGTACGGCGGCGTTGGCGGCGCTCGCGGCCGACCCGACGATTTCGGTGATGATCGCAGATTTGGGGCTGCCCGACATGGACGGCGCGACGATGATCGCCCGCGCGCGGGCGTTGCGGCCGGGGCTTCGGGTGATCGTGGCGACCGGCCGCTCGGCGAAGGATGCCGTCGCAGGCTCCGTGCCGCTGCAGAAACCGTATGGCAGCGAGGATTTGCGCCGGGCGCTGGAGGCTTGCTAGCCCGGTCGCTCCCGAAACAGCCCGAGCTTCTCCTGCGCGATGCGGTCGGAGTAGCCAAACAGCACCAACTCGGTCTCCGTGCGAAATCGCACTGCGTTCCAGGACGGCGCCATCAGGATGTCGCGCTCGGCCAGCGGGACCGTCTCGCCAGCGATCTCTGCGGACCCGCGTCCCTCGACCACGACGAACACCGTGTCATCGGTGGCCGACCGGGGCAGCGTCTCGAACCCGGCGGGCAGCAGGCGGACATGGGCCGAAATGGTGGGCATCACCGCGCCGCCCTGGGCCGGGTTGATGAATTCCAGCGTATGGCCGCTGTGGGTTCGGGTGTGGTGGGCCCAGGACTTTTCGCCGAGACACTCCTGGAACGGGGTCGCGTCGCTGAGTGTCGCCCGAACGAGGCCGTTGACGACCTCCACCCGCAAGCGGCGGAAGCCTTGGTCGGCCGGGTCGAAGTCGGCCGGCATGCCGCCCTGTCGCCAGACCCCGCGGCGAAACGATCGGATTCGAGGGTACAGAACAGCCAGTGGGGGCCATACCAGATGCGTTCGAGCTCGGCGGCTTAGATGTCGGGGGCGGCGTAGACCCAGAACGGCACGCGGCTCGGGCGGGCTTCGGGCCGGATGCGGGTGGCGGCGGCTCAAGGCCGATCGCGGCGCATTCGAGTTACCTGGCGTATGAAGCGCCCGACGTCCGCTACGCCGCCTTCCACGGCCAGCTCGACGACCCGTTCGCCCCGGGAGCGCCTCGTGCGCCAGTGGTGATACGGGTAGTCCCCGATCGGCAGGAATGTCGCCCGTCCCCTTGCCACGGGAAACCTCGCCGTCGTCCCGCTGTTGATCGGCGACAGCGTGATCGCCCCCCGATACGCCCCCACCAGCGCCGCCGTGTCGAGTTCCAGCACGTCGTGCTCGGCGTCTCGATAGGGCCTCGCGCTCAGCAGCCGCAGCAGGCGCGCGCGCGTCAACCAGAGGAACACCTTACCGTTCAGCAGCCGATACCAGTCCTCCGGCGTCAATCCGTCCATCAGGCACCGCCGCAGCCCGGCATCGCTCATCGGCTTCTGGTCGCGGATCACCGCCCGGCCGAGCGCCGGGTGATCGAGCGCCACCGAGCCCGGCCGGCGCTGGCCCTCGATCGCCGCCCGCTCGACGCCCGCTATCCCATATAAATCCAGCAGCGCCGACGTGCTCAGCAAGCCGTGCTCGCGGATCGACGGCCAACTGCCGCGTTCGGCCATGTGGTACAGCGTGGGGCAATCCCGCAGTAATTCGGCCAGCTCGGCGTCGGTCACGCGGCGCTTCCCCTTCCAGCACGGCGCTCTTTGACATCGCGCCGGCGCCGCCGCCAGGGTGCGCCATGTCGCAAGCCGTCGCCGCGTTCCTGCTCGGCTTCCCCGCGCTGTTCTCGATCGTCAACCCGGTCAGCGGGGCGTTCATATTCCGCACCCGGACGGCCGAGCGCACCCACGACGAACGGGTGCGTCTCGCGCGCCGGGTGGGGATATACTCGGCGGTGGTGATGCTGGTGGCGCTTTGGGGCGGCTCGTATGTGCTCGCCTTCTTCGGCATCAGCCTGCCCGCGCTGCGCATCGCCGGCGGTCTGGTGCTGGCGATCTACGCCTGGGCATTGCTGAACTCGCCCGAGGTGCAGGAGGCGCGCAAGCACGAGCAGGCGGGGTTGGCGGAGGGGGTCGAGGACATCGCGTTCTACCCGCTGACGTTGCCGTTCACGACCGGACCGGGGACCATCTCCGTCGCGGTGGCGCTCGGCGCGGCGCACCCGGCGCACGAGCCGGCCCTGCCGTTCTTCGCCGGCATGTCGCTGGCCGCACTCGCGATCGCGATCAGCGTCTGGCTGCTGTATAGCTTCACCGATCAGCTCGCGCGCCTGCTGGGCCGCAACGCGAGCCGGACGATCACGCGCTTGTCCGCGTTCTTTCAGCTATGCATCGGCGTGCAAATCCTGATCACCGGGGTGACGGAGGCGTTGAAGCCGATCCTGGGATAGCTCCGGTATTCCCGAGGCCCAGGGTCCACAACTACCCTGGGTTGCGCTGAGCGATCTGCTTGGCTCCTGCGTTTCTGCCCGTCTCTGGGGTTTGCGCAGGCGGAGATGGATTTGGACACCCTGCTTTTGGACATGATCGCCACCGTGAGGGCGCGCTGTGAGGAGTCGCCGGAGCCAGGGTGCGGCGGCGACTTCACTGGCGCCAACCCACCGACCGCGGCAAGGCTGGCAAAAAATACCGCGTCGCCGTCACCGGACGACCCCGGCGCTTCGTGGACGCCAGCGCCATAGCGCAACCGGGCCGAGTTGGACCTGCATTCAAACGAGTTTCCAAAGGCATCATGCCTTTGGCGGAGCTTGAGGCAGAGCCCCGACCTTCCACCTGGCCTTCGACGGCCGCCGGTTTAACTACTCCGCCGCAACCGCCATCGCACGGGGCATCAACGATAGCAGGGCGTCGACACCCTGCCGGTTGCAGAAATCGCCGAAGCCCTCGCCCGTTTGGCGATCGGCGGCGAAGCCTGCAAACAGCGGCTCGAGCGTGCGGCCCAAATCGGCCATGGGCACCTTCTCGATCAGCTTGAACGAGAGGCGCGTGCCCTCGAAGTCGCCGCCGACGAAGATCGCGTACTGGCCGGGGACGCGGCCCACCAGGCCGATGTCGCCGGTGTACGGCCGCGTGCAGCCGTTCGGGCAACCGGTGATCCGCAGGCTGATGCGTTCGCCCGCGAGGCCGTGCCGGTCCAGCGCCGCCTCGATGTCGGCGATGATCGGCTCGCGCACCCGCTCGGCTTCGGTGAGCGCCAGGCCGCAGGTCGGCAATGCCGGGCAGGCGAGCGTCCAGATCGATAGCGGCGAGAGCGTGTCGGCCAACGCGACGCCGTGGGCGCGGAACACCGCCTCGACCGCGTCGCGATTGGCCGGGTCGATGTTGGACAGCAGCACGTCCTGTTGCGGGGTGAACACCGGGTCGGCGGCGAACCGCTCGGCGACCTCGCGCAGGGCGTTGCGGATGCCGTCCTGGATGCGCCCGGACGGGATCGGCACGCCGAGCCAGAGCCGGCCGTCGCCCTGCTGGTGCCAGCCGAGCAGCTCCGGTACCTCCAGCTTCGGCATGTCGCGCGGTGACTGCAAATCCAGCCCGTAGGTGGTCGTCAGCTCGCGCTTGACCCAGTCGACGCCCTTGTCATCCACCACGTATTTCAGCCGGGCGCGCCGGCGGTCGCCGCGGTCGCCGTTGTCGCGCTGGAGCGAGATCACCGCGTCGGCCGCGCGACGCAAATCGTCCGGACCGACGAAGCCGATGATGGTCGCCAACCTTGGATAGGTGCGCGGCTTGTTGTGCGTCATGCCCAGCCCGCCGCCGACCGCGACCTGGTAGCCGAGCAGCGTGTCGCCCTCCGTCAAGGCGATGAAGCCGAGGTCATTCGACAGCACGTCGATGGTGTTGTCGGCCGGGTGCGCCAAGCCGATCTTGAACTTGCGCGGCAGGTAGGTCGGCCCATACAGCGGCTCGGGCACGAGCGGCGTCTCCTCCTCGCCGAGGAAGATTTGGTAGTACGCCCGGCTCTGCGGCAGCAGCGCGTTCGACAGCATCGCCGAGTCCGCGTCCAGCCGGGCGTGCAACGCGTCGCGCCGGGGCGCCGGGGTGGACATGACGTTGCGGACCACGTCGCCGCAGGCCGCGTAGGTCGTCATCAGCGCGTGGTTGATCGCGGCGATGTGCGGCTCCAGGTCGCCTTGGCGCACGCCATGGAACTGGATGCCCTGGCGGACCGTGATCCGCAGCGTGCCGTTCGCATAGCGCCCGGCGACGTCGTCCAGAGCCAGGTACTGCGACGCCGTCATGCGGCCACCCGGCGCGCGGACGCGCACCATGAACTGCCATTCCTTGTCCTGTCCGGCCTGCTTGCGGACGGTCGCCGTATCGCGGTCGAACTGCTCGTAGCTGCCGTGGAACTTCAGCAGGTTATAGGCATCTTCGCTGATGCCGCCGCGCTGGGGATTCGCGAGTTCCTCCGCAAGGTCGCCGCGAAGGCCCTGGCTGCTGGCCTTCAAGCCCTCGACCTTGGATAGCTTCTGCGGTTCTGACATGGTGAATGCTCCTACCCACGCTCATCTATGTCATGATGAGCCGTTCTGCTATCCCAGAACGTATAAAATGCCGCGCCGATGCCGCGCTCGTCATTTCTCAGCGAGGTCGACGTAGCGGAGATACGGCTTCTGCGCGTCCCACCCTTGCGGGAACCGCTCCTTCGCGACGGCGTCCGGCATGCTCGCCATGATGATGGCGCGCTCGCCGGGACGCCAGTTCACGGGGGTGGCGACCTTATGCTTGTCAGTGAGCTGCAGGCTGTCGATGACACGCAGAATTTCATGAAAGTTTCGCCCGGTGCTGGGCGGATAGGTCAGCATGAGCCGGATTCTCTTCTGGGGGTCGATCACGAACACGCTGCGCACCGTCAGCGCCGGGTCGGCTTCCGGATGGATCATGCCGTACAGCGTGCTGACCTTGCGGTCGGGATCGGCGATCATCGGAAAGTTGACCGGCTGCCCCTGCGTCTCCTCGATGTCGGCGTTCCACCCGGCGTGGTTCTCCAGCGTGTCCACGGACAAGCCGATCACCTTGATGCCGCGGCGGTCGAACTCTGGCCGGAGCCGCGCGACCTCGCCCAGTTCCGTGGTGCAAACGGGGGTGAAATCCTTGGGGTGGCTGAACAGCACGCCCCAACTCGCACCGAGCCACTCGTGAAAGCGAATGTGCCCCTCGCTGGTCGCCTGCTCGAAATCGGGCGCGACTTGGCCAAGCTGTAAGCTCATGGAAGGCTGCTGAACAGAATGCGGGCCGAAGCGTCGCAACCGTCGGGCAAGCAACCCACGTGCCATGACCGTTAAATGGCGAAGTTAACCGGTTCCGCCGAGGGACGCTTTACTCCGGCCGCGACCGCCCGCTTCATCATGTCATCGATGGTCAATGCCTGGAGATGCGTTCGGCACAGCGTTTCCATCTCCCCCCAGAGCGGCGCCAGCACGGCGGCGTGCAACACCCCGGTCGGCTGTTCGCCATCGGTGTCCTCGTCGATCGAGGCGGCCACGATGTCGGCCAATTTTAGCTCCCGGCGCGGCCGGCCCAGCCGGTAGCCGCCACGCGGGCCGCGCAGGCTGTCCAGCAGCCCGGCGCGCGACAACGCCTGCAGCACCGGCTCGATGCCCCGACGCGCCTGGCCGAGCCGGTCCGCGATCTCCCCGGCGCTGACGACGGAGCCGTGGCCCGCGTGAAACGCGACGTCCAGGACGATGGCGATTCCGGTCATCGCGCGGTCGCGTCGCAGCAGCATGGCGTACCCTCCAATAACGGCGTTTTTTGTGATATTGGTATGGGAATGCCCGATGGAGCCAGTCCCCGCCAGAGATTTGCCGCACGTGGCCGCATCTACGCCAGCGTGCTCGAGACCGTGGGCAACACGCCTATCGTCCGCCTGCCCCGCATCGAGGCCGAGCAGCCCGGCACCAAGCTCGCCTTGAAACTGGAGTTCTTCAATCCGCTCGGCTCGATCAAGGACCGCATCGGCGTCGCGATGCTGGAGGCGGCGGAGGCGGCCGAACTGATCCGGCCCAAGACGAGCGTGCTGGTGGAGCCGACCTCGGGCAACACCGGGATCGCGTTGGCGTTCGCCGCCGCCGCCAAGGGGTATCGCTTGATCGTGGTGATGCCGGACGGCGCATCGATCGAGCGGCGGCGCATGATGCGGCTGATGGGCGCCGAACTGGAGCTGACGCCCGCGCGACTCGGGATGCCCGGCGCGATCGCGCGGGCGGAGGAGATCGTCCTGGGCACCGCCGGCGCGTGGATGCCGCGGCAGTTCGAGAACCCGGCCAATCCCGCCATCCATGCGGCGACCACCGCCGAGGAAATCTGGGCCGACACCGACGGCCAGGTCGATGCCGTCGTGGCCGGAGTCGGCACCGGCGGGTCGCTGACCGGCATCGCCCGCACCCTCAAGCCGCGGCGTCCGGGCTTGCGGATCGTCGGGGTCGAGCCGGCGGAAAGTGCGGTGCTGTCGGGCGACGAGGCCGGGCCGCACGGCATCCAGGGCATCGGCGCCGGGTTCCAGCCGGGCGTGTTGGAACTGGAGTTGCTGGACGAAATCCGGCTGGTCAGCGAGCGGGAGGCGATCGCGGCGGCCCGACGCTGCGCCCGGCTGGAGGGGTTGCCGATCGGCATCTCGTCCGGCGCCGTACTGCACGCCATGCTCGCGCTGGCGAGCGGTCCCGGCATGGACGGCAAGCTGATCGTCGGCATCGCCGCCTCGTTCGCTGAACGGTACCTGTCGACCGATTTATTCGCCGGATTGTAGCCGCGAGTGGCCTATTTCACAGCTGCAACCGAGCGGCGGAGATTATACTCATTCCATAAAAGCAACGGAGATGAGCATGATCAAGGCCAATATGATGGTTGCCACCGGCGCGCTGCTGCTGGCCGTGACGCTGCTGAACTTCTCGGGGTCCAGGCGTCCCGTCTGGCACGACCGGACCGGTCTGGCTCCGGCAGCGTCCGCTCTCGTGCAGCCGCAGAACGGCGACGCCGCCGCCGCCGAAGCTCCAGGAGACCCCGGGTTCTACTCGCTGATGGGTCCCTGAACGATAACAGCCGGTTATCCCTCAATCGACTCATTGTCATTTGCGAAACGCTCCCGGTTGGTGAATGGTCCTCGATGACCCCCAACCAGAGGTGTGATCGCGACCGTGACGCAGAATGCTGCCGTGTGTGCCATCGCGGTGATGGCCAAGGCCCCGCGCCCAGGCCAGGTCAAGACGCGCCTGTCGCCGCCGCTCTCCCCGGAGGAGGCGATGGCGATGAGCGCGGCCTTCCTGCGCGACGCGACTGAGAACATCCGGGCGGCGGCGCGTGAGACGCCGATCGCCGGCTATGTGGCGTTCGCGCCCGCCGGACTCGGCGACCTGTTCGACGGAATGCTCGCCGAGGGCACCGGCCTCGTGCTGGCCGATGGGATCGGCGAAATGCCGCCCGGGGTCGAGGGCCTCGGCCGCAGCCTGCTGCATGCGACGCGGGCGCTGTTCGCCCAAGGCTACGGCTCGGTCTGCCTGCTGAATTCCGACAGCCCGACCCTGCCGACCGCCCTACTGGTCCGCGCCGCTCGCCTGCTCGCCGAACCCGGCGACCATGCCGTGCTCGGCCCGGCGGAGGATGGCGGCTACTATCTTCTTGGCATGAAGGCGCCGCACGCCGGGCTCTACGCCGGCATGTCCTGGAGCAGCGATCAGGTGGCCGAGCAGACCCGGCAGGCCGCGCGCGACCTAGGGTTGACGCTACATGACCTCGATCCGTGGTACGACGTCGACGACCAGGCCGCCCTGCAGCGGCTGATCGCCGAGACGTCGCGCCCCGGCAGCCATCGTCCGGCGCCGTTCCCCGCCCCCGCCACGACCGCCTGCCTCGCCCGTCTCGGCCTGCCGGTCCGCCTCGCGGCGGCATGACGGCGTCGCGGCGGGGCTGGTGGCTGCTCGGGCTGGGCGTCGTGCTGATCGCGCTGACGATTCCGGAATTGGCGCAGCACCATCCGGAGGAGGTCGAGATCGCGACCTGGGAGCGCATGGCCGCCTTCGTGGCCCTCAACGCCGTGGGAGTCGCCGCCTACTTCGCCGCCGTCGCGCTCGTGCGGTCCGGACCAACGCCGCGCTGGATCGTCCCCGTCGTCCTCGCCGGGTCCGTGATGATGCGCGCGCTGCCATTCGCGGCGCCCCCGACCCTGTCGTCGGACGCCTACCGCTACGTCTGGGACGGACGCGTGCAGGCGCACGGGATCAACCCCTATCTGTATCTCCCCGCGGCGTCCGAGCTCGCCGGCCTGCAGGACGAGGCGGTCTATAGTAAGATGAACCGGGTCGGCACGGCGCCGACCCTCTATCCCCCGGTCGCGCAGATGCTGTTCGCGGCGGTGGCCGAGGTGTGGCCGTCCGTGTTTGGCGTCAAGGCGATGATGGTGGGCTTCGAGGCCTTGGCGGTCGGGATCATGCTGCATCTGCTGCGTCTGGCCGGGCTCGGCCGCGAACAGGTGCTGATCTATGCCTGGAATCCGGTCGCGGTCTGGGAATACGCCGGCAACGGCCATATCGATGCGGCCAGCATCGGCTTCGTGGCACTCGCCCTGCTGGCGGTCACCGCCCGGCGCAGCACCCTCGCCGGAGTCGCCCTGGCCGCGGCGACCCTGTGCAAGTTCCTGCCGGCCGCGCTGTTCCCCGCATTCTGGCGTCGATGGGATTGGCGCATGGTCGCCGCGGCCGCAGCCACGATCGTGGCGTGCTACGCCCTCTACCTCAGCGCGGGATGGCGCGTGCTGGGCTATCTGTCCGGCTACGCGGACGAGGAGGGGCTCGGCTCGGGCGGCGGCGTGTTCGCAGTCCGCGTGCTGGCGTTGTTCGGCCCCGTGTCGCCCACGATCGGCAAGTTCGTGCTCGCGGCCACCCTGGTGGGGCTGGCGGCGCTGGCGGCGGCGCTGGCGTTCGGCCCTGCCCTGCCCGCAGCACCAGGGCCGCGCGCCGTCGCGGCCGCGCGCGGAGCCGTGATCGTGGCGGCGGCGGTGATGGTCGGGATTTCGCCGCATTACCCATGGTATTTGGGCTGGCTTGCCTATCTCGCATGTCTGGCGCCCATCCCGAGCGTCATCTATCTCTCGGCCGCCAGCGTTCTGCTCTATCTCGACCCAGGGCGCGACCGGCTCCTCTGGCCGGCCCTCGTCTATGGCGGCTTCCTGCTGCTGGCCGCCGCCGATTTCAGCCGTGCCTTCCGGCCCCAGCCCGCGCCTCGCCCGGCGCGATAGGAGACGACGATGTCCGACATCCTCGCGCCATCGACCGGCCTGAAGGACCCGCGCCGCTACTTCGAGGCCGTCCGCACCCGGGCGGCGGTCGCCGAAGCCCCGCCGGTCTGCCTGTACCTGGAGACGACGAACCGCTGCAACCTGCTGTGCGAGACCTGTCCGCGCACCTTCGAAGCATTGGAACCGCCGGCCGACATGAGCTGGGAGCTGTTCACCAGGATCGTGGACCAGTTCCCGAGTATCGCCCGAGTGGTGCTGCACGGCGTCGGCGAGCCGATGCTGGTGAAGGACCTGCCGCGGATGATCCGCTACCTCAAGGATCGCGGCGTCTACGTGCTGTTCAACACCAACGGCACCTTGCTGAACCCGCGCAAGTTCCAGCAATTGATCGACACCGGGCTCGATGAACTGCGCGTGTCCGTCGATGCGGCCGACCGCGAGACCTACAAGCTGGTGCGCGGGAAGGATTTCTTCGATCGCATCGTCCGCGACGTCGGCAAGTTTACCGCTTTCCAGCACCGCGTAGGGGCAACGCACCCGAAGGTGTCGATCTGGCTGACGGGGTTGAAGGAAACGGTGCAGCAACTGCCCGAGTTCGTCCGCATGGCCGCCGCGATGGGCGTCAGGGAGGTGCACCTGCAGCGCCTGGTGTTCGACGATGCCGGGTTCGGCATGGCCCGCGCCGAGAGCTCGCTGTTCGAGCAGACCAAGGCCGAGGAGGAAGGCTACATCGCCGCAGCTCAGGCGCTGGGCGCTGTCCTCGGCGTGACGCTCGACGCGTCGGGAGCCACCGAGCCCGGCGTCAGCCTGAAGCAGCAGGACGACCAGCCCTGGTCCACCTGCCGTCGCCCGTGGTCGCTGATGTACTTCACCGCGCACGGGCGCGCCCTGCCGTGCTGCATCGCGCCGTTCTCGGCCCGCGGCTATAGCAACTACACGCTCGGCGACGCGACCCAGCAGAGCCTGCGCGAGATCTGGAACGGCGACCTGTACCAGGAATTCCGCACCTCGCTGCTCAGCGACGCGCCGCCGAAGCCGTGTGAGAACTGCGGCCTGCGATGGAGCCTGTAGCGCGCTGATGCCAGGCGTTTGCGTCGTCATCCCGACATTGAACGAGGCGGAGGCGATCGGCGGCGTCATCGCCGAAATCCCGCACGACCTCGCCGCCGACATCGTGGTGGCCGATAGCGGCAGCCGCGATGGGACCCAGGTTGCCGCCCGGGCGGCCGGCGCGCGGGTGCTGGAGCTGAACCAGCGCGGCTACGGCCTCGCCTGCGCCCGTGCCGCCGACAGCGCAGGCCCGGACTGCGACATCGTCGTGTTCCTCGACGGCGACGGGGCCGACCGCGCCGACCTGATGCATCGTCTCGTGGACCCGATCCGCGCCGGCACGCATGATTTCGTGATCGCGTCGCGCACCCGTGGCGTGCGCGACCCCGGCGCCATGAGCGCACACCAGGTGCTGGCAGGGCACGCGGCGGGACTGGGTATGCGGATGCTGTATGGCGTGCGCTACAGCGACATGTGCGCCTTCCGTGCCATCCGGCGCGACGCCTTGGCCGCGCTGGACATGCGGGAGATGACCTATGGCTGGAATATCGAGATGCAGATGAAGGCGGCGCGGGCCGGGTTGCGCATTCTGGAGATACCGGTGCCGTACCGCTGCCGCGCGGGAGGCGAGTCGAAGGTCGCCGGGTCGGTGCGCGGCACGATGCGGGCGGGCTGGCGCATCGTGACGACCTTCGCCCGGGTCGCCGCCTCGCCGCGGCCGATGCCATGAGGGGTCTGCCCGCGGTCGTTGCGGCACTGGCCTTGATGGCGACGGCGCCGGCCGACCCCGTGCTCGGCGAGTGGCTGACGCAGGGCCGCGACGGCGTGATCCGCATCCAGGGATGCCAGGCCGGCCTGTGCGGCACCGTGGTGGGCCTGACCGGCTTCAAGCCGGACGGCACGCCGCCGCGGGACGTGAACGGACGCTCCCAGTGCAACCTGGCGATCATCACCGACGCCAGCCGGTCGGGTTCGGGCGCATGGTTCGGGCACATCCGCAACCCCGAGGATGGACGGGTCCACAACATCGAGCTCTCGATCGATACCCAGGGCCGGCTGCAACTGCGCGGCTATGTCGGCATTCCGCTGCTCGGCCAGACGGTGGTCTGGACCCGGTACCACGGGCGGCTGACGCCGGATTGTTTCATGTCCTGATTTGCTCGTTTTGGAGCCGTGCCATAGAAGCCGGGCCCATGTGCGGCTCAGACCCGGCGACCGATCATGCTGTCACCTGACACGACCCATCTCAGCGTCTTGATCGGGGCGGACAGCATTCTCGCCCGGCGGTCGGGGGTCGGTCGGATGACGATCGAAATCGCCCGCGCCGCGCGGATTTCGGATGCGGTCAGCCGCGTCGACCTGATGATGGGCGGCAAGATCGTACCCGGCGCGTGGCTCGACGCCGAGCCGCCGCTCGACCCGCCTCCGTTGCAGCCGATTCCCTGGAAGGTCATGGTCGGGCGAGTGCCGGGCGTGCAGGCGCTGCGGCGGCTGAAGCATGGCGGTCTCAACCGGGCCATTCGCGGGCTTGCGCGCGAGAATGGCGGTGCGACCGTCTACCACGAGCCGAACATGATCGCCCACCCCATCCATCTGCCGACGGTGGTGACCATCAACGACCTGTCCTGGCACCACGAGCCGACCTGGCATCCAACCGAGCGTCTGCACTGGATTGCCCGCAACCTGCCCGACACGCTGCGCCGCGCCCAGCGGTTCGTCGCCATCTCCGAGTTCACCAAGGAGGTCGCCGTGCGCGACCTCGGGATTGGCGCGACCATGATCGACGTGGTCCCGCTCGCCCCGGCGCAGGAGTTCAGGCCGGTAAGCGCGACGGACGCCGCCGCCGTGCTCGCGCGCTACGAATTGGCCGACCGGGGCTACGTGTTCTCGATCTCGACGCTCGAGCCGCGCAAGAATTTCGACCGCCTGCTGACCGCGTTCCTGATGCTGCCGGCCGGGTTGCGGGCGACGACGCCGCTGGTCATCGCGGGGGGCAAGGGTTGGGGCGAGGTCCTGGCCCGTCCCGAAGCCGAGCACGCGGTCCAGGACGGCTCGGTGCGCCTGCTCGGCCACGTCCCCGACGCCGACCTGGCCGTGCTCTGCGCGCGGGCGGGCGTGTTCGCCTACGTCAGTCTGTACGAAGGGTTCGGCCTGCCGGTGATCGAGGCGATGGCGGCCGACACGCCCATCGTCGCGTCCAGCACGACGGCCGTGGGCGAGATCGCAACCGGCGTCGCCTTGACCGTCGATCCGCTCGATGAGGCCGCCATCGCCCAAGGCCTGCGGATTGTGCTCGAAGACCCAGCTCTCGCCGATTGCCTGCGCCAGGCCGGACGCAGCCGTGCGGCGGGATTTACCTGGCGCCGCACTGTCGATGCGCTGGCCGAAAGCTGGCGGCAGGCGCTATGAACGGCAAAGCCTCGTCGGTTCGAAGGCCAAATTTTACGGTTGCGGCACAGGGCTATACGATCGGTGGCACAGCGTACGGTGGAGGGACCGGTAAGCAGCCTATATGCAGCCAAGCCTGATCATGCCGTTTAGACCGGAATTGCGCTGACTGGGATCGCGTTTCCCTCTTCCGAAACGGGCATGATCTGTAATTCCAAGGACTCTGGCGAGTGTTGGAGGCAACCATGGGTCGGCGGCGAGGGCAGCCTTTAGATCAGGGTCTCCGCGATCGGGTGCTTGCCCGTCCGGACGCGACGCGGGCGGTGGTGGCGGAGCGGTTCGGTGTCAGCACGTCGTATGTGTCTAAGGTTCGGACCCGGCTTGGCAAGTTGGGTTTGTCGACGCCGGGTCCGCAGCACAACCACGTGCCGCTCCGGCTCGAGCCT
>JAABUX010003028.1_pt1 | contig 17683 bp, 17 predicted proteins | sample 5561851 | NCBI WGS metagenome assembly JAABUX01 (sample SAMN10711883, study PRJNA513361) | rock metagenome | isolation source: Antarctica rocks | place: Antarctica: Victoria Land, Richard Nunatak red sandstone | collected 2016-01-03 | reverse complement strand
GGCGCATAGCACGAAGACGAGCCACTGAAGACCACCCATCGGCCGGTCGTCGATGAGCGCGGTCACGTTGACGTCCCGAGGCTGGCGCATGTCGTTCATCCCGCATGGCTTGTTCAAGGCTTGGCTCGGCCGTCCGAGCGAAGGCGTTTGGGCCGGTGCTGGCCGTCAGGAGCCGCCGCGGCGCTGCGCCGCCTGGCTCTTCCACAAGTCCCAGGGACGCTGGACCTGGCCCTCGACCCGGCCCGTGCAGGCGCGTCCCTCCGCCTCGGTCAGGTAGGTGACCTCGCCCATCTGGCTGGCCTCGAGCTGGTAGCGCGCGTTCAGCTCGGCGTAGACGGCGCGGTAGACGGCGAGCTGGACGTTGCCCGCCACAACGGTCGAGCCGTGGCCGCGCATCAGCACGATATCCGCCCGGTCGAACTTCTCCGCCAGCGCGCGCCCGAGGTGGTTGTCGCTGATCAGCAGGTCGGTGCCGTCGCCGCCGGCCTCCCGGATCTCGAACACCGGCGCGTCCTGGCCGATGAAGCCGGCCATGTGAAACAGCGCGCGCAGCTTGGCGCCCTTGACCACGCTCAGCGGCACGATCGCGTGCGAATGGCTGTGCACCACGGCCATGATGTCCGGGCGGCGGCGGAACAGCTCGCCATGGATGAAGCGCTCCAGGTACACCTTGCGGCCGTTGGCGTTCACCGGGCTGCCGTCGAGGTCGTACTCGATGATGTCGGACGCCGTGACGGAGCCGGGTGCCATGTTGCGCGCCAGCAGGAAGCGGTCGGGCCGTTTGTCGTGCCGTGCGCTGACGTGCCCGAACGCGTCCACGACGCCCTGGTCGAACAGGATGTGGTTGGCGGCGACCAGCTCCTCGATCAGGACCGGGTCCGGCGCTCCGCCGCTCTCCCCGTGGTCGGCGACGGTGGAGGCGATCGGGTGGCCGTGGCCGTGGCCGTCAGGTGCGGCTTGGCTCATGGGAGGTCTCCTTCAACGGATCACGGCGGGGCACCCACCCTGGTCGAGCGGGCGGAAGGCCTCCGCCGCAGGGATGGTGGCGACGGTGGTGTAGAGATCGTAGGATCCGGTCGATTGGGCTGGCGCCTTGACCTGGAACAGGTACATCGCGTGCACCGCGCGGCCGTCCGGGCGGACCGTGGTCGGGCCGAACAGCGCATCGTCGATCGGGGCGGCGCCCATCCTCGCCACTACGGCGCGCCCGGAGATGCCGCCGGACGCGAGGGCGGCGCGCAGGTAGGCCAGCGTCTCGGAATACACGCCGGCGTGGTTCATCGTCGGCATGCGGCCGCCGTTGCGCGCGGCGAAGCGGCGGCTCCAGGCGCGGGTCGAGTCGTTGAGGTCCCAGTAGAATGCCTCCGTCAGCAGCAGGCCCTGGGCGGTCTGCAGCCCCATCGCCTGCACGTCGGTGAGGAAGACCAGCAGGCCAGCGATCCGCTGCTTGCCGTCGCGGCCCACGCCGAACTCCGCTGCCTGCTTGATGGTGTTGACGGCGTCGTTGCCCGCGTTGGCGGTGCCGATCACGTCCGCGCCGGAGGATTGCGCCTCGAGCAGGTAGGACGACAGGTCGGACGTGCCGAGCGGCGCCCGGACGTCGCCCAGCACGCTGCCGCCGTTCGCCGTGATTACGGCCGTGGCGTCGCGGATCAGGGAGGCGCCGAGCGCGTAGTCCGAGCCGATGAAGAACCAGCGCTTGGCGCCGCGCCGTGTCAGCTCGCGCGCGGTGCCGTTGGCCAACGCCCAGGTGTCGAAGGTCCATTGCACGGTCGTGGGCGCGCATTGCGGCCCGGTCAGATCCGACGTGGCGCTGCTGGAGGCGAGGAAGGCCCGGTCCTTGTCGCGCATGACCTGACTGACGGCGAGCGCCACTGCGGAGTTCGGCACGTCCACGACGGCGGCGACGCCGTCCCGATCGACCCAGGCACGGGCGATGCCGGCGCCGATGTCGGCCCTGTTCTGGTGGTCGGCCGACAGGATGTCGACCTTCGGGGCGCCGGGGCCGGCGGTGGCGGCGAAGTCCTCGGCCGCCATCTGCGCCGCCACGACGGAGCCCTTGCCGGACAGGTCGGCGTAGGGTCCGGACATGTCGTTCAACACGCCGATCCCGATGGTCGCGGGCAACTCGGCCCGGGCCGCGCCGGGTGCGAGCAGGAGAGCGGCGAGCACCAGGCCCGCCAGGCCGGATGATTTCATGCCGTTCCGCCCCCCTTGTCCTGTCGTCCTAGGCGGCTGCGCGGGCCAAGCTGGCGACGCCCTGCTTGTCGCCGCCATAGATCCAGGCGAGTTCGTCGTACCACTGCGACGGCGTCTTGGCCCGCATGATTGCGTTGCGGAGCTGCGCGTGTGCGCCGCCGGGATGGTAGATATGCTCGCCGATGGCGCGGGACTGCAGCTGCACCCGGGCGGTCCGCAGCACGCGCCGGGCGCGGTATGCTTCCAGCGCACCGTCGAGGTTGCCCGGGCGGGCGGCGACCTCCTCGGCCAGCGCCACGCCGTCCTCCATCGCCATGCAGGCGCCCTGGGCGAAGTACTGCAGCGTCGGGTGCGCCGCGTCGCCCAGCAGCGCCACATGACCGTCCACCCAGTTGTCGATCGGGTCGCGGTCGCACAGCACCCAGTACCTCCAATCCCTGCCGTGTCGGATGATGTCCTGCGCGCGCGGATGGATGTGCTCGAAACCGGCCATGACTTCCTCCTCGGAACACGGCTTGCCCGCGACCGGCTCGGGCGCGTGGTTGTGGAAGGTTACGACCAGATTGAACATCTTCCAGCCGGACAGCGGGTAGTGGACGATGTGGCACTTGGGTCCGGCCCACAGCGTCGCCGCGTTCCAGCGCAGGTCCTCCGGCATCATCTCCGTCGGGATGACGGAGCGGTAGGTCGTGTGGCCGGAGACGCGAGGCGCACCGTCGCCGACCATCTGCCTGCGGATGTTGGACCACAGCCCGTCCGACCCGATCAGCGCGGCGCCGCGAACCGTCTCGCCGGACTTGAGCCGGGCGGTGACGGCGCCACCGTCCTGCTCGTAGGCGGTGACCTCGCAAGCGGTGCGAAGCTCGATGCGGCCGTGGTCGCGGCAGGCCTTCAGGAACACGCCGTGCAGGTCGCCGCGGTGGATGACGGCGTAAGGGTTGCCGAAGCGCTGGCGGAAGGGCTCGTCGAGCGGGATGCGGGTGATCTCCTCGGCGGTCGTGGCGTCCATCAGCCGCAGATTGTCGATGAACACCGCCATGCCCCGGGCGGCGTCGCCGATGCCGAGGTCGTCGAAGCAGTGGAAGGCGTTCGGGCCGAGCTGGATGCCGGCGCCGATCTCGCCCAGCACGGGCGCCTTCTCGAGCACGAGGACCTGGATGCCCTTGCGCGCGAGGGCGAGGGCGGCGGCCAGGCCACCGATGCCGCCACCGGCGACGATGAACGGCAACGCAGGTGATGCTGACATGGTGCTACTCCTCGAAGTGTGCGTCGTGGCTGGCCGGCCCGTGCGGAAAGCCCGGCATGCCCCGCACCACGGGTCCTAGCGCACGGCGGCGATCCGCAAGGGAGCGGGAAGCAAGTCGTTGTGCAGGTTCGCCAGCTCGCCCAGCAGGCGGAGCATGGTCGCGCGGTCGCGTGGGACCAGCGGGGCGAGCAGCCGCTCCTGCACCCGGCGGACGGCTGGCTCGACCTGGCGCAGCAGCGCGGCGCCGTCCTGGGTGATCCGCAGCAGCTTGATCCTGCGGTCCCTCGGACACGAGTCCCGGGCGATCCAGCCCTTTGTCTCCAGCCGCTCCAGCACACCGCCGATCGTCGAGCGGTCGAAGGCGATCAGGGCCGACAGCCGCGTCGCGTCCACGCCGGGCGTGGCCTCGATCATGGACAAGGCCGCATACTGGACGGCCGTGAGGTCGAACCCGGCGCACTCGTCGGTGAAAATCGCCGTCGAGACTTGCTGGGCCCGGCGGATGAGGTGACCCGGCATCGTATGAATATCGCTCATGCCCGGCTGCTAGCAGACGGCCGGGGTTCGGCATACTGCATGGCGCCGTGACCCGGCTACTCCGCATCGGCCTGGCGCTCCGGCACCGCGGCGGCGAAGGCGGGCAGGGCCAGGCAGGCGGCCTCCCGCTCGCGCAAGCGCGGAAACGGCTTCATGTCGACGCCGAACCGTCGCGCGTTGCCGAGCTGGGGGACGAGGCAGATGTCGGCGAGCGTCGGCGCCGCGCCGAAGCAGAACGGGCCGGGCACGCCGTCCAGCAATGCCTCGCAAGCGGCCAGCCCGGCGGCATTGGCCTTCGCCGCCCAGTCCTTCGCGCCGGCCTCGTCGACGCCGCGCGCCCGGAGCGCACTCAGCACGCCAAGGTTCTGCAAAGGATGCGTGTCTGCCGACAGGATGAGCGCGAAGCCGCGCACGCGCGCCCGCGCTAGGGCGCCGCCGGGCAGCAGCGGTGGTGCGGGATGCGTCTCGTCCAGCCACTCGACGATGGCAACCGACTGGATCAGCGAGACGCCGTCGTCGGTGACCAGCGTCGGGACGAGGCCTTGCGGGTTGAGCGCCATGTAGTCCGGCGCACGCTGCTCGCCGCGGCGGAGGTGATGGGACACATGCTCGGCCGCCAGGCCCTTCAGCCCGAGCGCGATGCGGACGCGCCAGGACGCGGCGCTCCGGAAGTAGCCATGCAAGATCATCGCGACGCTCCAACGGCGTCTCCCGCGCCATTCCAATTGACGATATTGGAAAGAACGCATACGGTCAATCCAACAAAATGGAGGACGCGATGGACACCAACGTCACAGATGGCCACGCTACGGACACACCGGAGCGGTTGGCTTTTTACGACCGCATCGGGAAAGACAACCTCACGCCGCTCTGGACCTCGCTGGCCAACCTGGTCACGCCGGAGCCGCGCAGCCCCTGCCAGCCGGCCGCCTGGAAGTTCGGCACCATCCGTGCGGCCATGATGGAGGCGGGCGGGCTGATCACCGCCAAGGAGGCTGAGCGGCGCGTGCTGGTGCTGGAGAACCCCGGCCTGCGCGGCCAGTCCCGCATCACCACCAGCCTGTATTCCGGCGTGCAGCTCGTGCTGCCGGGCGAGGTGGCGCCCGCCCATCGCCATACCCAGTCGGCGCTGCGCTTCGTGCTGGAGGGTGACGGCGCCTACACCGCCGTCAACGGCGAGAAGACGATCATGCACGAGGGTGACTTCATCATCACCCCGCCCATGGCCTGGCACGACCACGGAAACCCGAGCGAGGCGCCGATCTTCTGGCTCGACGGCTTGGACATCCCCGTCGTCTCCTTCCTCGACACCTCGTTCGCCGAGCACCTGGACGTGGACGAGCAGCCGATCACCCGTCCCGTGGGCGACAGCGACGCGCGCTACGGCGCCAACTTGCTGCCGGTGGACCACAACGGCGGCGGCGGCTCGTCACCTGTGTTCAACTACCCGTACGACCGCACGCGTGAGGCGCTGGAGCACATGCGCCGGATGGGCGAGTGGGATGCCTGCCACGGGCTGAAGATGCGCTATACCAACCCGATCACGGGCAACCACGCCATGGCCACCATGGGAACCTTCGTGCAGCTGCTGCCGGCCGGGTTCCACACCAGCGCGTACCGTTCCACCGACGCGACGGTGTTCGCCTGCATCGAGGGGACAGGGCGCAGCGTGGTCTCGCACCGTTCTGGCGGCGAGGATTTCGTAGTGGAATGGGGCAAGCGCGACCTGCTCGTCGTCCCGTCCTGGTACAAGGTGCGGCACCAGGCGGCCGAGGACGCCGTGCTGTTCTCCTTCTCCGACCGCCCGATCCAGCAGGCGCTCCACCTGTTCCGGGAGGACCGCGGCAATGCCTGAGTTCGTCATCCCCGCACCGCCGACGCCCAGCGTCGCCGTGGCCGACTCCGCCGGGCGCTTCCCCGTCCGCCGCATCATCTGCGTCGGCCGCAACTACGCGGCCCACGCCCGCGAGATGGGCCGCGACCCGGACCGCGAGCCGCCGTTCTTCTTCCTCAAGCCGGCCGACGCGGTCGTCGACGACGGGGCAAGCGTCCCGTATCCGCCGGAGACCGGCAACCTCCACTACGAGATGGAACTGGTCGTCGCGATCGGGCAAGGCGGGTTCGAGATCGCGCCCGAGGCGGCACTCGGCCACGTCTGGGGCTACGGGGTCGGCATCGACCTGACCCGGCGCGACCTGCAATTGGCCGCACGCGAGCAGGGGCGGCCCTGGGATTGGGGCAAGGGGTTCGACCGATCGGCGCCGATCGCACCGCTCCATCCGGTGTCCGCCGTCGGCCATCCCAGCGCGGGCCGCATCTGGCTCGCCGTGGGCGGTGCGGTGAAGCAGGACTCGGACATCGCCAAGCTGATCTGGCCGGTGCCGGACATCATCAGCATCGCCTCGCGGTCGATGGAGTTGCAGCCCGGCGACCTGATCATGACCGGCACGCCGGAAGGCGTGGGGCCGCTCCAGCGCGGCGACGAGGTGGCGGGCGGCATCGACGGACTGGGCGGGATCACGCTGCGCATCACCTGAACCCGCCCGGCAGGCAAGAACGACAAGGGAGGAATCCTTGGCCGCAGACCTCAAGCTCGCACGCGAGCCAATAGATCGTTCCTTAGTCGGACCAACACCGGCGCTGCTTGCCGCGGATCGCCCATTCCGCGGCCTGTTGCGGCGGCGATCGGCGTTCGTGGCCGTGGCCGCCGGATCGCTGCTCGTTTTCAACCTGCTGCAGCCGGTGCTCTCGGTCTTCACCCCGGCGCTCGACGGCAAGGCGTTCGGCTTGCTGACCTGGGGCTGGGTCTACGCCTTCGCGCAATTCGTCGTCCCGCTGGCGCTGTTGCACGTCTACGTCGCACGCGCACGCCGGTTCGACGCCGCTGCAGCGGCGATGCTCGACCGGGACGCCACCTTGGAGCAGTCATCGTGACGCAATCCCTGACCCTGGCCTTCCTGGGCGCGATCATTCTCGCCGCGTTCGGCATCGCCGTCGTCGCGGCGCGGCGCAGCACGACGACCAACGGCTTCTACGTGGCCGAGCACGGCGTCGCGGCCTGGCAGAACGGGATGGCGATCGCCGGCGACTTCCTGTCCGCGGCCGCCTTCCTGGGCATATTGGGCGCGACCGCGCTGACCGGCCTGTCCGGCTTCTACATCGCGATCAGCGTGCCGACCACCTTCGTCCTGGTCGCCCTGATCGTGGCGGAGCCGTTGCGCAACCTGGGCAAGTTCACGCTCTCAGACATGCTCGCGGCGCGCTTCCCGGGCCGCGGCGTGCGGGCGATCGCGGCGCTGAACGCGCTTATCGTGAGCGGCCTGTTCATGGTGGCGCAGTTCGTCGGCGCCGGCCTGCTCATCAAGCTGCTCCTCGGCCTGAGCTACCCGGTGTCTGTCGTGCTCGTCGGCGTGCTGATGACCGCCTACGTGCTGCTGGGCGGCATGGTCGCGGTGACGTGGATCCAGGTGTTCAAGACCGGGCTGCTGCTGTTCGCGGCCGCAATCCTGTTCACGCTGACCATGGCGCGGTTCAACTGGAGCGTGGGCGAGATCTTCGCCCAGGCAGTGGACAAGATCGGCCCGCGCATGGTGACCCCGCCCCACGCGCCGACACTGGCCGGCCGCTTGGACTACATCTCGCTCAACCTCGGGGTGGCGATCGGACCGCTGGGCCTGCCACATGTGCTGGTCCGCTTCCTCACCGTCCGCAACGCCCAAGCGGCCCGCCGCTCGGTGGTGGTGGCGAGCTGGATCATCAGCCTCTTCCTGCTCAGCGTCGCGTTCATCGGCCTCGGCGCCGCTGTGCTCCTCGGCCCGGATGCGATCCGCGCCGCCAACCCAGCCGGCACGCTGACCACGCCCATGCTGGCGCAACTCGTCGGCGGACCCGTGCTGCTGGCGTTCGTGTCGGCGGTGATCTTCGCCACGATCCTCGCCGTGATCGCGGGCGTCGCCATCAGCGCCGCCGGCACGTTCGCGCACGACATCTATGCCAATATCCTGCGCCCGCGATCGAGCGACCGGGAGCGGCTGTTCGCCGCACGCAGCGCCGCAGCCCTGGTGAGCGGCCTGGCGATCGTGCTGTCACTCGGCGCCTCCCACCTCAACCTCGCCTACATCGGTATCATCGCCTTCACGGTCGCGGCGAGCGCCAACGTGCCCGCGATCCTGCTGACCCTGTTCTGGCGCGGCTTCAACGAAACCGGCGCCCTCGCCTGCCTCTGGATCGGGTTGCTGAGCGCGGTCGGCCTGGTCCTGTCTGGCCCCACCATCCTCGAGGCGGACGCGTTGTTCCCGCTCGCCAATGTCGGGATCGCATCCGTTCCCGCCGGCTTCATCGCCGCCTGGCTCGGATCGCTCTGGGGCGCCCGGCGGGCGGCGCAGGACACGGACTTCGACACACTGCTGGTTCGCGCCAGCCTGACGAGCTGAACGGAGGAAGCCGTCATGAAGCACATCGGCCTGATCATCCCATCCGTGAACACGGTGCTGGAGAACGACCTGCGGCTGTTCCTGCCGAAGGAAGCGAGGGCGCACGTCACGCGCATCCGGCTGACCGGGACGACGCGCGAACAACTCTCCCGGGCGCTGGACGCCGTGCCCGACGCGGCCTCGCTGCTGGCCGACGCAGGGGTGGATGCGATCGGGCTCGCGTGCACGGGGGCAAGCATGCTCGGCGGTGCCGGGGGCGAGCGGGCGCTCTCGGGGCGCATTAGCGCCGCCGCCGGTGTTCCGGCGACGAACACGGTGGAGGCTTTGCTGGACGCCTTCGCGGCCATGCGCGTCAACCGCATAGCACTGTTCAGCCCATTCGATGACCGATTCAACGCCGAGGAGGCGGCCATGCTGGAGGCGGCCGGCGTGAGGGTGGTGCGCACCGTCGGGCTGGCGATCGCCAACCCGCGGCGTTGCGCCAACGTCTCGCCCGAGGAGATCGCCGCGCAAGCGCGCGCGGCCGATCACCCGGACGCGGAGGCCATCTTCCTGAGCTGCGCCAACCTTCGCGGCCTGGAGGCCGCGGCGGCCTTGGAAGGCGCAATCGGCAAGCCCGTGATCACCAGCAACGGGGCCGTACTCTGGGCCATGCTGCGCCTCGCGCAAGTCGAAAGCAGGGTGGCCGCGGCGGGGCGCCTGTTCGACATGCAAGAGGAGTTCGCCTGATGGCCGACCAGTTGCACCTTGGGATCGTGGTGCCGGCATTCTTCTACGTTCCGTATTGGGCGGCGCTCGAGCAGGGGTTCTACGCGGATGCCGGCCTGGACCTGACGATCACCTCGTTCGGCGGCATCGAGCCGGTAACGCAGGCGCTGCGCGACGGCAGCATTCAGGTCGGCGTAGGATCGCCCGAACACGTCATCCACGACGTCGAGGCCGGCGGCGACCTGCGGATAGTCGGCGGCAACGTGAACCGGCTGACCCACGACCTGATTGCGCAACCCGAGATCAAGCGGCTCGAGGACCTACGCGGCAAGGTGATCGGCGTGTCGTTGCTGTCCGGCGGCACCTCGTCCCTGTTCATCGAGATCATGAAGGGCGTCGGGCTTGAGCACCCGCGAGACTACACGCTCGTCGCAGCAGGCGTCGTGCCGCCGCGGCACGAGATGCTGATGCGGCGCGAGATCGACGCCGGCATGCAGACCGATCCGCACAACTACATCGCCGAGGACGCCGGGCTATCGAACCTCGGCCCGGTTTCCCAGTGGATACCGTACTTCCAGTTCACCTCGGTCAACGTGCGGCTCGGGTGGGCGGAGAGCCACCCAGACGTGACGACTCGCTTCCTCGCGGCCTCGATCCGCGGCTCCCGCTGGATGGCCGACAACAAGGCGGACGCGATCGCCCTGGCGCAGCGCCGCATGGGAGTCGAGGAGCGGTACGCCGCGCGGGCGTGGCATGACCACGTCGGTGGAGACGTGCTGCCGCTGGACCTGCACCTCGACCGCCGATCGATCCAGACAGCGATGGACATGATCCGCAACGACCGCAGCGCCAGCTTCACCATACCGGGCGACGCGCCGCCCGGCCGTTACGTCGCGCAACGCTTCCTCCGGCAAGCACAAGTCGCGGCCGGGGTCCCCGAGCACACGCTGGCCTAGGGCGCCCGGCGAGATGGCCAGCATGACCGACCGCCGCCCCACGCCAGTCCTTTCCGGCGCACCCGCCATGGCCTGCGCGGCGGCGCGTAGACGGGATGCTAGTACAACGATTCCGTATAACCAGCCGCATGTGTGGACATCGGGTAATCGCGGTGGGGGCATAGGTCGTCCATGATGCTGCGATCCGGGCGGGTTGCCCGGTCTTTGCACCATGGGAGGCGGTTCAATGGCCCGGTTTGTTGGTTTGGACGTGTCGCAGAAGCTGACGGCGCTGTGTGTCGTAGACGAGACTGGTCGCAGGTTGTGGCGCGGCGGGTGCGCCACGGACCCAGGGCAGATTGAACGGACAGTCAGGGGGCATGCGGGAGGAGACGCCAAGATCGGCGTCGAGACCGGACCGATGACGCCCTGGCTCGTGCACGAGCTGCGCGGCCGGGGGCTCGATGTTGTTTGCCTTGACGCCCGGCATGCCAGCGCCGCCCTCAAGATGCAGATGAACAAGACTGACCAGAACGATGCCGAAGGCCTGGCGCAGATCATGCGGACAGGATGGTATCGGCCGGTGCACGTGAAGTCGCTTGATGCGCACCGGGCGCGTGCGCTGCTCGGCGCCAGGGCGCAGCTTGTCGGCATGACGACGCGGCTGTCGAACCACATCCGCGGCGTGCTCAAGACGTTCGGGATGCTGCCCGGCGCGATGCGCGGGCTTTCATTTGACCGACGCGTTGAGGAGCTGCTCGTCGACCGCGACGACCTGGCGCCGGTCGTCCGGCCCATGCTGGCGGCCTGGCGGCAGTTGCGCGAGCAGATTGCCGCGTTCGACAAGGCGGTGCGCGCGTTGGCCAAGGCGAGCCCGACCTGCCGCCTGCTGATGAGCGTGCCCGGCATCGGGGTGCTGTCCGTGCTGGCTTACGTGAGCACGGTCGAGGACCCGGCCCGCTTTGCCCGGTCACGATCGGTGGGCGCGCACATGGGGCTGACGCCGAAACAGTATCAGTCGGGCGAGGTCGACCGCAGCGGCAGGATATCGAAGTGCGGCGACACGCTGGCCCGCACGCTGCTGTATGAGGCAGCCGTCGTGCTCCTGACGCGGGTCAAGCGGGCCTCGCGCTTGAAGGACTGGGCGCAGGCGCTCGCGAAGCGGTCTGGCCCCGGCAAGGCTCGCGTGGCGCTGGCCCGCAAGCTGTCCGTGATCCTGCACAGCATCTGGAAGACCGGCAAGCCGTTCCGCTGGTCGGAGCAAGAGCTGCCCCAGGCCGCGTAGCGAGACGATCGAGATCCATCCAGGCGTTTAGCAGGGATGTGAAGGTTGCCCGCCAGGGCGAGGGTGCAGGCTGGCTGCGAGGGAGGCCGTTGGGCCATGTGGTTTCCACGTGAGCCCGTTGTGGACATTGCAGCGCCTGTGCTTCGGACCGGATGTTGCGGCGGCATACGCCGACCGCGGAGAGAACCGTGACCCTGGTACGGCGACAACAGCAGCAACAAGCAAAAGGCAGTTGACAGAGGAGGCGCGATTAGAGAACGGCCCCTTGGGTGCAAGGGGTCTGCTGCGGGGTTTGACGAGCGGTGCGACGGCGGTCATGTGTCCGGCCTTTGACGCGGCATGTTGACCGCTGGCCCAGATGGGTTCCGCGAACAAGCCCCAAACACGGATGCGGCATCGGGATGCCTGTGCACCAAGCGGGGTTCCCTGTTCGTCGGCTCGACCGATCATCATCTCCTGCAGCTCTCTTTGCACCCAGGCACCTGCGAGCGGGTCAGGCGACCGCGGCAGCCCCGGCCGCCGGCGTGGCGACCCTCTTGCTGCCCCGATACGCCTCCCCGGTCGCCATCATGGCCCACACGATGCGGGCCATCTTGTTGGCCAGAGCCACCGCCGCGACTTTGCGCGGCTTGCGCTCCAGCAATGCCAGCAGCCAGGCCGAGGCGCTCTTGCTCCCCGGCTTGGCGAAACGGATCACCGCCATGGCTCCCAGCACCAGCAGCTGCCGCAGCCGCTCGTTGCCGGCCCGGCTGATGCCGCCCAGGCGCTGACGCCCGCCGGTCGAGTGCTGCTTCGGCACGAGGCCGAGCCAGGCTGCGAAGTGCCGCCCGGACTGGAACCGGCCGGGGTCGATCGTGAGCGCCAGGGTCAGCGCGCTGACCGGGCCGATGCCGGGCACCTCGGCCAGCAGCTGGCTGACGGGGTTAGCCTTGTGCTGCTGCTTCATCCGGCGCTCCAGCTCCGCAATGCGCTCGTCGAGCTGGGCCACTTGCTCGCCCAGGAAGGCCAGCATCTGCTTGGCTGTGGCCGGCACGGTTTCCGCAGCAGCCACGGTCTCAAGCAAACCTGGCAGCTGGCTGATGGTCTTGGCTGCTATGATGCCAAACTCGGCGGCATGGCCACGCACGGCGTTGACCAGCTGCGTCCGCTGCCGGACCAGCAGCTCGCGCGCCGAGAGCACGATCGCCTCGGCCTGCTGCTCGGCCGACTTCACCGGCACGCTCGGCATGTCCGGCCGCGCCGCCGCCTCGCTGATCGCCTCGGCGTCGTTGCGGTCGTTCTTGCCGCGCCGGACGAACGGCTTCACGTACTGCGGCGGGATCAGCTGCACCGTGTGGCCCATCGCCGCCAGCCGACGCCCCCAATGGTGCGAGCCGCCGCATGCCTCGAGCGCCACGTGCGTCGGCGGCAGCTTGGCGAAGAACGCCTCCATCTCCGCCCGCCTCATGTCGCGGCGCAGGACCGCCTTCTCGTCCTGGCCCACGCCATGCAGGGTGAACACGGCCTTGGACGTGTCGAGGCCAATGCGCTTAAGGTTCATGCGGACGGTCCTTCAGGTTCGGATGTTGACAGCCAGACCTTGGCACAAGATGCCGCGGGGCCGTCCACCCCAACACGGATCGGGCGGTGGCGCTGATGCGCTGGGAGACGTAAGGGGTCGCCTCCTCCAACCCCGGATGTCCATCTTGCCGTTCAAGCTGAATCAGGACCGCCGTCATCACATTCCGCGCCAACGGCACAGGGTGACGAACTGGCCGGCATACGACGCCAGCCTGCGTCAGCGTGGCAGCCTGACGGTCTGGTTCACCGACGAGGCGATCGCGGCGTGGGCGGCCGCGCCGCGCACGACCCGCGGTGGGCAGCCTTGGTATTCGCCGCTCGCCATCCTGACGGCGCTCACGATACGCGCGGTGTTCCGCTTGGCCTACCAGCAGGCCGAGGGCCTGCTCGGTTCCATCATCGGTCTGCTCGGCCTCAGCTTGCGCGTGCCGGACCACACCACCTTGAGCCGGCGTGCGGCGACGCTGGATGTGCCGCGGCCGGGTAACGCCGACGCCGGTACTGCCAGTGAACCCATGCACCTGCTGGTGGACAGCACGGGCCTGAAGCTGTGCGGCAAGGGCGAGTGGCTGCTCGAGAAGCATGGGACGGCAACACGCCGGTCGTGGCGCATGCTGCACTTGGGCGTGGACGCCGAAACCGGCCGGATCGTGGCATCGACGCTGACCCGCAAGGACGTGGACGACGCGTCCCAAGCCGGACCCTTGCTCGATCAGGTCGCGGGCGCGGTGGCGTCGTTCACCGCCGATGGCGCGTACGACCAGGATCGCGTCTACGCCGGCGTTGCCGAGCGCCACCCCGAAGCGGCCGTGGTCGTCCCGCCGCGCGCGACCGCGGTGCCGAGCGAGATGGCTGAGAGCGCACCAACACAGCGGGACGGCCACCTCCAGCACATTGCCGAGCACGGGCGCATGGCGTGGCAGAACGCGTCTGGATACAACAGGCGCGCCCGGGTCGAAGCCACTATGAGCCGGTGGAAACAGGTGATCGGCGACGAGTTGCGCGCGCATACCGATGAGCGTCGGCGGACCGAGGTGGCGGTCGCTGTCCATGCGCTTAACCGCATGCTCGAGCTGGGACGCCCAAGCTACGTCCGCGTCGCCTGAACCTAAACGGCATTGGGATCAGCGCGCCCACATCCCTGATCCCTGCACCACGCTAGGCGGCGGAGCCGCCGGAGGCAACAGGCCCGCCTCGTCCAGCGCATGGCGGAACAGGGCGACCTTGCCATGCTCGGCATCGCCCAGCACGCAGCCAAACCGCACGCCCTGACCCCGCAGGCGGCCGATCTCGTCCAGCGCAATCCGCCACTTGGGGCGGCCCTTGACGTCGTCAGGCACCCCTGCCGCCCGGCGGCGGTCGGCGTCCTTGACCCAGGCGTCGGGCAAGAACAGGCGCAAGCCCACGGGCACGGGCACCTCGCCACGGGCCAGGGTCAGCGACACCACCGACTGGCAGTTCGCCCGCTTGCCGAGCTGGCCGCAGTATTGCCGCTGCACACCCACCGAGTGCCGCCCCTGCTTGACCAGCGCCGTGTCGTCCACGACCAGCACCGCGTCAGGCCCGCCCACAAGAAGGTCGGCCTGCTCGGCCAAGACCCGCTCCAAGCGGTCGTGCGGCCATGGCGAGGCGGACACGAAGTAGTGCAGCCCCTGCACCTGGCCCGGGCACACCCGCCCTGCCATGGGCTCCACGCTCTTGCGCTCGCCCGGCAGCAACAGCCCGCGCACATACAGCGGCGCCCAGCGCCGCTGCTCCGCCCGCGGCAGCGCCGCCAGGAACGGCTGCAACCAAGCATCCAAACGCCCCAGCCACGCCTGCGGTCCAGGCTCTGTCACCACCCCGCTCCATCATGCGTCAGGCTAGGACAACGCTTGGTCGCGATGAAAGTGGCAGAGTAGTGCTAATGACCGTGCGGCAATCCTCTGGAATTGCCCAAACCCTTTGCAACCGCCCTGTTTGCCAACAAGATATGTTCCGCAAACGAGGGGTTTTGCATCAACGATATTGAAAGGAAAGCCTGGTTATCCAGTTTTTCAGTATGTTGCAGCAAGGCGTGAAGTCTAGCACATTGAATTTACGTGCTTTTCAGATCGGCACTTTTGGCACGGAGGTTACGACAAGGCCTTCTCGATCGCGTTGAACCTGCGTATCTGACTCGGCTGCGGGCCGCGCTAAGCCTGGGTCAGCCGCCGCAGAGGTGCAAGGCCGGGGCCGCAGCCCCTCGCCAAACCGTCATTTCGAGGTTGCGCCCAGCCTCTCTTATGTTTCCCGGAAACAACCAGGGAGGGCCAGCAGGCATGATGATGATCCAGCGTGTTACGGCAGCGGCGGTGCTTATGGCCCTGGCCGGGTCGCCAGCGGCGGCACAACTGCCGAGCCTCCCATTCCCGAAGGACATGCCGCCGCCCGTGCCCTCCGCAAAGGCCGCACCCGGCCAGAAGCTGACCCCAGAGGCGCAACTGCTTTCCCCCGAGGACTTCGCCGCCCGACGCAAGCTCGGCGCCTTCATCACCTGCCTCAACGGCGTCACGGGCATCATTCCCAACCTCGCCCGCCCCTACCGCGACGCCTTCCGCGCCGTCAGCAAGGACCCGGTCAACGGTCTCGACCGCACTTCGTACACTTGGATGTACCAGTCCAAGTTCCTGTTCCACGGACCGGAAACGATGGGACACCCGCCAACCCAGGGGTGCGCCGACCGCCTGACCGCCGTCGTCGCCCAGCCGCCCGCCGACGAGCCGCTGGACACCCTCGCCACCGCATACGCCGCCGACCTGCGCAAGCTGGACGTCCTCGCCCCCAAGGTGGAGGCCTACTACAACGGCAAGGACTTCCGCGACGACGGGATGGCGCAGGGCCGCGAGATGAACGCCGAGTACGACCCCCTGCTGCAGCGCCTGCTGGCGGAGGGTCAAGAGATGTTCGTGCTCACCCGCGCGCGGGAGGCCGTGCTGCAGCAGCGCCGCCTGGACGGCATCGAGCGGCTGGACGGCAAGCAGCTTCGCTGGCAGGCCAACGCCTTCATGCTGCAGGCCCGCGCCACGCTGGATGGCCTGCAGGCCCTGGTCGCCACTAAGAAGGTGACCAAGCCCGCGGTCCTCGCGCTGGTCACCCCGTTGGAGGCGCACTTTACCGAGGCATCGGACTATGCGGCGGCGCACCCCGAGGAGAACAACGACGACATGAACCTCTGGGCCAAGATCGCCGATCACAGCTACGCCGCCGACCTCATGACCGCCGCCAAGCAGGCCCGGCGCGATGCGGACACCCCGACCAGCACCGGCAAAGTCTCCGACGACGCCGAGCGCATGGCCTACTGCTTCCGCAACATGCTGGACTACACCAACTCGTCCAAGCGCTGACCCCGGTCTCCGCCGGCCGGATACCCGCGAGGATGGATACAGCCTTCTGTACCTGCTCCAGAGGCCTCCCATAAGGAATATCAGGCCAAGCACCCGCGCGCTAACGTGTACCGCAGACGAGCAATTTCGAGACGCCTTCAACTCTTTACAGAATGCGCCTTCTGTAAAGAGTTGGGAGACTTCCAGAGCCCCTCGGCTGCGGTACACGTCCGCGCGTGGACGCTCGGCCTCTGGTGTTGCCATTCTAAACGTGGGTTTAGAGTTCATACACCCTCACCGTTGTCCCAAGCGGGTCAGCCGTGAGCCTGCGGCCAGGGACAGCCAGAGCGAATCGGTTCTAGGATGAGAGCCATGAGCTTGATCCGTTACATCGCGTCCGGTCGTGCCGCGCTGGCGGCGGAGGTCGTCGGCAGCGGCACCCCCGTCGTCTTTCTCCACTCCAACGTGTGCGACCACCGCATGTGGCACCCGCAGATGGACACCATTGGCGCCGCCCACAAGGCAATTGCCTACGATAGGCGGGGCTTCGGCGAAACCCGTACCGAGCCGGAGGACTTCTCTGCCCGCGCGGATCTGATGGCGGTGCTCGATGCCACCGCAAATGGCGAGCCAGCAATCCTCGTCGGCTGCTCACTCGGCGGACGCATCGCGCTCGATGTCGCTGTCCGGCACCCGTCACGCGTCCGTGCTCTTGTCGTGATTGCTCCTAACGTGGCGGGCGCACCCGAGCCGATTTACACCTCCGAGCTTGAGAAGCTAATGGCTCAATCAAAGGACGCCGATGCGTCTGGCGACTTGGACCGAGTAAACGCGATGAAGGCCCGCATCTGGCTAGACGGTCCACTGGCACCCGAAGGTCGGGTTGCCGGACCTGCCCGCGACCTATTCCTCGACATGAATGGCATCGCACTCCACGCTTCGCCGGTCGGGTCGGACGTAGATATCCCACCCGTCTTCCACCGCTTGGCCGAGATTGCGGTGCCGACTCTCGTGATTTGGGGCGACCTTGACTTCCCCCATGTCCAGGAACGATGCCGCTATATTGCAGCGACGGTGCCGAACGGATCGGGTCACGAGATGACTGGCACCGCCCATCTTCCCAGCCTAGATCGCCCGGCGCAGGTCACCTCCCTTCTGACAGAGTTCATCGCCCGGTATTCAGGCTGAGTGGCTGGGTTTAGAACCCATACACCTCGGCTGCCGTCCTCGGCGGGTCAGCCGCGGAGCAATGGCCGCAGACCATCTTGGACAGACGCGCTAGATTTGTCCTCTTATGCAAGCAAGGGGAATTTGATGGCCGATACAGCGAGCATACTAAACCTGGCACCCGGGCCGGACACAGCCACCACCTTCCCTGTGCTGAAAGGCCATGCCACCTGGACAGCTCTCGCAGTGCCGCCAGAAGGCGTCACCTT
>JAABUX010004473.1_pt1 | contig 17686 bp, 1 predicted proteins | sample 5561851 | NCBI WGS metagenome assembly JAABUX01 (sample SAMN10711883, study PRJNA513361) | rock metagenome | isolation source: Antarctica rocks | place: Antarctica: Victoria Land, Richard Nunatak red sandstone | collected 2016-01-03 | reverse complement strand
TAAGAAAGACTTAGGGATAATCTAAGTACCTATAAATTAGGGAGTTATTACTACTATTAAAGTATAAGGAGTCCTTAACTAGATAATAAACTAACTATTATATAAATTATTCTTATTCTTATTGTTAGCTAATTACTATTTACTTTTCTTAGTACTTAGTAGCGTAGATATATATAGTAGAAGCCCTCTTCTTAGCCTAATTTACCCCTATTAGAGAAGTATTTAGAGATAATACTTATTAATAGTAACTATTAAGTAGACTAATCACGAGGAATTAAATTTAGAATCGAATTTATAAAGTTATATAACGCTAAACCTATATAGGGTATAAGCTAGCCGTAAGTAGTTTAGTAATTTAAGTTAATACTAAAAATAACCTCTAAGTACTAAAAAAACGGTTAGTCTACTATTAAGGGATTATATAGTTAAATGTATTCTTATATAAAGTTATATACTTATTATAAGTTTAAAAAAATGGTTTTTAATATTAATAGTAAAGTCTATTAAGTTATTTTTAAAGTACTTAGAAGGCGCTTTTTCTATTTAGAGAAATAAGAAATTATAGCTCTTAAAGAGTTACTAGAATTTTAAATAGCTAGCCTAGTATTATTATTAAGATTAAAAGTAGTAATACCTAAGATAATAGATATAGTAATACTATCTAGGATAAGGATACTATTTAATAGTATAGGTAATATAACTAGATAGCTTTATATATTAGAGGAAGAGCTCCCTAGTACCCTTAATATTCCTATATAACTTAAGAGGTTTAATATAAGGCTTTAAGGGAAGGCTATTAACTAGTTAGCTTATATACTAAAGGTAGTTAAGATCCTTAGTAAAAAAGGAATGAATTATAAAAATAAGGAAGATAAGGAGATAGTTATTACCTTACTTAAGGAAGAATTCCTTAGAGAGACTTAAAGTATTAAATTTAATATTAATATAATAGACTAAATTAAGGTACTTTATTAGAGTTGTAATAAAGGCCTAGAGGCTTATTTTAAGTATATAAAATAACTCTTAAAGATAATAGGAGGTAGAGACTAAGTAGAAGAGATAGGCTCTAATATATTAAGTACACTAAAAAGGTATTAGCTTACTAATATAATTTATAAATAGATCTCCGGCCTTATAAATTAAAATTTATAACTTAGAATAATAGAATATAAGTTAGAAATAGTTAGATTATTATATAAGGTATTTAAGAAAGCTTAGATATATTTAAAAATCCTATATACGCTTAAGGATTTTATAGTAAAGAATTATTAGTAGTAGGAGCTAGAAGAATTGAGGGTATTTTATATAATAGTAGTAGTAAATAATAGTAATATAATTTAAGTATTTATATCTATAATAACTAGGCCTTAATATTAGGACTAGAAAGGAAATTTATAAGATATAATATTTTATCCTTAGAATAATAACTACTTAGGATAATTAATAGTAAACTTAAATATATACTTTAAATAAGATAAAGAGAATTATAATATAATAAGAGTTCCTTTTAAAGTATATAATAATTTATAGCTAATAGTAGCCCCTTTATAATAGATAGTAGTACTACTAGTAGTAGGTATTAGAAATAGCCTTATACTAAATTCTTAGTTTAATCCCTAGTTATTATTAGAGTAGTAACCCTTATAGAATTATAAGACTAGGAGTAGATATAGCTTATAAGATTCACGTAGAAACCCTAGATAATTAGATAGAAATTAAAGGCTACTTATAAAGCTAAGAAATAATTTTTAGTAGGGTAGTAGATTAATATAAGTAAGGGATATCTACCTAGAGTTTATTCTTAATAAATTATATAACTAAAAGATATTAGTAAACTTATAAGTAAATAGCTTAAAGTTATAAGAACCTTAGAAATATAATAGTAAAAGGCTATACCTATAATATAATAAACTTAGATATACTAGTCTAGAGTATATAAATATCCCCCTATTAAGGGAGGAGTAGTACTAGATTAGAAAGGAAATAGAGGACTATTAGGTAAAGTAAAGGGCTTATAAGGAAATAAAGGAGGTATAAGTTAATCTATCCTATCTCCCTACTTAATATCCTATATAGTGAATTATATAATAAAGCTAAAATATTAATAATAAGTCTTATTAGATAGTTATAAGGTAGATATTATTATTATAAAATAATAATATTTTATACCTTATCTTATTAGGAAAAGGATTAGAAATTCTAGACCTAAGGATTAAAGAACTAGAAGAAGAAGGGAATTCTTAGACTCCCTATTATAATTTAATATTTAAAGAGATTAACTTAATAAGTTACTTAATAAATATAAATACCTTAATACTTAAAGAGTATAAAAATAATACTCTTAGAGTATATAATACCTAGTTAGATATAAAGAGAAGAAAGAATAATAAGCTTAAAGAGGAAGAGTCGCCGCTACTAATAATTAAAGAGAAAACTTAGAGAAAGAGGATTCCTACTAAAAAGATAAGAGTTAAGAAAGAATTATTAATAGTTTATAAGTTAATTAGAAAACCCTAAGTAGATATTAATTAGATATTAATAAATATAATAATATTACTACTAATAATTTATATATTATAGATCTTACTATTCTTTAAAAAAGAGTTATAGAGACTTAATTAGACCTCTAAGAAAAAGGGGAAGAAGAAAATATTTAAAGATATGAATATTAATATTAAGGTAATAAAAACCTCTATTATAATAGAGTATATTAATAAAAAGAGTAGGTTTATACTCCTAAGGAATAAAAGCGTAGTTTTATTTATATACTATTAAAGACCCTGTAATAATAGTTTTATAAGATTATATATAAGGAGATAATAGTATAAGTAGTAGATATAATTATTTAGAAAATAGGTAGAAAAAGAATACTTATTCTTATATAACGTATCAAGGTAGATTAAAGATATAATATAATTATTATAAACCTATTATTAATTTTAGTTATAGATTTACCTATCTATTCTATCTTAGAATTTAAAAGTAAAAGGGTTATTATACTAGTAATAAATAACAAAGATAGTAAACTTAGGTATTAGATATATTTCTAGCTTAGCGTAGCTAGAATAGAGAGGAAGTAATAGGTATTTATCTCCCTTATAAATAATCCTAATATTACTATCTTACTTAGCCTCCCTTAGCTTTATTTAGTAGATACTAAGATAGGTATTATAAAGGGTAAATTAAATCTAGGTAATATAAAGAAGTATAAGATAATAAAAAGGATCTATCCTATTAAAATTAAGATTATCCTAATAATAATAGAAACTACCCTAGAAAAGTATTAACCTCTAAAGCTAATAGTAGAAGATATTATTAAAGGTAATAAGATTATTAATTTATATACTTCTAATAATAATCTAGAGAGTCTTTTAAAGGAGTCTAGTAATAAGAGTAGTAATAGAGATTTTAAATTAGGATCTAAAGATAGAGATAAAAAATCGGGAAATTAGAGGATCTCTAGAATATTATTAAAAACCTAAGGAATAAGGAAGGAAGTAGATCTACTTATACCTCCTCTTAGATATTAAAGCCTTAGGAGAAATACTTTAATAAGTATATAAATATAGGTAGAGTAAGTAATAGCTTTTAAATCTATTATATAAATATTAAAACGCGGATAATATTTTAAAAAATACTAAAATATAGATATATCTCCTAAGATATAGAGTATATATATTTACTCTACTAGGATAAAGATAAGTATATAGAAAGGTATAAAATTACCCTTATAACTTATAATAATATAGTTTTATATAATAATAAGGGGAATTTAAGGTTTTTTATAAGTTAATAGATAATCTATTAACCTATTAATTATATAGAAAGTTTTAATTTACTTCTTAAATAGGTAAGAAATAAAGGAATTACGCTTAGAGAAGTATTCCCTAGTAATAATATAAGATTATATCTTTTATAACTAATATAGATATATAGGGATATTAAAGCTAAGGAGGTTAAGGAGATCTTAGTAACTAATTTAATAGTATATAAGAATATACCTTATAATAGATTAAAGCTATATAAGGCTCTCTAAAAATATTTTATAAATAATAAAGAATAGTAGTTATAAAAGATAGTAGAGCGAGGTATAAAAGTAGGTTATTATAAGAGATATATAATAGTAAATAATAGGGTATCCTAGTAGAATACTAGAGCTATCCTAACTAATAAGGAGGGAAAAGTTAAACTACGCCTAATGTTTAATTATAATTTTATATATAAGGATCCGGTAGTATCCTATATAAGATTAGCGGTGAAAGTATATAATTTATTAGGATTACCTATATATATAATATTTTTTTAAGTAGATATTAAGTATAGATACTAGGTAATATCTATATACCTAGAGGATAGATATTTCCTTATATTTAGTATCCTAGGGATTAGCTAATTATAGCTAATAAGGATATTTTAAGGGATAAGAACTTTATTATTTATATTTATAAAATTAATAAATTTCGCCCTTAGGCCTATTCTACTACCTATTTTAAAGCTATTACTACTATAAAGTAATAGATTATATAAGTAGTTAGAGGTAGTATTCTATATTAATAATATCTTTAATACTTATAATTTATAGGAGAGATAATTTAGATTTCTTTATATTTACTTCTTCTTAAAGATATTATAGTCTTAATTAAAGCTTTTATTTTCTAAGCTTTTATTAGGAATAACTAAGGTTAGGGCCTTAGATAAGATATATAAGATTAATAGATATATATAAATTAAGCTAGTAACTACTAAAAAGATAAAGAACTAGCTAAGACCTTAAGAGGTTAATAGAGTTCGCGGATTTCTAAGAACGTATTAGTTAACTAGGAAGTAGACTAAGGGATATATTAAGATAGTAAGGCCTCTTATAAAGCTAATAAGTAATATTAAATAGATATAAAGGGAGTTAAAAGTACTCTTATTTTAACTAATAAGGAAAATATATATAATTAGTAAAGTATTAGTTTTATAAGATCTAATATTTATAATCTATATATATAATAATATATTAGGTTTTAGTAGAGGTTATTATATATAATAATTATAGAATAGTAAATAGAGATTAATAGTATATAATTTATTTACCTTTAATAAATTAGAAAGGAATTATAATATATATTAAAAAGAGCTAAGAGTTATTATCTATTTTAAATAAAAAATTCTCTTATATAATAAGAGCTAATAAACTATTAGTAATTTAAATAGATTATAAACTATTAATAGGCTTTATAAATAATAAGTTTTATAAAGATATCTTTACTAGATAGGTTATAAAGCTTAGATAGCTATATATATAACTTAAATATATTTAAGGGAAGGAGAATATTATTATTAATAGCCTTTCCTAAGTAATTTTTAATAATATAGATTATAAGATAGATAATCGGCTAGTAACGAGATCTACTTATACGCGGTACTAGCTATAAACCTATTACTTATTAATAGAGCTAAGAGGTCTTTAATTTAAATATAATTAAGATAAAATTAAGATATTATATAATAGTAGAACTCCTTATATAAAGTTTTTATATACGTAGCGAGCGCGCCCTTAATATATATAATAATACCTACCTTAATTCCCGCTAGTAGTATTAGCTCTACGTATAAGAGACTCTAGGTTAAGAGATAGAAGGTATTATATTAAGTAGAAGAGTAGGAATAATAGGTTAAGGCTACCTCCTTTAACTAGGAGGACTATAACTACGCGTAGGAGTAGGAGTAGTAACCCTATAATTATAGGTATAACTAGCAGGATTTTAATATAATCCGCTTTCTTCTATAAGTAGATTATTATATAACGTCGGTAATTTCTGAAAACCCGGAGGGGTACCCAGGGCCGGCCTGGGGCCGGCCCGGGCCCCTAGGGCCGTGGTTTGAGAAAGCTTGCCCTGGGGCGGTAGGGGTAGACACGAGTCCGCCCGGGGCTATAGGGGCCGCAAGGGCAACCTACCTAGCGCCCGGGGCCGCCCTAAGATTAAGCTTCCGGGCGCTACGTGATAGCGTCACGGCATCCTATAATTAGGCTTCCGGCCGCTAGGTGATAGCGTCACGGCATCCCATGATTAGGCTTCCGGCCGCTAGGTGATAGCGTCAAGGTACCCGCAATAGCAACGCTATCGCATCATTTAATATACCAAGTCAACATGGCTACTACGCCATCAACCCCTACCTAGGCCTACTCCAGTATATTACCCCCGCGTAGAAATTAGCTGAATCGATTGATTCCGGGGTCGCTTTTAGGGTGGCGTTGGGGGTGGCTCCGGGGTACGCTACCCGAGTCCCCCGTCGATTATAGAACATCAAAACTTTTAAAGTTCTACTTAGTAAGTAGTCACGTGACGTCGTTTCGCTTAGTAAGCAGTCACGTGATTTTGTAGAATTTACCAGCTAGTAGATTTCAAAAAATTTGCTTAGTCAGCAGTCACGTGACGCTACCCTTGGAGCCCGGAGCGGCCCCGGGGCCTTGCAACACGCTGCGACAGGCCCGGGGCCGGCCCCTGGCCTACGGGCCGAAGGCCTTTGCCAAGGGCATAGGGGCGAGTTGAGATCTTGCCGACGAACCTAGTACTAGGAAATAGTAATATAATAGCGGTAATAAAGTATATTTATACCCCCCTAATAACTTTAATAGCTCCCTCTTATATATTATAAAAAAGATACGCGGTAATTCCTAATAGGAGTATTATAAGCCTTCTACTAGGCTAGTAGTAGTAGCGACCTAGTATTATAGGTTAAATAGAAAAGGATACCTTAATATTAAATAGTATAAGAGAGGAGTAGCTAGGGTAGTAGTAGATTAGTAGGAGGGCTAAGGGTACTTATTAGTATTAATTAAACTATATAAGGAAGGGTAAGAGGGTAATTAAGGGAGTATAAACCTTTTAAGAGCGGAGAAAGGGGCGTAGCCCTAGTAAGAGAGAGGAGTATATAGATATTAGGATCTAATATAAGGGTAGTAATAATAGAGTATAAAGGAGAGGATAGTATATAGTATTTAAAGGCCTAGAAGCGTTATAATAAATAGGGTAGGTAAGAGAGGTTTTTTTCCGTAGTTTATAGTTTCCTCTTAATAAACTAGAGTTAGGACGCCCTTATTAGCTCTAAGTAGCTAGATAGTAGAGTATAAAATATGAATATAAATATAAATATAAGATAGATAATCTTATAAGAAATTTATTAAAGGAAGTAGAGAAGTATTAAGATAATAAGGTATAATTCTAGAAATCTAAAAAGGGTAACTATACCTATATATTAAAGTAACTTAGTAAGGAGGATTATATAAAGAGAGTTTAAAAGTAAGGAGAGGAGGTAGTTATTTAGATTATAAGATAGATAATAGTTACTATTATTAATATAAAGTTAGGGCTATCTATTCCTATAATACTAGTTACTATTAATAGGAAAATAGTAGATACTCTACCTTAAGGATTTATTATTCTATTCCTAAAGGATTATCTTAAGTTATATAAGGTAGATTATAAGAATAATAATTAGTATATAAATATATATTACTTTTATACTTAGTAGAGGAAACTAAAAAATCTAAATAAGTAAGAGATAAATACCTTTAAAAAGAAGGCTTTCTACTTTATATTTAATAGTTATATAAATTAACTAATATATAAGTTTAAAGATTAAAGAACTATATATATTATAAAGGGAGAGGTAAGTACCCTATTATAAGATATTTATAATAGGAGTAGGTATTTCTTTATAAAAAGAATTATAAATAATATCTATAATATTATCTATTAGCCTAGTATAGTAAAAGATATTATATAGTATATTAAAGGGTATCTACTATATATAAAATAGGTAAATATAACTAGAATAGTACTACTATTATTAATCTAAACTATAGAGCTATTCTACTTATTAGGAATAAATTATATTAGACTATTTATTACCCTAGATAGGAAATAAAAATATATCCTAAATATTATAAATTACTTCTTAAGAGTAATATTTCTAGAGGTAATAGACTTTACTAATATAGTTACTATTATAAGAATAATTACTAAATATCTTATAAGGGTACTAGTAGACTAACCGCGTTAGTTCTATTTAGAACCGAGTTTATAATTATTATATAACGCTAAACCTATATAGATAGTAAGCTAGCTGTAAGTAGTTTAGTAAGTCGGGTTAATACTTGAAAGGACCCCTAAGTACTAAAAAAACGGTTAATCTAGGTACTAGCTCTTAATACTATTTATTTTAATAATAGGACCTACTTTCTTAATAGGGAAATATCTTAATTCCTTAGGTCCTAGGGAATTATTATACTAGAAGCTCCAAGTAAAGTAAAATACTTAATTAGTATAATAGAAAGGTTTAATAATATCTTAATTAAGTATTTAAGAAAAGGAGAGAAGATATTCCTAGAGAACCTTAGAATATATCTATTTAAATATTAATAATTAATATTAACTTAAGAACTATAAGCTACCTAGGCTATTTACCCCTTAGAATTTTATATAATATCTAAGTAATAGAAGTATTTAAATAAGGTATATATATTAATAAGTACCCTAAAAAGTTAGTAATACCTAATTCTAAGGAAATACTACCTATTATTTAGGAGTTTATAGTAAAAAGATTAGATATTAGAGAATTAATTCTCTATTAGTCTATTTATATAAAGGACCTAATAAAAATAAGATATAATAAAGGGGTAACTTCTACTAAGTAATTATAATATAACTAATAGGTTATAAAAAATAATACTTAAATTAATTAGATTAAAGTTATCTTTAAGATAAACGGGGCTATTTATAATAGTAGGCTATATTAATAAGTAGGGAACTTTATATAAATTAATCTTAAAGAATAGGAAGGTTATAATTTATATATATTATAATAATTATCTAAAGCTTTATAAGCCGCGTTAAAGATATCTAAAATAATTAGGGGAAAAACCTCTAATTATTCCCTCTATAATTTAACCTCTAAATATAAGAAGATAGAGAAAGATATATATCTAGTAATTATAATTAATATTACTAAGAAGAGGTTAGATAATTACTTACCTATAAATATAGGGGAGGAGTATATAAGTAAGCCTATTATATTAGGGCTAGTTAATATATAATAAATATATAAATAATTAAGCCCCCTAGTTATTAGAAATTTATAAACGTCGGCAATTTCTGAAAACCTAGAGGGGTACCCAGGGCTAGCCCTAGGCCGCTCTAGGCCCCTAGGGCCGTAGTTTGAGAAAGCTTGCCCTAGGGCCGTAGGGCTAGACACGAGTCCGCCTAGGGCTATAAGGGCCGTAAGGGTAACCTACCTAGCGCCTAGGGCCCTAAGGGACGCGCTAAGATTAAGCGTTTAGGCGCTAAGTAATAGCGTTACGGAATACTATTATTAGGCTTCTAGGTACTAGGGAATAGTATTAAGGTACCCGTAATAGTAATACTATTATATTATCTAATATACTAAGTTAATATAGCTACTACGCTATTAACCTATACCTAGGCCTACCCTAGCGTATTACCCCCGCGTAGAAATTAGCTGAATCGATCGATTCCGGGGTCGCTTTTAGGGTGGCGTTGAGGGTGGCTCCGGGGTACGCTACCCGAGTCCCCCGTCAATTATAGAATATTAAAACTTTTAAAGTTCTACTTAGTAAGTAGTCACGTGACGTCGTTTCGCTTAATAAGTAGTCACGTAATTCTATAGAATTTACTAGCTAGTAGATTTTAAAAAATTACTTAGTTAGCAGTCACGTGACGCTACCCTTAGAGCCCGGAGTAGTAATTAAGGTAGCTACCTAGGGTACTATACTATAAATTATAACTCCGGTAGGATAATATACTTTAATTAGGAGTAAGGTATTAAGGGCCTTATTTACTTAGGCTACCTAAGGATTTAGCGTAGTAGCTTAAGGAGAGCTTATTATAGCTATAAAGGCTAATATAGTAGTAAGTAAACCGCATATACTAAACTTTACCTAGCTAGTTATCTTAGTAGGAGGTTTACTTACGAGAGCTTTATTATTAGGGTTAATAGGAAAGTAACCGGCTAGCTTATATTCAGCTACCTTACTAAGGACCTAGTTACGTATAAGTATAATAGGCCTATTAGTATTATTATAGATAAAAATATAAGATATCACGGTATCTATAATATAAGTATATAGGAAGAGCTTATTTAAAGTATTAGGTTTAAAAATTAAATTATAGTCCTAAGGTAAGTTTAATAACTAATATCAGGAACTAGCTATTAATATAGCGAAGTTACTATAAGGTAGAATAGTTATTTATTTCTTAGTAAAAACTAAGGTAGTAATACGGGGACCCTAACTAATAACTATAACAGGTATCCTTATATTTTAATAGGATCTAATCTTTATTAAGTTATCCTTAAAGTTAATAACTATTTACTTAGGCTTTAAGATATCTATAATAATAAGTACTTTTACTAATAAATTATCTATAACGTGGAACTTACGCTCTATTAAAGTAACTATTCTATTAAGGCTTTTAAAGAATATAGGAATTCTAGTAAATTTACTAGCGTCGTGCTTCTTATAACTAATACCCCTTATAGTTATAGGTGTCGGTATCTTTTCTATTAAGGCCTATAGAAACCTAGTAAGTAAGAAGCCTTAATTAATTAGGCTTACTTAAGTACTAGTATTAGTATAGATATAATATTTAACGCTACTAAAAGAGAAGGTAAAAGGTACTATAATATAATAATACCCCTGAAAGCTATACCCTTTAATAGTAATATTATTAGAATTAGAGCGAATAATAGAGGATTTAACTAATAGTTTACTTAGCTTACCTAATCTACTAGAGGTAGATATTATAGAAGGCTTCACCTTTAAGATATAGCTAGATTAGATATATCTATATAAAGTATTATTTAATTTAAATATAGAGGTATAGGTATAATATATAGGTTCAGGTAGTTTAGGATTTATAAAGTAGTTTTCTACCGTGTTATTAATACTTAATTTATTAATAGTAGTAGAGCCTAAAGGCTTTAGTAGAGACTAGTCTTAGTCTACCTATTAATCTACCTAAGACTAGTTAATACCTTAATAGTACCCCTCCTTATAAGTATCATATTATTCCTACTTATTAAGGACCTTATTATCTACTTCTTTATCCTTAGCGGTTACTTAGTAGGCCCGGTTACTATATAGACGCAGAGTATTTACTTAGAAAGGCTTATTCTAAAAAGGTAGCTTGCGGTAGGGATTCTTATTATTAATATTATTCTACTATAGAGATATCCTAGCTATTACGTTTACATTTCCGCTGGTAATTTATAACTATTAGCGACCTCTAGGTAAAATCCTTACTTAGACGTTTTATAGTTACTATTAGTTATTATTACTATAGTTCTATAAGTTATAGAAAGGATTACTAAATAGCCTATTTCTATAAGGATTTAATAGGTTACTATAAGGTCTAAAATTATTACCGTACTAGCTATTCTACTAATATAGATTTAAATTAAAAGGAGGATAATTAAAATTAGAATTCTACTAACCTTATTTACTACCTTATAACTATTACTTATTTACTAATAGTAAGGACCTTATTATATCTATAGAAGGCTTCCTATATAAATTAAACTAGATGTCTTTCTTATAATAAAGCTCTATAAGAAGGCTACTAATAGTAGACTTCTTAGTTAGATAAGGTAAGGTCTATTATAACTCTCCGTCTATATATTTATATACTAACCTAACCTATACCTCTTTTATAGAAGTAAAGCTAGTATTTTTACTATTAAGAATAATAGTATTAATATAATTAGCCGGATTAAAATAATTCCTTATATCTTTAATTATATATTAGACTAATTTAAGTAAAGCTAGTAACTTACCTAGGGAGTTATAAAATCTTACTTTAAGACTCTTATACTATTAAATAATACTATTAGGATTATTATATAAGCTAGAGTAGCTAAGTTTATTAAGCTAGTTAGTATACTACTTATTAGTAGTACTAAGTAAATAGGAATCTATATTCTACCTTAAGATGGTAGGATCTATATTAGCTACCTTAACTCGGAGATAGTTAATAAAACTAAAGATATTATAATAGATATTATAATTATCTTTCACTTTAATAGGTATTACCTATAGGTTAGGATTAAAGTATCTTATATCCTAGGGCCTAAAGGTAGAGGTAGAGGTAGATAAACAAGGTCCTTATTAAGGACCTACTATAGTAGGTTATAGACTACCTAGTTATATCTAATTAAATATATATATAGCTTAGGTAATAATACTAGCTATTTTAGATCACTAGGCCTCTAAGAAGGTAGCGGTAGCTATACTTAGTACTAGTATTAGTATCTTAGACGGCGGTAGTATTAATATAGGTTTAAAGCTTATAGGGATAATATTTACCCTCTTAAGCTTAATATATTAGACTTAAATATTAATATTAAATCTATTAATTATTAACTACCTACTTAGGCGGGAAGCGTATTATAGTAGTAGGTAATAATACTTACCTAGTACGCTATAAGGTAGTAGATGTAGTAGATAACTCTAAGGTATTATTATCTTTAGGGTTAAGAGGTAAGTCTTCTAGCTATAGGTAATATATAGTAAAGAACTTAAGTACTCTCTAGGACTTTACTATAAGCTTATTAGTAGTAGGGCTACTACTCTTAAGAAATAAATTAATCTTATATAACTAATAGATTACTTAATTAAGGAGTACTAGATTAGGAGCTAGCTTATTAATTATATACTACTAGTAAGGTAGAGTAATAGTAAGTAGTAGACGTTACCTTTGACTTTAGAGGAGAAGTAGTAAAGGTAATAGCAGGGGACTATAAAGGTAAGGAATAAGTAAATATACCTAGATATAGTATTTCTAGTAATAAGGGCCTTAATACCTTATTATTTACTTTAATAGCTAATAGACTTAGCTTAGGAGCTAATAGACTAGTAGCCTTTATCTAATAGTAGGGATATAATAGCGGGGAGCGGAAGGCTATTAAAGACTAGTACTATAAGGCTAGTACTACTAGAGCTAGTAGTTCTTATTAATATAGTTATAGTACTTAGTAATATTAGAATAAGATCTATAATATTACTACTATATATTATAACTAATTTATAATATAGAAAGAAGATGTATTCTCTATATATAGGAAACCTACCTAAGTACGTAGAGTGCGGAAGCCTTCTGTAAGGAAGGCGCGCTAATTAATAATAGCGATAATAAGTAAGTACCTATAGCACTATATTAATATTAAGATCTACGGCTCTATTAAGTCTATTTCCTATCTATATAAATATATTTATTAGGGACCTAATTAGGCTAATATCTCCCTTACTAGGAATTATACGTATAATAATAATAACCCCGCTCCTAATAGTTAGCTGTAATAGTAAAGGGAGTTAGTAGATAAGATTATAAAGTTTTAGTCTACTTACTAGATTAGGTCTATTAAAGCTATCTAGAAGATACTCTTATTTAGTATAAGTATTATAAAGCCTTATATAAAGTATTTATAAATCTACCTCTTAGATTAATAGTATACCCTTTTTAAGCCGGCTAATAACTAGGCTACTAATAAGGCTATTAAATAAAAGCTAATAGATAGTAATAAGCTTTATAAGACTATATTAATAGAGTTTTTAATATAAATTATCTTATTAAGGAAGCTTATAATAATAGTTAGCTATTACCTTTTATAAAATAGAATAGGAAATATCTTACTATTATAAGGGATCTACTTAACTATTTATACGCGGATTTTCCTAAGGTCTTTACGTAGAATAAAAGAAATAAATATTAGAGAATATATAAAAGGGGGGAGACTCTTAGGTATATTTACTGGCCGGAAAGATATAGGATATCCTACGGGATATCCCACGTGGGATGGTATGGGACCGTGGGATGGGATAGGTAAATTAGGTCCTAATCCCATATCTTTATAAAGATATAGGACGGGAATAGGATGGGATTTTTTAGTAGGATAGGATATTTTTAGGATATTCTATTATTAGTAAGTATATAACGTAGTATTTAAAAAAGATTATTTCTAGAAATATTTACTATCTAGAAAGTTATAACTAGAAAGCTGACTAGAAAGGTAAATATTAGCTTTCTAATTAGCTTTCTAGCTATAGCTTTCTATATAGTAATAATTCTAGAACATTTTTAGGGAATCCTACTATTAATAAGTATATAATATAATATATTTTTAAAATTTTCTAGAATCATTACTATATAGAATGCTATAACTAGAAAGCTGACTAGAAAGGTAAATATCAGCTTTCTAGTTAGCTTTCTAGTCATAACTTTCTAGATAGTAAATATCTATAATATTTTTTTGAAAAATGCTACGTCATATACTTACTAGTAATAGGATATCCTAAAAACATCCCATCCTATAAAGTAGTCCCACGAAAATCCTATCCCGTAGGATTATCCCACGAAAACCTATACTATCCTAGAACGGGATAGGGCTAAAATAGCTAATCCTATACTATAGTACAGTATAGTAGGCGAGACTAATATCCCATACCATCTCATATCTTTCCAGCTAGTAGGTATATTAATTTTATTAGTCTTAAAACTAAGAATCTCTACTATTACTAACTATCCTCTATTATATTAAGGGGGCTATATTATTTAATAACCTCTAGATAGTAGATAGCTAGCTAATAGGATAGAAGGAGGCGTATATAAAGCTTAAATTAACTAAAAATAATAGATATATTAATAAGATCCTTAATAAGGGAAAGGATTTTTAAGGAGTTTATAAGTTATATAGTCTATTTATATTAGTATTAGTTAAACTCTAACCTACTAATACCCTTATATTATAGAATAAGTATAAGGAGTATATCTTAAATAACTATTTATACCTCTTATAATAAGATTTTTTAACGCTTTAAATACTAGATAATTACTATAAGTAATAGTTATTTATAGAATAGTATACTCTTTACCTAATTAATAGCTAATTAGAATATTAATTAACCCCTAAATATAGAAAGGATCTAACCTAATATAGCCTACCTATTCTAACTATCCTATTTATAGACCAACCGTCGAGTCGGGTTTCGGTACCATGAATTGGTACCGACCCGAGTACTTGGTACCAGTTTAGGTACCAACCCGAATACTTAGTACCTACTTCCGGTACCGACCCGAAAAGCCCTCGGTACCTTGGCGAGTCGATTTAGACTTACCCGACTCGCCAAGGTATCGCTAAGACGCTAAGCCCCTAATAAAATAGTAAGGGACACTAATTTTTTTCTAGAATTACCTCTATTCTAAAATTAGATTTTTTTAAATTAGAATTTAAATACCCCCCTTGATTCCCTAGGGATATATATTACCTTTTTACATTACCTTATTTACTTTTTAGAATTACCTAGGTAATAATAATAATAATAATTAATAATATAGTAGTAAATCTTATATATAGTAAGAAATACTACTATAAATAGAAAATATTACTAATATTATAGTCTTTATTTATATAGGGATATATATTACTTTTTTGCATTACCTTATTTACTTTTAAAGAATAACGTAGGTAATAATTATAATAATAATAGAAAAAAAATTAGAAAATATACTAAGAAATACTACTAAAAATAGAAAATATTACTAGAGAAAAAAGTCTTAGCGAGTCGGGTTAATACTTCGGTACTAATACTTAGTACTACCCTGTAATATTAACTTAAATACTTAGTACTAACTCTTAGTACTAACCTAAATACTCGGGCCAGGAATTTAATATTAACTCGCTAAGAGTCGAGTCGGGAACCCGACTCGAGTTTAAAGTACTAACCCGACGCGGTTAGTCTAATCCTATTTAATAATTTTAATAATATTTTAAATAGACTTTTACAGGAAGAAATATCTTACTAAATTACCCCTAATAAGGCTAAGGTCTTATAGAATAGGCTAAATATTAACTAATACTATACTACTAATTAGATTATCGCCGCTATTAATACTAATACTAATAATAAATTTAGTACTCTAGGTATACTATTCTTCCTTAATAGTACTAGGAGGACTAATAAGATAATAGTTTAAAATACTATTATAAAAAGGCTATATTCCTAGTAAAAGGTTACTTTAGTAGTAGTATCTTCTAATATTATATTAATACTATTATAAGGAGGTTAGACTACTTACTTATAATTTAAGATACCCCTAGACTTAGATACTACCTCCTTATATAGGATTAAAAAGGGGACTAATCTTACTAAGCTAATTAAGCGAGCTTATATTATCTTTTAGGATAAGTCTCTTATATAAAGTTAATATAATATAGAAGCCTTAGTAGCTCTTTATAGAAGCCTTCTACAGATTATATCGTAATAATATACTAGGAATAAAAAAAGGTATTAACGCCCTCGTTAATATATAAGGTAAGAAAGTAATAATAAGGTAAGAAGGTAATTATAATACCACTACCTTATAGTTATTTACTAGGTCCTAGGTATTTCCTAATTCCTTAATATTTCACTATTAATTATAATAGGCTGTATAACCCCTCTACCTTACTAGGTATTCTATTACCTAGCTATAGCCTTTCCTAATAAGGCGCTTATTAATTAGCCGTTCTATCTTAAAGGATTTAGTACTATTAGTATCCCCTTTAATAAATATAGAGGGCGGCTCTTTAGGTTAGGGCTAAGAGAATAGGTTATTATCTAGGTACGACTCTAACTAGGCTACGGTAAATATATTATAAATTCGCTAGTATATAAGTATAGCTAGGCGGTAGGCTAGGTAGCTAATATACTTAGTAATCTTAAAGGGACTAATAAACTATTAGCCGTATTTTCTACTTATAGTAGATAGGATAGAATACCCGCGGTAAAGACGGAGTTTTATACTATCTCTTATACGGAAAAACTAAGGTTAATAGCGGCGATTATAATAGAATTTAGAATATATTTAAGTAAATATAATTACGTCGGAGGCCTAGAGACGGGTAATATCCCTTAATATAGCCTATTCTTTATAGGTACTAAGGTCTAGCGGCTAATTAAGCGAAAACCTATAGGTAATATTATTTAGGGACTAACTACTAGGGGTAGAGAGCGAGTTATTATAGCTTACCTAGATTACTAGGATAGTAATAGGCTAGGAAGCTATATTTTCTAAAGTAGATATCTAGAATTATGAGGTAATTTCTATAGTTTAGTTAGTACGCTTACTAGAGCTATTAGTCTACGGGTAATAAGTAGTTAAGTAAAGAAGTTTAATACTAAGCTTATTAAATAAGGTAGTCTAGAGTTTACTTAAGAATTTATAATCTCTATTAGAGATTATTTACTTAGAGAGACCCTAATCTACTTTATATAGTCTCCTTAGTAACCTATTAGCCTAGTCTACGGCGGTAAAGGTAGCTTTCCTAGGAATTAATATAATTTTTTAGGAGAATTTATTTATAACTATTAATATAGTATTATAGCCTTTTATTAATATTAGTAAGGTAAAAATAAAATTAATTATTAATATATAGAAAGGTACTAGTAGTAATATTATTAGCTATAGTAAATTATAAGGTAGATAGTATAGGGTTTAATACAATTAGTATTATAGATAGTAGCTAAGAAACTCTTAAAGCTTCTTAATAAGGCCCTTAATATACTATTACCTAGATAAGACTTTATAGTATTTAGTAAACCTTATATATTCTAAATATATAATCTTAAGAAACGCCTTAATAGCTA
>JAABUX010004472.1_pt1 | contig 17687 bp, 19 predicted proteins | sample 5561851 | NCBI WGS metagenome assembly JAABUX01 (sample SAMN10711883, study PRJNA513361) | rock metagenome | isolation source: Antarctica rocks | place: Antarctica: Victoria Land, Richard Nunatak red sandstone | collected 2016-01-03 | reverse complement strand
CCCCAGCCTTCCGATGCAACAATGTTGTTTTAAGCGTACCCTACCCCCCAAAAGTTTGCAAGGAATCGAGGAAAGGTTAGCCAGTTTGGACTGCTCAACGGCGTGAAGTCATTGGTGAGGTGGTCTCTAACGTACCGCCGGATCACAGGTTTCCGTTTGTGACGATTGTGACAAGCGATATCTATGATCAGTTCTCCAATCTCAACCGCTCGTCGGTCTTTCGATTGAACATCGGCATCGGCAAGCAGACGTTTCGCTCGCTCTTCGGCGAGCCTCAGCTACCTTCCGGCAGGGACAGCGCGGCTGAAAGCGGCGATACCTCTAGCGACTACGACTTCACCGTCCTGGATCAGTTGATGCCTCACCCTGTGTATGGCCGGATGTACTGGGTGTGCGTGCTCAACCCCAGTGACGAGACGTTTGAAACGAAAGTGCGGCCGAGGCTTACCGAGGCTTATGAACTGGCGGTGAGCAAGTAGGGGTCAGCGCATCCAAACCTGAAAACTGTACGCTAAGGTTGGGGCGTGTTGACCCCTAATGACTAGTACTTATATCAGTTTCCATCCCGAGAGTGCCAGCACAATCGCCAGCACCGGGCGCAGATAGGCGTCGGGCACATACTTACTCAACCTGCTGCCGATAAGCACGCCGGGGAGCGAGCCAATGAGCAGGAGGCTGACAATGGTCCAGTTGATACCGCCGCCAAAGAGGTAGCCGATAGATCCTGCCAGCAACATCAAGAGGGCTTGGAAGACATCTGTGCCGACCAGTTCTTTGGGCGTGATTTTGGGGTAGAGCAGAAAGAGCGAGATAATGATGAGCGTGCCGCTGCCAACTGAGGTTAGACCAACCAGGAAGCCAACGGCTGCACCAATCAGCACGGTGATCAGTGGCTGCCAGTGCGTCTCCCACCGACTGGGGAGAAACGTCTCGCTATTGCTGGTCTGCTGCCTGCGCTCTATCAGGTACGTGAGCAAGGGTTTCAGTAGCAGGGTAGCAGCAACGAGGAGCAATACCACGCCGATGGTGTGGATGATGATAGTATTGATAAGCATACCAGAGTGTTTGTGCACATATTGCACAAGGAAAACGCTGATCAGCGTGGCGGGCACACTGCCCAGCGCCAGCCAGAGAGCGACCTTAAAATTCACAAACTTCTGTTGAATATGCACCACCGAACCCACGGCCTTGGTGACCGTCGAGTAGGCAAGATCCGTGCCGACTGCCCAGATTGGTGGCACTTGGAAGATGAGCAGCAGGATAGGGGCCAGCAGCGAGCCGCCCCCCATGCCGGTTAAACCAACCAGAAAACCTACAAGGAGTCCCGCCAGGGAAAAGTGCCAATCCATATTGTTTTCAACTTCTTTCCTGAGTACCAGGTATCATGCTTCCATAGCCTGCATCGCCTCGATCAACACCTGCGCCACCTCTGGTCGTGAGAATTCACGAGGCGGAAGCTGGCCCGCGCGCAGCATCTGCCGTACTTTTGTGCCGCTCAGCGTCACATGGTACGAGGCTTCGTGTGGGCAGGTCTTGGACGAGGTCATCGCGTCGCAGGCACGGCAGAAAAAAGCGTGGTCGAAGAAGAGCGGGGTGATGCCGAACCTGGCTGTATCAAACTCGGCGAATATATAATGTGCATCATAGGTGCCATAGTAGTTGCCCACTCCGGCGTGGTCGCGCCCAACGATAAAGTGTGAGCAGCCATAGTTCTTGCGCATCAGCGCGTGGAAGATGGCCTCGCGCGGTCCGGCGTAGCGCATGGCCGCCGGGAGCACCCCCAGGATCACACGCTCTTGCGGATAGTAGTTCTCCAGTAGCACCTCATAGCAGCGCATGCGTACATCGGCGGGGATATCATCGTCCTTGGTGGCCCCGACCAGCGGATGCAGATAGAGGCCATCCACCACCTCCAGCGCGCACTTCTGGATATATTCGTGCGCTCGATGCACCGGGTTGCGTGTCTGGAAGCCCACCACGCGTTTCCAGCCGCGCTCGGCAAACAGCTGACGCGACTGCGTGGGGGTATAGCGGTAGCGTGCAAACTGCTGCTCTGGCAATGCTACCACACGTACAGGTCCACCCAGCAGCACCTCGCCCTGCTGGTAGAGGACGCTCACGCCAGGATGCGCCTCATCCGTGGTACGATAGACCTGTGTGGCCTCGGTCTGCTTGTCATAGCAATACATCTCTTCTACTGTCAGCACTGCCAGCAGGTGGTCCTGCTCATCAATCAGGGCCACCCGTGATCCCTCTTTGAACTGCGCCGCCTGTTCAGTGGTCGCCGAGAGCGTGATGGGGATGGACCAGGGGAGTCCGTTGCTCAGGTGCATCTCGTTGACCACGCTCAGGTAGTCGGCGCGGTTCAGAAAGCCCTTGAGGGGGCTATATGCCCCAATGGCCAGCATCTCCAGGTCGGCAGCCTGCCGGGTCTGCACGATGAGCCGGGGCAGGTCACGCGTTTCTTCTCGCAGCGCCAGCTGTTCATTCTGCTCGGCCAGGTTCACGATCAGTGCTCCGCCATGCGGGGTGATTAACGCGTCTGTCATGGCAAGCTCACTCCTGTGGTGACCTGTGTTACAAACGTAGGCTCCAGATAGCCCATCTCGACCAAGTGACCAAAGATATACGCCAGGCTCTCTGCCAGCGTCTGATGAGCCGTGTCGACTACCAGATCGGGGTGCTCTGGCTCTTCGTAGGGATCATCTACGCCGGTAAAATGCGTGATCTTTCCCGTATCGACCAGCTTGTAGAGGCCTTTGACGTCACGTTCGCGGCAGACCTCGAGAGGACATTTCACATAGATCTCGACAAAATTGTCGATCTCGTTGCGGGCCCAGGCACGCGCCTCGCGATAGGGCGCGATGGCCGCGGAAATGCTAATGACCCCGTTGCGCGAGAGCAGTCCACAGACAAAAGCGATGCGCTTGATGTTGGTGTCGCGGTCCTCACGACTAAAGCCCAACCCTTTGCTCAGATGTGTGCGGACCGCATCGCCATCCAGAATCTCCACCTTGCGCCCGGCGCTTTTCAGCCGCTTAGCTAGCGCCTCCGCCAGAGTGCTTTTGCCTGCCCCCGACAGGCCTGTTAACCAAATAGTAAAGCCTTTTTCTGTCATTTATATCCTGCTTTCTTTTCTTGTTCACACACTTTGAGTGCCTCCTGCACCTGAACAGCTAGGTCACGTCGACAGACCAGCAGATCTGGGAGCCAAGGGCTGGGCTGATTGTAGCGTAAGGGGCTGGAATCGAGGCGTGAGACGTGTAGGCCAGCCGTGACAGCCACTCCTACTGGGGCTGCGGAATCCCATTCATACTGCCCACCGGCGTGTACATAGAGATCGGCTTCGGTGAGGGCAACCGCTATAGTTTTTGCACCTGCTGAGCCCATTGGCACAAGCTCTGCGCCTAGGTGTCTAGCCAGCGAGAGCGCGATCTCTGGGGGGCGAGTCCGACTCACCAGCAGGCGTAGGGGCCCAGCCTTTCGCGCACGTTGTGCTGGAAAAGTATGCATGCTGAGCGTGAGACCGCGTGCTGGTAGCGTAACTACGGCCGCTACAGGTTGTTCGTCGACCACTAAGGCTATATGGATAGCCCAATCGGTGCGATCCCGCTCAGCAAACTCTCGTGTGCCATCAAGGGGATCAATAATCCAGACCCGTCTGCTGCGTAACCGTGCCTGGTTATCCATTCCTTCTTCTGAGAGAATAGGATCAGAGGGATAAGACAGAGCTAGAGCCTGACTGATCAGATCGTGTGCCTTACGGTCGGCTTCTGACCGTAAGGCTTGCACATCGATCCCCCTGATCTCTAGTTTTTTGCGCAGAGCAAGGAGCATTTCCCCTGCCTCTTGTGCTATGAATGCAGCGACAAGGTGCTCCGAAAAAATAATCCATTCTTTGCATCTTCTCATATGTGATAAGGCTTGAAGCCTTATCTGTCAAACTCACTTTATATGGTTTCTTAGACATCAACCTCTCCCAAATAAGTACAATTATCTTAGCCCTGCCTGTCTTGGTACATCAGGAACTGCGGTATCTGCAAAAGACCTAAGATCACAGCGAGAAAAACTCCAACGGCAGCAAACACCATTGAACTGGGTATTACGGAGACAACAAAGCCTAGAAGAAGGGGGAAAAGAGCCTTCATCCCCATGGTCCCTAACGTAATTCGCCCAGCCCACTCGACGGCTTCGGTAGAGGTTCTCATCGAGTTGTACAACATCTCACGTTGCCTAATACGTAATAAATTGAAGAAAAAACCTAAGAGAAAAGCGAAACCTGCTACGAAAGGTGCACTAGAGATCTGGCTTACCAGAACATCCAAACAACCCACAGCCAAGAAACTCACCTTCCAGAATCCTTCAATGCGAGATTTTTTTCCAATCCCTACTGCCGCAAAAGCTCCTATTCCCGCTAATGCATCAATCAATCCAAAATCTCTGGCTGTCCATGCACGCTCGCCTCGTGCTATTGTAGGAATAAGGAAATTGAATGCGGCAACCTGCATAGTGAGAACAATAAGAGCGACCAATCCACTCCACAGGAGAGAATGACTCGCTTGTAGTGGGCGTTGCTCTCCATTCTTCTCTTCACTTTTCTTGCTATAAGGTGTCTTTCCATCTTTAGGGTCAAGCCACCTGAGAGCTAATGCGCCGATCCCAAATGTAAGAGCACTAGCCAAACAAATAATGCGAAGCCCTCCTAGGTCAAGGAGAAAGCCTGCTGCAGAACTGCCAATAAAGGCTCCTGCCTGCACAGCCGTTTGTAGTAAACGTGAGGCGGTGTTCGCAGATATTTTTTGCTCAATAACGTTCATGGACATAATCGATTCAAGAATCTGGTTACTAAGATAACTTGTTACCATGAAAACAATCCCGAGCAAGTAGACAAGCCAGATGGTGATGGAATTCGCTAGTACTGCACCCAGGAACGAAAAACCTATGCCGACTGTACGTACCAGAGAAAACACTTGAACTGGACGAGTCCTTAGTGCTCTATTGACTTTACCAGAGAACTTTTGAGCAGCATAAGGAATCAATGTTGTGATGCACAAAAAAAATCCCAGTGCGATCTTTGAGCCGCCAATACCTGCAACGATCCAGATAAGACTGGTGCTAAAGAGCGTATCACCAGAAAGCGTGAGGGCAAGGAGAAGCATGAGGAGGGCATTTCTCTTCATTTGTTCTTCCTTCTCATCATAGTTATGGCTAGCAAGATGTGCTCCCAGAACTCCGCTTTTCCTGAGCCGACCGGATCTACCGGTAGTTTGTGGACTCGGGAAATCGCACCTGATTTCGCGCGTCTATCCTGAGCAATTTGATCTCAGTATGCCACTACTTGATAGGCTTAAAACGAGGCATAATCCCGAGTCCACAAAGTACCGGTAGGCAGCGATTGTATAGCATCTCTCCCGCAGCCTCTGTCTGGAGAGTAAGAAGCAAGCGTTTTTGCGCCACTCGCAGGGCCAAGGCATTGAAAGCGAGAATGCCAAATTTACATTCCTCATTATCGATGCGCATCAGAGCCTTTGGCGTGAAGCTCTGATAAGGTTCGCGAAGCAGGCGGTAACTAGTCTGCAACTTCCTCAACCTCCAGGTCCAGCTTGTTGGCTAGGTCGTACGCCACTGAGTGAACAACCGAGGGGCTTTGATCGGAATGCCATGGCATCCACACTGAAAGTAGGCCCGTTATATCAAAGCCGCGAGGCGCACAGGCTACAGACATGCCCGGTTCAGCTAGTGGGTAATATGCACGGAAGTATGGTGAGTAGATCGCGTTGCCAACGCTATTGCGGATAACACGACCATTAGTGTAAATAACCTTCGCACACGTCGCCATTCGAGCTGGGCATCGCCTATTCTCTTGAGCTAGAATGCTCTCTACCGACTCCCCGCATGCGGCGCGCACGAACATTCTGACGAGGTCGATAGCGTACACATCCCTGATATTCCGATACACATGTCCACCCGAGATCCGAGTCGAGAATTCGACGACTCGAAAATTACCATTCGCGTCCGCTCGTAACTCGGCGTTGAACAAGGTGGTGTCGACTTCAAGATGGCGCGTAATGCTACGCGCCATTTGCGTCAGTTCCTTCTCTCGCTCCGGCATCGTGAACGGAAGGGTATACAAGTCCTCTTCAAAAAATGGGCCCGATGAAGTGAGCTTGTTATGAACTCCCCCAAGTATGAACTGGCCATTGAGGACGATCGCGTCCAGTGTCACTTCCTGCCCTGGGAGATATTCTTCTAATATTGCCCAATTCTCGGGGATTCCGTCGTAATAATTGCCGCGCCCACTACCAACGAGTTCTCGAATGGCCTCTAATGCATTACCCAGTCGGTCCAGATCACTAACTAACTCGACGTTCACACTGGATGCAGCCCGTGTGGGCTTGACGATCAGGGGAAAGCCATGTGCCTTAGCCACATCTAGCGCCGCAGTACTATCTACAACAGGATAATACCAGACACTTGGGATACCATATTCCCGCAAGAAAGAACGCTGGCGGAATTTATCACGACTTATCCGATCTGCCTCTGCTCTAGCCCATTTGACTCCTATCCTTTCGTTTGCCTCTCCTGCAATAGTAATATCTGTTTCATTAAAAGTAATTACCGCCGACGCTCCGTGGGCTTGTGCTACCTGCACCGTGGCTTTGACGATCTCGTTGTGACTTATATTTCGGGGAAGCCGTAGGCACGAGGCAAAGCGTGGATCCCCCACAACTACCTCTGGCTCCTGCGTTACAAGGTGAATCTCGGTAGCTAAATCTAGCATTGTCTGGATGTGATCAGCTCGGATGCGAAGTCCTTTTCGCATCACCAGCACCAAGCAACGTTTCATCGACTCAGGGGTGCCCCTTAGAGCCCTTTCTTCACACATAATTAATCTTTCTCCTCAGTGCAGGGGCAATGCCTGGGTAGCTAGCAGTCCAAGAAGCTGCTGCTCGATGAAGCAAGAGCAGATTCTGACCGCCGATTCCGTTCTTGACATGGCCATCTAACCGTTGTCTATTGCATCTCATAATACTGCTCATTCTCTCATGCTCTTTACATAACATACGATCATCCCATAGTATCTGGGAGGCTACCCACAAACACATCGTAGCGCTCGCCGCGCACTGTCTCCTTGTGTACATTAACCAGACCAACGTCTGTGAGAAGTACTATCAACCGTTCATGCGGGAGATAGTGGGATCTGCGCTCGAATTCATAGGTAATGCCGTCCACCTGCATCCAACTGTGCCAGACGCGAGTCCCACTTTGCAGGTCGGCTGTGATCCGCTCTTCTAGCTCAACCGTGTGTGAACCAACGAGGAGGCGGGGATGCCGGGTCCATTGGGGTTCAAGGCGTGCCAGATCCTCGGCACGGGTAATGTCCACATAGAGCCGACCACCTGGGCGTAAACATGCCACGAATTGTCGGATAGAACAGGTAAGAGTGTTCCAGTCCGGCGGTGCGTCATGATCCCAAGTTCCTGCATAGAGGTACGAGCCACCACCACGACACATAACCACATCGAATTGTCCGCCATAATACTTGGCGAGATCCTCCCAGGTAACTTGGGCAGGCTCAATTGCAAGGCCCTTCAGTTGGGCGTTACGCCGGAAATGTTTCAACATAAGCGGACTGCCGTCGGAACATGTGATATCGTAGCCACGGCATATGAGGTCAAGTGCCGGAAAGCCGGTGCCACAGGCGCAGTCGAGAATTTGAAGCTCCTTTGGAGAGCCAAGCCAGGAGGCAATTCCATCGACCACTTCTGCACGATTAAACTCAAAGTACAAACACAATTCCCACAGTGAACCGATATCAGGCAGACCATCATCTAGGCAAGCAGACAAGCTGATGTCCACTACTGGTAAAACCCGCCCATGATCCAATTCTTTTGATTCTTTCAATATTTTCCCTCTTTCACTAGAAGCTTTTCATGTCACCCTGTATGCTACTAAGGCATCTCATCCCTATCCTGCGTGATGTTTTTGGCTTCGTAGCTAGCGCATAAAGCTATTTGCCGGATGAGTGAATTGCCGTCGATGGCAACACATCGCTACAGTATGGTTAGTATCACTCCCATAATTTGATAGGCAATGGAAGTTTGCTGCTAGCAACTATCACCCCATGTCTGTAAACTGGACAATTCATGCATAGCCATAGAGCAGCAGTGTCTCTCCGAATCGATTTGTGGCCAACTGTTGATGTTCAGGCGTGAAAACTTCGCGCCATGAGCCGATTTGGCCCTTGAAGAAAGAAAAAGCGTCACGTCTAAATAGCCGGGGTGTTACGCTCTCCGGAGCGCTGTCCGCGCCCACAAAATCGAGGATCCTAGCTACGGCCCATTGCTGTAACTCGGCAGAGCCACCACCCGCCGGGCCTACCATTTCTTCAAATGAGACCTTGCAGACATCCGGATGGTGAAGTAACCAAAACGCACGATCAAAGTCGCCGAGACAGGGAAACGAACGGTCCGTAAGCGCGTACGTTAATTTTTCCTCCAAGCTGAGCTTCGAATCAAGGATACGGCTGAACACCTGGAATTCGCTGAAGTTACCGATCCCCTGTGCCGTCTTTCCTGAGAGGAAGTTAACCATAGAGAGGATGACGTCTCTAGGATCACGATAGTTGAAGATAATCTTCGGCTTTCCAGTTCTTGACCACTCTCTGAGGAAGAGGCCGTCAACTTTCTTGATGTCGAGTTCGGGTAGGATCCAACAAACCCCACTCGGCGTATCGGCGAAGCCGGATGAAGCAGTGCGATGTAGAGCTTGCTCGATTAAGTCGGTGCTGGTCAGCTCGATCCCATAACGATTCTCAAGCGGCATACCCAGCCGGAGTTGCCACGCCCATCCGAAAGCTTCCCAGGCTCGATCGGCAGCTTCAGCAAATGAAGAATCGCCTGCCTTTTTCAGCGCGTCGAGCGTATCTTTGTCGTACACCATGCGCATAATGCGCAATTGTGTCTCCTCATCGAGCATGGGACGGATCTCAGGAGGGATACGCGACTGCCCATAGATACGATAGCCAAGCGCGACCATCAGCTCTTGAATGAGGTGGGTCCCAGACTTCATGAGTGAAATTACGATGACCCGCTCTTCATGAGGATATTTAGTCACAGAGGGCATGAAATTCATTTACAAAGTATCTCCATTTTGCACCGTTAGTAACAATACGAACTAGGCAGAATGGGCTAGAACGACTCTAAAAGAAATGGAAGGTTCTCGTGTATAAATGGCACATAAGTAATTATAATCATGGAAGACCCCTTTGTCAACCGTTCAAGCTTGTACCCTTGTTAGCTGTCGACAATGTAGAAAGTTCAATGCCTGTCTTCCTACTTTAAAAATGCTTAGAAAATATACTCATCTTAAAAATGGGAAAATGTAAGAGATGAAGCCTCCTATAACCCAAATATAAAGGGCTGTTTAAGCACTTATCAATTATATATAAAGTTCGGAACCAGAACCATTATAATCATACAAAGCTAGATTTCTAGGGTCAGAAGTTTAAAGTTTCCTGAGAAATAAAAAGAGAGAAATTGGCCCTGAGGAGTAATGGATGTTTTTGGCAGTCTCATTTGCTTCACACCTATTAGCTATGAAATGGCTTCGGCTTCATCCCGCTCTACAAGCCGTCTCGTGCGAAATTAGCCTAAACATGAATAAGTTAAGAGAAACAGGAACGGATAATAGCATTCTATACATTTTTTACCTCTTTCACCTAATCGACTTTTTCTCGCTATCTAAGCCACTTTTCTATTCCATTGCACCACAGACCCCTATAATAACTATGCATGACACATGTGTTCAGGAAGATCGCGGTTTTTCGTGGCCGCCCCTGCTGGCCTGCTGATGGTCGGCTAGCCGACCATCAGCAGGCCAGCAGGGGCGGCTCAAAGGGATTAGGAGTGTTACACAGATGTGAACAATATGATCCATCCGGGGAAAGAAGAGCGATTATCCTCTTCTTTCGCCTACTTAATCTAACAGAGCGAATCTTTGCACTACCCCTAACTTGTCGGAGAACGCTCGTCGTGGAATAGGACTTCTCGGTCGAGTTCCTCCTATCTCTCCGCTCCGCTTCGTTGTAAAAGGCAGAGCAAAGGCCAAAGTTGGCCGCCGATTCTTGTCGGAGAATCTTTTTTGGTGAAAGTTAGTGAAGAGAGATGACCTCTGGAAGCAATGATCTGGCGATATTCCGGGAGTTCAAAGAGGCTCTGGGAACGCGCGATCCCAAAACGGTTGCCACCTATGTAACCACCATACGCGATTTTGTCGCCTGGCTGGCGACGCAACCAGGAGGAGCACCGTTCCATCTGGGACTGGTGACCGAGACCGCAGTTCGTGGGTACATGGATTCACTCCAGCGCGCCGGCCGCGCGCCTCGTACCCGCAGCAAGGCGCTTTCTGCCTTGCGCCGATTCTGCCAGTGGGCGGTCGATGAGGGTCGTCTCCGCCGCAACCCGGCGCGCTCGATGGAACGTCCAACGGTGGTGGCCATGGCTCCCACGGAACTCTCTCCTGAGCAGCGCTTTGTCCTCAAGCAGCTTGTAGAACGACACGCTACCCGCCGTTTTGCTGCCATCTTCGCGCTCGGCTATTGGGCAGGGCTGCGGATCAGTGAAATTGCGACCTTGCGTTTGGATCAGTGCCAGATCAATCAGCGAGCCGGAAGCATCACACTCGTTGATGCCAAAGGCGGCAAGACCAGGACGCTGGATCTGCACAATATGGCGCGTCGGGCGCTCTATGACTATCTTTTTCCAGAAGATTCGCACGAGCAAGAACGGGATCAGGAGAGCGTTTATGTCTTTACCAGTCAGCGTGCGGCCTGGTTGCAGCAACAGGGACACCCAGACCATCTCTCTGAGCGAGGCATTGAGCATCTCTGGATGCATCTGAAACGCAGAGGAACGCAGGAAGAATGGCAGTTCATTGCGGGGGTGACCTTTCATGATTTGCGTCACGATTTTGCTCATCGTGCGCGTGCTGCTGGCTGGTCGTTAGAAGAAATTGCCGTCTACGCAGGACACCAGACCAAGGATGGCGCACCCGCTATTACCACGACAGTGCGTTATACGCTCCCCAGCCGGAAAGCGCTCAAGGAGCGTCTGAGTGTCTTAGAAGGGTAAAAAAAGAAGAACTTCAGACATATGGAATCATTCGGGTGAAGAAAGATGAGTGATCGTAATCACATTTGGAGGTGGCGTCGATTTCAAAGGCCGGTATTGACCGTGCCGATGCCTTTGATGCACCTCTGGATCATACAACAACGGCGAAGGAGGTTCTTGCCCTTGCGGAACGCGGCTCAAGAGTTCAGCATCACGCATAAGCAATGCATAAATCGCCTCGATCATCTGACCAGCAACACGCCCAATGACCCGTGTTTTTCCGGTATAGGATTGCGTGCGTTCATCAAATGGACACCGCGCTTTGACCAGGCGCTCATACAGCCGTGCCCATTCGTTGTCTCGCAAACGGATGACCTGCATGACAGCCATGAACATGATCTGCTTCATGGTCCTGGTTCCCCCACGGGTCAAGTAGGAGACATCCAGCGTGCTCCCCGATTGAGCCACGACTGGCGCCCAACCAACGTACGATTTGAGGGCCGAGGCCGATGGAAAATTGTGGATCGAGCCGATGGCCGCGATGATCGTCGCGGCGGTGATTGGCCCAAAGCCTGGAAACGACATCAAGATCTGCCCTTCGCGGGCCTGTTCCACAATGGTGACGATCTCGCTTTCCAATTGGTCGATATGCTCGCGCAAGAGCCGAAGCTCTTTGATCAATTGGCCTTGTTCCAGAACCAGCCCGCGTTGGCGAATCAGGTCTTTGACGCCGATACTCTCAGCGGCCAGGCGCTGCAATTCCAGCAGCTTGAGATCCGAGAGGGAACGTGCACCGCCTCGAATCTGTTGCAACACGGTGAGACTAGCAGTGGCCAGCGCTTGCGGCGTTGGAAACTGCTCCCGCAGAGCCAACGCGACCCACGCGTTGGGGTCTTTGACCACGCGAACCAACTCGGGAAACAGCTCGTCGCAGATCGCCGTCAGCTTGTTTTTGCGTTGCGTACTCTCGCGGACCAGTTCGTACCGATGGCGAATCAACCCTTTCAATTGGGCAGCGGCCTGGGTTGGTGGGACCAGTCGTCGCACGAGCTGCATCTTATTAGGCACCTGCACCCCCAATTCCAGTTGATTGTACAGGGTATTGGCCAGCATCAGCGCATCGCGTTTGTCGGTCTTGAGCATGCCTGCGGGGCGGCTTTGCACATGGATCACATAGACTGGCAAGTCGAGATCTTGGAGATATTGCATCAAAGGTCGATGGTAGTGGCCTGTCCGCTCCAGGAGAATGAAGTAATGTTCCAGTGGAGCCAGTTCGCGCAGGCGCTCAACAAGTCGGCGAAAGCCTTCACGCGAGTTCTCAAAAACGAGCGTCATGAACGCTTTGAAGCGTTCATGACGCTCCAGCAGCGTTTTGGAGAGGAAGCCAGCCACATGCTTGTTTTTCCCAATATCAATGCCCAGATACACCGACTCATTCAAGAGCGTGGGAACGGCTCTGAGATCAGGCCGCCGTTTCGATGGGTTCGCCATAATGCATCCCGCCTTTCGGGAGAGAACAGAGAAAGGAGAGCGCTACAAGCAGGGAGATGGCCGGTGGAGAGGCCCGAGCCTGCGGAGGTGCCGCTCCCATCGACTGCCAAGAGGTTCGGATGCCCGTCCCCACAGACATATCAGGGGTTCCTAACACCTCCCCCACTGAAGGTCAAAGGATCTGGTCCCACTATGTCAAAAGGGGTCTTCAGACTCGTGTCCTGGAAGAGCGACTCCCAGGTGACCTCTCCACTTTCAATAGTACACGAACTTTCGTTCAAATTCAAGTATGCTTCCGGCAGTCTATGTCAAGTCCCTGGAGAAGTAACGAGAAACAGAGAGGAGAACCATGAGGCTACAGAGCGTTGGAAGCGGGCATGAGGAAAGCTCCCACATTCTCACAGGTGGGCTGAAAAGTGTCTCTCTGATGAAAAGACAGGAAACAAGCTGGTTTGCTTGCTCTCTCCCGGTTTCTCCCTTCTGGAGCCAGGCAAGATGCTTAGGCAGCTCGTCGTGTATGCAGGCGCTGAGCTGTTTCAAAGGTGCTGCGCTGATAGGCTTCGCGCTTGTGCCACATCGCAAAGATGTAGGATGGGAAGCCGACGAGGTGCCTTGTCAGCCCTTTTTCGACTTCCTTCCCCGCGTGCTCAAATCGGCATAGCTGATGGATTTTGCCTTGCCGGAACGAGAGCAAGAGGAGGAATTGGTGATGGAACCACAGATGGAGAGCGGTGGAAGCATTGATCCAGAGCCCAGCCATCCTCGGATGTTTGGCAGCTCCGTTGGGTCGGGATGCCTGTCATGGCCGTGGGCAACTGAGCGACTCAGCAGGGCGCGCACCTATTGGATTGCGACGACTCGCCCTGATGGTCGACCGCACAGTCGCCCCGTGTGGGGGGTCTGGCTCGACGATACCTTCTATTTCAGCACGGGTTCCCTTGCTGCGCAGAATCTGACCGCCAGTCCCGCGATCACGGTCCACCTGGAGAGTGGGAGCGAAGTGGTGATCATTGAAGGAGTGGCTGAAACGGTGAGCGATGTAGCCCTGGTGGAGCTGATGGTGGACCTGTACAATGAGAAGTACCGCTGGAATCTGGACCCGAACAATTTGCCTGGACCATTTTATGCTGTTCGCCCTCAGATCGCCTTCGGCTGGCACTTTGAGGAGTCAGAACTCAACCCGGAGTCCACCGCCCTTGGAAACGCGACCCGCTGGCGCTTTGTGTGATCTGAGGCAAATGCCCACACCTCAGCAGTTCTAGAGGCACTGCTACGGGTATCTTCCATCAGCGAGCCTGCGGAAGAACCATGTTATGATAAAAATCACACTCATTGTGTGAAGCACCATCTGGCAAGGGGCAGCATAGTTCGGCAAAAAAGTCATGGCTAGAGAGCTGATCATCAACACGACGTGAGCAGTTCGTCATTTGATGAGACAATCACCTCGCTTCCATTGGCTTGTTCCAGCTAGAACAGGGCAATGGGTCTTGGTTCATGAACTTGTCCGATATCTTCTTGATGAAAAAAAGAAGCTTCATATAGCCAGTAGCTACAATCGTCTTGCCCTCCACTGGTTTGAGCCGCGCGTGGTCAGGAGACGTGGAAAAGAGCATGTGGGCACTGCTCACAGGGGGTAAAGCCTTCGCGCTCATGAAACACGGCATAGAAGTCGTGCTGGCCTTGTGCATCCAGGGCTTCGGTGGCCCAGCGAGAGTTGACGAGCCATTTTCCGCGTACCACCCTCATTTTGCCCACTCTGCCTGCATCACTGGCGCGTTCGGTCACAATATGATGCTGACCTGCAAACTCACGCAAGAGCACCAGCCCTGCTGGGAGCTTCTTGCCTCGCGTCGGCTTCTTCTTTTTTGCTGAAGGCTTGGCTTTCGTAGGCGCAGCTGTCTGCTTGACCGTCTTGGGTGTGGCAGGTGTGCGTGTGATGGGCGTCAGGACTGGCACCGGTTCTGGCGTTTGCTGCATCGGCTTCGGTGCGCCATTGCTGTGTGGGTCCAGAGGATCGTGTTGCAAGAACACCGTGATCTGAGTGAGCATGTGCTGGAGGTGATCGAACCGCTGCATGGCGTCTTCAGGGAGCACTCGCGGCTCACGCTCTTTCGACGCGATCTCCTGCAGGAGAGGCACGATCTGGAGCAGGAGGCCCTCCATCTGATCGAACCGCGCGGCATGTTGCCGCTGAGAAGCTCCCAGTTGTTCGGCCAGCGCCTCAATCGTCATGGCTTCGCCTGGTTGCTCCACGTCGTCGTCGAGTGGAGGGAGCGTTCGCCCATGCAGTTCGGCCAACTGGAGAAGCTGCTCTTTGGTGAGATACTTCTCCCGCGGATCAGCTCGGTTGACCTGTGTATGTGGATCAATGCCAGCTTTCTTCAGCCACTCTTGAAAGCTCTTCGGATTGATCTGAAGCAGCTGGCAACTCCTCCTGAAGTTAAAGGTCTCAGGCATGCGTTCTTCTTCCTGGTTCACTTTCTCTGGTCCTGAATGATGCGGGAACCCCCACAATCATTCATGGACATATGGGAATGCATTGGTATATAAAAGAATTACGTGGCACATCGTGAGAAGTTGCACCACTCCTCTGTGTTCCTGAAAGATACTTGGTGTTCCGCGTCAGTAAGAGAGGCTCTTCAACTATTCTCGATCCCACAACGTCTTTCACGGACCTCTTGCATCTTCGGAGATCTCTTTCTGCCTTCGCCAATCTTCCTTTTCTATCATGTATAGAATGAAGCCGTATATGAACTCCATCGAACGTAGACAGATTGTAGAATTGTCGTGTATGATATCAGTGTAGAAATAGGTTGACTCTCTCAAGGAGTTACAGACTCGTGCGCTGTGTCTGCGGGGGAACCCCAGAGAAGCACCGTCCAGCGCTGGGACCATTTAGCGAGTCTTTTGCCACTGTGGCTCTACAATGGCACCGGGAGTCGTTCTCCTGGTTCGTGGTTCAAGGAGGCGCTGCATATTGCAGAACTCTCCTCGCTTCGGTGGGGGTAAAGAGGACCATCCGGCATCGGATTGGCACTCACCACAATTGCAACGGGTCCGCCTCTGATCGCCAACGGTACGCGCCGTCAGCAATGAGGGGACTGGCTCACCTCTGACGAGCTGGCCTGGTCAGCCTTTCGATTGGTTTGCACTCCACCTGGGAATGCCCGGAAGACTCAGCGGTTACTGAGATGCCGTTCCGATGTGGCCTGTTGTTCTTTGTAGGGACGCTCATTGCAGCGATACCTGCCGGTGGTGAGAGTCCTCCGGCAGGACTGAATACTAATCCTTGTAAGTTGGCCGCTTCGCTCATTGTCCTAGAGGCTCGAAATTCACCCTCTGCGGTGAGAAATCTATGCGACAGCATGGAGTTCTAAACAGCAGACACGGCTGAAAGGATGAAAAAAGAGAGAGGCACGTGTGGTCTCGTATGCGCCGCGTTGGTTCACTACCAGCACTGCAGAACGGAAGGATTGAACAACCAACCATTGTCTAAGAAGTGCATCAAGCCTCTAGTATAAAGAAGGAGACTTTTCTAGCTGGGCACACATCGCAAAAGCGTCGTCAAAGAGATGCTGGATCGCCTCGATAGCCTGATGGCATTAGAAGAGAGTCGGGGCAAAGCCAAAGAAGCGGCGAAGGTTGCTGGAACCAAGACCTGGGCGTTCTCGACGGGCAAAATTCATTCCTATAAGTCGCGCCAGACGTATCAGGAGCATGCCATTAACTTCGTCAAGTGGGCGAGGGATGCTTATGGCCTCAAACAGCTTGCGTTGATTGATGAACGAGCCTCTGAGTTGACCGCTGAATTTCTCCAGGCGAGAGTCGATGAAGGCAAAAGCGCCTATACGCTCCAGGTCATTCGTGCTGCATTGCGCATGGTCTTCTCTGATCGTACCCTCATGCAAGAGGTCCAGCTCCCACAACGCACGAGGTCTACAATCACCCGTTCACGTGGGGTCAAAGCCCACGACAAACATTTCAACCCGGACAACTGGCCGACATTGATTAACTTCCTCAAAGCCACGGGCCTGCGCCGCGATGAGATCAAACTTCTGCGTGCTCAGGATATACTCGAACGCGATCCAGATCCTACCTCTCGTTACTTTGGGCAGACGGTCGTGCAGGTCTGGAATGGAAAAGGCGGGAAGGAACGTACTGTGCCGGTGCTGGCCGGGCACGAGCAGAACGCCTTTGCAGTACGTGAGGGCCTGGCTGACGAAGATCGCATCTTCCAGCGCATCCCCAAGCACCTGGATGTGCATAGCTACCGACGCGAATATGCACAGGCCATGTACCTCTATCACGCACCAGGTCGAACACTTCCTCCAGCTTTAGGACGACTCAAGCGGAAGGATTATGACAGGGCTGCCGCCTATGAGGTCACATTGGCACTTGGCCATAATCGCATCGATGTGGTGCTTCGCCACTACATTCGCTGAATTTCAGCGCTGGTATCCTGTCAGCAGACACCTCTTCCGTGTTCTTCCTGCCCTTTTGAGCATGAACTTCAGTCGCTGCATATCTGTCAGCAGACACTCTTCCCGGATCGGTTCTGTCGCTTGAATTGGAGTTCAGCGGTGAAAAGGGGCCTTTTCGGACGCGAATTTCTTCTTGAGAGATAACAACGATTGGCCCTCGTGTGGAGCGGGCCAATCGTTGTTACACCCTGAAAGAACGGGCAGAATCAGGATTCCTCTCCAGCAGCCGTTTGTGGTCGTGCCAGCCGCACAAGCACCAGCACGGCAATCAATGACCAAAGCGCCAGGTACACAAAGGCAATGGTCGGCGAAAAGGCACTCCAGAGCACACCTGCGATGGCTGAGGCCACAATATTTCCGAAACTTTGGACCGTCGCGAGGAGCCCAAAGGCTGATCCTCGCAGATCGGTGGGGGCAAGGGTCGCAACGGCCGCATGCTCGCAGGTTTCAATACACCCAATCGCCAGGCCCGCCATGATTATAAACGCCAGAGTACAATTGACCCAGGAACGCCAATAAAGAATTGACCCACCCCTTACCAAGCCCTATCCTCGTGTTTATCACACCCGAGGAGGTGGGCCATGCTAAGGAGTGGCACCATAAA
>JAABUX010004470.1_pt1 | contig 17688 bp, 14 predicted proteins | sample 5561851 | NCBI WGS metagenome assembly JAABUX01 (sample SAMN10711883, study PRJNA513361) | rock metagenome | isolation source: Antarctica rocks | place: Antarctica: Victoria Land, Richard Nunatak red sandstone | collected 2016-01-03 | reverse complement strand
CTCATGCGGAAGGTGTCCGGGCGGGGAGGCAGGCGAATCGATCCACCAATCCTACAGCGTGCATCCGCGTCGCGTTAAGTCCGACAGGCTGCTAGGCTGTCGATCACCGCGGCCGTGGGGCTTGGCTCCCGGCCCATGCCCTCGCGCAGCATGACCACGAGGTGGTGGCGCATGGGCTCACACGCCCGCGTCCAGGAAGGCGCGAAAGTAGCCATACACCGTCGGCCACGGCAGGAACGCGGGCGGCGGGGCCGCCACTGGCAGCCGGTGCGCAGCACGTAGAACAGGCTGTCCAGCATGCGCCGCATGTCCGCCGTGCGCGGGCAACCTCCGGGCTTGGCAGGCGGGATCAAAGGCTACAACAGCCGCCACTGGTCATCCGTCAGCGCCTGGCCAGCCCCATAGTCCCCAACCAGCGCGCGATCCTCAGGCGTCCACATGCCAAGCTCCATGAGAGGCAAACCGCCTGGAACGCCGCAACAGCCGTCCCGGTCACACCGTCAGACCTGGCCCACAACCCCTTTCAAAACGGGCTTTAAGACGGAGCGGGCGAGAGACCAAAATCAATCGCGAGAGTGAGAACTCTTGTTGACAAACAATCCTGTGTGCGTCCAGACTTGCGATATTACATATCGCATTGCGATAGCAAGCCAGCGCGGGCGGGCTTAGGTTAAAAGCGCGGGCGGGCTTAGGTTAAAGGAGTAAGCCAGTGGCTGATTGGGTTCTCTACGAGCAGCGCGGCAAGGTTGCCGTCATCACACTCAACCGCCCGGAAGTGCTGAACGCTTGGCACGCCCCAATGCGGAACATGCTGGCTGCTTGCCTTTCACGAGCTGAGGGCGATGCTGGCATTGGTGCGATCGTGCTCACCGGCTCTGGAGACCGCGCATTCAGCGCGGGACAGGACTTCGAGGAGGCGCGGACTTTCGATCCGCGCCGGGCTGAGGAGTGGGTTGGCGAGTGGGAGGCGCTCTATGACCTGATCCGGCGGCTGAGCAAACCACTCGTCGCTGCGCTGAACGGTGTCGCGGCCGGATCGGCTTTCCAAATCGCGCTTCTGACCGACGTCCGTGTCGGCCATCCTGGTGTGCGTATGGGGCAGCCGGAGATCAATGCCGGCATTGCCAGCACCACAGGCCCTTGGATCATGCGCGAACACCTTGGCCTGGCTCGCACGATTGAGCTTACGCTTACAGGACGGCTCATGGAGGCCGATGAATGCAAGGCATTGGGGTTGCTTGCCCAGATTGTGCCGCCAGAGCGGGTGCTGGATGCGGCGATCGATCTGGCAGAGCAACTCTCGGGCAAGCCACCGGTCGCAATGCGCCTCGACAAGCAGCGGTTCCGCGAGATGACTGAAGCCGGCTTCCGCGACTGTCTAGAAGCAGGTCAGCGCATCCAACACGAGTCCTACGCAAGTGGCGAGCCGGCGCGGATGATGGACCAGTTCCTCGCCCGGCGTTCGACTGCACAATCTGCCGCCTAGTAATCCACCTGCCAGTAACTTGCGCTAGGAGAACGCCATGAAGGGTAGTGTACCTGTCAGCCGTCGCCTTCTCCTGGCCGCTGGCGCGAGCGCAGGGCTGAGTCTTGCCACGCCATGGGTCGGCCGTCCTGCCTGGGCGGCGGAGACGCTGACCATTGCGGACCCTGGCGGTCCCTACGGCCCGGCGTTCCGCAAAGCGTTCTATGACCCGTTCGAACGGGAGACCGGCATCAGGATCGCCAACGTCGCTCGTGAAGCTGAGCCGACAGCTCAGTTCAAGATCATGGTGGAGACGCGCTCCTTCATCTGGGACGTATGCACGCTAACACTGTCCGCGCGCGACATCCTGGCCAAGCAGAACCTACTCGATCCAATCAGCCTTGACGCCCGGGACGCCCCAGGCCTGATGCCCGAAGCCCTCACCCCCTTCTGGCTGGGCACGGACGTCTTCTCCACCGTGCTGGCCTACCGTACGGACCGCTTCCCCAATCAGGCGCCTGCATCCTGGGCCGACTTCTGGAATACAAAGCGTTTCCCGGGACGCCGGGCCATGCGCAATAACCCCATCGACACCCTGGAGGAGGCGCTCCTGGCTGATGGCGTACCGTTGGATCGGCTCTATCCGCTCGATGTGGACCGCGCTTTCCGCAGCCTTGATCGCATTAAGCCGCAAGTCACAGTCTGGTGGACAGGAGGCGCACAAAGCAGCCAGTTGATCCAGAGCGGCGAGGTGGACATGGCCGCCCTATGGAACGGGCGTGCCCAGGCTGCAATCGACGGGGGAGCATCCGTGCGCATCGTATGGAACCAGGGCCTATATTCCATTGAGGGGTGGGCGATGCCGCGTGGCGGTCCGCGCGCCGACGCGGGGCGTAGGTTCATTCGTTTCTGCACAGACCCTGCGCGTCAGGCACTGTTCACCGAGGGGCTATCCTACGGACCGACGAACCTGCAAGCTTATGATCGCATCTCATCTGAGCGCGCGGTATCGCTGCCCACCTTCCCCGCTAACCTCAAGGGAATGACGCTCGCACGGGAGGACTGGTGGAGCGTTAACCGGACCGCAATGAACGAACGCTTCAACGCCTGGGTGCTCGATTGATGCAGGCTGTGTCAGCGGCAGACACCCTAGCGCCACAGATTGCAGTACCCATCGAGACCAAGCTGCAGGTGCAGGGCCTCGGTAAAAACTATGGCCTCGTGACGGCGCTGGAGCCGACCGACCTTTCGGTCACGGTAGGGGAGTTCGTGACCCTGCTTGGCCCGTCCGGATCGGGCAAGACTACGTTGTTGCAAATGGTGGCCGGCCTCACCGTACCCACGTCAGGTCGCGTCATGCTTGACGGCCGGGACGTCACAGCAATGCCGGTCCACAAGCGCGGCATCGGCCTGGTGTTTCAACATTATGCCCTGTTTCCCCACATGACGGTCGGCGAGAACGTCGCCTTCCCGTTGCGGATGCGGCGCCAGAGCACTGCATCCACTGCAGCCGCTGTCACGCAGGCGCTTGAGATGGTGCAACTCGGCTCCTTCGCACATCGGTTCCCGCGCGAGCTTTCGGGCGGCCAGCAGCAGCGCGTCGCGCTCGCGCGCTGCTTCGTTTACCAGCCCTCGCTGATCCTCATGGACGAGCCGCTCGGTGCGCTCGACCGCAAGCTGCGCGATCACATGCAGATCGAAATTAAACGCCTACATCGCGAGACGGGCGCGACGATCATCTATGTCACGCACGACCAGGAGGAGGCGCTTGCACTTTCCGATCGTGTATGCCTGATGAACCACGCGCGTATCGAACAGCTTGGGACGCCGGACGAGGTGTATGCCCGCCCACGCACAGCCTTCGCCGCTGACTTCGTGGGCATTTCTAACATCCTGCGCGGCAGCATCGGGCACGGGGACGACGGCACTGCTATCCTGGCGACTGAGGCCGGGCAGTTCCGTCTTCCGCCACGGGGCAGCGCGGCGGAACCCCGCATCGGACCTGCTGCGCTGGTGATTCGGCCCGAACACCTAACCCTGCACGGAGCCGCAGAGAATCGCATCGGCGGCACCGTAACCGCAGTTGTTTACGTGGGGTCGGAAACGCGCGTCGTGCTCAGCATTCAGTCCGGACTTGACGTGACCATACGCCTGCCACCGGGCGCCGTCCGGCCCGTGGTGGGAGACCTCGCATCGGCGGCATGGGATCCCGAGGCCGCGGTGGTCGTGGCGTGAGCGGTGTCGCTAGCACGGCCGCAGGCGCACCTAGCAGCGGCGAATTAGCGCATAGGCCGGCAACGAGGCACAAACGCTGGGTCCTCGGTTCCCTTTGGCTTGCTGCGCCGGGGCTGGCTTTCTTAGCGGTGTTCTTTCTTCTGCCCGTGCTGCGCCTCATCTCCCTCAGTGCATTTGATGCCGATACGGGGGCGGTGACAAGCGCACACTACGCGCGCATCTATGGCACGAGCATCTACTTCCGTGTCCTGCTGACCACCTTTGAGATCGCGGGTGGTACCGCGGCGCTATCGGTCCTGCTTGGCTATCCGCTGGCGTGGTGGCTGGCCCGGCAGCCGGACCGCCGCCAAGGCTGGCTGATCTTGCTGGTCATGCTGCCGTTCTGGACGAGCTACTTGGTCAAGGCATTTGCCTGGATGGTGGTGCTCGGCCGCGAAGGCCCTCTGAACCGGATGCTGCTCGGAAGCGGCCTAGCCAACGCGCCGGTCCAATGGCTGCATGAGCTGGCGGGCACGATGATCGGGATGGTGCATGCGATGCTGCCGCTCGCGGTGCTGACCATGCTGCCGGTGATGAATGCACTAGACAGAAGGCTCTCCCAAGCCGCAGGCGCCCTGGGCGCGTCTCCAGCGCAGGCTTTCTGGCGTATCGACTTCCCGGCAACGCTGCCCGGAGTGACGGCCGCGGGCCTGCTCACCTTCATCTCCTCGCTAGGCTTCTTCATCGTGCCTGCCCTGCTCGGTGGGCGTCGGCAGACAATGCTGGCACAGCTCATCATTACTCAGGTGCAGGAAATGTTGAACTGGGGGTTCGCCGGCGCACTCGCGGCTCTCATGGTGACTGCCGCTCTGATAACGTGCTGGTTCTACAATCGCCTGTTCGGCCTGTCCTCACTGCAGGGCGAGGCATCCGGCACCCGCACCGGCTCGGACACGGCGCTCCGTCGCTTAGGCTTGGGAGTGGTTGCGGGGGTGGCCCGAGTAGCGGACTTGGCGGCTGGGCTCTCCGAAGCGGCCACTGGTGGGCGGATTGCACGCTTCCTGCTCCCGTCCGTAGCCTGGACCGTGCTGACCTTCCTCATCCTGCCGACGCTTGTCGTTATACCAATGGGGTTCACGTCGTCGTCGTTCATCACGTTCCCGCCTCCGGGCTTCTCGCTCCGCTGGTTCCAGGAGTACTTCGGATCGCCGATCTGGATTGCCGCGACGGTCCGCTCGTTCGGGGTAGCCTTCGCGACAGCGTTCGCGGCCACCCTCCTCGGCGGCCTTGCCGCACTCGCGTTAGCCCGGTCGCGCTCGCGTTGGCGTGGGGCCGTATTCACCCTCTTCCTAGCGCCCATGATTGTTCCGCGTATCGTGCTAGCGGTCGGGCTGTTCTACCTGTTTGCGCAACTCGGCCTGGTGGCAACCGACCTTGGGCTGGTGATCGGACACACGGTGCTGGCTCTGCCCTTCGTCGTCGTGACGCTTGCAGCCGTGCTCAAGGGCTATGACTGGCGGCTGGACCAGGCCGCCGCGGTGCTTGGCGCGGGGCGGCTGCGAATACTGGCCCTTATCACCGCGCCCTTACTCCGGGGCGGCCTGATTGCCGCCTTCCTGTTCGCTTTCATCACTTCGCTCGACGAGCTCTCAGTAGCCATCTTTGTTAGCGGCGGCAGCAAGACCACGCTGCCCAAGCAGATGTGGGACGACATGGTGATGCAGATCAACCCGACGCTGGCCGCCGTCTCGGTCGTGGTCCTGGCTGTTGTCACTTCTCTGCTTGTGCTGGCCGAGCGCTTGCGCCGCTCAGCCTAGGTCAGGACTCCTCCTATGCTCCAAAACACCGAAACCGGCTTCGTTGGCCTGTTCGACGCTATCGTCCGCGACCGCCCGGGCAGCGCCTTCGCCTCGCACCCTGGTGGCCAGACCACCTTCGGCCAACTGGGCCATGGCGCTGCGGCCGTTGCTGCCGAGTTATGGCACCATGGGGCGCGGCGGGGCGACCGGATCGCGGTCATGATCCGGAACGGCCCCACTGCCCTGGCCGTACTGTTCGGCTTGGCGCGCGCGGGCCTGGTCTGGGTGCCGGTCAACGTGCAGCTCCGTGGAGACAGTCTGCGTTATATCTTGGAGCACTGTAAGCCAACTCTAATCCTGGTGGAAGATGACCTGCTCGCGGTCGTCCACGACAGCTGCAGACACGTCGCGCCCACCCTTAAGTTGGCCGAGTTGGCGGCCGCTGTCCCCAGTACCAGCGCCGCTCCTGAGTCGCCGCTTCCAAGACCGGCGCCGGACGACGTTTTCGCGATCAGCTACACCTCTGGCACGACCGGGCGGCCCAAGGGAGTGCAGGTCACCCACCGCATGATGCGCCTGGCAGGAGAGGGTGTCGCGCTGGTGTCAGCGGCGCGGGATGGGGACGTGATGCTGCTTTGGGAGCCGCTCTATCATATCGGCGGTGCTCAGATGATCGTCCTGCCGCTCCTGCGCCGGGTCAGCCTCGCGATGGTGGACCGCTTCAGCGCCAGCGGGTTCTGGCAGCAGGTGCGGGAGCGTAGTGCGACCCACATCCACTATCTCGGCGGCATCCTGCAAATCCTAATCAAGCAGCCGCCCTCGCCGCTGGACCGGCAACACTCAGTTCGCATCGCCTGGGGCGCTGGCTGCCAAATAGAGACCTGGCGTGCCTTCGAGAACCGCTTTGGCATACAGATCCGCGAATGCTACGGCATGACGGAGGCATCCAGCTTGACCACATTCAACAGCGCCGGGGTAGTGGGAACAGTCGGGCACCCTGTGCCATGGTTCGAGGTTTCCCTGCGCGACCGGGACGGCACCCTCGCACCCCCGGGCGAGCGCGGGGAAATCATTGTGCGGTCCGCTCAGCCCGGCGCGATCACCCCCGGCTACTTCCGCAACCCTGAGGCAACCGCGAAAGCGTTGCACGACGGCGTGCTCCACACTGGCGACCTCGGCTCGTTCGATGGAGAGGGCAACCTGCTGTTTCACGGACGGATGACCGACAACGTGCGGGTTCGCGGCGAGAATGTATCGGCCTGGGAAGTGGAGCACATCGCAGCCCAGCATCCTGCCGTTGAGGACTGCGCGATGATTGGCGTCGCAACGGACGTGGGCGAGCAGGACATCAAGCTGTTCATCCATCTCAGGTTGGGTGATACGGTTGATCCCAAGGCATTGTCGGAGTGGCTCGCGCCCCGCCTCGCCCCTTACCAGAACCCCCGCTACATCGCAGTCGTATCGGCATTTGAGCGCACGCCCAGCCACCGGATCATGAAGCATTTGCTCCCAACGGATACGACCGGCTGCTGGGATCGGCTCGCCGCTTCCGTATCCTGCAAGGTTGGGCAGGATACCTCGCCAAGGTCCCGCACAGTCGTGACGGGTGCCGGGCCATGATGTCGTCTGCTATCGAGCGGTCCTGTCCGGTTTCTGTGGGCCGGGATGGTAGGAATTGATCCAAAAGGTGGACCTGGGCGTGGGTAATGCAGCTGGTTTTCCCAGCCAAGTGGTTCTGTTCGGAATGGGCCGGTTGGGCGGTGCCCTCCTCCAGGGGTGGCGCGCTGCCGGTCTCGATCTGTCGGGTTGGGTTGCGGTCGATCCACTTGCCTCTGCTGCGGATGCTTTGCCCAGGGTCGTGCAGCATTCGGCAGCATCCGGTGCTCTTGGCTCATTCGGGGCAGCCATCGTCGCCGTCAAGCCTGGTGACGTGCCTACCGTCGTACGGCAGGCCCGTCCGCTCCTGTCGGGGCAGGCTACCCTGGTATCGGTCGCAGCAGGCGTGTCACTGGATGGGCTGGAGGAGGCCGCCGGCTTGATGGACGTGGTTAGGGCCATGCCGAACCTTGCCGCGTCCGAGCGCGCCAGCGTGACCTTTTTGTGCGCTGGTCCGCGCTGCCGGCCCGAGGCTCTGGATAGGGTGGTGCAACTCTTTGCGGCAGTGGGTAGCGTCCATGTGTTGGCGGACGAAGACGGTATGCATGTGGCAACCGCCGTGGGTGGGTCGGGTCCTGCCCTGGTGTACCGCTTTCTCGAAGCCCTGCGCGACGCCGCCCGGCGGAACGGGATGGAGGCGGATACGGCGGAGCGGATCGTAGTCGATATGACTTCTGGCGCCCTTGCCCTGGCCCGGGTCGAGGCTTCTTTGGCCGTCCTGCGTGAGGGAGTTACGAGCCCGCGCGGAACGACCGCAGCCGCGCTCGAATTCCTCGGCCGCGACGGCCTGCTCGACCAATTGCTTTTAGATGCCGTCGCTGCCGCGAAGGCACGGAGCCGGGAACTTGCCAAGCCATCGCCGGCCGGGTCAGACCGTACTGCCGGGGCGGGCCAAGAGCGATGATGCCAGTGGCTGCTGCACGCCAGCTAGCTTGGCCAATAAGCGCGGGCTAACGCTTGCTCCACTTCATCACGGAAGGACCATGACAGACTCTCTATCCTGTTGGGCGTTCTCAGCCACTACTACCCCTATCGCGTTATCCACGGGCTGAGCCTAGGACCAGCCGGCCGCGTTGGAATCGGTTAAGTCCGGCCTCGTTCGCAACCTGGCCGGCGTGTATTAGAATGCCCGGTCGGCCCTGATTCACGTCGATGCAGCGTAATTTGCAGCCGCTACAAGCTGCTGGCTCGCCCAATTACCTCGCCCGGGCTAACCTCCGTCCCGGGAGGACGGGGATCTGCGATACCGAGTGCGCTGCGGCTATCACCAGGGGTGAGAACTGCGCCTCTGCTTCCGCTGCGGTGTAGCGGCTGGTGGACACGGCGACATTGATGGCACCCGAAGGATAGCCGCTGGCGTCCGTGACGGCCGCACCGATAGAGATGTCGCCGCGGTAGATTTCCCCGCAGGTCACGGCGTAGCCGCGCTCGGCGCTGGCCTTCAGTTTGCGTTCGAGGTCCTCCAGCTTCCAGGTGGTCGAGGGCGTGTACGGCCGTAGGTCCGACCCTTTGAGGACGGCCAGTGCATCAGGCAGGGGCAGGCGGGACAGGATGGCCATGCCAGGTGCGGTGCAGTAGGCTGGTAGCCGCATACCCACGAACACGTCAGTATTCAGGACGTGCCGGCTCATGAACCGGGACACGAAGACGATCTCTGTACCGTCCAGCACGGTAAGGTTAACCGTTTCCTCTGTCGTTTTGCTGAGATGCTGTAGGTAGGGCATGGTCCGCTCTACCAGCGCGCTGCCCCGCATGTAGCTGTAGCCAAGCTCCAAAGACCGGACCGTCAGCTCCAGCCGCCTTGTGGCCGGGTCCTTCCGCAGATAGCCAAGGCGCTCCAGCGTATGCACGAACCGTTGCGCGGCGCTCAGGTCGAGTTCGGACTTCTGCGCGACCTCGGACAGGCTCATGCTCCGGTCGGTGCCGTCAAAGGCGGTCAGGACGCGGAACGCCTTTTCGACTGACTGTACCATGAGGCTGTCGCGGTCAGCCGACCCCGACGGGGCTGCCCCAGCTGATTTCTTTGTCACATGAACTCCCACTTAACCCTTGTCCACAGTGTTACGGGTGGCAGTTGTCCGTTGACAACCAACAAGAAAAAGGAAACGATGCAATACGCAGTATCGCTATGCAATAGGTTGATGAGACAAGTTGATCTGGCAATCCTGCGCACGCCCTGCCCCGCTCAAGTAAGGAGGAGTCGTGCTTGCTCAAAGCATATTGTGCCTGGGTTGCCGTGGCTTCCCAACGGGCATGTCTTGCGCCGGGATGGCCCTGATGGCCACAAGGCAGTGTTGGCCGGCACGCGCCGTTACAAAGGACGGGATTGAGCGAGGGCGTGTCAGCCTTGGAGGTTGATGGGACCGGTCCGGCGCGGCTGAGGGCGGAAGTCAATCCGCAGGCGGGTAGGCACGGCAGCAACGAAACGGCCCTTTACTTGAGTGCGGACGACATCGCGCTGCTTGGCATCAAGCCTGTGGAGGCGCTGGAGGCAGTCATAAGCGTTCTCCGTGAGGTTGCACAGGGCAGCGCCGCCCAGGGCTTCAAGACGTCGGTCGATGTCGGCAAGGGCGCCTATCTACAGGCGCTGCCGTCGCTGCTGCGTGACACAGGGATTGGCTGCGTGAAGTGGGTGTCCATATTGCAAAGCGAAACCGGGCCAGGCATCCAGGCTACCGTCCTGCTGACGTCCCTCCGGTCAGGTCGGCTTATCGCTGTGCTGGACGGCGCCTGGATCACGGCAGTACGCACCGCGGCAATGTCGGCGGTTGCTGCCCGCGCCCTCGCCAGGCCAGGCAGCACAAGTATTGGCTTCATAGGCTGTGGCGTGCAGGCCGAAAGCCATCTCGGCATGTTGCAGCAGGTGCTCCCCGGGCTGCACACCGTCACGGCCTACTCGCGCTCGCGGGAGGGTGCGGAGCGCTTTTGTGCCCGTGCCCGAAGCCTGGGGTTCGAAGCGACCGCTACGGCGGCACCGTGTGATGCTGTGTTTGGCCACGACGTGGTGGTGTCCTCCGTGCCCACCTCTGGCCTGTCCGAACCCTTCCTTGATGCCTCGTGGCTGGCCGATGGCGCATTCGCGACTTTGGTGGACCTTGGACGGTGTTGGATCTCCAGCTCCCTACAGGCGGTGGAGGTCGTCGCCACCGACGACCGTGCCCAATCGTCACTGCTGGCGTTGGAGGGCAAGCTGTCCCATCCCGGCCCTTACGCCTTCTCCCTGGGCGATTTGGCATGTCGTAACCGGCCAGAGAACCTTGGGGTCGGGGGACGGCGAGTGTTTATCTTCGGCGGCATGGGCGCGTGCGATGCTGCAGTAGCCGCGCTCTGCTACCGCCATGCTCTGGCGCGGGGTGACGTGGGAACACCATTGCCACGACTACGGTCGTCCGCAAAGGGCGCTTAGCCTGAGTCGGGTGACGGTATGAAATCATTGAGAGGAGCAAGTGGATGTGGACATATCGAGTTGCAGGCATCGTTCTTTTTTCGCTCGGTTTGGCCGCAGTAGCCATGGCAGAGACTTTTCCACCAGAGACTCTGGTTTCTGGCATTCCTGGCGACGAGGCGACGTGCAGGTCGCATCCGAACCGCGTATGGACAGTGATTGACGGAGTGGGCGACTGCATCCGCTACTATGCCGCCGGCCTGTCTGCTGGTGTGAACCCTGCCGTTGTAATCGTCGTCAGGGGCGATCGATTTGTCGCCGTCGATGGGGGACGCTCCTCAGACAGCGCCGTGGGGTACGATGACAACAGTGCCGAGGCACAGCAAGCGAACGCCGAAGCATTTAGCCGTGAGATCAGCTTGCCAGTCATCGTTGTGGCTCGGCCCGGACTCTACGGCTCGAGCGGAAATCATTCCTTGAGACGTCGGATGCGGGAGATGAGACTTATGGACGCGACCATCGCCGAGATAAGGAAGCGGACGCAGATTCAGAGAACCGGGTTGACAGGTCAATCCGGCGGAGGAACCGTCGCTGCCTACGTTCTGACGCAGCAGGCCGACCTTAGCTGCGTCACCCTGACGTCGGCCGAACTGTCGATGCGAACCGTATTCCGGACTCCCGCGGCTTCCCAGTATGACGTCGCACACGCAGCGGTTCTGCACGATCCTATTGACCACGTTGCCGAAATTCAGCGGAACATGGACCGAAACCTGTTCGTCGTGTGGTCTGAAGGGGATCAGTATTCGCCACCGGAAAATCAGCGAGAGTATGTTGAAGCACTGCGTGAGCAAGGTCACCGGGTCAATCTGATTGAGGGCGAAGCAGTAGGTGCCTCGCATCACACACTCGATCATACGGGTCGGATCATCACGGCGTTGTGCTTGAACGGGACGAGCGCAGAGGAAATCAGGGACCGTATTCAGCGTGGTCGAGTTAAAGGGTGATAGTGCTTGACGCGATCCCAAAACTACCTTGGCCGAGCGGATTTCTCTACCGGCGTTTCTCGTCATGGTGGATGGAGCATCGCTCCAACGGCACGGATGACGGGCCGGACTGAGGAACTCACCTTGTCAAGCTCAGTTTGTTGATCGCAACCCTTCCAACAATCCAGATGCGGCGGGACACAGGCTTAGGGTCTAGGGACAAAGTTGGAGACCGTAACGAGATTCGCGAGGCTATCCGTGGCGAACCCCTTGCAAACCAGGGTATCCACTCAGCCGCCGCAGACTACAATTTACCTTTTCGTGCGAGGTCGCAACGAAAAGAATGCAATGTCGTCAGTAGTTTAGGCAGCCTGAGAAACTTTGTCCCTAGACCCTAGAGAGTTGCCCGATTTTCCGGGACCTGGCTGGCTAGCGCGGATGTTCGGTGGCGAGGCAACCATATTGTTGGCGAAGGAAAAGACAATGGCTCATTTTCCATTCATGGCAAACTCAATAATTGCGGTGCCGGCATCTTATGCAGCAGCCATCCAACCCGATCGTAGGGTGAGCCGAGTAGCACGCGGCGGCGCGGATAACCGATCCGACACCGCCGCGAAACTTACCTAGGCAGGACGGTGTCGTCCGACGCTATTCAATCACAAAAAGAGGTTGCCCGATAACGTCCATGATCGGCTCCATCCCAAGTCCTGGCCCCTCCGGTGCTTGTGTCTTCCCATTCACGGCAACCGCGCCACCACTGGCAGTCCGGAACGCCGTTTTCATGTTCGCTATCGTCACTGACATACGCAAATGCTGCGGAGTAGATTGGGCCAGATGTGCCACGGCGCAAGCAGTGATATCAGTGCAGGCGGTATCCTCGATTGTCATGGGTATGTTATGGCTGACGCAGACATCGCGGATCACACGGGAGCGCGTTAGACCTCCGAACTTGGAAATCTTTAGGTTCATGCCGTCCATCGCACCATCCCGGATCGCCCGAAGAAGAGCCGGCAGTGAATCGATTGACTCATCTAGGACAAATGGGAGGGTCGTCCTCCGACGTATCGTCAAGCACTCCTCGTATGTCCGGCATGGCTGTTCGATAACGATGTCGAGATCTCTCACTGCCTGAACGACGCGTGCCGCTTCACCGGAAAGCCAACCCGTGTTCGCATCCGCAACAAGGCGTTCGCCAGATTGGAGAGCAGCTGTAGCATGCCGGATACGTTTGATGTCTAGATCGGGTTCACCACCGACTTTAAGTTGGAAATAGCGGATGCCTTCGGAGCGATAGCGGTCCATCCATTCAACCATGACTTCGGGCGATGCCTTAGTGATAGCGCGGTATAACGGCATCTCACCGCCAAACCGGCCGCCGAGAAGTGTGCATATGGGCAGTCCGGCCACTTTACCCAGGATGTCCCAGCACGCAATATCGATCGCGGTTTTGACGTATGGATGTCCCCGCAGATGCCCGTCCATGACAGAATTAATGCGATCAAGCTGGGTCGGGTCTTCTCCGATAAGTGAGGTCGCAATTTCACGGATACCGGTGCGGGCGCCCTCTGCATATGAAGGCAGGTAGGTTGCTCCAAGAGGCGTGACCTCTCCCCAGCCGGACAAGCCGTCATTGGTTTCAATACGTACTATAGTGGTATCGAAGGCGTCGAGATCACGGCCACCTGACATCGAGTAGGTGCCATCCTTGATCGGCACCGAAACCTTGAAACAGGAAATACGCTGGATTGTCGTTGACATGTTGGTTCTCAAAAATTGTGGGTTGATTTCGGGGATGTGCGCGGCCACGACGGTCGTCGCGCCAGAGGCCCACCTCTGTTGGCGCTCTATGCCTGCTCGCCTGTCAACAACGCGACATTTCCGCCTGCGGCGGCGGTGTTGACTGTTACTACGCGCTCAACGCAGAAGCGCCGGAGGTAGTCTGGGCCGCCTGCCTTTGGCCCCGTCCCCGACAGGCCGTGACCGCCAAAAGGTTGCGTACCGACCACGGCGCCGATCATGCTGCGGTTGACGTAGCAGTTGCCTGCGGGCACTCCGGCCAGCACGTCTCCGACGAAACCCTCGTTGCGGCTCTGCACACCCAGCGTCAAGCCGTAACCGCTTGCGGCTAGGCTTGCCAGCAACGCAGGCAATTGGCCGGCCTTCCAGCGGACCACGTGCAAGATCGGGCCGAACACTTCCGTTTCCAGCGCCTCCGGCCGATCGAGTTCGAACAAGTGCGGGGCGACAAAGTGTCCAGTTACGGGGCCACCCTGCGGAGCGGTCCCGGCATAGTGGATACGGGCTGTTTGCATCATGCGCGCGATGTGATCGTCGAGACGCGCCTTAGCCGCAATGTCGATCACCGGACCGATATGCGTGGCGGGGTCGGCGGGGTCGCCCAAGCGCAGCTCGGCGGCCGCTCCTGCGATCATGGCGATCACCTTGTCCGCGATATCCACTTGCACGCACAGCAGGCGCAGGGCCGAACAGCGCTGGCCCGCCGAGCGGAACGCGCTGGTGACGGCGTCGTCTGCAACCTGCTCGGGCAGGGCGGTGGCGTCCACCACCATTGCGTTGATGCCGCCGGTTTCGGCGATTAGCGGCACTATGGCCCCGCGCTTGGAGGCCAGTGCCATATTGATGCGCCAAGCAGTCTCCGTGCTGCCTGTGAAGGCGACGCCAGCCACGGCACGGTGTGCCACCAGCGCTTCGCCCACGTCCCCCGCGCCGGGCAGCAGGGCAAGTACGCCTGCCGGCACTCCAGCCTGATGCAGTAACCGCACCGCCTCTGCCGCCACCAGGGGCGTCTGCTCGGCGGGTTTGGCAAGGACAGCGTTACCGGCGGCGAGGGCGGCCGCGACCTGGCCGGTGAAGATGGCGAGCGGGAAGTTCCAGGGCGAAATGCAGGCCCATGTGCCGCGGCCGTGCCGGGTGAGCGCGTTGCTTTCCCCGGTGGGGCCGGGCAGCGCCTCCGGGCGAAACAGGGCGCGGGCCTGCACGGCGTAGTAGCGCAGGAAGTCCACGGCCTCGCGCAGCTCTGCTACCGCATCGTCCAATGTCTTGCCGCCCTCATCCACTAGCAGCGCGACAAGGCGGCCGCGGCTTGACTCGTAGATATCAGCCGCCCGCTCCAGTAACAGTGCGCGCGCCTCGGCCCCCGCATGGTTCCAGCCCGGCTGTGCCAGCGCCGCAACAGACATTGCTATCTCGACCGCATCCGCGCGTTCCACGACCGCTCCGGCCCGGGCGCCTGTCGCCGGATTGGACACCGTGCGCACGGGCCCGGGCATGGCGTGGCCGTCCACTAGCGGAGCAGCCTCGGCAGGACCGCGTGCGGCGGCGATCTCGGCCAGCAGCTCGGTCAAGGAAGCGGAGTCGCCGGGTTCCACCCCGCGGCTGTTACGGCGCTCGCCGTAGAGCAGCGGCGGCAAGGGCAGGCGGTGGTCAGCGGCAGCCTCGGCAGCGCCGAGCAGCTCCGCCGGATGGCGCAGCAGGTACTCAATGGGCACGGCGGGGTCGGCAGCCTGGCTGACGAAACTGCTGTTGGCACCGTTCTCCAACAGACGCCGCACCAAGTAGGCTAGCAGGTCCGCGTGGCCTCCCACAGGCGCATAGGTGCGCACTCCCAGACCCGGCCGCTCTCGCAGCAGCGCGGCATAGAGCGCGTCTCCCATGCCATGCAGGCGCTGGAACTCGTAGCCGTCCACGTCGCCTGCCCGCTCCAGGATTGAGGCGACCGTCAGTGCGTTGTGGGTAGCAAATTGCGGGTATATACGCGGGCGTAGGGTCAGCATGCGCTCAGCGGCAGCGAGATACATCATATCGGTCGCGGCTTTGTGCGTCCAAACTGGGTAGCCGTCCAGGCCGCGTTCCTGCGCGCGTTTGACCTCCGTGTCCCAGTATGCACCCTTAACTAATCGTACCATAAAACGGCGGTCGAGGCGTTCGGCCAGTGCTGCTACCCAGTCCACCACCGCCAATACGCGCTTGCCATAGGCTTGCACCGCCAGGCCGAATCCATCCCAGCCCGCAAGGCCCGGGTCCGCAGCGACGGCAGCAATCACGTCCAGCGACAGTTCCAGCCGGTCCTGCTCCTCGGCGTCCACGGTGAAGTTCAGGTCGTGTGCACGGGCGGTTCGGGCGAGTTCGATGACGGCGGGCACCAGTTCCGCCATGACTCGCCCACGGCTAACCGCCTCGTAGCGCGGGTGCAGCGCCGATAGTTTCACCGAAATGCCAGGCCGGTCCGGCAAAGGCTGGTTCCCGGCGGCGCGGGCGATGGCGCCGATGGCGCTCCGGTAGCTGCGGGCGTAGCGGGCGGCGTCAGTAGCGGTGCGGGCGCCTTCGCCGAGCATGTCAAAGCTGTAGCGGTACACCCGGCCTGCCCGGCTGCCGGCGCGGGTGAGCGCTTCTTCGATGGTCTGGCCCAGCACGAAGTGGCCACCCATCACCCGCATAGCTTGCCGTGTCGCCCCGCGCACTGCGGGCAGGCCCAGGCGCTTGACGAGCGTCGCCAAGACGCCCTCGGGCGTTTCGCCTGGCTGAATGACGCGGACGGATAAGCCCAGCGCCCAGGCTGAGGCCCCTACCAAAAGTCCCCCGCCCCCATGTGGATTGGCGAAATCAGCCGAGCCTAGCTTATCCTCAATCAGTCGGTCGGCAGTGCCCGCGTCGGGGACGCGTAGCAGCGCCTCGGCCAGCACCATCAGGGCTAAGCCCTCGCGAGTGGACAGCGAGTACTCGCGCAATAGCTCCTCCACGCCACCCAGGCCGCCGCGACCGCGTATGGCAGTGATTAGTCGGTGTGCCTCGGCATTCACGCGCGCCTTGCGCTCGGGCGGAAGAGCTGCGCGTGCCAGCAACGGGCGCAGCGTCGCGGCGTCGTTCGGTGCATAGGGGCTGGCGAAGACTGGGAGCGGGAGAAGCGTGTCGGGCATGGTTTCCTCGGAACGGCCTTCCTCTTTAGTATCCATCTTTCCAGTATGGTTCTTAGCTAAAATACGGCCTAATGCCGGGGTGTTCACGGTCACAAGCCTACTTGAGCGGGGATGTTGCATGTCGCTTGACCAAACTGATCGCCGCATCCTTGGACTGCTACAGCGTGAGGGTCGAATCACCGGGACCGAGTTAGCCGATCGCATCGGCCTGGGGCCGACCGCAACAACCGAGCGGCTGCGGCGGCTGACGCGCGAGGGCTACATTCTTGGTTATGGCGCGCGGCTCGACCCCGTGCGCCTTGGACGCGGCCTGCTCGTGTTCATAGAGGTTCGGCTGGAGCGTACGACGCCAGAAGTGTTCGACCAGTTCGCCGCCGCAGTACGGCGTGCGCCGGAGGTGTTGGAGTGCCACATGGTCGCCGGCGGCTTCGACTACCTTCTCAAAACTCGGGTGGAAAACATGCAGGCTTACCGGCGCTTTTTAGGGAACGTGCTACTGGCGCTGCCCGGCGTGCGCGAGACGCACACGTTCGCAGTTATGGAGGAGGTCAAGAACACACAGGAGCTGCCGCTATGACCAGGTCCGAGGCCGCCATCGCCGTCGCAGTGCTGAACATCATGATCCGGACCGCAAAGCCCGTCTCCGTTCGGGTTGCCTAGACGGCGTCCGGGAAGGGCCAACTCAGCCTTGCGCTGGTCCGTGCAACAACGCCCGTAGCACCCGCTGCGGCGCATTGGTCGCGCAGGCTGCCCTGCTGCCTTTCAGAATCCAGGACTGAAACCTGGCCTGCTGCTGGACGCCGCCCTGGCCAGGTCGGCTTTGCAGCGCTCGTTCGCGGCGATCACCTCGGCCCTGAACCGGACACGCACGACCTCCGGGAAGGCGTTGATCGCCTCAACCAGCTCGCGGATCGCGGCCTCCCTCCGCTCCACCGCTGCGGCAAGCGGCGCGATGCGCTTGGCCAGCGCAGCCCGCACAGCCGCATCACGCTGGCGCGTGCGCAGCTCCCCAGCATGGTCCCGTCCTGACGCGCGCTGGGTGAACACCCGGTGCTCAGTGCGTATGAAGCGTTCCACCTCCGCCTGCTTGGCGTGCTGGATCGCCTCCACCAAGTCCATGGCAAGCGACTTGTAGGGCTTGTCGCTCATGTCCTTGGCCACCTGCTCCCATAGGTGCCCGGTGGTGATCGGCTCCTTGTCGCCGACCGCCCGGCTGCGCTTGACCGCCTCGAACGCAGCGGCCTCGGAG
>JAABUX010004468.1_pt1 | contig 17691 bp, 34 predicted proteins | sample 5561851 | NCBI WGS metagenome assembly JAABUX01 (sample SAMN10711883, study PRJNA513361) | rock metagenome | isolation source: Antarctica rocks | place: Antarctica: Victoria Land, Richard Nunatak red sandstone | collected 2016-01-03 | reverse complement strand
GGGTCCGGCGTGCTTCATCATGTACTGTCTTGTATATTGTCAGCCTACGGAGTGCATTAGCAGCTGCAGCAGTCGCTGCGTCTCAGCAGCAAGGTTTTGTCAGGAAAGCCCTTACAAACATCAGCTTAAAATGGTGCTCGAAGGTAACCACCTTGGCCAGTGCATGCAATTTAACAGCTTATCGTCTATCAGCTGCTTGAACGCCGCCTTTGCCCCCCCACCCCTCCACCCAGTCTCCTCTTTCTGTCAGACACACGCCCGGGTCGCAAGCCTACAGGCCGTCGTGGGTAGCACACATTCGACGCCGCTGCCAAGCGCTGCGGATGGCACACCATGGACGCCGACATGCGCAAGGAGCTGAAGGTCAGATCAAGGGTGGAGAGCATGTGAGCACCACAGGCCCGTAAGCCGCCGTCAAGCCTGGATGGTTTGCCGTACAGCGTGCTGACGCCGTCTCGCCTGCCGTGGCGCAGATATAACAGGACTGAGGCAGACTTCGACAGGAAGCAGGAATGGGACGATTACCTGGAGGAGAGAGAGGATCTCAGTGCGTGGCGTGGCATAGCATGCGTGACTGTGCCTGTGCACGCCTAGTCACTCACGAAATCCTTTACACTGCAGTCTTCAATCTGGCGGAGGGCATCGACGTGGAGCAGACGGAGGCGAAGCTGGCAGAGTATGAGCGCACAAATCGCGAAGCCATCGCCATCAATGCCGCAAAGAAGGCGAACACCAGGCGTTGTGCTGCTCCATGCTTTGGGGTGTGATTCCCCACATCTGAGGGACCTGAGCCTGGCGGTCGCCTGACGCAGGCCGAGGACAGCAGAGCCGCAGCCGGTGTGCCGCCTAGCACGGGCGCTGCGGATGACGGTGATGCTGAAGCGGCAGCCACGGCTGCGGCAGGACAGCAGGGCTTGCAGTACCTGGCCGCGCTGCCGCCCGGCATGGCACCAGCCAGTAACAGGTCCGCGACCCACAGACTTACTGGCAGATGCCTGCGCAAGCTCCTGGTGCACATTTTGCATGCTGTCACTGCCCATTGTGGTAGCACCTCTTTCATGTGCTGCAGGCCGGCTCCAACGACGGATGGCACGAGCGGCGCTGCAGCGGACGGCGAGGAGCTGAGCGAACAAGAGCTGCGGTTGCGCATGGCTTTCGCTAGCGGGTGGACCTCAGACTTTGCGGAGCGACGTGCTGTGCAAATAGCTTACAATTCGGTTTTCATACGCTGACAAACTTCAGACAGGGGACGCTAGTTTGATCTTCAGATCAGATCAAGCTTTGGATCCTTGATGACGGGAAGAGCTGGACAGCAGCGCACGAGACCAACCCTGGAACGGTCATACCCAATGATGCAGCGTCTGAGTGTGCGAGCACATTAACAACAGCAACCTGATTGAAGTGAGGGTGCAACAGCGTTCAAGGCTCAGAGGTAAGCGGGGACGCAGAAGATGGTGCAATGTCCTTGCCCCAGCCCAAGAGCCGGAACAGCAGCACGGTGCTGGAGCCGACGAGTGGCTTCAGAGCAGCGGGAATCGGTACACTCTTGTTGTTCCAGTGCTCCTTGTGGCTCAGAAACTTGCCCTGCACGATGTGCACTCACTGTGAGTAGAAGCATGCATGACCGGGTGAGGGTTGCAGGCATGCGACGGCTTCTCACAGGGCTAAGCGGCAAAACAAGGTCAGCGTACCTATTCTGTGACCAACAGAGTAGTGGTGACATCCAGATCAACGGTCTCTGGAAACATCCTCTTGGCAACCCATGACTTGCGCTCGAGCACATAATGCTGCGCATTCTCGGCCACAGCCTGGGCAGCAAACAGCCGCACAGACAGTGATGCACACCCCGAAAGGAAATCATATTGTCACAAAGGAGCAGCCATCCATCACAGATTTGAAGAGCGCGGGTCACCTTCGTAACACCAGGCTCCTTGGCCGCTGTGTAAGACGTGTCTTTGATGTTGATGTCAATCGATGAGAATGTCCGAATGAGCGAATAGTACCGTAAGATGGTCAAAAGCTCGCTCAGGTCTATGCATGGGGGCAATCGTCATGCTCATTTATATAAGATGTGCGTGTGAAGCATGCTTTGAACAGCCAGCGCGTCCAGACACAAGCGCACCTCGAGCGCAATGTCCCGATTGCCGTGCACCTTCATGAGGGCGTCCACGAACACTGCACATGGTACACTGCTCGGCAAACGCCGAATGCAGTACGAAAGGCAGGACGCATTTCCACGTCGCAACACAATTTGCATGCTGGGTCAGCCACGATCAGGTGTGGGCATGAGCAACAGAGCTGATCATGGCAGAGGATCACCTGCCGGCGGCTCTGAGCTGTAAACATCCCTGATTATAGAGGATTGCTCCTTGACGTTGCGACTCCTAAACATAACAAATACCTGCGTCTCCAGAGAAAGCTTCAGGCAGTGCAGCCGTTATGCCGACATTGGTACGTGAGCGCGCTTGTCCGTTGTGCAGGCGTGTGCTCGGGCTGACGAGTAGACGGGCGCGACACGGGCACTGATCAGCGTCGGCGCGAGGGGGCCAGCACAAACATGCATGGCGCGTTTAAGTCATGCTTAACCTGGTCAATGGCCCCTGCGACCGCTTTGCTTGGCTCCATGGTTGCCTCACACTGGTGCTGAGCAGAGATCAGCAGAGTCAGCACAAGGAACAGACACGCCCGCATGACAAGTTATGGTACTGCGGCTTTTGCTGACCTCAGAAGGCATTAGCAATGAAGCTGTGATGCCACTGAGGTGAAGTGGCCATGAAGTTGAGTGCATTGGGTGAACTGCGGAGCCGCACACACACTTTAGTTTCCTCTGCTGCTGCTGAATACTCAAGCGTCAGCAAAGCAAACCGTACTGTTGTTTGAAGCCCACTGTCGCTGCATCATTGATTGAAAGGCGGACATGGCGCTTCATCCCGCTTGCTGTATTCACAGCCTGTTCGTGACTTGTTTCTGTTTGTGCAGATTAAGAGGTCTTGTTCCGCGCTGTCCTGGCTGCCTCCCACTGCAGCAGGCGTGTGCTCGACAGATTAAGAGGTCTTATTCCGCGCTGTCCTGGCTGCCTCCCACTCCATCAGGCGTGCGCGCTGCTGAGCGTTCAGCTTGGCCTTTGGCCGCCCCCGCTTGACCAGCTCATTGGCCTGCGGTGTGCCAGGAGAGTCAGAACACTACCAAGAAAGCATGCACGCCTCAACGCCCAAGAGATTGGCAGGATGCAGCGCTGATGATGAGCATATGTTAACATATGTAACAGATGCTGCACCTCCTGGATGCTGTTTGCGGCGCCGACGGAGATGAGCACGGCGCACAGCACCACGTTGGAGCGCCCGTGCCCGTGCGCGCAGTGCACGTAGACGCCGCGCCCCTGCCGCTTTTGCTCTAGGCTCCAGGCCACGCCGAGGTCGATCTGCTCCACCGTGGGCGCTGCAGCAGCGGCGCACTGTTTGTCTAGTGTGCGCATTGACATCATCTGAAGGCGGCTGCTGGTCTTGCAGCTGATGATGGGCAGCACGTGCAAAGGGGTGCTCGCCGCGCACCGTATGTGTCCCAGGTGGGCAAATTGAGATACGGCGAGCCATGCACAAGCAGCGGCAGCTCGCAGGTGACGTCGAGCACTGCGGGGTGCCCTCCTGGCAGCTCCTGGTCAGTGGAGCACCACCCGCCGAGCCACCTGCACAGCAGGACCGTCGTATAGTCGTGAGCATGATTTGTCTTGATATGGTGTCGGACAGGTCAGCTGCCATATGGCTACATTGAGGAGCTCATTTCGGACTGACAAAGCCAGCGGTGCAGCTGCTGTGTTTTGTTGCGTCTAGCACATGCAGAAGAACAAGTACCGGCACCACCAGAAGACGGCGACAGGCGTTGACAGCGCACCAGCCCGGCGCTATGCTGGACCATGTGGGTTCGGTGCGGGTGTACCGCTGGATCTTGAGCTTGGTCCTCAGCCCAAGATGGTACGGCCACCACAGGGCCAGGCTCCACAGCGAGATGTCCCCCTTCGCTGTCTGCAGGCAGCTGCGACGCTTCGCTGAGGTCACCATCGTGCTGCATGCCGTGCTGGGTGAGTCAGCGATGGGATCGCGCTGCGCACCTTGCCGAGAAGCCAGGTTGATTTGGAAGCAAGCGGCGGCGTGCAGGCGAGAGCGACGCAGTAGCCTGTGACGGCGATGTGTGTCAGAACGAACGTGACCGGCCAGGGCGCGGTCTTGCGTGTCAATAGCACGAGGGCAGTGGGCAAAGTAGCTGCCGTGGCAACGATCTGGGGAAGCGAGACCCGCATTGCGGAGGCGTACTTCGCAATAGTATTGAGTTCATGAATCAAACCTTGTAGAGACCAGCATAGACCCTGTCTGCATCGACTTGCATCGCTGCAAGTTGCCAGTCCTGCGATCGTGGGGGGCGCGGCATGGACAGCGACGAGCTGGTGAGCATCTTGAAGCAGAAGTTCCAGGGCGTCGACCGCGAGGTCATCCGCGCGGTATTGGAGGACAACGACAATCGCCTGGCCGCAGCGGAGGAAGCGTTGCGCGCGGTGGCCGCACGGCAAGGCGGCAGCGGGACTGGACCCTCCGGCAGGCCGGTGCGATTGAAGTTTTCTGCAGAGATCAGCGCTGGGCGCAGTGCGTTTCTCGGTCGTGCGGCCACTCTGGCTCTCACGCAGCCGAGCCAGCGTGGTAGTCACGCACCCCGAATGCCTCTGTAAGCGGTCGCACCCCCGCGGGAGCGTACGCACCGGAATCGATCAGCATCATACGGCGCTCCTCAGCAGCTGTGCGGATGTATCGCTCCCTCCCACGAACGGTCGGGCAGCACAGGCACGGGTGCAGGAGTGCGTGCGGACTATGGCACTCGAATGATGGTTGGATCAGCTGGTCCACTCCCACCCCCTCGGTGCCACCCTTTGCAACACCTTTCCCCGAGCTGATGGTACACGGACCGCTGCATCCAGCCGCATATCGCACGACAATCAGGAAGTACGCGAGCCGGGAAGTATGAACAACCTGTGACCGCAAGCAGCATGACCACCGTGCACCGGGGCCTCGTCAATACTCCATGTCATCCTGACGGCTGTGTCCGCGTCTGCATAGGCTCCGGCATACCAGGACGGACCGTCGCGAGGGTTCAGCAGCAGCGGCGGCTACGGCCCGAGCAGCGGCGGCGGCAACAGCTACGGCCAGGAGCGCAATTACAGCAGCAGCGGAGGCGGGTTCGGGAGCGGCGGCGGCTACGGCATGGGGCCCGGCTCGCAGGCAGACCCGTGGACAGAGGCCGTGAACGCCGTCAGCACGACGGTGGAGCAGAACCTGAAGGTCGCGGCGACCTACGCCAGCAGCCTGAGCAGCTGGGCGTCCACCCTGATCGCCAACCTGGATCCTGCGGCGCTCTTATTTGAGGACGACGATGAGTATGACGGCCCTGTCCGGTGCGCACCGGCCGATTCCCCCCATCCTGCTCATAGTCACGTGTGCAACACAAGCGGACGCAGTGGCAGTTTGACACACTTGAAAACCCCCTTGTAGATCCTAGAGTATGCTGGCCATCTTGAGCATAGGTGTGGTCCGCGTATGCTTGTGAGCTTCAGCATATTGATATTATCCATCTGCCTGCTGTGAGCCTCACGAGCCGCTGATCGCTCTGCAGCTCTAGCTCAACCTGCTTCTGAAAGCGCAGGCCACCCCCGGACAAGACGAAGGACACAGAGGGCGTGACGGTGGGCAGGTCACCGCTCTCGCAGAGGGCGCGGAACGTCACCGCGCCGCCGCCGCCTCGATCGCCGACCCCCAGCGAGATCGACGCCCTCGAGGACGACCGGGAGGATCAAGCAGACTTCAGCTCCCCGGTGGCCGCCGTGACGGCGGTCACGGCGTGGCTGAACGGCGAGGACGAGGAGGTCAGCTACGCGAAAAAGGACAAGTGACGCGGCGAAGACGCCTTTTGCATTGGAACTGCCGCTGAACATCGCTGGTGTACGCTGCCGTGACTGTAGGTTCAGCTGTGGCGGCATGGCCCCGCAGAGGGTACATTTAGAGGAAGAAAGAATGCAGATGCACGTAGGCTCAGCAGGTTTGCGCGCTAGGTCAGGCGCCGTTGTTTGGTCTAGGTTTCTCTACAGTCTGGCGTAGCCCACAGGAACAATAACTGTGTACCGCACGGGTAACTATTCGTGTGCAGCTCACCATAAGCATCGTCCAGCTGGTGCCCAAAGGTAGATCTGCACTGAATCTTGTGCGGATCCCGAGCCGATGACGATGTGGTTGTCCCAAGTAGCTAGCACGCAGGCGTGGCCTTGAATCTTGCAGATACAGTCAGCTTGCAGGGTCTTCGCCTGGGTGTCTGAGACGGACCTCTGGCGGGCACCCAGGGAACTCCTTCAGCGCCTTGCGGTATGAGTCGAGCGCGCCAGCGTGGTCGCCGAGCTCGAAAGCGACTGCCGCCTGGGCTAAGAGCCCGGCCACATTGCGCCGGCCGTTGTTCAAGTAGGCTGCGGCCTTGTCGAGGTGCGTCTGCAGCAGATGTTGGCTAGTTGAGCGGTTGCCTGTCCCATGCTCATAGCACGGCAGCACAGGCTACGGGGCTAGCAGGGCTGCATCTGACCACAGGCGGTGCCTTACTGCAGCACGTCTGCTGAGCTGTCAGGTTCTGCAGCTGTGCAACGCAAGGACAGCACTACGATGAGCACCTTTGCGAGTTTGAGTTCGCCGCGGACAACGTCCAGTTGTCCGTAGCCCAGCAACACCAGCTGCTCGTGCTTGTCAAGCTCGCGGGCCTTGAACAGCTGCCCGCGCGCTTTGCTCAGCAGCTGTTCCCGCTCAGGTCCACCAGGATCATCTGCGGCCTGCGGTGCATTTCACAATGGAGCTTTATGGGCCCTTGGCTCAGACTCGGGCCAGGTTGAGCACCAGCTTTAGATGCAAGGTGTGAAGTAAGCATGTTGCGAGCGCTGCAAGTGACTCCGCGCACAGTGAGAACCGGTCAAAGAGCACTGGAACAGTTCCAAGCATCGACCTTCGACGGGAAGAAGCTGCATCTTCTTTTGAAAACCTAGTTGACCTCTGATAAGGGTCCCAATATCAATGTGGCAAAGAGGCTGGACCTGGGAGGTATAGAACATCGCCAGCGCGCAGCACATCTCGATGCGTTGGTACACGGCCTGCTCCGCCACCGGCCGCGGCAGCCCCGTCTTATGGTCGGTCGAGAAGTGGTCATGCACCTGCGGAGGGCAACCAGATGAGCAACGTCGCACAGGAGCTTAACGCTTTGCAGTGACACACCAGTCGGGGCAGAGCACGAAGCAGGGCCACAACGATGACGGACGATGGCGGACGCTACGCAGGTCACGGACTGTGCGTAAATGTGATTCAGCCCAGACCAAGGAAAAAACGTTGGAATCAATGCAGCTCAGATATCGAGCGCTGATAGGACGAATATGCATATATTGGGATCGGCGCCCTCAAGTGTGCATGCACTTCGTCTGCGGTGACGGTAGCGTCAACCTGAGCCGGGCGCGAGCACCTCCTGGCTGGTGCCGTGCTCGAGGATGGCGCGGCACTGCTTCAGGCGGCCGCGCGCCAGGTACGCCTTGGCGAAGTCCAGCCACAGCGTCAGGGACGCCTCCTCGGCCTGGAGCACCTCCAGCAGCTCCTCCGGGTCCTCGGGCAGCTCCTCCAGCGGCACGCGCACGACCTCATCGCTCCCGTGGATGGGGATGCAGATGCAGCTGCCGCCGCCCCCGCCGCCGGGCAGGTGCCCGTTCTCCATTGTGCTTCCGCTCGCGCAGCCGCTGGGGATGCAGGCTAAGGAGCACTGAGCTGGCGAGGTCGTCCTAGCACCATGCTCAAGCGGCGCTGAGATGAGAGCTCTGCCTTGATGTCAGCACAAGTTTGGGATGCCCGTGGGGAGGGGGTGCGACGGACGGCGCACAGCTGTACGTCCTGTTCGTCCTGCGACCGTGCAACAGATTACCAGCTGGAGAGGATCAACGCATGCACCCTTGCAGGCAGTACATTCTGTTATATTTGAAGTTGCAGATCTAGAAATGAGCGCGCATATTACATGCTTGGGCTGGAAGCCCCCTTTCTGCAAGCTGCGCTGGCTCTTGTCGAGACCCCTGACCTTCCGAGTTTTCCGCACTGCATTACTCGCGCCTCGTTCTGAAAGCTACCGGCGGTGCAGACCTACGAGCAGCTGCAGCTGCCCCTTCAATGTCAGGTTTCGAACTTTGATTCTCGCTTGGCGCAGCAAATCTGGGCATTAGTCGCCCGCGACAGCGTATCTGAGCCTCAGTGAGGCGCACTCCCCATTGGCGCGAGGCGCCGGGGCCGTTCCGCTCGCTACCTTCTCTCGAGCGTCCAATACGCGCGATGCCGGCATCGCACGACCTCGATGTGACCGATGAACAGCTTCGCAAGCTGTGGGGCACCCTGTCCGTAGCCGAGCAACAGAGCCTGTTGAGCTGCTCGAAAAAGCACCTCTTCGAAGAGATTCGGTGCGCATTATTGGGCTGACAGAGCAGTCTCACTGATTACTGTTCTGCTGCGCAGCAAGTCCACGACACGTCCTGTGCCCTGCAGGCGGCGGTATTGCAGCCGGTGTTACGGCCTGTTCGCGCTCAGGCACGCCGCTTCACATTCACCGCCTGGATGCTTGCACTCCAAGGAGTAAACGCGAGTGCTCACTGTCGCGTGCATCGCAGATACGAGGAGCTGCGCGGAGCAGTGTGCGGCAGTGCCGACGGCACGGCCTGCGAGGCATGCCCATCTTGCCAGCAGTTCTACCTCGGCCTCACCGCGGATGCAAAGATGCTGCGCCTGGAGGCGTCCGCGGCGCCGCTGGAGGTGTTCGCCATCGCCAAGCAGCGGGAACGGGATCGAGATCTTCAGTTCATCGCGCAAGGTACTGACTGCCTCCCTGCGCATGTATCCCTGCGGAGCTCAGGTGGCTCTTGATGAAGAAATGGACACCCACATCAGAGCTGCTACTACTCCTCCTTGAGATCACAACCAGTGGATAATTCTGTGGCAACTCGCAGGCGACATCTGCGGCAGCGGGTTCAACCCCAGGAAGCACGGGAAGGTGTGCGACCTGCACACGAACGTCGTCAGCACCGACTCCCTGATCACGTACTGGGAACAGCTGCACGCGGAGCACCGGGCGATGCTGTTCTCGCTGCCCCGCCACGACTTCGAGACGGAGCTGGAGTCCTGCTGCTCGTGCGCACTGAACCCTGATCCATTATTTCCCAGTGTGGTTCTACAAACCCCATACATAGGCCCAGGGCAGAATGCAGGAGCATCGCATATGCTGCAATCGCAGCAAATTGGCTACCCATCCCAATCTGGCGCTATGCGAGTACCTGGCACCGCATGGCATGCAAGGCCATGCTCAAGCTGGCACTGCGTGCACGGAATCAGGCCACGACAAAGAGGTCTGGCTCCTGTTCCCCTGCAGGCTGCAGCTGCGGATCTGCCGGGACTGCCGGCAGAACGTGATGCAGGCATACAAGGTCGCCCTCGCGACCGAGCGGCGGCAGCAGCGAAGCGGCCAGCTCGCGCTTCCGGCGCCGTCACTGGACAGCAGCTCAGGGTGCGCCTGTCTGTGCCCGCTCGATGACACACTGCTGACCAAACCTGTCGACAGCAGGTTACGGAGCAAGTGGTTCACCCTCATAACGTGTTCATGATGGGGTTGCCCTTGATGACTACGATCCGCCTGCGCTGTGCCTACTGCTCAACTGCTTCAGCATCGTGTCAGGCTGGTTTGCAAGAGACGATCCACAGCCTGTGAGTTCCAGGTGCGGCTGCAGCTGCTGCACCAGCTCGGGGGCGTCCGAGCAGAGCAGCGACGGCGCCAGCGACTCGGCGTCCCTGTGCAATGCTGCTGACGCAGCGGGAGCCGCGCTGGTCAAGGCGGGCGCCGACCTGCTGTCGCCGATCGAGGGCGCCGTGCTGCGGCTGACGGACAGCATGGTGACGCTGGAGTGCGCCGACGCGGTGGCGCTGTTTGACAAGGCTGAGGACATCACGGACGGGAAGGTACGGCTCAGCCCGCCTGCACCGGCTGACACGTGCTGACGTCGAGGCATTATGTTCCCGCAAGCTGTGGCATTACCGCTTGCCAGGCAAGCTGACCATGCTGGCATCAGGCGGATGCCGGGGAAGCCGGCAGCTCTCGCACCGGCGTGCGGCATGCGGAAACCCCGGCGCTGGCGAAGGACGCGCTGCTCGACGCGGCTGTCCTCATCTTCAGGGCGCAGGTCCGCATCAATCCCGCTGACACCGAGGGTGCAGGGTTGCACATCACTGCAGCCAGAGACGTGCTGGAATTTGAGTCTTCAATTACCTGACTGGAGCCCTCAATGACGGGTGCTGGAAGACAAGAAGGCGGCGCCGGTGCGCAGGTGGAGGTGGCGTTCAAGGAGCAGATGGCGGGGCAGAACTCGCTGCTGCTGCTGACGCACCTGGCGCTGGGCATCATGGAGGGCCAGCTGCGCGCCGCCGCCGCCGACGTCCACGCCCGCCGCGTCCAGGTGCCCGCCCGTAGAAGCTGCCGACACACGTGACTCCTCCGGCGGCACGCAGGGCACCCCCAATTGTTGATTGTTACAGGCGGAAGAGTCAGTTCGATGCCGCCCGGGTCCCACTGGATGTGCACTCATCGTTCAGTGAGTGATGAGCATTTGATCCTCAAGTTTGATAGGTCGTGTATAGCCGTGCTCTGCTGAGCTAGCTGATCTAGTGCATCGCAGGCGGAGCTCCTGACACAGCTCGAGGACGAGGACGCCGTGAAGCAGAAGGCAAACAAGGGCCGGGCAGCGAAGAAGGCCAAAAAGAAGGCCAAGCTGCTGCCAGCGACGGCAGCAGATGCCGCAGCGCCAGCCAGTGAGGCTCAAGCTGGCAGCGTACGTGCTGCCGAGAACGAGAGCGATGCTCACGCCGGGGTCGGAGTGGGCGACGCTGGTATCGCACAGCCCAGCTCGACCCTGCCAGCACAGCATCAGGGGGTCCGAGAAGCAGAACGGACCGTGGCAGAGGCAGATGCAGTTGTGCAGCCTGGCGACCCGGATCTGGATCTGCTCAGCCTTGCGGAGCACCACACTGTCAGCCATGGGTTGCCGCCCGCCCAGCCTGCAGCGGAGCAGTGGGAGGTGCAATCGCGTAGCCGGCGTGCAGCCGGGAAGAAGGCGGCCCCGCAGCTACCGCAACGGAATCACCCGACGGTGCTCGAGGTTCGCAAGGCAGACCTCCGGCGGCCAGCGGCGAGAGCGCCGTCGCCGGAGATGCCATCGCGACAGGGGCTGGATGCTGACAAGCTGGTCAGCCCTGCATCGCCACAGTTGCAGCTGTCGCCGACCGTGCCGCAAGTCACGGGCAGGTGGGCGGCCGTGGTCGCAGGGAAGCCGCTGCCGCAGCCGCCGATCACCCCGCCGCTGCAGTCTCGGCCACCTGCGCCATCCGCCATCGGCGGGTTTGCAACCTCCAGCGCCTGCGTGCCCGCGCCACCGTCGCCCGCGCAGCTCTCCCCACTGCAGGCGAACCCATGGGGCGACGTGTCGCGTGTCTCCCAGCCGTGGGCAGCGCTGCAGCCCGCTGTGGCAGAGCCTGCTGCGGACGTGAGCAGGGCCAGCAGCTACAGCCTGTGGGGAGGCGGCATGAGTGACTTCTCCCGTGCGTCGCTCCCGCTGTCATCATCACGGGACTCCCTCAGCGCCATCTCGGACGGATCCTTGTACGGCTCGCCGCCCGTACTCGGCGGCCAGCAGCTCGGCGCAGGGCTTGCCGCCTTGCACGGGGCCTCCTGCCAGCGCAGCAAGCCGCCCGCTCTGTCGCCGATCTTTGCTGGGAAGGCCGGTGCAGGCATCTGGTCGGCGTTTTCTCTGGGTCCCACAGCTAGCCCCTTTGGCGGCATCTTCACGGTAGCCCCGGCGCCACCGGTTCCACCGCTTGAGGTGGCGCAGCAGGGAGCTTTGCTACCATCTGCTGCGCATGGAGATTGCCAAGAGTATCAGCAATGGCCGTTTTGACCAGCATCCACGCTGCCGTAGATTGGTGCAGAACAGTTCAGAGCCTTGCAACTGCATGCGCCTGTCAAAGCCACCATGTAATATCCGGTGCATGAGCTGCGCCACAACGCAGGCCGGCATCCAAAGCAGCATTGCAAAGTACGGTTGGGCATCTTGTGCTGTACGTATGCATCCAGTTCATCTGCGGGAGTCCCGCATACATACACAAAGGTGTGAGTTCCTGCGGCAAAAGGCATCAAGGGCGAGATGGTGCGATATGGCGCATTTTATGGTGTTACGTCTCCATTGTGTACTGGCTGGCAATACCACTACAGCTCGATCATACGGCTACAGCGTGCATTGACTCAGCTGCGCTAGCACTGCAAGCAACGTGCTGACTTCAAGCTGCCTGCACAGACACAGGGGCCAACATATTGGGATGTTCATCTGTCTGCCTGAGCAGGGCACGCGGCAGCGAGGGCTTGCGGCGAGGTTCTGATTGCTGAGTGAGCATACAAGCAGAGTACAGAAGAGGCACGTCGATTTCACATTCACAGTCGTCCGCGCGGTCATCACGGCACAACAATTGCGCCTCGACTCCTCCTGGTCTCCTCATCTGCCGCATGCGCCTCCTGCAACAGCACCACCAGCCGCGGTGAGCACGACCTCAGTGATGCAAGGCTCCACATCAACATTTTGGTGTAGCATCACCAGAGCACCACCTGTCGCTGCCGAAACAGTTCCAAGAGCTGGTCGAAGGGTATGCTGCCACCATTGCCGGCTGCAGCATCGCTGTTCCCGCCCTTTGCATTGCCGGTGTCCGACCTGAGGCGCGGCCACCTGGTCTGGCTGGGCACCGGAGCACCGTCTGACGATCTCCCGCTGGGGCTCTGGAGGCTGAGGAGCGCCAGCGTCGGCGCGCTGTGCAGCCGCGCGTGCAGCGTCTTGAACGCGTCGCTCTGCGGCAGCAGCTGAAGCAGCCCATACATGCTCCTGCGCGCAAGGTGGGATGGTTCAACTTGCAAGCAACATCTTTGTCCGCTGGGTGTTGCTCAAGATGTGCAAAGGGCGAGAGGGCATGTCGGCGGCCACGACGTTGTCGGCAGCTGCATCTGCTGCGTCCGTTTCTCATTTCAGCACAGATAAACCTTCTCTGTGCTTAGCACAAAAGTCCAGCGGCCAACAGCGCACTGTATGAGCGCTGGATGCTGGGTGGGCTGCAGCAGCTGCAGGCGGACGCGCGTGAACACCGGCGTCTCCAGCAGCTGCACCAGCCTGTCGATCTGCGCGACTCAGTACTCGATCGTCGTCACACAATGCCATGAACCCAACCCAATGCTGCAGTGGGCATTCACTACCGAGTGTGGCGTTCTGTCCTACGCCAGTCAGGGAGCGCGTGGGCACGGCCTGATCCTGCTGTATAGGCAGGTTAGGCAAGTGTCTGGCTGACGGGGGTCGGGAAACTGGAGCATCTGCTGCGTGCATGGCGAGCGCCTTGCTGCCAGAAGCCCAACCCGTGCTCCTGCAACCTCAGTTGCAGCAACAAGCTCCACACCGTGTTCAAGCGTGCTGCAGTCGCGCTGCTGCAGCAGCCCGGCGGCTAGTGGATTCACGCACCTGCACCAGCACCTCGACGCCCATAGGCAGCTCGCAGAACGCCTGTATGAGCGCGAAGGCGTGCTCGTACGCCCCGGCCAGGAAGCAGAGACTCAGCAACGCGCCGGCACTGTGACACCTGCCGGCAGCTCACACATGCGTTAGCCGAGACCAGCAGCGTGCTAGCGAGGCGCTATGCGCTTTCAATGAAACGCAGGAACAGCAGGTACACACCAGCATTGGTACAGGGCCTGGAACAACTCTGCGCCCTCCTCATCCTCCTGCGCGTGCTGCAGCAGGGTCCGCAGGCTGCGAGCCTGCGCAGACAGACGGCATCTCTCGTTGTTGACATTACTGTACTGGCACTGGCCGCATGTCTACAACGCACACGGCTGACAGCATATCGTCTCCAATGAACAGCGCCCTGAATTGATGCAGGCCAGCATGACCTGCATCGCCAGCAGCACGGCATATGCCACTACTTGGAAAACCACCATGGTCGTGGTGCACACCTCGGGTGCGGTCAGGAGGATGAGGTTGAGCGCCTGCACCAGCGCGGACACGAAGCGCAGGTCGTCGGCTTCCGCCAGCACCGCCGCCAGCGCGCGGAACACGCGGCGGCCGCCCAGCAGGGCCGCCAGGCGGCACACGATGAGGGAGCCGCGCCGCTGGAGTAGCTTGGCGCCGTCAGGGCCGCGGAAGCGGTCCAGCAACTGCCGCATGAGGCCCTCGAAGTGCGCGTCATCCGCTGCCAGCGTCGCCTGCGCGGTGAGGGACCGGCATGGGGTGTCAGGATCGAGCAGCATATGTGCGGTTTGCAATGCACGGCAGCGGAGCTGACTATGGGGTGGCGTAGTGTGCAGTTGCAGGCTGTGCATCCTTGCAGTCCCGTCCCACCACTAGCAGCAGGGTCAGCATCAGACCCATCCAGACCGAGCCTATGTACGAGGAATGGCCGAGCTGCACATGCCCCAGCCACATCAACAGCGCATGACGAGGGATCGATCACCTGCACAGCAACGGCTTCCTCCACAACCCTGTCCGACGGCGCGTTGAGGGCATCGAACAGGGCTGGCAGCAGCGTCTCGTGGTGCGCCATCACGACCGTCCTTGAGCGCTGCAGCAGCACGTTCACCCAGTGCAGCGCCTCCAACCGGGTCCCCTGTGGCCGCCGCAATGAGGTGTCAGCGCGTGCATAAAATGATATGCATGCACAGCACTGATTACGGTTTAATGTGCTGTGCTGCAGACTTTTGGCCTTGTTCAAGCACCCGCAGTGCAGCGATAGAGCCAGCAGCCCATTTGTTCTCCGACGAGGCACTACAGGCAACTGCAGCCATGCCTGAGAGTTGCAACACAGATTCAGGATGAGAGTACAGCCAGAGGCGGTCATGCCTCGAAGTCGGCGTTCAGCTGCTGCACGACGGTGTCCAGCGTCGCGTCCGTGTCCTCCGCCGTCGGCGCGTCGGTCAAGCCCTCCCACAGCGCCAGCAGGTCGGCGTTCGTCTTCTGCGCCACCTGAGGGCGCGACATGAACCAGCTTCCACCCTAGGTCTGTGCCTAATGAGCTTGCACACCTTGCAAGGCACTGGTTTGGTTTGCAGACGTTCAAATGCAGCTGCTGTCTGGAGTCAGCGTGAGCTGGGTTTGTTCGGTAGGCAGCACTGTCAAAGCTGTGCCAGCTGTCGGCGTGACAATACTACTGGAAGTGCTGAACTGACTGCGTCCAACTGGATTCCTGCGTCAATGGCACTGCAATGCATCATCTGCTGCGGGCTGGCGCACCCGGGCCAGCGCCGGGGCGGACGAGCTGATGGCGGGCAGGACGGAGCTCAGGATCGCAGCGCACTGCGGCAGCAGCGCCTGGCGCGCCAGCTGCACCAGCTCGCGCAGCCAGCGCAGCGCGGTCAGCCGCGTGTCCTCGTCAGCGCTGCGCGCCTGGCGCACCGCCACCAGCGCCACCGCGCCCAGGTCCACCTGCCGCGTCCCCTTGATCTCCAGCAGAAACTCCTGCACCGCCAGGAGGATAAGAATGTCAGCAGAAGCCTGCAGCTCGGAGCTCAGCCCCGCAGTATCTTCGGCATCTTCGTGCGTGCTTCCTGGGCATGATGTCAAGCCGGGGCGGAAGCCGAGACGGCTCCCGTATATTAGCGAAATTTTCATGCCGATGCCCTAATAACTATGTTGACTAGCGCTAGTGGTATTGGACCTTGCCGATGTAGGCTGAAGCACAGCACCTGTAGGGCCTTGTGCACGGCTTGGCGCAGCTCCCGGTTGGGGTCGGCGATCATGCCGAAGAGCCCGTCCAGCAGGTCGGGCAGGTACCGCAGCAGGTCCGAGTCCGGCACGCTGCGGCGCGCACGGCTCACTGGATCATTTGAGCTGGGAGCAGGACATGCGCTCAGAGCGTAGGAGGTGCAGGTTGTCGAGGCGGGCACCTGTCCAAGACGGTGATCCAGCTGATGAGGAATTGGCGTTTGAAAGGGTTGATGACAGTGAGACTCTCCTTCAGGCGCGGCACAAAGGCACCGATGTCAAAGTTGGGGCTGGCGGTTACCAAGTCCTGCGTGCAAAGAGCACAGTTGGGACTCGGTGTACATATCATGGCTCTCGGTAATGCCGTGTACAAGAGCAGAAGGCGAAGCAAAGGCTCGGGCGTTGACCTTGACGAACGAGTCGAGGAAGGAGGCTGCATTCTTGACATTTGGCTCGGCGTCCGCACACAGGCGGAACAGCGCGTCAAAAACTTCTGGGAAGAACGCGAGGAATGCCTCGCGGCTGGTCTTCGCGATGTTGTACAGGGCCTGCGGACAGAACTTGACCTCGTGCCGCTACGTCACAGGTAGCGTGCACTGTGCTGCTGGCCTGAGGCAGGACTCTGACATCCGAAGCTCTGTGAGGGAGGCGGCGGTGTGTGGTTGCTCATATTTGGGTGCGCCCGATCATCATGCGTGAGGCTCACGGTGGCGGTCACCTCGCAGGCGTAGTACCGCACGCGGCCGTCCTGGTCCGTGAATGAGTCCAGCACCGGCGGCACGATCTTTGCCAGCAACGCATTGTGCTGCTCCTCGAGACCGACTGCGGCGGCGGCCAGGCACAGCAGCCCACCTTTCCGGCGATCTGCCTGTGCCCGCATGAGCAGTTGCGATGATCGGCAGACGTGTTTGCCTGTCTTGTCCTCGCTGAAGTCCTCGCTGAAGAACGATTGCTCTTGATCAGGCTGGCTGTTCGCGCCTGAGGAGACAGCGCAAAGTCTGTGACCAGCCGATCGACGATCGCCGGGATGGCCTCCTCTCCCGCACGGGTCCCGGCCAACCTTTTTATGATCTGCTCGACCTCGAGGGCCGCTGCGCACGTGAAGGCCGCTGTCAGCAGCTTGCTGGCATCTGAATCTGAGGGTGGCGAGGGGGGTACGCCAAAAGCTCTACCTTGTTTTCGTCGCTCGTAGAGCTTGTCGCCAATGCCGCGCAGCACGGACGTAGGCAGCTGCTGGTCTGACTGCGCTTTCATCGTCGCGCTAGAGCTGCATGACGGGCTATAGTGGCAATGGATCCAATGAAATGGCGCATGATGATTGGGCGCAACTCACTGGACAATAATTATACTCCTAGGAGGAGCAACAGTGCGACTCAGGGATAACCAGAAAGTGATCAGCGATACTTTCAGTTGACGCTCGATCGCGACCTGAGCCTGATCAACGCAGTGACCGCCAAACTGAGGTTTAAATCGCGAGTCGACAGCCTATCGTCAGAGCTCGAGCCTAGGCTGCGCTGGGCGTTGCTGCTGATGGCCGACTGTCCGTGTGATGTCACCGCGGGGAGCAGCACTAGGTCGGCGGTCCTCCGCACGTTCACGCGCCCTCATAAACGTGCCAGGTGTGATGTCTTCTGCAAGCGTGCGCAGCAGACCTGGTTGCTCCGGCATGACCCACAGACAAAGCACAACGCTGCCACGCAGTGCAGGGCGTGCATTGCGCAAGGTGTCGGCACTGCGACAGAGCCAGCACAGCCTTCACGTCAGACGCCAACAACGCTCCGAGAAAACAAAGCACCGCTTCCGGTCGCGCACTTAGCGGCTAC
>JAABUX010004466.1_pt1 | contig 17699 bp, 18 predicted proteins | sample 5561851 | NCBI WGS metagenome assembly JAABUX01 (sample SAMN10711883, study PRJNA513361) | rock metagenome | isolation source: Antarctica rocks | place: Antarctica: Victoria Land, Richard Nunatak red sandstone | collected 2016-01-03 | reverse complement strand
CTCGCCGCCGAGATGCCGAGCGTGCCGGGGGCCGAGACCGCGAAGTCCATTATCGAAAACGCTGTCCATCCCCATCACGACATATCGGCTAACGCGGCGACAGCGCAGGCCGAGCCGGGCGACGCCACACAAGCGTATTCCACGGCAGCCGCGGGCGCGTCGGCGACGACTGAATCGTTTGTCGACCAGGTGATCGATATCTCCATCATGGGCGAAGCGCTCACGTTCAGTAAGCGAGCCGTGGTGACGGAGGAAGTGCGCCTGCGCAAACGCCCCTTCACCGAACAACAGAGCGTCAGCGGCGCCGTGCGCCGTGAGCGCGTTACCGTCGAGGGCGCCGACGTGGTAGAGGGAGCCGACGCCCAGATCGATGCGCGGGGCGGCGCCGGCTCCATCCAAGAAACACATGGCAATGCGCGAGACACATCACGCGAGGGCGCTGGACATGCCCATGAGGGCGGGGCCAACGTCAAGCAAGGCATCGACGGGATGATCGACGGCGCCGTCGACCGGCTGTTTGGCGGCCACCACCAGTAATGGATGTACGGCTGGGAGGCGATTGGCCTCCACGGCCAGGCGTCATCTACGAAGAGGACAGCGAACGATGAACAATCAGAATCAACCCGATACGATACAAGAGACCGATACGACCACGACGCCGGCGCAAGCGGGTATGACCAACGCGACCGGGGATGTCGTCATCCCTGAGTATCAGGAGGAGTTGGTCCCCGAGAAGGTGGAGCGACAAGAGGGCATGGTCCACGTCCATAAGGATGTCGTGCAGGAGCAGCAGTCCGTCAGTGCGCCGGTAACGCATGAGCAGGTGGAGGTCGAACGCGTTCCGGTGCATAACCAGTTCGACACGCCGCCCGCCGATGCGTTCCAGGGAGAAGACATCGACATCCCGGTGCAGGGCGAGCAACTCGTCGCGGATAAGCAGGTCGTGGAGACCGAAGAAGTGCGCTTGCACAAGAAGCAGGTCCAGGAGCAGGAACAGGTCAGCGGGACCGTGCGCCGCGAAGAGGTCGAGATCGACCAGCCCGTCCAAACAGCCACTACCGCGCCCATGGCGACAGCGCAAGCCGTGCCCATCGACACTACGTCGAACGCCATGTCGACGATGCAAACCGCGCCCACACAAGACACGATGACCGAGTCCGCGCCCGTGCGGCTCACGTCCGACACGAGCGCCACGCCGGTGACGCCGGCTCCGCGCACCCCCGTGCAGGGCGTGTCGAGCACGACTCCCCCGCACCAGGAGACGATGCAACAGGGCGCGACCTACAGGATCGAGGCCGAGCCGGTGGACGACACCATGGGGCGGACGGGAGCCACGGCGCAAGGCGCCGCCCAGCCGGTTGGCGACCAGGCCAAGGGCGGCGCCCAGCAGGCTGCCTCGAACGCGCAACAGGGCGCATCGAACGCCAAGGGCAAGCTTGACAGCGCGATCGACAACGTCACCGACAAGCTCTTCGGACACAACAAGTAGTAGTCCGCACGTCTAACAACAACAGCGGCGGGACGCGATTCGCGTCCCGCCGCTGTTGTTGTTAGACGTGCGGATGAACGACCACTTTCTAGCCACGGCGGCGCTCTTCGCCGTGAGCGAAGGGCCGCGCGACGAGCCAGCCTACCAGGGCCAGCAGGCGCAGGGGCAAAGCCAATAAGCGGCCGATCGTCGCGAACAGCGAGCCGGTGGCGCGCCCAACGTTGGACACGGTCTGGCGTCGTGGCAGGGGGACGGGGCCGCGGCGGCGCGGCGGGGCCTGCTTCGCCTGCACCGTTCGCTGATACTCGTTGGCGAGGGTGCGCGCGACATCGTATGGCAGCGGCTCCAACCCCATCGCCACGGCGTTGACCTGTGCGCCAATCATCAGGATGACGTTGAAGAACCACAGGAAGATGATGAGCACCAGTACCGAGAGGATGATCGGCCCGTATTTGCTGTTGCCGCTGAGGAATAGGTTGCTGTAGATCGGAAAGATCAACTCGACGATCGCCACGAGGATCGCCGCGGTCAGCGCGCCGCGCCAGGCGTGGCGCAACGATAATTTTATGTTGGGGACGATGGTGTAGATAGCCAGGAAGAGCAGGAACAGGATACCGATAGAGGTTAGCGGCCCCACGATGGTTAGGATGATCTTGAGGGGACCGGGCAGCAAGCCGCCAAATAGGCCGGCGCCCGCGTTGACCAGACCCGAAGCCACGAGCGAGAGCGGCAACAGGATCGCCAGGAGGATGATCATGCCGATCGCCATCAGGCGCTGCGGGATGAAGTCGCGGTCCCTGGTCCGGTAGGCGATGCTGAAGGCGTTCTCGACGTTGGTGAACAGGTTGGAGCCGGTCCACAACAGGCCGACCAGGGCGATGATGCCCGCGACCCCCGATATGCTGACGAGGTTCGTTAAGAGGGACTTCATAGGGATGACCTGTTGCGCTTGCTTCGGCAACGCCGACCCTATCGAGTTGGCGACATTGTTGAACTCGGACGGCGAGGCGAATTTGAGGACAATGCCGACGATGCTGAGGATACCCACGAGCAGGGGTATGATGGCGGTGATCAGGCTGTAGGTCATCATGCCCGCCAGGTTCATCGACCAATCGTTGGCGAACTTTTTCACGAAGATCAGGATCTTGTTCATAGCGTCATCCTTAGCTGCCGCGTCAACAGTACAACAGTACAGTAGAGAGTGTACGACACAGCGATGCACGATCCATGCCTATGCCGCCCGATCGATGATCGACGCAGCCCCCTGGGACCACCGGCTTCCAGCCGGCCCCGGTCGGGGCCGGACTGCTCGCTCGTATCGACGCGCTCGCTCGCAATGGCTTGTCGGCTGGAAGCCGGCGGTCCCAGGACTTTTCACAGACCCTGGGCGATAGTCCGATGGTCGGCGTTACTGGACGCAAGGTTGGCGGCGCGCTACACTGCCGTACGTCCCCCGCGCCTTTCATCGGTATACCAGGCGCAACGTGCAGCACTAGCAATAGTAAGGAGAGTGGGACGGTGTCTCATGGATCACGCCGCCGCGGCGACGGCTTTCATATTCTCGGGTCGCTCCGGGTGGCCGCGGCGCTATGCCTCGCCGCCGCAGGCGTGTCGGGCGCGTTCGCTGCGGGACCCGCGGCCCTACCACTCGCCACTCGCCACCCGGCAGCCTCTGCTGCTTCGGCCGCCCCTTCGCCACTCAACGGCGGGTGGAAACAGCTGACGATCGACGCGCCCCAGCCGGTGGCCAACGGAGCGATGGCTTGGGACAGCCCCGATCGCGTCATGTTCCTGTTCGGCGGCCATGACGCAACCTCTTCAAGCAACGCTTTCTGGGCCTACCGCCCCGCGTCGACCGGGGCTGGGACGGCCGGTTGGTTCCATCCAACAACGGACGGCGATGGCCCCGGCGCCACTGCCGGAGCGTCCGCCGTGTGGGACGACCGCGACGGCGTGTTGCTCGTCTTCGACGGCGCGCAGAGCGGGCGCGAGACCGACAGCCTCTATGCCTATAAACCCGGTCGCGGCATCGTTACCGGCCGCGCTGGTAAGACAGCGGGGCGCTGGGCCGATGTGTCGGCTCCCAACGGGCCGCTACGACGCGCCTACCACAACGCGGTCTGGGACAGCGCGGACGGCGTCATGATCGTGTTCGGAGGCGAGACGAACGGCGTCCCGCTCGGCGACACCTGGATCTATAAGCCGGCCAAAGGAGGGCTGACGCCCGGGACCTGGACACAGGCCGCCGTGAGCGGTCCCTCGGCGCGCCAACAGGCGCTGGCGGCGTGGGATAGCGCCGACCGTGTCCTGCTTCTGGCCGGCGGCAGCGGCTACGCCGGCTTGCTCTCCGATCTGTGGAGCTTCCAACCCGCCTGCGGACGCGCCGCCGCGGCGTGGATACGCCTGTCCGCCGCGACATCGCTCGGCCCACGGGCCGCCGGCGCCGCGGCGTGGGACAGCGCCGGTAAGAGACTGCTCGTTTTTGGCGGTCAGGTAGCGGCTCCGGCCGCGGCCGCCCTCGCCACTCAACCGACGGCGACCGCGACCGCGACGGCGACCCCGCCGGCCACGGCCACCGGGGCGCCGTCCGCGGACCTATCCTCTGCTACCGCGACGACGCAAGTTCCACCGACGGATATCCTCGGCGCGGCCGCTACTCCTACTCCTACTGCTACCCTCGTTCCATCAACCAATACAGCGGCGATAGCTCCCAACGCCACGACACAGAGCGTGGCCTATAGCGACGATCTCTGGTCATATACCGCGGGGCGGCGCGGCCTTGCCGCGGGCGCATGGCGTCTCGTCCGCCGGGGCGGGGGACCGCTGGCGCGCGCAAGCGGCGCGGTCTACGATGACCACGACCGTGCGCTGTTGCTCTACGGCGGCCAGAACGTTTCGATCCTGGGCGACCTGTGGTCGTATCCCGTCGCGGGGCGTGGAGCTGGGCGGTGGGCGCTGCTCAACGGCGGCCAGCCCCAATCGCGAACCGGCCAGGCAGGGGCATGGGACGCCCACGACGGCGTCATGTTCGTCTTCGGCGGCTATAGCGGCGCGCGGCTGAACGATTTGTGGGCCTACAAGCCAGCCCACGGCGCGGTCGGGCGCTGGACGATGATCCCCGTCGCCGGGCCGGCTCCGCGTACCGAGGCCAGCCTGGCCTGGGATAGCGCCGACAACGCGCTGTTGCTCTTCGGCGGCGCCGTTGCCGGCGGAGACCTGAACGATGTGTGGGCCTACCGGCCCGCGGGCGATGGAACGGCGACAGGCCGCTGGACCAACCTCTCGGCGGTGGGGCCGCTGCCGCCGGGACGGCATCTGCATAGCGCCGTGTGGGATACGGCGCGCCGTCAGATGCTCGTCTTTGGCGGCACGGCGGGGACCGCCGTGCTGCGCGACCTGTGGGCGTTCCACGTCGATAGCCTTGCCGGCGGCCGTGGACACTGGCAGCTGCTCGCGGCCGAAGCGGCGCCGTCCGCGCGTTTGGCGCAGGCGGCGGTCTGGGACCCGTCCAGAGGCGATATGCTCGTCTTCGGCGGCGTCAACACCGCCGGCGCCTTCCTCGATGACCTGTGGTCATACCATCCCGACGGCAAGGGGGGGATCGGCGTCTGGACCGCGCTCGGCGCGCCCGGTACCCCCGACGCCCGCGCGACCACGGCGGCGATGTGGGACACGCCCGACAACGCCATGGTCATCTTCGGCGGCACTGGCCCTGCCAGTATCCGCAACGACACCTACGCGTATCGCCGTGATAGGAGGTGGTCCACGCTCGTGCGAAGCAACGCGCCGGATCGCCGCAACGAGGCGACGGCGGTCTACGACACCGTGAACAACAGCTTGCTGCTCTTCGGCGGCATCGGGCCAACAAGCGGTTTCAACGACCTGTGGCAACTCGGCGGCTACCAACAGGTGCGGTCCGTTCAGGTTCCAAAATAGCGCGCCCCGTCGAGATCGGGAATAAGCGCAGGCTGCGCCGGGCGCCATCCCAGCCGTTCCTGAGTTAACGTGCTGGACGTCGGGTTGTTGATCGAGAGGGAGTACGCGAGCCAGTCAAATCGCCGGTTCAGGCCATCCGCGGCAGCCAAAAGTCAAGGGCGGCGATCCCATTCTGGCGCGGCTGATCATGCGGATGGCTGGTGGAAGTAGTGGCCTTGGTCGAGATCGTCGATGAGCCCGGGGTGCGTGGGCTGCCACTCCAGCAGCGCGCGGGTCAGCGCGCTCGAGGCCGGACTGTCGACCCCGAGGAAGGCTGCCAGGAACCCGAAGTGCGCGCCGGCGTCCTCCGGTGAGATGGCGACCACCGGGAGGTCAAGATGCCGTCCGATCACCGCGGCGATGGTGCGGACCGGCACGCCCTCGTCCGCGACCGCGTGCAGCGCCGATCCCGCCGGGGCCTTCTCCAGCGCCAGGCGGAAGAGGCGTGCGGCGTCGAGCCGATGCACCGCGGGCCAGCGGCTGGATCCGTCGCCGATGTAGCCGGAGACGCCCTTGGCGCGAGCGATGCCGACCAGGGTTGCAACGAAGCCGTTGTCTCCGTCGCCGTGCACGGTCGGAGGGAGGCGCATCACGGACGAGCGGACGCCTTGGGAGGCGAGGGCGAGCGTCAGCTGCGCCGTGCCCGACCGGATCGCCGGACCGCCCAGGGCAAGCATTGCCGGGTCGGGACTCTGGCCGTCCCGTTCGGTCGCCACACGCCCCGGTGCGATCCCAAGCGTCCCGGAAGCGATGACGAACGGTCGATCAGATCCCGCGAGCGCCGCGCCGACCGTCTCGACGGCGCGGCGATCCGCATTGGCCGCGCCGTCGAAGTCCCCCGAGAAGGCGATGTCGTGCTTGAAGGCGAGGTGAATCACGCCATCCGACGCGGCGGCGGCGCTGCGCAGGCTCTCGAGATCGTCAAGGGCGCCGCGCTGGACCTCTGCCCCGGCGGCGGCGAGGGCAGCGGCCGAGGCATCTGAGCGGGCGAGCCCGACGACCTGATGGCCCGCGCCGATGAGCTCAGGCACGACGGCGGAACCGATCCAGCCAGACGCTCCAGTAACAAAGACACGCATTGTAGAGTTCCTCCATAGGTAGACTAGTGGTAATCGTGACGTGCAATCCGGCGTCGACCGGGTCAGCGCCGCGCTGCTCTCCCTGCTACAGCGGACCGACTGATATCAGACACTGACATCACCACTATACCACGTTATGACAGTTGCTGACCTTAGGAAGACAATGAAGTAAACTGACGGTATGAGTCGATGGGAGGCGGACGGTCGCGGCAGGCTTGAGCGGTCGGCGCTCGCGCTCTACGGCGAGCGCGGGTTCGACCACACCACTGTCGCGGAGATCGCCAAGCGGGCGGGCGTCACGGAGCGCACGTTCTTCCGGCACTTCGCCGACAAACGCGAGGTGCTGTTCCCCCCTGAGGGCGCGCTGTACCTGCAGGAGCTCCTCGTGGGCGCTGTCGCCCACGCGCCTGTGTCGGTGGCGCCCCTCGACGCGGTCGCTGCGGGCCTCGAGGCCGTAGGCGCTCCACTGCAGGAGCGCCGCGCCCTCGCGCGCCAGCGCGCGGCCATCATCGCCGCCACCCCGGAGCTGCGCGAACGCGAGCTGATCAAGCTCACTGCCTGGTCCGCGGCGCTCGCTGACACGTTACGACAGCGCGGTCTCACCGATGCAGCGGCGCGTCTCACGGCCGAGGTCGCGATCGCTGTCTTCAGAAGCGCGTTCGACCGCTGGATCGAGGACACCAACGACCGCGACTTTCCGCGGCTCGTCCGAGAGTCGCTTGACCAGCTGAAAGCCTTTACCGCGGGCGAATGACCGCTGGTAGACGGCGGTGTCGCGCTCGATGGCGGCCTCATCCATTGTATTAATCACGCTCAACGAGGCGTCCCCTTGATTGATGACGAACGCGCGCTGGGTCATTCCGTCCACGGCGGCCTCGGGGTCCTGACCGACGACGACCGTTCGCACGAGCAGACGGTCGTTCCCGCGCGACGCGACCACGATCACGACGGCGATCACCAGGAGGAGAGCGATCATCCTCTTTGCCAGCTATTGCCCACCGCTGCCGCCCTCACACCCCGTCGCGGCGGTCTGCCAGGCGTACGCCAGGAAGCCGCCGAGGGTGGCTGACGTGGTCCCGGCGGGGGGGTATAGTAGTGTGATCTCCAGGCGGCGCACCAACCGGCCCCGCGTGTACGTGGTCATCGTCGTGGCGCGGCGCGCCGCGCGTTGTAAAGGAGAATTGCTGGACGCGAGCGTCCCCCCGTTGGTGACCAGGAGGAACGGCCCTCGCCCCACGGGCGGCAAACCCCACAAAGAGTATTGGTTACTGGCGCTATAGACGTACGGGTGTCCCGCCATGTAGAATCCCAACTCAGCCGCCGTGCCGTACGAGTCGGCCAGCACCGCACTCGCGCTCCGCTCGGACGGAGTGAGGCGCGCGAGTGCGGCGTCCGCGGCCTGGGCTGTCGCGCGCCAACCCGCCGCCGGGTCGACGAGGGTGGAGCCGATCGCCGTGTTCAGGGCGCCGGGTAAGGGTATGTCGTTGGACACCGTGTACAATAGGTAACCCGACTCGGCGGCCGTCGTGAGCGCCGCGACCGCGCCCAGGGCGACGAGCCACACGCGCCATTGCCCGCGCGCGCGCCGCCATGCGCGCGCCGCCACCACGCTCGCACACACAATGGCCGAGAAGTACGCGGGCGCGGCCCAGTGCGCCAACCCATGCACCGCCAGGAAGAACAGGCTGGTGACAATGGTGCAGCATACCAGCAAGAGCAGGGCGGGGCCCTCACCCCCAGGGTCCGGTATGGCCGTGTCCGTCGATTCCCACGCGCCGTGGTTGGCGGGGGCCTGGGGGGAGGCATCTCCCCAGGCTCCCCCGGAGGCGCGCTGGACCGTCGGCCCGCGGGTAGGGCCGAGGGGCCAGTCGCCATGGGCGGGGGGGGCGAGAGAGAGAATCTGGGGGTGAGGGGATCGCAATCCGAAGACGACAGCCGTGATTGTGCCCACGCCCAGGAAGATCGCCAGGAATGGGCCGACAATACCTATCTGCGTCAGCACGTAGATGACGCTCACGCTGAGACGATCGACGAAGCTCCCCGCGCTCTGACAGGCGCCGTGCCCCAGTTGGTAGCTAATGGTGACCCAATCATGCCGCGCGTTCCACCACAGGTTGGGGCTGAAGACGAGCAGCGCGATGAGGCTGCCCAGGTAGGGTTCGCGCCGGCGCAGCCATCCGCGCTGGAACAACAGGAGGAACAGGAGGATCGAGGGCGCCAGCAGGATCGCCACGTACTTGGATAGCAGCGCCAGCCCCAGCATGAGCCCCGCGAGGTACCAGTAGCGGCCCCGGTTCGTCATAACCGCGCGCGTCGTAGCATAGACCGTAGCCGCCCACAGGAAGAGCATCGGGCCGTCGGGGGCGGCGTAGAGCGAGAGCAGCACGTAGAGAGGGCAGGTGGCGGCGGCGATGAGGGCCAGCCAGCCGGCCACGCGACCGCCCAACAACGTCGCCAGCCGATAGGCCAGGACGACCGTGCCGAGGCCGAGCAGGACCATACCCGCGCGCACCGCCGCCGGCGTCACGCCGCCGATAGCCGTCGTGACGTGTATGACGAGCGCGGCTATGAACGGATGGTCGAAGTACCCGAGCGCGAGCCGGCGCGACCAATCCCAGTAGTAGGCCTCATCGGGCAACAGCGGCAACCGCCCGATCCATGGGAGGCGGGGCAGCGCGACTAGCGCGAGCACCAGGAGCATAGGCGGCAGGCGACAGGCGGCAGGCGATAGTAGGCGCCGGAAGCGAGTTGGTCGTGACAGCAGGCTAGCTTCACGTCCTGTCGCCCTACACGCCACTGTCCCCGTATCCTTCTGTCGCCTGTCGCCTGTCGTCTGTCGCCTCACGCAGTGTGCCAGGGGACGTCCGGGACGCCGGCGCCGTGGTTGGCGTAGCGCGCCAGTACGAAGAGCAGGTCGGAGAGGCGGTTGAGGTAGCGCAGCGCCTCGGGGCGCACCGCGTCCGCGTCCATATGGGCGAGGGTGACAGTGCGGCGCTCGGCGCGCCGACAGACCGCGCGGGCGACGTGCAGCGCGGCGGCGAGCGGCGTCCCCCCCGGCAGGATGAACGCCTTGAGCGGCTCCAGGGTGGCCTCCATGCGGTCGATGTGGTTCTCCAGTTCGCCGATCCGCCCGTCCGTCACCAAGGGGACGCGTTGGCCGAGCTTGCTGTCGAGCCGTGCGGGCGGTGTGGCGAGCTCGGCCCCGAGGTCGAACAACTCGCTTTGTAGGCGCGCCAGCAAGGGACCGATGTCGGTCGCGCGCTCGATGTCCGGGCTCAACGCGGCGCGGGCGACGCCAAGCGCGCAGTTGAGTTCGTCGACCGTCCCATACGCTTCCACACGCGCGTCATCCTTGGAGACACGCGCGCCGCCGTATAGGCCCGTTTCGCCGGCGTCGCCGGCTTTGGTGTAGATTTTCATGCGACTAATCATCCCCAATCGTGGGCAAATTGTGCGGGTGTTTATGCGGGCGCGGCTCGGGGAGCGGCGTCAGGCCCTCGACGCGGCGCAGGTAGCGCCGCACGTCCAGCCCCTCCTCGGCCATGGTAGCGCGAGCTAGATTGTAGTAGCGGCCCTCACGCCACTCTCTGATAGGGTCGGACGAGTAGTCCAGCAGGCGGTCGTAGGGCAGCGTGTAGATGGCTCGCCCCGCCAGCACCTGCATGGTGGTGGAGACCGCGCCGGCCCCCGGTTGGCGCAGCATATGGTCAAGGTTGCGGAAGCCACGCGTGCGGCGTACGCGCCAGGGGATGAAGTTGAGCAGCGCGATCAGGATCGGGATGGCGGCCACGACCACGCCAAGCGTCGTCGCCAGGTGCGCGACGGCCTGCAACTCGTCGTTGCCTGTCTGGATGAGCGTCTGCGGCGGCCCGTGGAGCGCGTTGAAAGCGTCGCGCAGGTTGGAGCCGACGAGGGGCAGGGTGGCGACGTCGTTTTGCAACCGCGTGACGGCGCTATTAACGCTATTGCCGTTGGCAACCAGCCCGTTTCCAATGGACTGGAGCGTCATCACGGCGTTGTAGACGAAGTCGCCAATGTAGAGCCACAGCACGACCCACAGCAGGGCGGCCGTATCGGCCAGGATGTAGCCCAGTCGGGGCGCCATCAGGTCGGGATAGAGTTTGAATGAGCGGGGTACGAGAGAGGATTTGTTCATGACACTGACGCCTCGACATACTGGTGGGCAGGTGGATGAGAGAGGGCGGCGTGCCGCGCGCGCGACTCCGCGGGGACGAAGACGGAAAGCGCGCCCGGCATGAGCGAGAAGCGCAAGGGCGTGACGCCGATAGGGAGCGAGTCGGCGTGTCCGGGGAGCGGATGTGGCGCGCTGATCCGGACATCGCGCGCCTTGAACGAGTAGACACGGCCCGCACTCGTATGCGTATCACCCACGGGACTCGGCGGGTCCAGGGGAGGCGCGGTCGTCGCGAGGCTCGTGGGGTCCGTAGAATCCGTGGGATGGGCGTGCAGCAGACGGCGCAGCAGGCTCCACTTAGACATAGGGCCGTAGACGCGCACGTCGAACTGATGGTCGTCGGCCACGGCGCCGGGCGCGACGCTAAACGACGCGCCGCAGTAGGGGCCATTGGCGACCGTCACCATCAGCGCGTCCATCTCGACGGTCCACCAATCTAGCTGCACGACGACACGCCGCGGCCGATAGCCCACGGCCACGCGCGCGGCGTGGGCCAGCGCGGCCCAGCGCCCCTGGTCGAGCTGATTGGTGTAGTGGAAGAGCGCGGCGTCGACGCCGGCGCCGGCCGCTTCGAGGAAGTAGGTCTGGCCGGCACGTCCGACATCGAGCGTGACCACCGCGCCGCCGGCAATGACCGCGGCGGCGCCCTGTAGGTCGCGCGGGATGCCGAGCATACGCGCCACATTCATAAACGAGCCCAGCGGCATGACGCCGAGCGGGACGCCTGAGCCAAGCAGCCCGATCGCCGCCTCACGCGCTGTGCCGTCGCCCCCCGCCGCGATGACGCCATCGTAGCCGGCCAGCGCCGCGGCGCGCGCGAGCTCGGTGGCGTGGCCCGGCTCCCTCGTTTCCTCGATATCGGGCGAGATACCGTACGCGGCAAGCGCCGCGCGCACGTCGTCGAGGGTAGCGCCGTTGGTAGTGAGGCCGCCTTTGCGCCCGGCCTGTGGGTTAACGATAAGCTTGATATGCATGTGGTCCGTGTGTCACTACTACAACAGCGTAGGAGGCGCGCTATGACGCGGCGCCCCTACTGACTACTAGCAACTGACTACTAACTACTATAATGATACCCCTATCTCCTCGTACGCTTTAATCAGCGCGAACAGATAGATTAACCCGACGAGTTCGCCCGCGACGACATCGCTGCTCCAGTGGTGCCCCAGGTAGACGCGCGACGGCGCCACGAGCGCCACGATCCCCGCGCTGCCCGTCATAATGGCCGTGCGCAGGGGCGAAGGCTTCATGCAGCGATGCGCCAGGTAAAACATGAACCCATAGAATGAGGCGTAGTGCGCGCAGTGGCCGCTGGGGAAGCTATTGTCGCGGAACTGGAAGACCGCGCGCATGTAGGTTGGGTCGGGGCGGGGGCGTCCGACCAGGATCTTGATGACGCCGGTGATGGCGCCGGCACCCATAGTCATGATCGTGGCGAGAGCCTCGCGACGGGAGCCGAGCGCCCACATGTCGATCGCCGTGCCAATGGTCAGCACATGCTGCAAGGGAGCGAAGCCGGGTGCGCTGATGAGCAGCATGGCGCGTGTCACGGCGCTGGAGTGACGGTGCTGTAGCAGGCGCGTGGCGGCGATGTCGACGCGGTTGGGCAAGGGACGCAGGGCCACGCGGCTAAGTAGAAGGATACCGGCCGCGCTCGCGGTCAGCGCCGCGCTCGTCAAAACAAGGCTGCTCTCAGGCCGCGCCGCTTCGGCCGGCGCCGGGCGCGCCAACGTCAGCAACTCGGCGCGCGCCCAGTGCACGCCCCTGTTCAGGCGCTCGGACAGACGCACGGTTCGTCCTTTTGGTGGACGAACTCCAGGAGGCGCCAATGGGTCGATGACAGTATGAGACATAGCATCTACACAGTATCACAACCCGTGCCAAGGGACGCCGCACCCATCCCGAAGGGGTGCGCGCCACTCGCCACTCGCCACTCACCACTCGTCAAAACGTGCGGCCGAGCGCCTGGTCCCACGGCTGCGGCGCGGCGACGCGGGTGATGACATCCTCGCGGTCGCGCACATACAGATACAGCTGCGCGAAGAACTCTTCCTCCGGCAGCGGGTAGGTCGGGTTGATGCACAGGTAGGGATGCCGCCAGGGCAACCGCGCCCCCGGCGCTGTCAGCGCCTCGATACGCCGGCCGACGCGCAGACGGTACGTCACACCGGGGTAGAGGCGTGACGGCAGGTCGAGGTAGCCCTGGTACTGTAACTCGGCCCAGCGCTCCTCGCCGAGCGTCGTCCGCGCCACCTCGCGGGCGCGGGCGCGGGCGTCGGCGTAGTCGGCGCGCGAAAAGCCGGGACCGGCGCTGCGCTTAGGCAGGTGGTCCCAACTCCCCAGCCATGGCCGCTCGATCTCGCCGCCGGCCGGCTCCCCGGATATATCAGACAACCCGAGGAGCCGGCGCCACCAGGAGGCGATAGTCTAGCCCCCCGCGATTGGCGCGACGATCTGATACTCTTCGACGTGTGGGTCGAAGGGGCCGTGGTCGATCACATGCTGATCGCCCACCTTCTTGGCCACGAGGCAGCCGTTCTCGCGCGCCTCGCGCAGGATGCGCTCGGCCGCGATGATCGACCGACGCCCCTCCTCGGTGTCAACGGCGTCATACTCCACGACCTGATGGCCGCGCCGATTTGCCACGATGATGCGTCCCATGCCTGTCCTCCTACCGCCTACGAGCCAATGACGCCGGGCTGTTCTTACTCGCTTGCTTCCCGGCGCGAGCACGAAGCTCTACCATCAAGGTACACCTATTGCCACGTTTGTCAAGTGGGAGTGTATCCCGTGATGGTGATGGCGCCCGCCGTGGGCCTGCGATTGAAATCGCATGGCAAACCACGGCGACTAAAGTCGCTTGGGCCGTTACGCCGCAGACACTTCAGTGTCCGTCGTTTGCCATGCGACTTTAGTCGCAGGCCGCGTTTCACAATCATGGGGGCACACCCCAAATGAGGAGTTCAGTAAAGGAGAACCAATGCCAACATCCGCGATCGACTACCTGCGCGGGCTCGTCGCGCTCTCGGGACCAAGCGGCGCCGAGGAAGACGTGATCCGGGCGATCGCGCGCCATGTGCGCCCGCTCGTCGACACGCGCGAACTCGACGCCTTCGGCAATCTCATCGCCGTCCGCCAGGGCGGCACGCCCGGCGCGCCGCGCTGCGCCATCGCCGCGCACATGGACGAGGTCGGCTTCCTCGTGCGCAAGATCGAGGACGACGGCTACCTGCGCTTCGAGAGGGTGGGCGGGACCGACAACCGCGTCCTGCTGGCGCAACGCGTGTGGGTGCGCCCGAGCGCGGGCCCGAGCGCGGGCCGTGACCGTCTGCTCGGCGTGATCGGGACCAAGAGCGCGCACTTCTTGAAGGACGCCGACCGCACGTCGGTCCCGCCGCACACCGATCAGTACATCGACATCGGCGCGCGCGACCGCGCCGATGTCGCGCGCATGGGCGTGCGCGTAGGCGACCCGGTTGGCTTCACCGGCGAATTAGCCGAGCTTGGATTGGACAGCGGGCGCTACACTGCCCACGCGCTCGACGACCGCGCCGGCTGCGCGGTGCTCCTGGCCGCCCTCGACGAGTTACGCGGCAAGCCCCTGCCGGTCACGGTGATCGCGCTTTTCACCGTACAGGAAGAGGTGGGGCTGCGTGGGGCGCGGGCCGCGATCGAGGGGCGGGACGCCGACGTGGGGCTAGCCATCGACACGACCGCGCTCGACGATACGCCCGAGACCGCCACCTACCAGCTGCGCCTCGGCGCGGGGCCCGCGATCAAGGCGATGGACGCCAGTACGCTGCCGCACCCCGCCGTGCGACGAGCCCTGCTCGCCGCCGCCGAGGAGGCGGACGTGACGGCCCAGCACGAGCTGCTGACGGGGATCGGGACCGACGCGGGCGCGCTACAGTTCGGCGGACAGGGGGGCGGAGGTCTGCCCACCGGCACGCTCTCCATCGGCACGCGCTACACGCACAGCCCCATCGAGGTACTCGACGAGCGCGACCTTAACGGAGCGGTGCGCTTGCTGCGCCACTTCCTGCTGGCGTTGCCGAGCGTCGACCTGCGCTTCACGACTCTCGACTAATGGCAAGTGTGGGGGTGCGTCCCGCGATTGTGATGGCGAGTCCCATAAGCCTGCGACTGAACGTCCCGCCGGGCTCCCTCACCCCCACCCCCATGGCTAACTGGCCCCTCTGACCCTAGCTGCGGGATCGACGGTCCAGCGCGCTCTCCCTGACGCGGGAGAGGGGGAGCCGCCCTTCGTAGGAGGGAGCATGTCCAGGAGGAGAAAGACAGGGCGCGGTCCGGCGGCTCTCGTGACCGTCGTCGGGGTCGCGGTCGTGTGGGCCGGCGCGGTGGACGGCTTGTGGTGGGCGCCCCTGCTCGTCGGGTTCGTGATCGGAGTGATCCTACGGGGCGGCCGCGCAATCGTGGCCACGGCAGGGCTCGTCGCGGCGTTCGGCTGGGCGCTGCCGCTGGCGTGGCAGGCGCTGCATGATCCGATCGGGAAGGCGGCCGCGGTTGTCGCCGGGATCCTAGGGCTGGGCACGACGCGCGGCCCCTCTGACATCGCCAGCCCGCCATCAGTAGCAGCAAGCTGCTCATTTTTACACAATAAACGCGCTACGTCGGGTATTTTGACAAAAATGTCTTTTCCCGTGCCGGAAAATGTCACTATATGGGTGGGGTGGGGTGGTATATTACAAACATAGCGGGTGTGCAAGGATAAATGGGGCGTCCTTGTACACCCGTTATTTGTGCCCGCTAGGAAACGGTTAGCCGGCGCGCCAGACGCTCGGCCATGGCGACGCTGTAGTTCTGGCCCCGGTCCTGCGGATAGACCTGGAACATGTTGGCCATGTAGAGGTTCGGCACGGGCGTTTCATGCGGCGGGATGTGCCGCGCGTAGTCGGTCGTGACCACCGGCTGCGCGTAGGGGGCCGCGAACGCGTGCGCGCCCGTCACCCACTCGTCGCGGAAGTCGGGGTTGATGCGCCGCAAGTAGGGCAGGAACGCGGCCACGACCTCGTCGGTACTCTTCGTGAAGAGCGGGTGGTCCATCGGCAGGTAGTTGCCCAGGTAGAGCAGGTGGCGGCCGCCGTAGTCCGCGGGCGGCATGTAGTTGGTGTGCTCCACCAGCGCCAGGAACGGGTAGCCGGGGTCGTTGATGTTGAGCCAGTACACATCCCCGAAGCGACGGTCCAGTTCCAGGATGAGGCAGTGCGCGCCGAGCGCGTCGCCCCAGTCGTAGCGCTCACGATAGTCTTCCGGCAGCCCCTCCGTGAGCCGTAGCATGAGGCGCGTCGGCAGCGTAGACACGACGCGGTCGAAGCGTAGTTCCTCGTCGCCGGCGCCGGTTTTCACGCGTACGCGGACCGTCCCATCACTCGCGCCTGAGATAGCGGTGACGCTCTGGCCGAAGCGCAGGGCGCCGCCGCGCGCGCCGATCTCCTCGGCCAGGCGATCGTACAGCTGCTGGAAGCCGCCGCGCAGGTAGCCCAGCTCGAACGAGCGCAGGCGCAGGCGCGACCAGAACCACGGCAGACCGATGCTTTTGTAGTGGTCGTGGAACTTGCTCTTGAACAGCGGCTCCCACTGCGTCTCGTACGCGCGCGCGCCCATCCATGTGCGCAGCCATTCGTCGGCGAGCTTGCCTTCCAGGCGCGTGTGACTTTTCTCGACATACTTGAGGTAGGCCATGACGGCGCCCATGCGCACGCGGTCAAGCGGGGGCAGCGGCTTGTAGCGCAGCAGCGAGAGGGGCGTGTCGAGCTGGTGTATGCCACCGTTGATGAGCGTCGCCGTGATCGGCTGGGGCCACACCAGGCGGTCGCCCAGGCCCAACTCCGCGATGAGATTTTGCGCCGCGCGGTCGGAGCGGAACAGGTGGTGGTAGAACTTCTCCAGGTAGGACGGCCCTACGCGGAAGCCGGCGGCCAGTCCGCCTGGCTCCGGCTCACGCTCGATCACCGTGACCTCATCGCCCGCCTGAGCCAGCCGGTACGCCACCGTCAACCCCAGCGCCCCGCCGCCCAACACACTCGTTCGCCGCGCCATCCGTCCTCCGTTCGTGTTCACGTTCACGCCATCATCTCGCCCGCGCCTCTGCACGAGGGGTCGTACGACGACGGCTCTCCTACGCCACTAGTGTATGGCAGGCCACGGCAAAGCAGTAGGGCCTGACCCTAAAACGCTTGGTGTGAGTTTCTAGTTGACCATAACGAACGAAAGGTGCCCGACGGTAAACTAGAGGGTAGACATATCCCTTCAAGATAGGAGCTACCCCCATGATTGACCCGGACACCTTTCTGACTCAATTGTACGTGATGGTGGATGATCTGTTGAGCGACCAACCCCTCCCGGAGCCGCGGCGGCGCGGCGCTGGCGCTGACCCCGAGTGAGGTGGTCACGCTGGCCCTCTACGGCCAATGGGCTCATTTCGAAGGCGAACGCGCCTTCTATCGCCATGCCGTGGCGCATCTGCGCGACGCGTTTCCGCGCCTGCCCGCGCGCAGCCAGTACAACCGCGCCGTGCGGGCCTGCCAGGACGCCATCGTGGCCGTCGGCGTGCGCCTCGCCCAACTGCTCGACGCCGCGACCTGCGCCTATGAGGTGCTCGATGCGACGGGCGTGGTCACCCGCAACAGCAAGCGGCGCGGACGCGGCTGGCTGGACGGGCAGGCCACCAAGGGCTGGTGTACCCGCCTGGGCTGGTACCATGGCCTGCATCTGCTCGTGGCGGTCACCCCGCTCGGTGCGCTCACCGGCTTCGGATTGGCCCCGGCGAACGTGGCCGACCAGGACCTGGCCGAGAGCTTCTTCGCCCTGCGCCACACGAGAAACCCCGCCGTGCCCGAGGTCGGCCGGCCCGCCGACGGCGTCTACGTGGCCGACACCGGCTTCGAGGGTGACGCGCGCTGGCACACCTGGGCCTCTCTGTACGGGGCCGAGGTCGTCTGCC
>JAABUX010004465.1_pt1 | contig 17705 bp, 24 predicted proteins | sample 5561851 | NCBI WGS metagenome assembly JAABUX01 (sample SAMN10711883, study PRJNA513361) | rock metagenome | isolation source: Antarctica rocks | place: Antarctica: Victoria Land, Richard Nunatak red sandstone | collected 2016-01-03 | reverse complement strand
GCTCCGCCGCAGCCGTGGCCGCGGGCCAGTGCGCGGCCGCGCTGGGCAGCGACACAGGCGCGTGGCCCCAGCGCAGGGTGGCATACCCTTCGCTATGCATATGGCCCCATCCCTGCAGACCCCAGAACAGAGGGCTTAAAACACAAGGCGCGCATTCCGGTGCACCTGCGAGCCTGCGGCCTCCTTCCCGTCGGCGCATGCGCCGTCACCCGCCACTGTCCACCGCCGCCTGGGCTGCCCGCCTGGCGCGGCCGGCAGCTCTCGAGCTGCACCGCATGCGCCGCCGGTCGCCGCGGGCCCTGCACTGAAGTTGCTGCTTGAGCCCGTCCGGCGGCTGGCAGGGCGGCCTGCAGGCCAGGGCGGCGGGCGTGGGAGGCGCGGCGCCGCGCCCGCTGGCGCATGCCGCTCTGACCCTGGCTCGCGGCGCCGGCGCGCAGGCGGCAGCATACGGCAGCCCGCGCACTTCTGCGGCGTGGTGGGCATCAAGCCGACGTACGGGCGCGTGTCGCGCTCGGGCCTGGTCGCGTACGGGTCATCGCTGGACTGCGTCGGCCCGCTCGCGACCTGCGTGGAGGACGCCGCGCTGCTGCTGACCGCCATCTCAGGCGCGCGGGGTGGGATATAGGGTTTCTGGGGCTGGGGTTGCCAGGGTTGGTGCTGCGCGCGGGCAGGGCACAGATTTTCTGGGCTGGTGCTGCGTGCGGGGCAGGCCTGAGGTTTGCTGGGCTGGTGCTGCGATGCTGTGTGCCGCGCGGACGGCCTTTTGGTCTCTGGCTTGGCGAAGTGAGCCTAATGACCTGCGAGGCCGCATGGCCCTGCGCGCCGTTGGTCGCTGAGCCGCCGCCGCCGCGCGCGCGCAGGCGCAGACGAGGCGGACGCGACGAGCGCGCGGCAGCCCGTGCCCGACTTTGCGGCGGGGCTGCCGGCCGCGGCGGCCCTGCCCAGCCGCCCGCTGGCCGGGCGGCGGCTGGGCGTGGTGACGCAGGCGCGCGGCGCGTCGCCCGGCGTGGCCGCCGCGCTGGACGCCGCGCTCGCGCACCTGGAGCGCCTGGGCGCCGAGGTCGGCGAGGTGCGCAAGCTATCTTGCGGTAGGGTTAGGGTTTGACTCAGGGTCAGGGTATGAGGAGCAGGTGTCTGTTAGGCAAACCGGTAGGAAGGAGCAAGGATGTCGTCTGGGCCGCTGCGGTGAGGGCTGGGTCGATGCCGGCCGTCCTGGGGTGCGGGCCGCACGCGGGCAGGCCGCCAGCTGGGGCCGCCAGGGCCGGGTGTGGCTGCCGCAGTCAGCCGGGGGCTGCCGGGGCCAGGTGTCGCTGCCGAGCTTCGCGGCGGGCCTGCCCGCGTACTATGTCATCGCGACCTCGGAGGCGTCGGCCAACCTCGCGCGCTTTGACGGCGTGCGCTACGGCCCGCGCCACCAGGCGCGCGCCCGCCTCCGCCGCGCCGCGGCGCGCGCTGCTCACGGCGCAGTGCCTGCCAAGCCGCAAGCCTGTTGCTGTCGACAAGGCGGGCTGCGTGAGCCGCGTCCGGCCAGGCGCTGGAGGCTGCTGCGCCCCTCGAGCGCGTGAGCGGGCTGGCGCCCGCTCCACCGCACAAGATTGCGCCGAGCGCCTGGCAAGCGCCCAGGATGACAGGGAGCGCCCCGCCGTCTGCACCGCCTGCGTGCCAGCCGAGCGCCAGATTAGGGGGAGGCCCACCGTGCGCGGGGGCGCGCAGGCGGGGGACCTGCGCGCGATGTACAACGGCACGCGCGACGCGGGCCTGGGCGCGGAGGTCAAGCGGCGTGTGCTCATGGGCACGTACGCGCTGTCAGCTGGCTACTACGACGCGTACTACAAGCGCGCGCAGCAGGCGCGCGCCCCCGCGCGGCGGGCTCGCCGCCGGCGGCCGCGCCACCCCGCCCCCGCTGTGCGCCCATGCGCGCCGCGCCCAGCGTGCGCCTTGACGGGGCGGCTCCCGCAACAAGCGCGCGCGGCAGGCGCTCGCCCTACTGTGATCCCTACCCTACCGGTATCTCACTGTCAAAATCCGCAGTGTTCCCACAGCCTTCTCAGGGGCTTCGGTCAGGCTTCTAGGCTTCCCAGCACGTCGCAGCATTTCCCGGCAGCCGGACCTTGCGCGTACGGCTGGGAGGCGTGTTGGGAACCGCTGGGAAGTGGCTTGACCTTGATGGGAAGTGCTGGGATCACACTGGGAGCCCACTTCCCATGGGAAGCTTGGGAACTATACCTCGTACTTTTGGGAAGTGCGTGGGTGGTTGAAAATTATACCTCGTACTTTTGGGAAGTGCAGGGGTTGCCTTGGACGGGCGTGGGAAGCAGTGGGGTGCTGGCATGCAGAATGCTGTTAGCCTAGCCCGAACCCAGGCGCTCGCCCCGCGCGGCTGAACTGTGACCCGGCGCATGCCGCCCTCGCCGCGTGCCATGGCACAGCGGTTTTCAGGACAGGTCATGCGAGCGGGCGTATAGCAGCCGCAGCTATGCGCGACGTCCTGGCGTGGATCGCGGCACAGCCGTCCGCCGCCTCGTCTTGCAGGGTGCTCGCCAGCACGCTCAGGCCGGCTCTTACGCACGCAGCTGCCGCTCTGCCGCGCGGGGCGTGCAGCGTGCACCAGCGGCGCTCGACAGGCTGGGACCCTACCCTGACCCTGACATCAGCGCGATGAGAGACGGCCGCGCGGTCGGGCGCGGCCAGGTGCGCACGCTGGTGCAGCGCGAGCTGGCGGCCGCGCTGGGCGACTGGGACCTGCTCCTCAGCCCGGCCGCGCCCGCCACCGCCTTCCGCGTCGGCCAGGCGCGCCGCCCGCGCCAAGTATAAACTACACGCTCACCAAAAGTGAACTAGCTCAAAGTGGGATGCGCGCAGTGTGGACTCTCTGCAATCAGTGCTGGCAGAGCTTTTGATGCTGAGCTGCTGGTCGTGCCGCAGCGGCGCACCCCCATATCTTGCATGGCATATGCACCAAATTTCACCCCACAGCCCGGGCCGGGACCCTGTGCATGTACATACGCACCCTTGTCTGTACATGCCCTACATGCCAGGGCTGCATCATCACGGTGGTAGTCATGTGCTTTTTGGTACATACATGCATGCATATGCAAGCCATGTCGCCCATCCTCCAGTACTTGGGTGAGTGTATAGCCCAGGATGAAAACTACCAAGAAGCACGTGATTACCACCGTGATTATGTAGCCCTGGCATGCAGGGCGTGTACAGACAAGGGTGGGTATGTACATGCACAGATGGTCCCGGCCCGGTCTGTGGGTGATACTTGCGCAGGGCCGGGCGGCGGCCGCGCACTCATGCTGGCTGGGCGTGCAGGGGGGTGGTCGGACAGCGTCCGCCTGTCATGCTGGTTGGCCGCCGATACATCCGGTTTGCAGTCCCAGCCGCACGAGACGGCGCGGCTTCGTTTGGGTAGTCACCGTCTGGCAGCGCCGCCTGCAGCTGGATTAGTGCTCCCCAAGGGTGGTGGATTAGGGTAGGACCCTAATGCCATCCGGTCACACCGGCTGGCCGCGAGTCATGGGAGCAGGCGAACTCTTCGTGCGGGCGCGCGCCAGGTGTGCGACGACCCGCTGGAGATGTACCAGGGCGACCTCATGACGGTCAACCTGAACCTCGCGGGCGCGGGCCCTGGCGGGGCTCGGCAGGCCCATGGAGACGCCTCCGTCATGCAAGGGCTGCACGTGGGTGTCAGGTGCTTGCATGTGCGGCCGTGCCTGCAGACAAGCAGGCCAGCCGATGCCTGTCGTAATGGGAGCATAAATATTGGAGTGGCTGAGTCCCACATCGTGAGACATGTCGTCGGCCGCCTGCCACTTTGTGCCTAGCACAAACACCTTGGAGCACTGGCTGGGTCGCGTGTCGACTGGCCGGTTCTGGTTGGCCCGTGCGCACGCCGGCAACGCACAATGGGGATTCGTGGGGGGAGCGCATGGCGCACGCGCGCGCGCAGGGCTGCCGGCCATCACGGTGCCCTGCGGCTTTGAGGCGCCGCGCGACGGCGGCGGCGGGCCGTTGCCGGTCGGCCTGCAGATCATCGGCCGCGCGTTCGGCGAGGCGGATATGATTAGCGTGGCGCACGTGTTTGAGCAGACCGCCGACTTCGCGTGGGGCTCGCCCCCGGCCTGATGGACGGCAGGCGTTGTCACGGGTCTGCTTAGGCCCTTGCTCTGCAGCCACAGGGCGATGTCTGCCTTCTAATGCTGCACCACCTGGTTGGCCTGAGCGGTGCAGCCCAAATGTGATTCACAGTGCAGAAACCTGCACGCTCAGCTCAGACACACACTGAACAGACACCTCTGCCGAGCACACTCGCCAGCACCTCACACCTGCTTAATGGCAGTCTTCACACAGCGTTGCAGCCAGGACCGCCCAGATCTGCGCCACCAGCCGCCGCGACAGCCTGCCGACGGCCGCGTCATCGCCGCAGCATAGCGCCTCCTCCGGCTCAACCCAGGCCCCGGCACCCTGCGCTGCCGCCGGCGGCGCGCCAGGGTCGCCGCAGGCGCCCACTCGCCCAGGGTTGGGCCGCCCTGCCCGCTGGGCGCTCCCCGTCGCGCCGCACTCGCTGCTGCCGGCACACGCGGGGTTGCCTCTGGCAGGCGCCCGCGCTGCGGCCCTCGCGGCTGGGGTCGCCGCGGCGTCGGCCGGGTCTGCGGGGGCGGCGCCGCCCGCCCCCGCCCAGCCGCCGTTGGCCAACAGCGCCTCCAGCGCCCACGCCGCGCGGCGCAGCCGAAAGGCGCCCTGCGCGGCCGCGGCCGCGGCCGCGCCCGCCGCGCCGCCCGCGCCGGCGCCCTCAACGCCCCACGCGGCCCTCCTCTTAAACCCTATCAGGTTGGCCAGGGCTGCTGCGCACGCGGCGACGCCCACCTCCCCCGCCGCGCCTGCTCCGCGGGCGGGGAGCTCGGAGCAGCCCCCGGAGAGGCAGCAACATGCGGGCGCCTGCGCCGGCCCAGCCGGCCAGCCGGCGGCGTGCTCGCTGGGCGCGCAGCCCTGCGGCCAAACGCCGCCTGTGCAGGCGCATGCGCTGGGCGACAGGGTGCCCCGCAGGCGTCGCAGCTCGCGCGCAGCTAGGGTGGCGATGAGGCGCGCCAGACCAGCATGGCCCAGGCCCGCATTGGCGGCCAGGTTGCGCTGCACGAGCGCCTCAAACTCCGCGGCGTCCGCGCAGGTCTCCCTGCGCAGCGCCGGCAGCGGCCTCGCCCGGCCATGCCTGTTTCCATGACAATGAGCACCTAATAATTTCGCGACTGCTCCTGCCTCATGGCTGCTGCACACCGAAGAAGCTGTTGCTTTCATTCCACGCCCGTTCAGGCAGGACTTGCAAGCACAAAAATCCCTTTAATGCAGAGCAGCTCACAGGCGCGTGCCGGCCTGAACTGAAGCACGCCCTTCAGACACACGCGCAACATTGTCCCGACATATTATTGGCCAGCCAGCTTGTGGGGAGTTGCGCCGCGCGCGGGCTCACCGGCAGTCCTCGATGGCAGCGGCGGCCTGCGCGCGCTCGCGGCGCAGCAGCGCGACCGCCCAGTGCGCGTTAAACGCGTTGAGCCAGTTCGCATTGACCGAAAGCGTGTCGGCCAGGTTCTCCACCTCATGGTGCCAGCCGCTGGGCACGAAGATCGCCTCGCCGGCCTCCTGCGCGCAGGCTCGGCAGAACGCTCGGGTGCTGAGCCTGCTTCGCCAGCGCCCTGCGTGCATATGCGTGCATGTAATGGGATCACAATTTTACTACTACTACTAATCCCTAAGCCACTTGGCAGTGCTGTCAGCTGCCGTCCCTCAGGTGCGCCCGTAGCAGGACCTGTATAACGGTCAGCACGTGCGGCGCGGCCGCGGCCAGATTGGGGAAGCGCTCGCGGGCGGCCGCGTCGCAGGGCCGGCCGGCGGCGAGCAGGCAGGGCGCGGCCTCGCGCCCGAAGCGGTCCAGTAGCAGCGGCGCGCGCTCCGGCGGCAGCAGCCGCCACAGCTTGCGCCCGCACACATTCACCGACCTGCCGCTCACAGAAGAATGTTGAAAGGGCATACCAGCCGCTCCCATCCTTCAGTGTGCAGGAGCTGGCAGATGTCTCCGGATAGCATCAGCCAGCTCCGCAGCATACACCCGTACAGACAGGTGTGTCCTGGTGGCCAAGCAGGACACGCCGGCCGCCGCAGAGCGGGCAACGGGAACGCAGGGCCGCGCGCGCGCCAGCTGAACGAGCGCAGCACGTCCGCGTGCAGCGGCGTGTGCGAGCCGGCCGGGCCGAGGTACAGGAAGCGGAAGTCGGACGTCGCCAGCCCGCCGCGCGGCCCGGCCGCGGCGCCCGCCTCGCCACCCTCCGCGTCACCTCCATCCGCCCCAGCGGCGTCAGAGGCCGCAGCAGCGCCCGCGCGGAGCGGGGCGGCGGCGGCGGCGCCGCCGGGCGGCGCGCGGCGCGCGCGCAGCAGGTCGTGGAAGCCGTTGAGCCAGTCGTCGCGGAACCAGGGCGGCGTGGAGAATGCCTGCGCGCGCAGGGTGTAGGGTAGGGTCACAATCAACGTGCTGGCGGCGCCTGGCGCGCGAGCTTGCGGTCCACCCACCGCGTGCGCACCGGCCCTCTAGAGGAGCCGCTTGCGCGGCCTGGACACCAACTGACAATGCCTGCAGCGCTGGCTGCGAGGCCGACACCCAGTGACAGGTGCCATGCGACCTGACTGCCCCTACAGCGCCGACCGTGAGCCACCAGACGACCCACCAAACGACACCCTGCACGCTTGCTGTGACCGGCTGTGCACGGCCGACACCGTCTGGCCAGCCAGGCAGGGTGGCGGGCTGGGCGCCAGCCGTGTCAAGCGCCAGGTTGCCGGTGGACTTGCATTATTTCTAACATGCTGGGTCTGCGCCCCAGAGCCGCGCCGCGCCTGGCAGGCCGGGAACTCCGCGGCAAAGTGCCAGTCCTTGACATACAGCGCGCCATGCTCCTGGCCGGCCGCGCGGCGTCGCCACCATGCGGCGTACTCGTGCAGGCTCAGCTCGCGGCGCTCGCCGCAGCCGCAGTCCCAACCCCTGATCGCGCGCATTGCCGCGGCGTCAGCCTCCCGCAAACTGAGCGGCGCACCCTCCAGCTCACGCAGGGGCAGCAGGGGTTGGCGTGCTAGCGGCTGCGAGCCGGCCACTCCAGCCGCGCCAGCAGGCACGGCGCTCCGCAGCACCCCAGCTGCTTCACTGCGCTTGCATGCCACAAGTCTTCCCAGGCTGAGCATCCAGGTGGGCTGCGGCGCACCGCGGGGCGTCCACGGCGCAGACGCGCGCGGCGCCAAAGCGCGCGGCCAGCGCGTCGATCGCCACGCCGCCGTCCGGGGTGACCCACTCCCTCGCCGCTGGCCAGTTCTCGGTGACGCCCTGCGCACCCGGGACTTGCATGTCAGAGCAGCCTGAGCACAACACACGTGCCCGGCCTAACACACACTATGCGCGTACATGCACTGCCCGGCGCACTTGATTTGCACGGGGTTGTGCAGGCGGGGCTGTGCCTGGATGATGACGGGGAGGTTGGGCGCCATGTGCTCGCGCACAAAGTCGTTGTAGCTGAGCTCGGCCGCATGCCTGCGGGGCACGCGCGTCAGCCGCTCGCTAGCTCGCGCTCCGGCACAGCACCCCTCGGCGCAGCCGCCCGCGCTCGCCGCGCCACGCGCGCCCGCCGCGGCAGCGCCAGGCCGTGCTCTGTGCGCTGCGCCTGGCGCGGCGGCGCTGTAGCGCGCTGCTTCTGGCGGGGCGCCAGTGCTGCCCGGGCGCCAGCCCGCCGAGCCAGGCACGGGCGCGGCAGTGGTGCTGGCCTGCTCCGCAGCGCTCTCGTGCTGTTCGGCCTGGGACGCAGACACGAAGCGTGCGAGGGCGTCCGCGGAGCCGTCCAGCAGCCTGCGGCACAGGACCGGGCTTCTGGCGGCCACTCCTGGTAACGTCTGTTGGAGCAGCAGGGAGCTCACGCAGCCCACCGCTCAGCAAAGACGTCCGGCCGGGAGCCTCGCGCAGTCCAGGCGTCATAGACCAGGCCGGCAACGCTCAGGCGCCGCTGGAGGCCTGGGTCGCCCTGCAGACCACAGGCTGGCACGTCACTTGGTGAGACTGCCGGCGAGAAAACAGGCGATCGAGCGCTGCAACGCGCACCTCTGTGGTCTGCGGCGGGGTGCGCTCGGCGAGCAGCTGCGCCAGCAGCGGCAGGCTGTGCAGCACAAGGGACAGGTCAATATCAACGCCAGCCGCGCCTCACATGCAAGCACCACCGCAGGTGCGCGCGCACCTCACAGCGTGATCACCCGAGTCCGCTGCGTGCATGCGTGGGTTGTCAGGCGGAAGGAGGTGCCAGATCAGTCGTACTAGCCAGAATGAACGCGACGGAGTGCTCACTGGCGGGAAGCAAGCCCGCAAAGCAAGGTCGCATATGAACTCAGCTGTCATACCTTTTCCAGCCAGTCCTGCCTGCTAGTAAGCCTCCTGTGTTCATATTGCCTTAGCGTGCCCCTCGGCTGCTCCGCTGTACCGTGTGCGTGTCTGGCCTGGGTTTGGGGATCAGCTGCTCAGCTTACGCTCCACGCATGCAGCCCCAGCAGGCGGGGTGTTGCTGCTGGTCTGGGCAGCGTGGATGATGGTCTTGGCTGCCTTGGCTGTCTGTGTCCTGTGCTCAAAGCATGTGTGCGGCCTGCCATCGTGTTGGTTTTGCTCGTTACTGATGCGTCTCTTGGGCCTGCTGCTGGGCCTTGCGGCAGCGCACTGATGACTTCTGGGAGTAACCAAGGTGTGCTGGAGTGCCGTAAGGCACAATGCCTCCAGGAGCGAGTGTCAGGGGTCTGCTGCTATACCTTGCGCCCGCACCGCGCTTCTTGCGGGCACAAGGGGTGCCAGCCACGCAGTGGCTGCGCTGATGTGCCGGAGTGGGCTAGGCTCGCTACCTTACATTGCTACGCCTGCGCGTGTTTGGTGAGGCGCATGATCTGTACCACCTGTGGCCGCCTCCCTGTGCGTGGTTGCTGTGCTGCAGGCGCCGTGCACACGTTGCAGCGGCTGGGCATCCCTCCTGGCCCGCAGGCCATCTGCTGGCTAGGCTGTGTCGCTGCCACGCCTGATGCCTCCGCCTAGGCTCCTCCACTGGTGACAACTGACATCGGCCATGCGGGTGCTGTGCTGGCCTTGGTACTGCTGCTGCGGCCAGTGTTACCGATGGGGCCAGTTGGCATGGGGTGCAGGTACTACTGTGGCGCACATGCCTTCATGACAGCGTCGGATAACAAGTTCGCTACTACTGGTCATGCAAGGCACTTTGCAGGCAGGGTTCCCTGCTGCAAAGCGTCATGCACCCCATCAAACACTTTCTCTGACATTGAATACTTCTCCGGCCACGTCCAACAGAGCAGGGGCGCATGCAGCCACATCCCGCTCCTATGAGGCCTATGAGACCACAAGAGTGCACTGCCCGCCGTTGATGGTCGCTGAAACGGGCGTGAGTGCGGCGGCCGTGCCCGCCGTGCTGAAGATGCCGCCGACGGTGTAGGAGCTCGGCCCGGGCGCCAGGGTCTCCCAGGCCTGTGCAGCACGCGCCAGGCTGCCCCCAAGCTGTGAAAGGCGCGCTTGAACACACGCGCAGCACAAGGCACCAGGCATGGAGTGTCTCGTCAAGGCAGTGAGCTCGCAGGCACGCGAACAAAGGCGTCCTCTTGCGGGGCGCTCCCACACAGGCGGCGGCCCGGCCCGGCACGGCGCGGGTCGGTCCGGGCGCGCCTGGGTGAGCGCGCCGACGACGCTCGCGTTGCTGGCGCTGGCCGCCGGCCGCCAGTTCCACGCCTGGCTCACGGCCACGGGGCTCGCAAAGCCGAGGACCAGGTTGAACGGCGTTGCGATGGCCGCCGTGCCCTGGTTTGACAGCGCCTGCGCGCCGGCGCGTTGCTTCTAGCCAGCGTGACTCACAGCCATGCTCAGAGCCCTATATATTATGAACGCAGTCATGCATGTGAGACGCTGAACCCCAGGCATGCACTTGACAATGGCCGGGTGGCCCCGGCGCCGCCCGCGCGCTAAAGCGCACCAGGTTGATCACGTTGTTCAGCGGGCCGCTGTTGCCGTTCTGCCAGGGCGTCGCCAGCGACGCAGCGACCGTGCACGGGGCCGCAGGCGTCGGCGCCGCGACTGCCGGCGCGGGGCTGGTTGCGGCCTGCGGGGGCGGCGCCGCAGGGGCGGGCGCCGGGGCCGCGGGCGCGGGCGCGGCGGGCGCGGGCACGGGCGCGGTGGGCGGCGGCGCCACCGCTGCGGCGGACTTGTACCAGGGCTCCAGCCCGACCGCGCGCGCCAGCCAGTTCACCTTGGGCCAGATGATCGTGAACCAGTCGTTCTCGACGAGGCCGCCTGCGCGCTCGGCGCGCGCGGCTGTCATCCACACATGTCCACACGCCGCGACAAATCCTGCACGACCATGTGCACACATAGCCACACAATTAGGGCCATGCACTGGCCTGTACTGGGCACAATGCCTCATTGCTTACTGTCAGGACCACTGGTTTCTGGGGGCGGGCATGTGGTTGGTCGGACATGCACCGGACTGGGCAGGCGGGGAGGAGCGGGGCGGGCCTGTGTCGCCAGAGTCAGCGTTCCAGTCCCACCAGATGAGATCCGGCATGTTGGCGTGCCGCCCGTCGGCGGCGGCGCCCTCGTTGTTCATGTACCTGGCCATGTCCTCCAGCATGGCGATGTCATTTGCCTGCGCGCACTCCTCACCCATCGCTCAGCACACACAGCTGATGACAATATCGCGGGCGCGTCTCTGAGCATGCTGGTCACATCACTGCCCGCACGCAAGCATGCAGGCGTGCAGGTGCGACGCTGCCAGCCCCTTCGCGTGCGCGGCCGCGCCCGCCGTCGCGCCGACCCGCCCACCCGCACCCAACCAAGCAGCAGTCTGGCCGGTCAGGCCGGGCCGCATGCACGGACGTCACCGGGCAGCAGCGCCGCAGCGGCAGCGGTCATGGGCGCCCCAGGTGGCACAGTGGGCCATGCCATGGCTGCTTGGAAATGTTGTTTTAGGGTCCTAACCCTTACCCCAGAAGTCTGATGGCGCACGCTTGTGTAAAAGCTGCCGGTCTCGCCAAACACGATCGGGAAGCGCACGCCCAGGTAGCCCTGCTGCGTCAGGTAGCCGAAGCTGTTGTGCATGCGCGTCCACAGCGCCTGGCCGGTGAAGCTGTGCGCGTGCGCGCGCGCCGGTGAGCGCCGCCCGTCGTGCCGCGCCCCCAGCGCCACCCGTCATGCCCTAACACCTAAACTGGGCGCGCCGCGCTCGGCGGGAGCGGCAGGAGCGCGCGGCGGGAGCGGCGGGAGCGGCGGGAGCGCGCGCGCACCCTGCGCTGTTCTGCGAGATGCTGGGCGGGTAGTAGTGCGGGCTGATGACGACGTTGCCGACGTAGGGCTTGGCCACGAGCGCCGTGAAGAAGGCGTTGGGGTCAGAGATGCCGTTGGCCTGGATGACCGTCCTGCGCGGGCGCACATCGCCCGCGGCTGGGCGCTAATGGACAGGCTGGGACACGCGCAGCACTTGCAGTCGCCCGCACGCTGTATCAAGCGCGGCTTTGGAGCCCCAGGCCAGGCCGGGACATGGGTGGCTGCTGCTGGGTGTGTGCCTGCATGCTGAGTAAAGTCAGCTGCGAAATTGGTTTGAGCGGCAGGCCAGGCTGCGCCCGCGCCTGTCCGTAATGAAGCCATCGCCCCAGTTCATGGCCGCGCCGCCGCCCAGCTGCCCGCAGCCCTCGATGAAGAAGAGGGTGGTGGGGCTGACCTGCGCGCCCCGCCAGCGCATTCAGTCATGCATGCGCGTGCGCGCCTCCGCACCGCACTGACACACCGGCCGTGTGATAGGTGCAAGCACTCTCATGCGGGAGCACTCGCATGCGCGACTAAAGAGGCCTGGCGACACCCTTGCGCATGCGCTGGGCTGGGCGCGCGCGCCTGGTACAGCGCGTCCATGGCGGCGAGGTACAGCGTGGACATGTCCGGGCTGCTGCCGGTCCAGCTGCGCCGCGCCGCCCGCCCAGTCACGCATGACAGGGTGCGACTCGGGCGCCACGGCGCGCTTGCCCGCCGGGCGTATGCAGAGCGCGAATGCATAAGCTGCATAAGCGTCGCCGAGCCGCCTCGCACTTGCACTGCAACGTATCTAAGCCAAGTGTCTGCTGCATTTCTGATCTCATGTCCAGGCACATAACGCGCAGCTGGTGTGCGTGCTCGTTCATGATCAACACGTCTGAGCAAGCACTGCTTGCTGTATGTGCAATGGCCTTCTCAGGACTTCTCTGCGCCCGCACGCGCGGCAGACAGGCTGCGCCGGGTGGGGGCCACGCGCCGCAGGCCGCGCGCGTCCGGCTCATTCAACAGGTCCACCATCACGCGCCCGGCGGACACCGGATCGGCCACGATGTCGCGCAGAAGCTGCGCCCAGTAGGCAACCCACTGAGCAGGGTCCGTGGCGGCCGTGGCGTCGAAGCTCAGGTGGTCATCGATGAGGACGTAGAAGCCGTTGGCGGCGAGCGCGCGGACAACGTACAGAAAGCGGTTATAGACGGAGTCGTTGGGCAGCTGCTCGTTGCAGATGCCGTCGGCCGCGCCCGTGCTGCCCGTGCTCGGCGCCTGCGCGCGCGCCGCGCCCCTGGTCTAGCCCGGCGGAAGACATGTGCATGCCGATCCATGCAGCAAGCCATGCAAAGCATCATTTGAACTTGTGGTGGATGACACGTCCGTGCACCTCAACGCATGTGATTGTCTCAAGCGAGCACAAGTGAGGCACGCATCGAATGCTGCTGACGGTGGAGGACTTTGCGAGCGAGGGGCGCACCTGGATGGGGAAGGAGGCGCCCGCGGGCACGACATCGCCGGGCTGCACCACGCTGGCGGCGACGCTCGCGAGCGAGCTCGGCGTGCACATGCCCGTGAAGGACTGCGGCGCGGACGCGAAGAGCGCCTGCCCCCCGCCGCGCGGGGCGCGTCGGGGCGCAGGCGCGCGCACATCGCAGGGCGCGCTGCCTGATGCCTGGGACACTCGCTGGAAGGCAGTGGGCGAGGGGTGGTGCAGAGCCTGCGCCGTGTCACATGCAGCAGCACTGCAGCCATGCCCCGCAGCTGGCTTGACACGCCCCGCACGTGCACCGCCAGGCACCTTCAGGCGCCGCCGCGCACAGCCGCAGCCATGCCATGCAGGGTTTGCCATGCAGGGTTTGGGTAGGGTGGTGGGCCGCGCGGCGGGCGCACGGGGAAGCTCATGGGCAGGCGGATGGTGTTGATGCCCAGGAGCTGCATGCGGTACGCAACGGTCAGCCAGTCCTCGGTGACCGCAAATGGCCCCTGCGCGCGCCAGGGACGCGCTCAGCGCAGGCAGGCGTACATGCCGCCGTTTTGCGCAGGCGGGCGCAGGCGGCTGGACGGTGCGAACATGGGCGGCGCCCGCAGGTGGTGTGCTTGCCACGGCAGGCAGCGTTCCTCACTTCGGTTGCCATGTTGATGTTTATGACTGGCAGGGTGTAAGCGCCTTTCTAATTCATCAACACTAAAGAAAGGAGAGTTGGAAGCGACCTGGGCCTGGCATGTGCAGCAACATGCCAGGAGGCACTCTGGCATGGCGCGCTGAGCTACAGCGGCAAGGCAAATAGCCGGGCGGGCGGGCTGCGGCCGCAACCTGCCAGAGCCCGTGGACCATGGAGAAGCCCGTCTCGAAGCCGAACCTGCGTGCACCGCATGGCCTTATACAGACCATGCGCAGCTTACCAAGCGTGCACAGACATGCAATAGTGCTGCGGGTGAGGCACGCATGCGGGCGCCACCCGGTATGACCCTCAGCGACAAGTGGTGCATGCCGCAAGCTGCGCTGCAACAGGCGGTGCCGGCATGCTGCGAGCGCCCGCAGGACGGGCTCCTGCGCAGACCCTGCACATGCTGTGATGCGGGCCGCGCCAGTTGGCGCCGCGGATGGTCAGCGGCTGGCCGTCGACGCCATAGAGCCGCCCGTTACTGATAGACACTGCGCCCAGCGCGGGCGCCTGCTGCAGGCGCCGCCCGCCGGGCGCGCTGAGCGGGCCGCCGGCGGGCGCTGGCGCGGCCGCGAGCGGACTTGCGGGTTGCGGCAGCGGGCGGGCGGTGCGCAGCTCCAGCTGGCACGGCGCGCCGTTGAGCCAGGCGGCGGTGGGCGCAATCGCCTGCGGGCAGCTGCCGGCCTTGCAATGCGGCGCGCGCTGCAGCGCGAAGCCGGGGGTGCGCTGCGACAAGGCGACGGCCGGCCAGCGGGTGCAGCCGTGCTGGAGGACAGACGTGGGCATTTGTGGGCGCACATGCTTGCATGGGACAGCCTCAGGATCAGAGGGAAGCGCGCTCGGCAGGTGCCGCAACCGGCACAGCACCAAAGCCCGGGCAGGACCCATCTGGGTAGGTAGGTTAAGACGCGCACCTGGTCGGCAGCGGTCACGCTGAGCAAGGCGCTGGCGCTGTTGTATGCGGCCGGGCGGAGCGTGGCGTCGAGGGGGACCGTGACGGTGGACAGCCCGCCACCCGCGCCCGGCGCCTGCCGGGCGGCGCTGGGAGCGAAGGCGCCGGGGAGCCCGCCATCGCCCTCATCGCCAGCGCCCTCTACGGTGAACCCGCTCCAGGCCGGCACCGCCAGCGTGAGCGTGCAGGGCCCCTGCGCGCATGTGGCCGGCAGGCCTTTGCCTGCCGCGCGGAGCGTGCTGCCTGATTTCAGCGAGACTAAAATATCATGCGAGAATGTGATGGGCTGCTGCAATGTCCGGGGCGCAGCGGGTGCAGAAGCAGCAAGTGACAGCAATAAAGAACAGCGCAGCGGGTGCACAAGCAGTGATGACCGCACGAAAGGACTCTGTGCGCTCTACAGCAGCCAAACAGGGCATGCTTGACGCAGGGGCACTGCGTGGTGCAGGACTGGGACGGCCCCGCACCGCGACAGCGGCGCTGCTGTTGGCGGCCGTGTTGAAGGCGCGCACGCCCAGCCTCGCGGTCACGAAGGCGGGCTGGGGTGATGCTGTGGGCTGCGAGGGCGTGGAGGGCGGGGCGGGCGCCCGCGAGGGGTCCAGGGCGGCGCGCATTTGGACCTGGGCGCTCAGCAGCGCGGTAGGAATGTGAGCAAGTGAGCAAGGCTTGCAGCAGAGGTGCATGCTGGGAGCCGCCGCGTTGTGCCTCGTCGCGGGGGCCCCACCAAGCACGTCGCATCGGGCGGGCTGCTGACGACGGACCACACGGCACCGGGGCCCGCCAGCGGCATAGGCCGAATGGGGAGCGCGACTCCTGTTGGGGCAGTGCAATCTTGTTATATCAATGTTTGATCAGACACTGCCACAGAGGGCAACTGAAGCCTCTGCGCGCCTGATGAGGGCGCAGGTGCCGGCGCTTGTGCAAGAGCAGAGCCGCAGAGGTGCATGGCCAGGAGGGCCAGCCTGGTGACAGACATGCGCTGCATTGTTGCGCCCATGCCGCGCAAGTCGAGCTAGCACCTGCAGCCACATCTTCGAAGGTGTGCTTCAAACAGGCACAGCTTGCAATCCAGGCTCAACAGCAGCCTCTGAACAGCAGCCTCTGCAGCAAAGGTTATCAACGATCCTCTCGATGCTGCATGGTGCAGGCCATACTGCCGCGCAATACCACTGTGCCGACAAGTTGCAGACACGGCAGCTCAGTGCAAGTTTGCGTGCACCCCGGCAGGGGCGCACCAAGCGAGCGTCTACGAGCGAGCCTCGAAGCCAGTCGACTGCACCGGCCCGTTCACACTGTCTGTGGGCTGCTTCCTGGAGAGCAGCAGGAAGCAGAAGGCCTCTCAATCAGGTGGTCGCCGAGCTCAATCAGTGCTCACCATCAGCAACCATTGACTGTACGAACGAGACGCCCTATCAACCCTGAAACAGGGCTGGATTTTGTGTTTTGTTCATGGTGTTTTTAACTGGTTTGCCAAATGGCCGTTTCAAGGTGGCCAAGCGCATGTGCGGACAACATACACACATTTACAAACACTTGCGCACAGCCAATGCGGCCAGCCAGCCACCTGCGGGTCAGGATATGCAGGCACCCAACAGCCCAAGAAGAAGCTGCAACAGGTCTCATCAAAAGCAAGGTTGCCATGCATGGGCAGGCCTCCCTCGGACCCGGTCCGTCTGCCAGCAAACACGTAAACCAAAGCGCAGAGAGCAGGCGGGGGTATGCCGCCTGCCGTGGCTATGAACCAGGGCAAGGTGAGCGAACCCTGGGCGCATATGGCGCACAGGGCTGCTGCAGCGGACAGAAGGCGTATCGTAATCTCACAGACCCCCCATCAAAGATCTGCACCTAGATGGTGGCAGAGTTGTGACGGCGCAGGCAAGGGAGAGGGCCAGCTTCAAGATTGTATGGGTTGGGGGGTGCAGCAGGGCAAACCGGCCTCGTTTTGAGAGGAAAAGGGGAGGCTCCTCAAATGGACAGCATACTAAACAGCTTAATAAGCAGTAAGCATGCAGGATCAAGCATGCATCAGAGCCCAGCTACATAAGGGTAAAGGGGAGAGCGTGGGGCGCAGGCCCCATGGGGGGCACGCGCTGCATGGCGCCGCACCAGACTTACCCTGCCAGGGCGGTGGCAGCCAGCGCAGCCGGAGCGGGCGCCTGCAGGCCGTCCGCAGCATGTTAGCACTGCTCATCAACAAGCTTGGGTTGCCAGGTGGCATGCTAGGGCTGGGGTGAGGAAACGAGTCGCAAGGTGCACATGCAAGCCCCGCCACTGTGAGCGGTGTGTTCGACAGCCCGCTCGCGGCGGTGCCTGCCGGCATACACGTGTGTGTTGACGTCAGTGCTGTGAAGCCGCTGAAGGCCTGCCTATTGCTGCACATATGCCGTGGGCTATGCCCTGCCAGCAGAGCTCGCACAGACAGCTCCACAGGCGGCGCTGAGCGAGCCCCGCTTCCGCTATGGCACGCGCACGCGCGGGCGTGGGCAGGGCACGCTAAACCATCACAAATACGCTGGTGGGGGCACCACCATCGCCCCACAAACTCCCGCATATCAATCGTGCGGGGGCTGCTCGCGCGCCTGCTGGGCGCGCAGGCCCAGGCGCGCGCAGTTGGTCGGGCCGCACTGCGCCTCGCCCGGGAAGGCGCTCGCGCCGCCCCACTCGACCGTGACCGCGGACGTGGCCGGCACCGCGCCCGCGGGCTGGCACGTGAACAGGCTGGCGGCCGTGTCGGTCGGCTGGCACCAGAAGCCGGGCGACGCGCACGCCGCATTGGGCCAGGCGGCCGGGATGCACGGCTGTGCGGGCTGCCCCCGGTCGCGCACCGCGCAGGCGCCTGCGCGCGGGGCGGCCCGGCCGCTTGTGAGCGCCGGCTGCGGACTTGCATGCAGGCGCGCTCGACGGCCCAGCAGCCACGGGGCGTGGCATGCCCGGGCGCCATGCAAGGCGCCGTGTGGGCCGCAGGGAAGCAGCGGACGCGCATGTCAGTCTCCCCATCCCAGACACCGCCGCTGCGACACACCCACATTTACAGGTGCATAGCCATGCGGTCCACGCGGCTCGATCGAGCGGCTGCATGCACCCAGCGATCACTGGAGTGTTCCCATGCCCTCCAGCCGGCGCACAGGGTAAGGGGTAGGGTAGGGGCGGGGCGCGCGCCGGTGGTGCCGCCGCACTGCTGGTAGTTGTCCACGAAGATGGTGGGCGTGGAGAAGGCGGCGCCGGT
>JAABUX010004464.1_pt1 | contig 17705 bp, 16 predicted proteins | sample 5561851 | NCBI WGS metagenome assembly JAABUX01 (sample SAMN10711883, study PRJNA513361) | rock metagenome | isolation source: Antarctica rocks | place: Antarctica: Victoria Land, Richard Nunatak red sandstone | collected 2016-01-03 | reverse complement strand
CTAAACGCTTTGTTTCTTTAGGACATTTTTGAATATGCTCGAGTAGTAAACTCATGTGACTCACCCTGGAATTAATAACTTTAACGCTCTATATTAGCACAGCAATTAATTTTTGGAGATGTCTAATAAATATGATATTCAATGGCAACTCTCTGCTGCACGAAATGGGCAAGACTCGGCAAATCGGTTTCACTGCCGTGTGTCGCCCACGCACTCTTTCTCAACCCGTGATGCTGGAAGGGTTCCAATGCACTGAGGGAGAGGGCCTTTCACTGGAAGTAACTGTAGCCTTAATGCAGAAGCTAAAACAACTGGTGAATTTACCCTATTTCGACCTGGAGGGAATCGCGCTCCGCATAAAGAATATGGAGGTGGAAGAAGGCAAGCTGACGCTTCATACCGAAGCCCATGTCAGCCAAATCCCTTAGTTTTAGTATAGGGCATAACATTTTACCGTCAAACTGGCATGGCAGTCTCTCTAACTGGGGAAAGATTGTAGATTATTGAAACTTCTTTCTAAGATTGGGAGAATACACGCTCACTGGAACTTCAGCCATGCAAGATTATGATGTTGTCATTATTGGCGCAGGCCATAATGGGCTAGTCTGTGCTGCTTATCTTCTCAAAGCTGGATATAGCGTACTGCTACTGGAGAAGCGTTCAGTCCCTGGTGGGGCGGCAACCACTGAGGAATCTTTGCCATCGGAAGCCCCTGGGTTTAAGTTCAACCTCTGTGCGATCGATCACGAGTTTATTCACTTAGGGCCGGTGGTGCAAGAATTAGAACTGGAAAAATACGGCTTGCAATACCTTGAGTGTGATCCGGTCGTGTTTTGTCCCCATCCCGATGGCAAATACTTTTTAGGTCACAAGTCGGTGGAAAAAACTTGTGCAGAGATTGCGCGGTATAGCGATCGCGATGCCAAAAAATACGCCGAATACACAGACTTCTGGCAGCGGGTGATCGGAGCCATGATTCCTATCTTTAATGCGCCGCCGAAGTCAATCATCGACATAGTTGGCAACTACGACATTAAAAAGCTGAAAGATTTATTTTCTGTAATCGGTGCCCCGACAAAGACGCTGGACTTTATTCGCACAATGCTAACCAGCGCTGAAGATATCCTCAACGAGTGGTTTGATTCTGAGTTTCTCAAAGCGCCACTGGCAAGGCTGGCAGCAGAACTCGGTGCGCCTCCCTCACAAAAAACCATTGCGGTCGGTGCAATAATGATGGCGATGCGTCATGACCCCGGCATGGCTAGACCGAAGGGCGGTACCGGCGCACTCGTTCAAGCCTTGGTGAACTTAGTCAAGAGTAAGGGTGGCGTAGTGCTGACAGACCAGCACGTCGAGAAAATCTTAATTGATGATGGTCGTGCTGTCGGCGTTCGGGTTGCTGGTGGCACAGAATATCGCGCTAACAAGGGCGTGATCTCAAATATCGATGCCAAGCGGGTGTTCCTGCAACTTATGGACTCGCAAGATGTCGATGACGCCGACCCCAATTTGCGCGAGCGATTAGAGCGCCGCATCGTTAACAACAACGAAACGATTCTCAAGATTGATTTGGCTTTAGACGAACCGCTGCGCTTTGAACATCACAACCACCACGATGAGTACTTAGTTGGCTCAGTCCTGATTGCAGATTCGGTTAGGCACGTTGAAAAAGCTCATAGTGACTGCACAATCGGAAACATTCCGGATGATGACCCATCAATGTATGTGGTCATGCCCACGATGCTAGATCCTTCGATGGCACCGGACGGCAAGCACACAGGTTGGATTGAGTTTTTCGCCCCGTATCAGATTGCCGATGCAGAAGGTACTGGTTTGAAGGGTACGGGTTGGACGGATGAACTGAAGAACAAAGTTGCAGATAGGGTGATTGATAAGCTGGCAGAGTATTCGCCGAATGTCAAAAAGTCGATCATCGCCCGTCGTGTGGAAAGCCCAGCTGAACTAGGAGAACGCCTGGGAGCCTACAAGGGGAACTACTACCACATCGACATGACGCTTGATCAGATGGTGTTCTTCCGTCCGTTGCCGGAATTGGCTAACTACAAAACACCGATTGATGGACTTTTTCTCACCGGCGCAGGGACTCATCCGGGTGGCTCGATTTCTGGGATGCCTGGACGCAACTGTGCTCGTGTCTTCCTACAGACGCACCAGCCGTTCGCTCAGACACTAAAGGACGCACGGGATTCGATTAAATCGACTGTCGCATCTGTCTTAGGGAAGGAATAAGGGTAGCACTTGCATGTGTTTTGCCCTAAAAAAGTCCTCCTTTCTACTGTGGTCAGGTCATCCCTGCTACAGATGAAGACGAGGACTTAAATCTGCTGAAATAGAGAAAGCGTGACCAATTCTTAACCTATGACGGCTAGGGTTCTAATTATCGGAGGTCGGGGGCGAATTGGCAGCAGTGTTGCCCAAGACCTTATCACCCACACGCAGGCAGAAATTACGATTACCAGCAGGCAATCAGCTGCTGGGATAGCGGTCAGCGAACAACTGGGGCCGCAAGTAGAGTTTTTGGCTTTAGATTTGGCAGACAACGAAGGGCTGAGAAATGCGATCGCCAATTCCAACCTGGTTATACACTGTGCGGGTCCTTTTCACTACCGCGATACTGGCGTACTGAAAACGTGTATTCAACAGGGTGTCGACTATCTAGATGTCAGTGATCACCCTTCATTTACTCTCAAAGCGCTAGGCTGCTGTGATCAGGCTGTGGCTGCCGGTGTGACGGTGATCGTTAACACTGGCATTTTTCCGGGCATTTCTAACAGCATGGTGCGCCAAGGCGTTGAGCATCTGGAGCAGGCGGAACGCATTCATCTGAGTTATTTGGTGTCGGGGTCGGGTGGCTCTGGGGTGACGGTGATGCGAACCACGTTTCTGGGGCTACAACGACCGTTTAAAGCTTGGATTGATGGTGAGTGGCAGGAGGTGAAGCCGTACAGCGATCGCGAAACCGTTCAGTTTCCACCCCCCTATGGTCGCTCACACGTTTACTGGTTTGATATGCCAGAAGCCTTCACCCTACCCGACACTTTCCCAGTCAAAACCGTAATTACCAAGTTCGGCTCCGTTCCCGATTTTTACAATCACCTCACCTGGATAGCTGCTCACTGGTTTCCCAAGCCATTGCTCCAGCACCGAGGTACAATCGAGTTTTTGGCTCATGTCAGTCACTTTATGACCGATGTTACCAATCCTTTCAGCGGCATTGGCGTGGCAATTCGTTCTGAAGTCACGGGTCAAAAATCCGGTCAGCCAGCTGGTTATTGCTCAACTTTGGTGCATGAGAATACTGCGATCGCCTCAGGTTGTGGCACCGGCAGTATTGCTCAGCTGTTGCTAGAGGGGAAACTCAAAAAACCCGGTGTTTGGCCTGTAGAACAGGCACTGCCCACCGACTTATTTGAAGAAACTATGCGCATCCGCAGCATCAAGATTCACCAGGAATGGATGTAGAAATAGCATTAATGCATCCTCCGGCAGAAGGCAGAGTTGTACCTAGAGACGTAGGATGCCTTTGGGCGTTATAAACTAGTTTCGTAGTCATTTCTACTCGTTCACAACGTCTAACGAAAACCCGGAGGAACTTTATATGCAGCGAATTCTATTAGCTCTAAGGCAAGCATTGCGCCAACGCATTTTGGTTTTAGGTCTGATGATTTTACTCAGCCTGTCAACTCTATTAATTTTCGTTTCTGCGCCCGTTTATGCAACAACATTGGAAGAGCTAAAGCTGATGCCTGCAAATGAGAGACTGACACCAGAGGAAAAAATAGAGCGCGCCTACGATTTGAATGAAGGTGCAGGTATGATAGAAGAGCGTAAGCAAGAAGCAATAAAGGCTGAGGCTGGAATTAAGGAAAAGGGTGAAGACGAAAATCTAAAAGCTTACGAAGACAAACCAGAGCCGCTCTTAATAGAAAAAGCGCAAAACTTGGTTAAAAAGGTAACAGGCAATTGATATTATCCCCTGCTAAACCTTTCGGTTATAGCGGGGGATGTGTTCTAAACCTGTGGATAAGGCAGTAATCCTTTTAGAAAAACCAATAGTTCACTTCGGTTTTTTCCACCCAGCCCTCGTAGGCACAAACGTAATGCCGCCTGCGTAATTGAACGGTTGACTCACGGTCGTCAGCTCGCCGCTGTTTTTATTGACGCTAAACAGATCCGGTGGCAGAAACGAACCTTCACCAGCGTTGGCATCCGCGTTGCGAACCCCCTCAACCAACAAGTCCCCCTGTGGCGAACAGGCGAGACTGCGTGTGCTGATTGGCCTTTGACCGGACTGCCCGAGCGTCGGTCCCTCCACGACTTGCTGTTGATTAAGGTCGAGTTGCACCAGACTCTTGCTGTAGTTTGATCCTGAGGCGAGGGCGTAAATGGTTCCGTCGGGGCATTGTGTCAGACCTGAAAAAGAGCGATCGCTTGGAAACGGGAACCCGGTATCTGTTGCCTCTGCGCTCTGCAGATTGAGTGTCTCGAGGAAAAAACCACTATTCCCTCCGTTTCTCGGGTTGACGAGCGCAAGGAGCGTGCCATCCTTTAGGCCCACCAGCGCCGTGATGTATGAGCCCGCTGTCGGTAGCCCCGATACTTTCAGCGTCTGCACTGTCGCCCCGAACAGATATAGGTAGACTGTGCCACTGTAATAACTGGAACTAGCAAACGTCCTGCCTGGCAGCGCCGTGAATCCGGCAAGAGATTGGTAATGCTCAGCCAGCGTGAAACCCGACATTGTCTGGGTGTTCCCGGTGGTCAGATCAGTACCTATGAGGTTCAACGAGGATAGATTCGGTGGCGGAGGCTGTGGGTTGAATGTGAGGGTGTAGAGTTGGTTATCGATGCCTTTTAGGCCCGTAACCATGTAGTCATCCGAGAAGGCAGGTCGCCCTGCGGCGAGACAGAAGAGGGCGCAAGCCGAAAAAAGAGTTGCGAATTTCTGTTTTGTCATTATTATCTCTTTCCTTCAGCTTTAGACAACCATCATAACAATTACCAAACTCTCAAAGGCTGAGTGTGCAATGGATTGAACGATACCATATTTTTAACTCAATTTGGTAGCCCATTGCAGCAAATAGGTTTTGAGTAATTGCTCTAAGGCACAGTAGCTGCATTCGTCGTTTAAAATGCCGCGTGCCCAGATTTCAAGCAAATCTGCTCTATTAACTCCGTAAGATAGGGCAATCTGTTCTAGATTCTCCCAAGCTTCGTCAGTTAGACGAATTGCTCTCGTCTTTTTCGGTTCGCCCCACTTGGTTACAAATCGCCCAACATCAGGTTTGTAATTAACGTATCGACTTGGTAAAGGCGCTATTTGTTCCCACCCACAGTTGATGCAAAATAAGATCCTCACACCTTCTTCAATTCGGCAATTTTCAGAATAATTTCTTAAAGCATCGCATCTCGGGCATTTAAAGGATAGTTGGGCTCTCAATTCAGACATGATTTAAATACTTTTCGCTATGACTCGTCGCTGTGCATACGGACGGCAACGAGTACCTATTTCTAGCAAGTTGCTTTTTCAAGCAACTTGGCTAATCTGTAAGCAGTAATCATTTATCCCTTGGATTAAAATTCCTAAGAGTAGATAAATTTTAATCAAAGTGTAATTGCCAGCATTTTGCTCCCACAATTCCCATGCTATTTGCCGCAGCTCTTCTAATAAATCGCGACAAAGCTCCCCGTCCTTCAGTGTCCAACTATCCCAGTTAAGAATAAGTGTGTAGGCTCGCTCAGAATAAGCTGGGTTAAATGCTTCCCAACTCCAGGAAGAAAAAGCTCCGCATAACACCTCAAATAAAACCTGGGCATCCTCGCGATTTTTAACCAGCCTTCCTAGGGACATTACTGCATTTTGATGTCCATGGCTACCCCACCATTCTGCTTCTGCGTGAAAACTTTTCTTTTCATTGCGTCCATATGCTGGTATTGGCATTCTGCCTATCTCCTCTTAAATTTTATTTGTTATTGTGCATATGCACAGACCATTAATAATTCTCTTATTAGGAGCGTCCCCAACTTGTCAAGACCTTTTTCTGATTTTTTGATGACTTTCCTCTGATGTTTACCGATTGTCAAGGCGCTTGCGCGCGGGTCACATCCCACACCCCATACCCCACACCCCGTTCTCTAGCCTGCCAAGGGTAGTATGATGGTTAGAACCGTAAAAATTGTCATGTGGAAACCCGAACTGCTAGCCCCGGCGAAGAATCTGGAACGGTTGAAAGTTGCCATTGCCTATGGTGCAGATGCCGTCTATCTAGGGGGGCAAAAATATGGTTTGCGGGCCCGCGCCGACAATTTTACTGAATACGACTTAGAGCAGGGCGTGGCAAGAGCCCATCAGCATGGTGCAAAAGTCTACGTCACCCTGAACGCCTTTCTCCACGATGCGGACTTTGAGGGGTTGGAAGAATATTGTCAATTTCTCGAATCTATTGACGTCGATGGTGTGATTGTGTCCGACTTGGGCATTCTGCGAGTGGTTCGAAATAGTTCAAATCTCAATATCCACCTATCCACTCAGGCATCTTGCCTCAATTCCTCTGCCGCCTGTTTGTGGAAGGAGATGGGGGTAAAGCGCCTGATTGTGGGCCGGGAACTGAGTATTGCCGAGGCTGGCTTGATTCGAGAGCGCTCAGGCATCGATGTGGAGATGTTTGCCCACGGTGCTATGTGTATGGCTTACTCCGGCCATTGCACGATTTCGAACTTCACGGCAGGGCGGGATTCCAATCGCGGAGGATGCATCCAATCCTGTCGATTACCCTATGAATTAGAAAGTAATACTTTGGAACCTATAGAGGAGAACAGGAAACAGAATGATTTAGTGACGTTCATGTCCTCTAGAGATCTGTGGGGAATTTATCAGATTGAAGAGTTTTTCAAACATCAAATCTGTTGTTTAAAAATCGAAGGACGGATGAAATCTTCGTTCTACGTGGCTTTGACGTGTAAGGTCTATCGACAGCTGATTGACGCCTATGCAGCAGGGAGATTGAGTCCAGAACTGCTTACATGCGCGGCAGCGGAACTCCAATCCGTTCCGCACCGAGACTACTTTTCCGGTTCGCTCTCTACGCCAGCAGGCAGTGATTCGGTGTTCGGACAGTTGTCAGGTATCAACACGGGCACTCAACAATACCTGGGCATCGTCATGGATTCAACGCCCCAGGAGATCATCCTGCGGCTTGTAGAGCCTCTAGCGATCGCAGATGAAATTGAAGTCATCCCATTTCAGGGAGAACCGATACGTTTTCAGGTCAATCAGCTCTTCTCCGTTACGGGTGAACGTTTAGAGTCTATGCGCAAAGACAGCATCGTTCGCATTCCCAAACTTGATGCGCCAACACGATTGGATGATATTGCGAAACTGAATGTGGTTCGAGTCGCACAGGTGGTTAAACCAATAGGCAATGCAATTTAACACCTTTGTCTCATCAGAGTACGATCTAGAGCGGTGCGTCAACGCCCCCAATCTGCAAGAGGTATTGTTGGAACCGGCGCTGTTAGCGCGCCTTGGCAACCTCTCAGAATTGGGAGTACATTCGTTAGCGTCCGTTGCAGCGCAGCGAGGATTGCGCCCAGTGCTAGTATGGGACGTGCTGATGCCGGAAGGCGTAATGACGCTGGTGTGCGATCGCCTGAGGCAGTGGGATCTAACACGCTTTGGGGCAATCCGCGTGTGCGACCCAGGCGCTGCCCAGTGGCTGAAAACCCATTTTCCTCAGATGCCGCTCCAATTCATTGTTGAGACAGGAAATCACAATCTTGAGTCGCTCCGGGGTTGGTGCGACATTTTTTCCGGGTCGTTAGAACGTCTGGTGCTCTCGATTGAACTGCCCCAAGAGCAGCTGGTTGAATATTGCCAAACGCTTCCGGTTGCCTGTGAGCTGCTCGGTGTCGGACAAATTCTACTCTTCTACTCGCCGCGATCGCTGCTTGCCAAGCACATAGGCAGGGGAGAGCTTGAGCATCCCAACGAACTCCCCCAACTACTAGATGCACTCTCCCCCCTGCATCTGGAAGCCACCGCTGCCTTTGCAGAAACCCCCAATCGACACTTCCCTACATTGGAAACAGCGCATGGAACCTTCATGTTCCTGGACAAAGATCAGTTCATTCTCGATAGATTGGATGCTTTACGAGCGGCTGGCTTGCATATGGTGCGTTTGGACTTGCGACATCTGGGCGGGGAGGGTAACGTAGCCGTAGACATTGATCGGATTTGTGACCAAATTTTGTCAGACCCCGCCTCGCTGAGGGTAACCTGGCCACGAGAAACACGCGCACCCTTTTTCAAAGCCAATCGGACAACGGCCCTGTTCCCACGGATGAAATCCAAACTATCCGAATACCGGGATGATGCCTGTCTAGCCGAGGTTATAGCCGGAGAGGGGGGAAAATACGTTGTCTTTTACGCATTACGCCCCTTCGAGGTTTCGCTGATTCACAGCATGATGCTGCCAACGGGTGAAGAGATTGAGTTTCCCCAAGGGGTTGAATTTCGCAACTTAAATGGCGAACTCAAGCACACCTTCGAGCCCGAGCAGATTCTAGTCACAGACTGGATCAAGAAGGCAGTGCCAGGCTCCCTGCTTCTGGGCCAGAATTATTCTATCTCAGAGTGTGGCTAGGATGCCCAATCCGTACTTTCGCTTCAAACAGTTTACGATCATTCAAGATCGGTGCGCCATGAAGGTCGGAACCGATGGTGTCCTGTTGGGGGCTTGGACAGACACCACAGGCACACAACAAATTCTCGACATTGGGACAGGGACGGGCTTGATTGCGCTTATGCTAGCACAGCGATGCCCTTTGGGAGCGGCATTTGACCGTTCACAGGTGCAAATCGATGCTGTGGACATCAATGAACAAGCGTGCATTCAGGCCAGGGAAAACGTGCGGCGATCGCCCTGGTCAGAACAGATCCAGGTGTACCATTGTTCCATCCAAGACTATGCAACCACTTGCCCAAAGCGGTACGATCTCCTGGTTTCTAATCCACCATTTTTTGAAAACGCTTATAAAGCGCAAGAGTTGGCAAGAACCGTGGCGCGGCACAGTGATTTTCTTCGGCAAGCTGATATATTACAAGTAGCCTCACAGCTTCTGCATAGGGACGGTCGGCTAGCTGTGATTTACCCTCCACAGGAAGCCAAACTTTTCCAGGAAAAAGCCCTCTCATTCGGTTTCTTTTGCAACAAGAAACTAGGCATCAAAACGACATTAGAAAGTCAAACTAAGCGGATTCTAATGGAACTGGGTAAAAGTAAGTTGCAATGTCAGGAAACCACCATCACACTGGAAACAGCCAAAAACGTTTACACATCTGAATTTATTGCGTTGATTAAAGACTTTTACCTAAAGTATTAGGGGTAGTCAAATGACTGACCAACTCGATACAGTTGAGCACACAGAGCTTTATCTGAGTCCTGAAAAAGATGAACTTTTTGAAAAAGGGCCGTGGCCCAAGCCGTTTGTCTTTAACGAGGATGTGGTGCTCGTCTTTGACGATATGGTATCCCGCTCAATCCCCCTGTATCGGGAAGTGCTAGCCTGTGCAGCCCATTGGGCTAGGGCTTACTATCAGGCGGGAACCCGGATTATTGATGTCGGCTGCTCCACCGGAACATTTCTTGAATTACTGGGGCGATTATTGAAGCAGCAAAGCCAGCTGGTCGGCATCGACAATTCTCAACCCATGCTAGAGAAAGCCCGGCAGAAGTTGGTTCAGGCTCAACAGATTCATCAGGTTGAATTAATCTGTGCTCATGCGGAAAACTGCTCGTTTGAGAATAGCAGTGTTGTAGTCATTAACTACACCTTGCAGTTTTTGCCGCTGCCGGAGCGCCAAAAATTGCTCCGGTCTGTCTACGAGAGCTTGACTCCGGGCGGGTTATTATTCTTGAGCGAAAAGATCAAATCAGCGTATCCGCAATTTCAAGAGACAATTACCCTGCACTACGAAGCCTTCAAGACGCGCAATGGGTATGCCCGCACCGAAATTGAACGCAAAAAGGAGGCACTGGAGAATGTTCTCGTGCCTCTAACAGAATCACAACAAGTCCAAATGCTGTACGAGAGCGGCTTTAAGCAAGTCGATTCGTTGCTCAAACTGCACAATTTTATTTCATTAGTGGCGCTGAAGTAGGAATGACCCGTTCAGATAAAAAAAATTTGGCGCACTGCTACGTGCCTTGACGCTTCATCAACCCTCGCCTCAATGGTAATGATGCAGCCCTTAATATCTAACAACTGTAGCAGTTCAGGAATTGCAGTGATTTCATTAGACGTGTGATCTACTTTCACCTCAGCCAGCTCTTAGAACGCCATCTCCCCAAGATTCAGCAGTGGTAGATGTAGATAAGTTGATTAGATAGTATACTCGTTTCTAAAGTTGATATTATTTCTCACCTAAAAACCTAGACTACCGTGAAAAGTAATCGCACTTGGGCAATCCGAGAGATTGTCACCGGAACAGCTCAAAGTGCTATTCACTGATGGGTTGTTGACCCTCAGGGATAGGGCCTTGTTCGGAGTCTGCCAGCAACACGGTAGTTGGGAAGAAAGACTTCCAGTGCCAGTTGAGCCGCCTTGCCCCAATCTGGCGGTTCAAGGGTGGCGCTCATCAGCAGATTCATACATAAAATCTACATAAATTCATTTTAAGATTACCAATTTCTCAACTTAAATATACACAACGTTAAAAATTTATGTGATATGTTTTTAGTTGGTTATTCCAGCATCCAATTGATATACCTCATCTAAAAGCTGGAGTATGGTTATGAAAGTCATTTCAAAGTTTGTGGTTGATAAGTAAAACTACAACTTAGCTAGTTGCCCTAAAAAGGCGATTATAAAGCTAAGTATTTTAGATTTTGAGGAGTCTCGATGAGTTCTAACTTATGAGTATTAAATTGCTTCAGCAATGGGCTTTACCTCCAACTTTTTTACGTTTTTTTATCATTATTCTACTGGTAATAGGCGTATTTTTTCGCTTCGTCAATCTTGATAAAAAAGTTTACTGGTTTGATGAGGCTATTACCTCATTACGAATTTCTGGCTATACAGAGTCAGAAATAGTAAAGCAAGTTTGCAATGGTCGTGAAATTGGTGTTGAAGATTTACAAAAATATCAGCACTCAGCTCTGGGAAAGACTTTAGCAGATACTGTTACATCTTTGAGAGTAGAAGACTCTCAACATCCACCGCTATATTACATGATGGCGAGAATTTGGGTTCAGTGGTTTGGCGATTCGGTGGCAGCAACGAGAAGTTTGTCTGCCGTAATTAGCCTGTTAGCTTTCCCCTGCATCTACTGGCTATGCCTAGAATTATTTAATTCGTCTTTGACGGGATGGGTAGCAGTTGCACTCATCGCTGTCTCGCCATTCCATGTGCTGTATGCACAGGAAGCAAGGGAATATAGTTTGTGGATCGTGACCATTTTGCTATCAAGCGCAGCCCTGCTACGGGCAATGCGACTAAAAACAAAGCTATCCTGGGGAATGTATGCATCAACAGTGGCATTGGGACTCTATGCGTATCCATTGACCGGACTAGTTACAATTGGTCATGGTATCTATGTAATTGCAATTGAAAGCTTTCGATTAAGCCAGAGGGTTATTTCTTATCTACTGGCCTCGTTAGTAGGGCTTCTAGCTTTCACTCCCTGGATTTGGGTGATGATTACTGAATCCGACCAAATTAATCGAACAACTTTTTGGTTGTATATGAAAAGTCCATGGTTAGTTACACTAAAAAATTTAACTGTTTTCCTCAGCTATTTCTTCATTGATTTTGATTATGATTTAAAACGTGGAACTGCTGGGTCTATATTAAGATACACGATTCCATATTTGATTCCTTTTATCTTGGCTTTGGTAGGATATGCAATTTATTTTCTCTGTCGTAATACGCCAAAGCAGGGTAACCGTTCACGGGGGGGTACATCATGCGCATAAACGTCAAAGCCTTGCTAAGCAAAAGCTTTGGGTTTTATGCGCATCAAAATATCGTACCTAAAATGTCTAAAAGACAATTTGCAGACCAGTATAGCACTTTTGACTACTCACAATTATCCGGTATAAATCCAATCTAGACTGGTTTTCGTACTGATTACGTGTGATTTCATATTGGACGTTTTTTTGATCCCCCCCTGAACGGTTACAAAGCAGGTTTGGTTGTTTATTGTAATATTGTGCGGGGCTACAGCGCTACCCCTAATAATACCAGACATAATTCTAGGTGGGCAACGGTCGGCTCGCCCTCGCTATCTCATTCCTTGTTATTTGAGTATTCAGCTAGCCGTTACTTACCTTTTGGCAGCTCAAATTACACAATTTTCAGCTAACATCTGGCGAAAGAAGTTTTGGCAGCTAGTCATGGTCATGCTGTTATCAGGTGGAGTTCTGTCCTGTGCAGTCAGTTCTCAAGCAGAAACTTGGTGGTCTAAATATCCTAACTACTATACTCCTCAATTGGCTCACACCATTAACCAAGCTAATCACCCATTTTTGATTGGTTCTTGTTCCGGCCCATGGCCTATAGGTAATAAAATAGCTTTGAGCTATTGGCTCGACCCCAAAGTGCGGATTAAGTTTGTGAGGGAGCCAAATATCCCCCAAATTCCTGCTGGTTACAGCGATGTGTTTTTATTCGATATACCTTCCAAAGCATTAGGATCTCGGCTTGAGAAAAAGCAGAACTACAAACTAGAGGCTGTCGATCCAGGGGCCGCAATTAACCCCAAATTAATCCAGCTCTGGAAACTTGTAAAACAGTGAAGCATTGACTTAAGTAAAATGGTACTTTTGTTAAAATCAACCGATTCATGTTCAGTCGTTCCAAACAGAAATCAGTGTAACGGACTGCATATTGCCGATATACCGCCTCGGAAGAGTGTAATTTTGTTGACCGTGACGGGTGCTGCCATTTTTGACCACTGATTCAGAATTGCAGGACGGCATCGGCTCTGACATGAATCAACTTCCAAGCAACGATCTACTATTTTCCTGTTTAGGACTACCATTGATATGTTAGGTTGCTTGACTTAGATCAACGAAAAAAAGATGAAGATGGCGTTTATTATCTTTGAGCGGATGACTGCCTTGGATTTCATTGGCATCTACGATCCACTCACTCGTTTGAAGTCAATGGACTTTATTCCAAACCTAGACTGGGACATTTGTGCATTCACCGAGGATGTCAAAGACGATAAAGGATTAAACTTTACCCCAACCGTAGTCGGTGGCTCATTGCAACAGTACGATCTGATTGTTATTCCAGGTGGTTTTGGTACCCGCGCTCTATGGAAGGACACGGCTTTTATTCAATGGTTACAAACCTCTAACCCCTCTTCGTTGAAAGTTTCTGTTTGTACTGGGTCAATTCTTTTAGGCGCTGCGGGCTTCTTGAAGGGTAAACGAGCGACAACGCATCCAAACTCTTTCGATGAACTGAAGCCTTTCTGTTTGTCGGTCGTGGATGAACGGATTGTGGATGAGAGAGATGTCATCACAGCTAGGGGCGTAACCTCAGGCATTGATGCTGGACTGTATCTGGTTGAAAAGTTGGCTGGCGCACCCGTGAGAATCAAAATTGCCCAGCAGATGGACTATCCTTACTACCAACGCTAGAGCAGTCCTGTCTCCTCAACCTGTTTTTAATTCTACATAGTCCTTATATAGTCAGGGGCTAGAGCCGCCCACCGAACAGAGAAGCTCTATGATACTGACACGGCTTTCAATCTAACCACGCACGGGCTATAAGCCTGCGACTCACAAAGAGCGCCAAATATGAGCAATCCCCAGACTGAATTTGACAGCATCTGGAAAGACGGTGCGATTCGTTCTGAAGAAACCCGCTATGAGCGAGTTTAGCTGCTTTACCAATCTGCTTCAAAGGTTACAAAGGACAAAAAGAAAGGCTGAAAAAAATTCCCTAGTGGCAGTCAACCCTATGTTTGATGATACTGTCGGTTATGTGCCACCTGATTATCTTGATCACTATGATGCTCCGTTTGAACGAGACGCGATTTTAGCAGTGCGTCGGGAGCGGCAATCCAAGTTATTCGATCCTCAGGTCAGTAAGTACCGCGAAGCAGTCCAATCCGTGCGGGAGATCCAGAGCAACTGGTTCGACTTTTCTGATGCAGTTGTGAAAGTAGGTCGAGCCTCGGAACTAAAATCAGAACAACAGCAGCGGTTTCATCAAGCCCTGCAAACCTTTTGCCCCTGGAAAAAGGGGCCATTTGAGCTGTTTGGCGTCACTATTGACGCAGAATGGCGCTCCGACTGGAAATGGGCACGTATCTTGCCCCATATTCATTCCCTCAAGGATCGTAGGGTGGCGGATATTGGTTGCCACAACGGCTATTTCATGTTTCGGATGGCTCACCAAGAGCCTGCATGTGTGATCGGGTTCGAACCTGTTGCCAAACACTTTTGGAACTTTCAGCTCATCCAAAATATAGTTCAACAAAAGGTTATAGTATTTGAGTTACTGGGTGTGGAGCACATCCACTTCTATCCCGATTTCTTTGACACAATCTTTTGCATGGGGATTCTGTACCATCATCCCGATCCGATCGGGCTGTTGTGCAAAATGTGGCAAGCCCTGGCACCCAAGGGAGAAATTGTTGTGGACTGTCAGGGGATTCCAGGAGATCTGCCGGTTGCCCTGACCCCACGCCAGCGGTACGCACAAGCGCGAGGCATCTGGTTCCTGCCGACTCAGTCTTGTCTAGAAAATTGGATGGCACGCGCTGGCTTTACCCAGATTCACTGTTTTAGAGCAGAACCCCTCTCGGTTGAGGAGCAGCGTCGCACCACTTGGGCAAACGTAGATAGCCTGCGGGAATTTCTCGATCCCAACGATTCCTCGTTGACGCAAGAAGGCTATCCGGCACCGTGGCGTTATTACGTTGTTGCCTGTAAAAAATAATTATTACACTGCTAAAAACGCTGACCGAAAAATACGACGCAGATCTTCTCAGCATTCATTTTAACCATCAATTTTTGCAGCTTTGAATTCAAAACGCAAGAGCTGCACCTGCCGGTCTGCGCGGATCGCTAGCACCGTAGAACAAACCAGTTGTAGGATCTACCAAGATCGACTCTGCTGCTCCCCAAGAGAGGGTTCCACTATCAAAGTTGAATCCCGTTTTTGAGAGCGACTGTATAGTGTCGGGTGATAAGGAATTTTGTTCGAGGTTGATCAAATTAGGCAGGCCTTGGTAATGGAAGCGAGGATAGTTTACAGCGTCTTGAATATTAAAGCCGTAGTCGATGACGTTGGTGATGACACTTAGAACAACCGTGCTAATCGTTGAACCTCCAGGGCTGCCAGTGACCATAAAGACTTTGCCATCTTTTAAGACAATGGTTGGACTCATAGAACTCTGAGGTCGCTTACCAGGTTCAATAGCGTTGTTACTTCCCTGCACTAAGCCAAACTGGTTAGGTACTCCAGGTGAGGACGTAAAGTCGTCCATCTCATCGTTCAGGAGGAAACCTGTATTACCAGCAATCACGCCAGCGCCAAACAGAGAGTTAATTGTATAGGTTACCCCCACTGCGTTCCCATACTGATCAACGATTGAGTAATGAGTGGTGTTAGTCCCCTCATTCGTAGTTACACAAGAGTAGACCTGGCAAGGTGGGGTAGCACCAGATTCGGGGATCTGATCTCGAATACTAGCCGCGTAGTGTTTAGAAAGTAATTGCTTCAGGGGAATTTGGATGAAATCCGGGTCTCCTAAGTAAGTATTTCGGTCGGCATAAGCGTACAACATTGCTTCCAGTATGCGTTGCACACTTGTAGGTGAGCGGAACCCCAACTCGGAAAGCGGGTAGCCTGACAAAATATTTAGCATCTCACAAACAACAGTGCCGCCTCCGGGAGGTGAGGTAGAGATGATGTCATAACCTCGATAGTTGCAGCTCACTGGCTGTGTTTCTTCCACAGTGTAGTCGGCCAAGTCCTTTTTAGTCAGAATCCCATTATTTTCTGAGCTAGCTTTTACCAACTCATCAGCAATAGGCCCTTTATAGAAAGCCCGCGCTCCCTTAATAGCAATCAGCTTTAGAGTCTTAGCCAAGTTTTTCTGTACCAAACGGTCGCCCACTTGGTATGGGGTCGTGCCGTTTTTCAAGAAAATGGCGGCGACATTAGGCTGAGATCCAGAGTTTGCAGTGTTATAGTTTAGGATGTTTATGTCTCCCTGCTGCAAAATATAGCCCTTCTCAGCCAGCCGAATCGCCGGAAGCATGACCTGCAAGCGACTCATAGTTCCGTAGGCTGAAAGCGCCCGGTCGAGCCCTAAAACTGTTCCAGGAACTCCGACAGCAAGATAACCAGTGGTGCTCAGTCCGGGGATCACATTGCCGTTCTGATCGAGGTATAGATTCGGCGTTGCTGCTAATGGTGCCTTCTCTCGAAAATTGATGAAAGTATTTTTACCGTTAGCCAAATGGATCGTCATGAATCCACCGCCACCAATATTGCCACAGCAGGGGTCAACCACTGCTAATGCATACCCAACAGCAACGGCTGCGTCTACGGCGTTACCACCATTTTTCAAAATCCGCAGCCCAACTTCGGATGCATATTTTTGCGAAGTGGTAACTACACCGTTCGTACCTTCTACAGGCAGCGGAGCCGAAACCCCTTTAGAAACACTAACTCCAAAGCTAGTAACTAAGGCTCCAACTGCCAAAACCAGCATACTGATTCTCATATCGGTAATTCCTTGACTTTGCTTAATGGGAATAAATGAGCATCAGAACAGAAACATATAGCAATAGCCAGACTGGTTAGGACGCTAAGCGTCAGACGTATTTCATGGTCTCTCGAAGAGCGTCAGACGTGTTTCACTGGATCTCAAAGAGGGTCAAACTGATCCAGTTGTTGGGAACATCTCACTTTTGCAGGGAATACACTGCTCTACAAACTGAAGTAAGTAGTTAAGCAAAATTAATTACATAGTTGGTTCCGAATTCTCTGAGAATTTTTTCAACAGATGCAACAAAAGTGTTCCAGCTAGAGTATGCATCTATTTCAATCCATTCATACTTAATAAACCGCCACAAAATTTCAATCAAATTCAATTGTGGGGAATAAGATGGCAACTCAAAAATGGTAATACCACGTTCCTTCCATTCTTCAATTTTATCAAAAACAGCATCATTTCTATGGATAGAAGCTTGATCAACAACAATAACTGTTGGTTTATTGACTACGGCAAAGAAAGTATCGATACAATTAATAACCACGTCAGCATTAATGCTCTGAAATGAAACATAGGTTGTAACCGTTCACGGGGGGGTACATCATGCGCATAAACGTCAAAGCCTTGCTAAGCAAAAGCTTTGGGTTTTATGCGCATCAAAATATCGTACCTAAAATGTCTAAAAGACAATTTGCAGACCAGTATAGCACTTTTGACTACTCACAATTATCCGGTATAAATCCAATCTAGACTGGTTTTCGTACTGATTACGTGTGATTTCATATTGGACGTTTTTTTGATCCCCCCCTGAACGGTTACCATAGGTTTCAAGGTGATTGTTTCTATTCATTATTCCCAAAACATTCAACCGAGAACTACGGCGACTCTTAATGCTTAGGTATTCACCGATATTTTGCCAGCCATAGGGAACAGAAGGAATTAAAGA
>JAABUX010004463.1_pt1 | contig 17707 bp, 11 predicted proteins | sample 5561851 | NCBI WGS metagenome assembly JAABUX01 (sample SAMN10711883, study PRJNA513361) | rock metagenome | isolation source: Antarctica rocks | place: Antarctica: Victoria Land, Richard Nunatak red sandstone | collected 2016-01-03 | reverse complement strand
CTCGTCACTAGCCACTGCCCACTGCCCACTGCCCACTGCCCACTGCCCACTCCGTCGTGTGGCACGCTTGGTGCAGCCTCCATCTCTCGCGGTACAATGAACACCGATGGAAGAGACGGAGGGAGCGCACGATGGAGTATAAGTCGTTGGGGCGGACGGGGCTGAAGGTCAGCCCGCTGTGCCTGGGCACGATGAACTTCGGCCCACAGACGGACGAAGGGAACAGCTTCGCTATCATGGACCACGCCCACGAACTGGGCGTCAACTTCTTCGACACGGCCAACCGCTATGGGCAGATGGCTGGTCAGGGCACTCTGGGCGACACCGAGCGCATCATCGGGCGCTGGTTCGCGCAGGGCGGCGGCCGGCGTGAGCGCACGGTCATCGCCACCAAGGTCTACGGGCCGATGGGCAACTGGCCCAACGAGGGCGGCGTCAACGCCTTGAGCCTCAAGCGCGAGTGCGAGGCCAGCCTGCGCCGCCTCCAGACCGACTACATCGACATCTACCAGATGCACCACATCCCGCGCGGCACGCCCTGGGAGGAAATCTGGCAGGGCATGGAGCAACTGGTGCGCGAGGGCAAGATCCTCTACGCCGCCAGTTCCAACTTCGCCGGCTGGCACATCGCCCAGGCCAACGAGATCGCCAAGCAGCGCCACTTCATGGGCCTGGTCTCCGAGCAGAGCCTCTACAACCTCAACGCGCGCATGGTGGAGCTAGAGGTCATCCCCGTCTGCGAGGCTTACGGGTTGGGCGTGATCCCCTGGAGCCCTCTGGCTGGCGGCCTGCTCGGCGGCGTGCTGGAGAAGGCGCGCGAGGGCCGGCGCGCCTCGCCCCAGGTGCAGCAGGAGATCGAGCGGAACCGCTCCAAGCTGGAGGCCTACGAGGAACTGTGCCGCGACATAGGGGAGCGGCCGGCGGACGTGGCGCTGGCCTGGCTGCTGCGCAACCCGGTGGTGACGGCGCCGATCATCGGCCCGCGCACCCAGGAGCAACTGGACGGCTCGTTGCGCGCCATCGAACTCCAACTGATGGACGACACCCTGGAGCAACTGGAAGAGATCTTCCCCGGTCCTGGCAAGGGCCACGGCGCCCCCGCCCCCGAGGCCTACGCCTGGTAGACGCTTAGGGGAGTCGTTCCTACGCCCACGTAACGTGTAGATGCATCTTGCATACGCCCAAGTGATGAGTGGAGAGCGTCTCCTAACTCAGGATGAGTGAGGGCGCCGCGCGAGTCAGGAAACATTCTCGGGCATCATCAGAGAACTGAGACAGGCCGTGCCCAACGCGTTCGTTCGCGCGGGCACGGCCCGATGTGGCTGCGCCGACGGCATCGGCTAATGCCCCGGACTCTCGATAGAAGGAGATTCGCATGACGTTAGCAAGCACTCTCGTCCGCCTGCTCGGCGTGGGCGCCGCCATCGCCACCGTCGCTTCCCCCGCTTTCACAGCGCGGCTAGCTCACGCCCAAGGCCAGGGCGGCGTGACGCCGGCATCCGTGCCTGCCGCGCTGCAGGTTCCGGCGGGGAACACGGCCTACCTCATGGGGCATGCCACCGGCGTGCAGATCTACACCTGCGAGTCCAAGGGCGCCAGCTTTGACTGGAGCCCCGCGATACCGAGCGCCCTGCTGCTCACCAACGACGGGACGGTCATCCACCATTACGCCACGACCGGTCCGACGTGGCAGGCTCCCGACGGCAGCTATGTCCGGGGCAAGCCGATCGCCAGCGTCCCCAGTCCAGATCCGCGGGGGCGGTCGGTCCCGTGGCTGTTGCTACGCGTCGTCGTCGCGGGTAAGGGATACGCGGGCGGCACGACGCTGAGCGCGACCACCTACGTGCAGCGGCTCGACACGCGCGGCGGCCGGGCGCCCGCGGGCGGCTGCGACGCGACCACAGTCGGCGCCGGAGCGGCCACGCCCTACGCGGCGGACTACTATTTCTATCGCGCGGCGCGCTGACGCCGGGGCGCCACAATGGCCACCTCGACCGCGCCCCGACAGGCAACGCCATGGGCGCCGGTCACGCGTGTATCATCGGGCGCTGCTACACTATGAAACGTAGTAGGTACTGAGCGAGAAGAGGGGCAGGACATGGCGGTCACGACCAGTATCCGCATGCCGGACGAGGTCCACGAACAGTACGAGACGCTGGCCCAGGCCACGGGGCGGACGCGCAACGAGTTGATGGTCGAGGCGTTGCGCGGCGCGGCTGAGCAACAACTGCGTGAGATCGCGATGATCCAGGAAGGGCTGGTCCAGTCCCGCGCTGGGCTTGGTACTCCTATCGAAGATGTAGTCGCGCGGTTCAAGGCCGAAGGCATGCTGGCTGCCGACTTCCGGCTTGACAACGACGAGGAACCGACCGACGCAGACGCATGAGCGTTATCCTCTTGCCCTCTGCTCAGGAGGATCTTCGCGCTATCTACACCTACTATGCTGATCGCGCCGATCGTGTAGTTGGGACCATCCTGAAGGCGGCTAACGGGCTGACCAGTTTCCACTGATGGGCCGGCAGGGCGTGGTTCCCGGCACGCGCGAGCGCATCGTCACCTGCTACCCGTACCGCATCGTCTATCACGTTGTCGACGACGCTGTCGAGGCGCTACGTCTTATCCACATGGCCCGGCAGTGGCCATGAGCGGCGACAGGTCGATCTCGATCCGCGCTCAAAGGGGGAGCGCCGGGACGCCGACCGTTGCGCGCGGGGTAGGATTGGCTGAAGCGGCGGACATAGACCCCGTTTATAGCCGCGAAATCGTTCATGTCCGTCAGTCCCATCTCGCCCTTCACGCCGTCGCGTCGCTCAGTGCAGGGGCGGGTTGGGGACGGCGACGCGCTGCCACGTGCGCCCCGCGTCCAGCGTGCGGTAGAAGACTGGGGCGCCCCCACCCGTCGGCCCCTTGAGGGTCAGGTACACCGGGTCGCCGGGGCGCGGACCGCTCGCGACCGTCGCGATGGCGCGCGAGGGGACCGGCAGGCGGGCGGAGAGCGGCAGGCGGTCGGTGGCCGGCCCCGCGCCGTGGAAGCGGTAGAGGCCGTCGCCGACGAAGGCGTAGGAGGCGCCCCCGCCGAAGGCGTCGTCGGTGGTGGCGGCGGGGCAGGACCCGCGCAGGACGCCGGGGCAGGCGGCGGGGCGCCAGGTGCGCCCGTGGTCGGCGGAGAGGTACACGCGGTCCGGCGGCACGCTCGGGTCCTGGGTGCGGCCAACGAGCAGGTCCGCCTCGTGGGGGTCGGTGGCTACGGAAAAGGTGCGCAGGGATGGCCGCGCGCGGGGGCGGGCGACCACGGCCCAAGGGCGGCCGTGCTCACTGCGCACCGCGCCGACCGGCGGGGAACCCGGCACGTCATTGTTCTGCAGATTAACGTAGACGATGGTCGGGTCTTGTGCATCGGGGACGGGGGCGTTAAAGCAGCACGAGCCGGGCGCACCGGCCAGATTCCCCAAGGCGATATGACCGCCGGCAGTCGTGCCGTTGGACGAGGCGTTGATGCCCCCGTACGACACCCAGGAGCCCGGGGTGAAGGGCGGATGGTACTCACTCATGGTATAGAGGAACTGCGGCCCGTGGGGCCAGGGCGCGGGCGGGCCGAGCGCCGCGTAGTGCGTCCCGCTGCCGTAGTCCTCGCCGTGCTCCGGGATGGACCAGCGGTCCCCTCCGTTCGCCGACGACAGCAGCAGGTAGGCCAGGTAATCGGCCGATCCCTCGTTGTACTCCTCGTCGAGGAACAGGGTGCGGCCGTCACCGGCGATCAGCAGCGGCCCCGTCAGTGTGTTGCCACCGGCACCAGGCCCTTGGTCCCCACTGACGCAGAGCTGAGCAGCGTCGAGGAGGCTGCGCCAGGTGTGGCCCGCATCGCGCGAGCGCAGGAAGACCATCGGGCAGGCGTAGCGCCCTACATAGATGGTGCGCGGGTCGCGCGGGGACACCACGAGCCACTGGATGGTGTTGGGGGCACCCGGCGGCGCCTCCCGGACCACGAGCGGCGCGGTGCCAGCCGCGACGGGCGCGGGGGCCGGCGCGGGACGGGCCGCGAACAGCGCCCACAGGCAGCAGGCGATGGCGGGTAAAACGCGGGCGATGGCGACCATGGGCATACCTCCTCCAAATCATCACGCGTCACGGTCGCCGCCTCGTGCGAGGCCATCAGGGCAGGCGCGCGGTGTCGAGGACGCTGATCGTCTTGTCGCCCTCGTTGGCCACGAACGTCCGTCCCGTCGCCTGGTCCACCACGATGTCCGGCCGCCCCTGGCCGAGCGTCACGCTGCTGTCGGTGCCCCGCCCGCTGCGCAGGTCCACCACGGTGATCCCGTCCGCGTAGCCCGGCCCAAAGCCAGACGCAAGAACGACGATCGCACGGCCATGGCGCGCGTCCACGTCGAGCGCGAATGTGGCCGCGGCAAGGTGGCCGATCTCGTACTGATGGAGGAGGCGCCCGCTCCGCGTGTCGAGGACATCGACGCCGGCGTCGTACTCGGTCTCGCCAAGCCTGCCGATGCTCAGGCACGCGATGCGGCCCGCGACGGTGTCGAGGGCGATCCCGCCACTGACGCAGACATCGTCGATGGTATGCAGTACCGCCCCGCTACGCGCGTCGATGATGCTCACCCGCGTCATAGGCACCGGAGCGGTGCTCGTCTGCGAGGTCACGACGCGCCCCGCCGCCTCGTCCACGGCGTAGGAGCCGCCGCCACTGGCATTGCCGACCGCGCCCTGATAGCTGACGCTGCCGAGGGGGATCGTGGCCACCACCGCGAGGCTGCGCGCGTCGAGGACGCGGCCCCCGACGAACAGGCGTCCCGCGCGCGCGGCGAGAGCAAAGCCTCCGCCCTCGTCCCGCCCTGGCAAGCGCACAGTGCGCAGCAGGGCGCCCGTCCGCAGGTCGAACACGTCGATCACGTCCGCCTTGCCGTCGCTGTCGAGAATGAACAGGCGGCCGAGGCGTGCGTCGGCGAGCATGCTCCCGCCCACCGTGGCCAGGTGGAGGCGGCGCGTGGCCACCACCGCCAGCGTGCGCGGGTCGCGGATGTCCAGGCGTCCGGGCGCGCCGGGCCTGTCGGCGGTGGCCACCAGCAGGCGTCCGCTGCGCGGGTCGACCGCCACCTCCACGACCATGTCATCCGAGATATCTCGGTACGGGTCGTACGGGATGCGCAGGGAGGTCGTGCGCAGGGGGGTGCCCGTGCGCGCGTCGAGCACGGTCAGCACCAGGTGGTTGCCGGGATCCCCCGGCGCATCCCCGGTGAACTGGAGGACCACCACGCACCGCGCGGCGTCATCGACGAGGAAGGACTGCGGGAAGGCGCCCAGCCGCACCGTGCGCAGCAAGGGTGAGGCAGAGGGCGACGCCCCTTGCCTCGCGCCTATCGTGTTGTTGTCGGCGCGGCGAGAGAGCAGGCGCCGAGTAGGGCGTGCCGCCAGGATACTGCTGGCGAGCGGCCTGCGCAGCCCGGCGCCGCGCGGGTGCAGCGCACCCACGGAGGGGCTGCGCGTGCTAGCCAAAAGCGCCAGGCACGCCAGGCACGCTGCACCCACGACGACCGGCGGCTTCCCGTGAACAGTCTTGTCCCGCGCATTGGCCATGTGTCACCTCCTACTATCCTTTATCCTTGTTGCCGTCCCCCATTTGTCAGGATAGCTGTTGCCGTTGCTACCATCCCGACGGGTAGGGGCGCGGGCAGGCTCTGTGACTTGTCCGCTACGGATGCCGGTCACCCACTGGGATCGCCGCAGTCCCTGCGGCCATGGGTGTGGGACGCCCGTCGCCGACTTTTCACGAGCCCTGGACGGGTAGGGGCGCGGGCTGGGCGGTGGGCATCGTCGTCGCCATCGCCGCGGGGGCGGCCGTGACCGTCGGACTGGCCGTGGCCGTCCCGGTTGGCGCCGCCGTCGCAACTGGCGTCGGCATGCTATCGCTCCGCGCCGCCGCGGGCGTGCCGAGCGGCGGCGTCACGGTCGGCGCCGGGGTCGGCATCGTCGGGGTACCGGTCGCGCTCGATCTCGCTGTGTCGGTCGGCGTCGGAGGGTCGGTTGGCGTGGCCGTGTTGGCCGACGTGGCCGTGCGCGTCGGCCGCAGGCTTGCCGGCAGGGAGCGGCCTCCCGCCGGATGGGCCGGCCGCGCGTACGATGTGTGCCCTGAGCTGCCCACGAGGAGGAAGGTCAGGTCGAGGCCGGGCACGACGCTGCCCGGCGCGTCGTTAGCGTACTGCGTGTAGCTACTGCTGCCGTCGGCCTGCTGCACGCCGATGGTGGCCCCGCCGCCGTTTTCGGGCGCCGCTTTGTAGATCACGTCGAACCGCGGCTGGTCTTCGTAGAGCAGCACCACGAAGTCCACGGCGGCATCGCTGTTGTAGTAGGTGGCCTTCCACTCGATGGCGAAGGTGCGATGGCCAGGGTTGCCGTAGAGCGAGGTGAAGATGCCGCTATTCGTGCCATCCGGCTGGGTCGTGTCGGTGCGCAGGTCCTGCCAGTGCGCGAAGATGGCGTCCATCGCGGCGGGGTCGGGCAGCGCGGCATTGTACTGGCTGTCGTCGGGTGGGCTGCCGAGGTCGAGCTGCCCGTTCGAGGTGACGTCGATCGTGCTGCCTGACGCATACGTGTGGTTGTAGAAGGTATAAGCGAAGGGTAACTGTATTGCCGTGGCGCAGTCGTCGCAGTGGTTGCCGCTGTCCGTCGGGGTCGCCCCCGCCGCCGGAGTCACGGTCACGTTCTGCTGCTCGGTCACGCCGTACTGCGTGCCCCTCCCGGTGACGGCCGCGGGCGCGCCCATCCCAATGCGCGCCGTGACGGACCCGCTGCTGTCGGAGGTGCGGTTGCTGTAGGCGCCGTCGTTGATGTAGAGCCACAGCGTGCCGCTGGCCGGCGCCGGGTGGGCGTAGCTGCTGCCCACCAGGAACACCTTCTGGGCCTCGGTCAGGGTCCCGCTGCTAGTGTAGCTGCCGGGGGCGGGCGGAGTGCTGCCGATGTAGCCGATCAGCGCCCCGTAGCCCGGTGTCTGCGTGGTCGGGGTGGCCTGCCCCACATCGGCGCGGTTGAGGAGATTGTCGGCGCTGGGATACGCGGGGCCGTACCCGTCGGGGCCGGTCGCGCTGGGGTAGTTCAGGTCGCCCGTCCACCACGTGCCGCTCGCCCCGATGACCAGATTCTGGCCGCCCGTGACGGCCAGACCGGTGTTGACCCAGGTGGGCATGGCGGGGACGGTGACGATGGTCTGGTTGCTCGCGGGCAGCGAGACGTTGGTGGGCGTGGGCGTGTCCGTCGGCGTGGGCGTGTCCGTCGGCGTGGGCGTGTCGGTCGGCAGCGCGGTCGTGCCGTCGTAGGTGAAGCGCAGGTCCAGGCCCGGCGTGAGGCTGCCGGGGACGTGGCTCTCGACCTGCGTGCGGTTTGTCGTGCCGTCGCCCTGCTGCACGCCCACCGTGGCCTTGGCGCCCTCCTCGTCGCCGCTGAAGTAGATGAGGTCGAAGGTTGAGCTGCCCCGGTGCAGCTGCACCGCGAAGTCGAGGGGGTGGCCCGTGTCGACGTACGCCGCGCGCCACTCGATGGTGTAGGTATTGCCGTCCGGGCTGAGGCTGGTGACGATGCCGCCGTTGGCCTGATCGGTGCCTATGTAGTCCCACTGGGCAAAGATCGTGTCGGGCGCCGTCGCCTCGGGCAACCCGTTGCCGCTGTCGGACTCCGTGTCGGAGGCGGCCGTGCCGGTGACGTTGAAGGAGAGCTGGCCGTTCGAGGTCACGTTCAGCGCGCTGACCGGCTGGCCGTAGAACGAGAACGCGAAGCCCGGGGGCAGCGTGAGGCCCATGGCGCAGGCGGCGCAGTGGTTGCCGACATCCGTCCCCGACCCCAGCGGGATCGGCGTGGCCGACGTCGTCTGCCGCGCGACGACGTACTGCAGGCCGGCGCCCGTGGGCGTCACGGCCACCGGCGGGACGGGCATCGCGGTGGCCGTGGCGCTGTCCGTCGCGGGGTTTGCTGGCGTGTTCATCATCACCATACTGGTGTTGGCCGGGCTGATGGGCGCGGGCGACAGGGGCAGCCCCGTCGCCGCTTCGTGCAAGGCCGTCAAGGCAGGCGCGCGGTGTCGAGGACGCTGATCGTCTTGTCGCTCTCGCTGGCCACGAACGTCCGCCCCGTCGTCTGATCCACCACGATGTCCGGCCGCCCCTGGCCAAGATCCAGGGAATTGGCGCTGCCCCGCCCGCTCCGCAGGTCCACCACGGTGATCCCCTCCGCGTAGCCCAGCCCACTGCTATACGCGAGGACAATAATTGCGCGTCCACCGCGCGCGTCCACGTCGAGCGCGGACGCGGCCTCGATAAGGTGGCCGATCTCGTATTGATGGAGGAGGCGCCCGCTCCGCGTGTCGAGGATGTCGACGCCAACGTCGGACTCGGTCGCGCCGAGCCTGCCGATGCTCAGACACGCGATGCGGCCCGCTACCGTGTCGAGGGCGATCCCACCACTGGTGCAGACGCCATCGCGGGTATGCAGCACCGCCCCACTGCGCGCGTCGATGATGCTCACCCGCGTCATATACGGCAACGCGGTGGTCGTCTGCGAGGACACGACGCGCCCCGCCGCTTCGTCCACGGCGTAGTAGCCCGCGTTGCCGGGGGGGGATCGTGGCCACTACCGCGAGGCTGCCCGCATCGAGGACATGCCCCCCGACGAACAGGCGTCCCGCGCGCGCGTCGAGGGCGAAGCCCCCATCCTCGTTCCCTCCCGGCAAGCGCACGGTCCGTAGCAAGGCGCCCGTCCCCAGGTCGATCACGTCGATCACGTCCGCCGTGCCGGCGCCGTCGAGGATAAACAGGCGGCCGAGGCGGGCGTCGGCGAGCATGCCCCCGCCCGCCGAGGCCAGGTGGAGGCGGCGCGTGGCCACCACCGCCAGCGTGCGCGGGTCGCGGATCTCCAGGTGACCGGGGGCGCCGGGCCTGTCGGCGGTGGCCACCAGCAGGCGACCGCTGCGCGGGTCGACCGCCACCTCCACAACCACGGCGTTCGAGAGGAACTCTGTGGGGTACGGGACGCGCAGGGAGGCCGTGCGCAGGGGGGCGCCCGTGCGCGCGTCGAGCACGGTCAGCACCAGGTGGTCGCCGGGCTCCCCCCCCTCCTTGGTGGACTGGAGGACCACCACGGACCGCGCGGCGTTGTCGACGAGGAAGGACTGCGGGAAGGCGCCCAGCCGCACCGTGCGCAGCAGGGGCGAGGCGGAGGGCACGGCCACCCCTTGACGCGCGCCTTCCGGGTTGGCGCCGGCTCGATGAGAGATCAAGGGGCGGGGGCGAGGCACCGCCGGGACATCAATGGCTAGCGGCCTACCGAGCCTCGCACCCCGTGGGTGCGGGGCATTCACGGAGGGGCTGCGCGTGCTAGCCAGGAGCGCCAGGCACGCCAGGCACGCCGCGCCGACAGCAGCCGGTCCCCTCCTATGATCAGTCCTGCCCTGCACATTGGCCATGTTCCACCTCCTTGTATCCCTGTTGTCATTCCCCATCCTCGGAATGGCTGTGGCCGTTGTCATCCGTGCCGTCGTCCGTGCGCCTGACGCCCACGAGCGTCAGGCGCCGGGCTAAGGCTAATGGGAGTAGCCGATCGTGGGGTAGCTGTAGCACCGGTCGTCGAGCAGGGCCGCGTAGATCTTACCCACCGTCGTCGCCTGTGTCCCCAGCTTCCCGCTGCGCGTCGCGCACGCGCTCAGCCGCAGTCCCTTGTCGCCGCCTTTTGACGTGAAGATGCCCAGGGAATTGTCGGTGCCGTCGGCCCCCTTGAAGACGGCGACGCGCAGCACGCTGTTGGCGGGCTCGATCTGCTGCGCGGCACTGCATGTGCGTCCCTGGTAGGAGGTCAGGCAGCGGTGGTTGTAGATCCAGGTGAACAGGTCGGCGATGCCCGCACCCTCTGCAAGAAGATTGGACCGTTGGACCCCGCTCGCATCCGGATCGCTCGACTCGTAGTTGTACTCGGTGAAGAGGAGCGGCAGCTGTCTGAAATCGTACGCGACCCCGTCGTAGCGGGAGCGGTGTCCGGTGGGGCCGGACTCGCTGCCCGGCGCGAGCGTGTTCGTGCCCGCGTGCGTCCACGTCCGGTACATGTCGCCCAGGTCCAGGCACGGGCCCGCCCACCCGTAGGTCTTCCCGGTGCCGTTAGGCTTCTGGAGCTCGGCGTTGCTCTTCGTCGCGTAGAAGTTGCGCCACTGGGACTGCGCCTGCGTGTCATAGCCGTAGGGGTGGACGGCCACCGCGAGATGGCCGGGCGCGACCGCGGGCGACGATACGAACGGCCCGGTGGAGGTCGGCTGGTAGCGCCCGGCGCCGCGCGCCCCGTTGATCGACTGGCCGGCCATGAAGACGTTGGCCGTGTTGTCCTGCGGCATGAAGGCGCCCGCCGCGGGCGGCTCGTTCTGGTTGGGTGTCCCGGTGCAGTAGGGCTTCGGATAGCCAGCGTCGACCTCGTTGCCGATCCCAAAGGAGGCTATCGGCAGCGTCGCGCCCCGGTCGTGGATGTGCGTCACTGTCGCCGCCGCGTGCGAGGCTGTCAAGGCAGGCGCGCGGTGTCGAGGACGCTGATCGTCTTGTCGCCCTGGTTCACCACGAACGTCCGCCCCGTCGCCTCGTCCACCGCGATGTCTGGAGGTCCCTGGCCGAGATCCACGGGGCTGTCGGTGCCCCGCCCGCTGCCCAGGTCCACCACCGTGATCCCGTCCGCGTAGCCCGGCCCGTTGTTGACCGCGAGGACGACGATCGCGCGGCCATGGCGCGCGTCCATGTTGATCGCGGCTGAGGCTCCGACAAGATGGCCGATCTCGTACTGATGGAGGAGGCGCCCGCTCCGCGTGTCGAGGATATCGACGCCGACATCGGACTCGGTCTCGCCGAGCCTGGTGCTGTCCAGGCACGCGATGCGGCCCGCGACGGTGTCGAGGGCGATCTCCCCACTAATGCAGACATCGTCGATGGTATGCAGCACCGCCCCGCTGCGCGCGTCGATGATACTCACCCGCGTCATAGGCAGCGGACCGGTGCTCGTCTGCGAGGTCACGACGCGCCCCGCCGCCTCGTCCACAGCGTAGGAGCCGCCGGCATTGCTGGCCTCGCCGTGATAGCTGAGGCGGCCGAGGGGGATCGTGGCCACCACCGCGAGGCTGCGCGCGTCGAGGACGCGGCTCCCGACGAACAGGCGCCCAGCGCGCGCGGCGAGAGCGAATTCCCCGATGTCGTTCCCCGCCGGCAGGCGCACGGTCCGCAGCAGGGCGCCCGTCCGCAGGTCGAACACGTCAAGCACGTTCATCTTGCTGTCGCCGTCGAGGATGAACAGGCGGCCGAGGCGGGCGTCGGCGAGCATGCCCCCGCCCGCCGAGGCCAGATGGAGGCGGCGCGTGGCAACCACCGCCAGCGTGCGCGGGTCGCGGATCTCCAGGCGCCCGGGCGCGCCGGGCCTGTCGGCGGTGGCCACCAGCAGGCGTCCGCTGCGCGGGTCGACCGCCACCTCTACGACCACGTTGTTCGAGAGGAGCTCTGTGGGGTACGGGACGCGCAGGGAGGCCGTGCGCAGGGGGGCGCCCGTGCGCGCGTCGAGCACGGTCAGCACCAAATAGTCGCCTGAGTACCCGTCCTGCCCTGTGGACTGGAGGACCACGAAGCGCCGGGCGGGGTCGTCGATGAGGAAGGACTGCGGGAAGGCGCCCAGCCGCACCGTGCGCAGCAGAGGCGAGGCGGAGGGCATGTCCATCACCTGACGCGCGCCTCCCAGGTTGGCGCCGGCCCGGCGAGAGATCAAGCGGCGGGGACGGGGTGCCGCTGGGGCATCGATGGCTAGCGGCCTAAGCCCCGCACCGCGCGGGTGCGACGCACTCAAAGAGGGGCTGCGCGTGCTAGCCAGGAGCGTCAGGCACGCCAGACACACCGCACCGACAGCGACCGGCTGCCTCCCGTGATCAGTTCTGTCCCGCGCATTATCCATGTCGCACCTCCTTGTACCCTTGTTGTCATTCCCCTATCCTCGGGATGACTGTGGCCGTTGTCATCCGTGCCGCCGCCCATCCGCCCGACGCCCATGGGAGCCGGGATCTGGGCTAAAGCTAATGGGAGTAGCCGATCGTGGGGTAGCTGTAGCACCGGTCGTCGAGCAGCGCTGCGTAGATCCTGCCCACCGTCGTCGTCTGCGTCCCCAGCTTCCCGCTGCGGGTTGCGCACGCGCTCAGCCGCAGCACCTTGTCGCCGCCGGTCAGCGTGAAGACGCCCAGGTCGTTGTCGGTGCCGTCGGCCCCCTTGAAGACGGCGACGCGCAGCACGCTGTTGGCGGGCACGATCTGCTGCGCGGCGTCGCACGTGCGCCCCTGGTAGGAGGTCAGGCACCGATGGTTGTAGATCCAGGTGAACAGGTCGGCGATGCCCGCGCCCTCCGCGACCGGATTGCGCTGTTGGAGCCCGCTTGCAGCTGGATCGCTCGACTCGTAGTTGTACTCGGTGAAGAGGAGCGGCAACTGGGTGAAGTCGTACGCGACCCCGTCGTAGCGGGAGCGGTGCCCGGTGGGACCGGACTCGCTGCCCGGCGCGAGCGTGTTCGTGCCCGCGTGCGTCCACGTCCGGTACATGTCGCCCAGGTCCAGGCACGGGCCCGCCCACCCGTAGGGCTGCCCCTTGTTGTTTCTGGTCGCGTAGAAGTTGCGCCACTGGGTCTGCGCCTGCGTGTCGTAGCCGTAGGGGTGGACGGCCACCGCGAGATGGCCGGGCGCGACCGCGGACGACGATACGAACGGCCCGGTGGAGGTCGGCTGGTAGCGCCCGGCGCCGCGCGCCCTGTTGATCGACTGGCCCGCCATGAAGACGTTGGCCGTGTTGTCCTCTGGCATGAAGCCGCCCGCCGCGGGCGGTTCGTCCTGGTTGAACGTCCCGGTGCAGTAGGGCTTCTTGTTGGGGCCGTGGCCCAGGTTCGCGGTGGGGCCGACCATGCCCGCCGTGACGATGCGGTAGGCCCGGTAGTGGTCGTGGCCGAGGGCGTCGTTGAGGCCGTGCGCCGCCGCCGCGAAGACATCCTCGTAGTGGAAAATCGGCGGTCCCTCGGTGCTGTCGACGTACTGCCCGCTGGTGTAGGCCGCGCCCGACCCCTGGTAGGGCGCGATCGCCCCGCTCGGAGTGCGGTTCTTACCGAAGCTGACGTCGACCTCGTTGCCGATCTCGAAGTAGATCATGCCCGGGTCTTGCCCGCCGAGCGTCGTGAACGTCGTGTGGTCGTGGATGTACTTCACCAGGTCCAGCGTCTGGGCGTACCATCGCTGCGGCGTGCCCTCGTTCTGCAGCCCGCTGTTGTGGACGCAGTAGCCGTTCGCGGTCACGTTGACGATGGGGATCAGGCCGTACCGCCGCACGGAGGCCAGCATCTCGGCGAGCGTCCCGTTGTCTTGCGTGTCCGCCGCCACCAGGTAGTTGCTCTTGGTCTTCTGCACCTGGAAGTGGCCGTTCGACACATAGATAGGTGCGCCCTTGTGCGGGCCGCTCACGTACGTGAGCGGCGTCACCTGACTGGTGTTCCACCAGGTCGCGCCGGGCGCGTCCGGGTTCAGGGCTGGCCCCCGCGAGGTCTGCCCCTGGAACGGGCCCGACAGGTCGGTGGAGGCGATGGCGTCGCTGCAGGCCAGCTTCACGTTGAAGCGCACGAAGCTGGCGTGCAGCTTGGTGGCTACCGCGCTGATGCGGATGCTCCCCCCGGTACAGGCGACATTGTTGATGTTCGGCGCGGGCGCGTTGTTCACGGTGCGGCTGCTGTTGTAGCACGCCGGGTCATTGTGGCTCAGGGAGGCGGGGTAGCCGTGCCCGGAGGCGGGAAGGTCGGGGGTGTAGACCCCCGAGAGGCCGTAGATCGACGCGGCGCCGTCGGGGTTGAAGGGTCCCGACGGGACCGGGACCGGGGCTGGGGCCGGGGTCGCGACCGCTGCCGCCACGGACGCCGCCACGGCGCCCCCCGTACCCACGTTGCCGAAGGCCACGTCCAGGTAGGGCGCCTGGCTTGGGTCGCCGCCGCCCGCGCCCAGGGGTGATGTGAAGCGCGCTAGCCCGTCGCCCGTCCCCACCAGCGTCAGCCCGCCGTTGGTCGTGTTGTCCCGCACCCAGCCCTGCACCAGGCTGGTCACGTCCCAGCTCTGCCAGTGCCCCGCGCTCCCGTCCGGGACCAGCCCCGGCGCGCCCGTCGTTGGCGCGGGCGCCCCGTCCCAGGATGCCGGCTGCGCCGGGTCCCCCGTCCCCACCGCGTTGGGATAGACCAGCACGCCCGGCGCGCCCCTGCTGTCCGGCGTGTAGAGCCACAGGCGGGCCGCGTGGACCGGCGCGCCCGCCGGCAGGTACGTCGTGTCAAAGGAGGCCTGCCCGTGGTAGGTGCAGCCCCCCTCCCGGCCGACCAGCAGCGCCGTCTGCACCGCCCCCTGGCGCGGCGCGCAACTGCTCAGCGTCCCGATCACGCCGCTGTGGATGGCCGCATACGCCGTGACCACCGGCAGGTCGACCGTGACCGGGAAGGCGCGCCGGGGGTCGCCCAGCCAGGCCGGGTCCACCGCCACCGCTATTGCCTGCCGGCCGTTGGGCGCGGTTGTCAGGGTCATGGTGGCTGGCCCCGTCCGCACCACGGCGGCCGGGTCGGGGCTGCTGTCCAGGACGGTAGGGCCTGGCAGCACGTATTCGGTCTGGATCGTGACCCGCGGGCTACCGTCGTCGGCGTAGGTGGTGAGGGGGCGGGTGATCCGGATCGTGCCGTCGGTCTCCTGCTCGAGCGCGGCGCGCGGGTCGGGGGCAAGGCTGAAGATGAAGGGGCCGGCGTCGCCGGGGCCGTGCAGCGTCACGCGCGCGTCGAGGCCGGAGAGGGTGGGCAGCAACGCGAAGTCGGCGCTGGAGACGACCGTGCGCGGCGTGGCCGTCGGGGCGGGTGTGGTGCCGTCCGTCGGCACGGGCGTCGGGCTGTCCGTGCTTGTCGTCGTGGGGCTGTCGGTCGCGCTCACCGGCGCGGTCGCCGACATCGTGCTCGTGACCGTGGCGCTGTCGGTTGGCATAACCGTGCTTGCCGCGGGAACCGTACCCGTCGCGGCGACCGTGGCCGTCGCAACGACCGTCTCAGTCGCGGCGACGGTCGCCGTCACCGTTGCTGTCGCCACGTCCGTCGCGGCTGGTGTGACCGTGGCCCCATCTGTTCCTGGCGGGAGGCAGCCCGAGTCCAGCACCACGATGGGGCACGGGCAACTGACGCCGCTCAAGGGGCAGGGTAAGATGGGCCATCTGTCGGGGACCCGGCGCGTGACCGTTGAGCCAGGCAGCGGCCCAACTATAGCGGGCGTGACCGTTGTCGTCGCGGGCGTGGCGCCGTCCGCGGCGCTGGTCGCTGTCGTGGCGCCGGGCGGGACGCCCAGCGCGGTTGCCGCGGACGTGGCCGTCGTCGTGTCGGTGACGGTCGCTGTGGATGTGGCCGTCGCCATCATCGTGCTCGTGACGGTCGCCGTGGGTGTGGTCGTCGCCGTGCTGGTCGTGCTGGTGATAGTCGCCGTGCTGGCCGCTGTGCCCGCCGCCGTGGCGCTCGTCGCCGTCGTCGTGAGCGTCTCCGTCGCCGACGGGGATGGAGCGCCGAGGCCGACCGTCGCCGTGGTCACGGCCACCGCGTCGTAGGTGACGGCATTGCCCCGCACGCGGCCGGGGACGAGGGCCAGCCGCGCCGTGCCAACGCGCGTCAGGCCGATGCCCAGCGTCACGCCGTCCTCACTGGTCAGCGCCGCCTGCGTGTCCCCGCCATCGCTGCTGGCCGCGATGCGCACGGCGAAGGGCAGCCGCGCGGGCGAGACGGCGTTGACCGCCGCGCCGCCAGGGGCGAGCGCGTTGACCCGCACCGCGCGACCCAACGTGACGTCGCTGAGGCGCCATCCCCCAGCGTCAGGGGCGCCCACGGGGCCAGCGTAGAGCCGCAGGCGCATCTGCCCGTTACCCTCCTGTGTGTAGTGTTCCACGCCCGTGTCGAGCGGCGCCTGGTCCACCCCGAGGGGGGCGGGCGCGGGTTGGGTCGAGGAGGGCGCCGTATCCGCCACGGTCGGGACGGATGTCGCGGTTGGTGCCGCGGTGGCCGTCGGGGCCATCGTCGCCGTCGGCGTCGCGGTGGCCACCGGCGTGGGGCCACCGGTTCCCGGTATCCCTGTCGGGGTCGCCGTCCCGGTTAGTGTGGCCGTCGGGGTCGCGGTGGCGGTCGTCGTCGCCGTGTCCGTTGGCGTCGCCGTGTCGCTGGCTGTCGGCACGTCGGTCAGCGTGGGCAGGTCGGTCGCCGTGGCCGTGTCGCTCGGCGTCGTCGTGCGCGTCGGCAGCAGGCGGACCGGCAGGGAGCGCCCGCCCGCCGGGTGGGCCGGCCGCGCGTACGACGTGTGCCCTGAGTTGCCCGCGAGGAGGAAGGTCAGGTCGAGGCCGGGCACGACGCTGCCCGGTGCGCCGCTGGCGTACTGCGTGTAGCTACTGCTGCCGTCGGCCTGCTGCACGCCGATGGTGGCCCTGCTGCCGTTTTCGGGCGCCGCCTTGTAGATCACGTCGAACTGCGGCTGGTCCTCGTAGAGCAGCGCCACGACGTCCACGGCGGAATCGCTGTTGTAGTAGGTGGCCTTCCACTCGATGGCAAAGGTGCGGTGGCCGGGATTGCCGTAGTAGGACGCCGAGATGCCGCTGCTCGTGCCGTCTGGCAGCGTCGTATCGGTGCGCAGGTCCTGCCAGTGCGCGAAGATCGCGTCTGTCGCGGCGCCGTCGGGCAGGGGCGCCGCGGAGCCGCCCTCGTCGGGCGGCCCCGTGAAGTCGATCTGCCCGTTCGAGGTGATGTAGATCGTGCTGCCAGCCTGGTAGACGTGGCCGTAGAAATTGTAGGCGAAGGGTAACTGTATTGCCGTACTACAGTCGTCGCAGCGATCCGAGACCGGCACGGCGATCGCCCCCGGCCCCGGAGTCACGGTCACGTTCTGCTGCTCGGTCACGCCGTACTGCGTGCCTGTCCCGGTGACGGCCGCGGGCGCGCCCATCCCAATGCGCGCCGTGACCGACCCGCTGTTGTCGGAGGTGTGGTTGCTATAGGCGTCGTCGTTGATGTAGAGCCACAGCGTGCCGCTGGCCGGCGCCGGGTGGGCGTAGCTGCTGCCCACCAGGAACACCTTCTGGGCCTCGGTCAGGGTCCCGCTGCTGGTGTAGCTGCCAGGGGCGGGCGGGTTGCTGCCGATGTAGCCGATCAGTGCCCCGTAGCCCGGCGTCTGCGTGGTCGGATTGGCCTGCCCCACATCGGCGCGGTTGAGGAAATTGTCGGCGGCGGTGTTCGAGGGGCCGTACCCGTCGGGGCCGGTCCCGCTGGGGAAATTCCCGGCGCCGGTCGACCACGTGCCGCTCGCCCCGATCACCAGAGTCTGGCCGCTGGTGACGGCCAGCCCGGTGTTGACCCAGCCGGGCAGGGCGGGGACGGTAACGATGGTCTGGTTGCTCGCGGGCAGCGAGACGTTGGTGGGCGTGGGCGTGTCCGTCGGCGTGGGCGTGTCCGTTGGCGTGGGCGTGTCCGTCGGCAGCGCGGTCGTGCCGTCGTACCTGAAGCGCAGGTCCAGGCCCGGCGTGAGGCTGCCGGGGACGTGGCTCTCGACCTGCGTGCGGTTTGTCGTGCCGTCGCCCTGCTGCACGCCCACCGTGGCCTTGGCGCCCTCCTCGTCGCCGCTGAA